>ERZ1106930.80-NODE-80-length-42419-cov-80.399797_pt1 | contig 42419 bp, 44 predicted proteins | sample MGYA00403663_ERZ1106930 | MGnify/ENA primary metagenome ERZ1106930 (study PRJEB35170, sample SAMEA104062438) | human gut metagenome | biome: human gut; feature: human-associated habitat; material: faeces | place: Denmark | collected 2012-06-26 ... | reverse complement strand
AACTCTGGCGAGTATTTTGTGTTGTGTTTCTTCCTTTGCATAATAAAATGCACCTTCTAAAGTTTGTCTAACTTTTGGGGTGCATTTCATTGCGCGGTATGTGCTTTGACGAGTGCCTGCCGCGTCGAGCCCGTAAGCGCGCATACGCATCTTACGGCGTCGCCTTTTACATTGCCTTCGTCCGCTCCGCAGGAACACAGAAACTTTCCCATCGAACGCGCCGCCGCAAGGTATTCCTCCATCACTTGTTCGCCGAGCGGCGTCAGTCGTATTGTACGCGCCTTGTCCCGCCGGATATACCCCTGCGATTCAGCATAGACATTGAGCTTTACCGCATACGCAGGCGACACGTTCAAATACTCTGCGACCTCGTACCCCTTTGCGCCGCGGTCTTGCCGCTGCAAATTCTGTACGGCTACAAGATATTCAAGCTGTGAATGGTGCATCATATTCCCCCTTATCCTTCACGACGTGAAATACTCCCGCACGAGCTCTTTGCTGCCGCTTCTCTGAACGACGCCGTCCGCGATGAGGTATGCCTGATCGCAGAGCGCTTCGGCGCAGCGCACGTCGTGGGTGATAGTTATCATCGTGTTGCCCGTCTGTTCGTGGAGCTTGTTGAGTATCTCCACCATCTGGCAGAGCCCGTCATAGTCCTGCCCCACCGTCGGTTCGTCCAATAAAAGCACTCCGGGAGCGCACGCGACGACTGCGGCAATGGAAACGCGGCGCTTCTGTCCTTCCGAAAGCGACTGCGGATGCCGTTCCCAAAGGTGTTTTACGCCGAACAGTTCGGCAATTTCCGCGGCATATTCTTCGCTCTTTGCGCCGAATGAGATCTCCTGCCGCACGGTGGGCATGAAAAGCTGGTAATCGGGGTTCTGATACACGACGCCTACCTTTTTATACCAAGCCTTGCTGCCCTTCGGCTTTTGTTTGAATTTTTCGTCTATGTACTGCGCTATATTGCCGCCCGTAGGCTTATATAATCTTGCAATCAGGCGCAGGAGCGTCGTCTTTCCGCAGCCGTTTTCGCCGAGGAAAATCGTTCTGCCGCCTTTCGGAATTTCAAGCGTGATGTCTTTGAGAATCTCCCTGTCTTTGACGAAGAATTGAACATTCTTCAGCGCAAAAATCGGCGATTGCCCCACACATATGTGGCAACTATCTTCTATTTTTGCCGTTTGCTGAACAAGATACTCCTGTCTGTTTTCCACCTTCCTGACCATCTTATTTCCGATGTGCCAGACGGTATCGACGAACGGCAGAACCATGTCGAGCCTGTGTTCTATGACGACCACGCAATAACCCGCCTGCGCGAGCGAGCGCAACGTGCCCATGAGCATTGCCGCGCCGTCTTTATCGAGATTTGCGAGCGGTTCGTCGAGAATGATGATCTTCTGCCCCATCGCCAGCGTGCTTGCCGTGATAAGCCGCTGTTTCTGCCCGCCCGAAAGGGTGCGGCACTTCCAACTTTTATCGAGCTTTAAGAGGTTGCAGACAATATCTATTTGCTTTTGTATCTTGTCAGGCGGAAAAGCGAGATTTTCGCAGCCGAAGGCGATCTCGTCCTCGACTATCTTCTGTATAATTTGCTCGTCGGCGTTCTGTAATACCACGCCCACCTTGCGGCACACATAGCCGAGCTTTTTGCCCTTGATGTCCTCGCCCGCGATCTTGACTTCTCCCGAAAGTTCGCCGTAATTGACGTTTGGGATGATGCCCGAAACGATATACATTAAAGTGCTCTTCCCTTCGCCCGAATGCCCGGAAAGGAGCGTCACTTCTCCGTATTCCGCGGTAAAGTCGGTGTTTTCGAGTATCTTTGTCTTTCCGTCGTAGGAAAAATTGACTTGTTTTAATTCTATCGCGTTCATAATACGACCACCAACACCGCGCCCGCAACAATGCCGAGAATAAACAGTACATCGGAAAGCGCGGGATATTCCTTTTTATAGATAGAGTACAGACTGCCGCCCAGCGTAAAGCCACGCGTTTCGACGGACAGCGCAAGCGTGTCCGAAATGTTGACGAGCCGCATAACAAACGGCACTAAAAAGGCGCGGTAGAGTATTTTAGGGTTGAGAACGCTGCCTGCGCCGCGTGTTTTCATCGCCTCGCGCACCCGCCCTATCTCCCCTTTGAGCATGGGAACAAAGGACATGGAGATGAGCATACCGAGCGTTATCGCTCGCGGCGTATGTACCTGAGAAAGGCTGCGTGTCATTCGGACGGCGGCAATCGACATAGAGAGTGCAACGCCCAAAAAGAGCGCGCCGAAGCGGTTGAGCATGGAGAGCGCCGCGGCAAAATCGCCGCCCGCCGAGGCGTAGGCAATGCCCGCGAACGCGCCGCCGAACACGACGAACGCGGGCAGCATTTTGAGCACCCCTTTGAAGCACCCGAAGATACATAGCCACGCAAGTACGCCGAGAAGGTACCAACAAAGATTTTCGTTCCTTGCCGCGACCAAGCCGAAAATAATGACAAAGAGCGACGCAGTTATGGCGATGAGCGGATATAGTTTTGTTTTGAACCTGAAAAACGTCACTTTTTAAGTACCCCCGCCTTTTTGAGTTCACGCGAAATTACCATTCCTATGACCGAGCCGACAAAGCACAGCGCCAAAATTGCAGCCGTCATGCCTACGATCACCCACGGATCGGTCGCGCCTAAGAACATAGTGACCGCTTCGTTCTCCTCTCCCGTCACGGTATAGTTTACATTATAATAGAGCCACAAAAGCGGCACAGTGAGCGGCATATACAGCGTGCCCGCCATAACGCACGCCCAATCGTTTTTATAGCTGCGGAATACGGCAAACGCCAGCAGTTCCACCACCACCGCGCACACGGCGATGAGCGCCATCGGCGGAAACATCATCACGAGAAACAGAGCGATAAATATTCCCATAATGGTCATAGAGCCTGCTTTTCGCACCTTCATAAGCCCGATGACGGGAAATATGGAAAATTGCAGCCCCAGTCCGAGCTGTATGATTCCGAACACGGGAACGTGAATGAGAAGCGGCATGATGGCGCTCGTCACCAGCGTGCACGCCGTGATGATGGCGAGGAACACGATGTCCTTGATTTTATAGCGGCGGAACATCTTGCTCTCGTCCTTATCGCGCGCCTCGCGTTTTTTAAGTTTTTCCTCAAATACCGCCTGTTTGGGCGCGACTGCCGCCTGCATTGCAAGCGTGTTTTCGATGAGCGCGGCGACATCGGCGTTTTGTGTTGTGGTTGTACTCGTATTTTCCATATATCACTTTACTTCCTGCATTACTCCGCTGTCCACGCGGTAAATCCTATCCGCTATCGCCATTGTGGATTCCCTGTGCGATACGAGTATAATGCTCTTTTTGCTCTTCTGCTGTGCGAGAGATTTTAAGATCATGCCCTCGTTGATGGAATCGACATTGCTTGTAGGCTCGTCGAGCAAGATAAGTTCGCTGCCCTTTAAGAATGCCCGTGCAAGCCCGATACGCTGTTTTTCGCCTGCGGAGAGGTTGTCGCCCATCGCCCCGACCTGCGTTTTGTATCCTTCGGGAAGTGACATGATAAAGTCATGCACCGAAGCCATTTTGCATGCCCTTTCGATTTCTTCCTGCGTGGCGTCCGGCTTTGCGATTCGTAGGTTATCCTCGATGCTCTCGTCGAAGAGATAGGTCGTCTGCGAGACCATAGTCACATTGTCCAAAAGATTATCCGAGTCGATTTTATCGACATCGATGCCGTTGTAGTCGATTTCGCCCTTGTCTTTCTCCCAAAAGCGGAGCAGGAGTTTTAAGAAGGTCGATTTCCCGCAACCGCTCTCTCCGACGATGCCGATAATTTCGCCCTTTTTTGCGTGCATACACACGTCTTTGAGAACGGGCGTATTGCTTTCGTAGGCAAAGGATAAATCTTCGACCGAAAGATTTTCGTAATTGAACGTCTTGCCGCTCACAACGGGCGTGACGGCGGGCTTTTCCGAGAGCAAGTTCAGCACTCTATCGCCGCTGGCAAAGGTCTGTGTGAGGTTGCCGGGCAGAGCGGACACCGCGAGTACGGGGCCGAAACTTCCGAAAATCGTAACCAAGCCGATGAGCATTCTTCCGAGGTCGAGCATCTCAAAGTACACGAGCAATACGCCGACAATCAGCGAGATTGCGATGAACAGCGTTACCATGAGTTCGGTAGCTGCGCTTGCCCTCGTAATGCCGTTTTTCATCTTCTTCGTTTCTTTCAAAAGAATATCCGAACGGCGGTTGACCTCGCTCTCCCTATCCTCTTCGGCGTTGTTCAGAACAATGTCTTTAATACCCTTGATACTGTCGAGGAAGTAAGCGTTGAACGAGGCGAACTCCTTACGGTAGTTCACGCCCGACGCTTTGAGCTTGCCCGACGAAATAAGAGGCACGACGATGCCGATTACCAAATATCCGACCAATGCCACAAGTGCAAGATACCAGCTTGCGATGAAGCCCACAAACAGGAACACCGCCAGCGACACCAGCACCGCAATGCAGATGGGGCTTATGGTGTGCGCGTAGAACACTTCGAGCGTTTCGATGTCGGACGTGATCATAGCGATAATGCTGCCCTTCTGCTTGCTTTCGCGCTTTGCAGGACAGAGTACGCGGAGCGCACCGAAAATCTTATCGCGCAGCACCGCAAGCAGTTTGAATGCGATATAGTGGTTACTGTATTGTTCGAGGTACCGCAAACCGCCGCGCACAACGCCGCAGACCACGGCAAGCCCGATGATCCAGCCCCAAGAAAGGGAAACTTCGGCGCACAAGCCGAGGATGCCCAAAGCCTTTGCCACACCCGTTGCGCCGAATACCGTCACGCCCATCGCCGCGATAAACCCGACAGAGCCGTTGATGACGGCGAGGATCATAATATACGAGAGAGAACCGAGTAAGACAATTAGGCTCGCCATGATTTTTGCGCCGCTTCTGCGAAGTTTTGCTTTCATGCGATCACCTCCCTGTATCCTTCCTCCAACGCCTTTTGCGTGTTGAAGAGTTTTGCATAGCCGCCCTGCGCGCTCATCAATTGCGCATGGCTGCCGCTCTCTTTGACCTCCCCTTCTTCCATATAGTAGATATTGTCCGCGGGAACGACGTTTGCAAGGCGGTGGGAAATGACGACGACGGCTTTTTCCGCGCTCATCGCCTTGATATTGCGCATGATGATGGCTTCCGACTCTATGTCGATATTGCTCGTTGCCTCGTCAAAGACATAAATATCTTTGTCTGCAACAAGGTTGACGGCGAGTGCAAGGCGCTGTTTCTGCCCGCCCGATACATTGTTTGCATCCTCCGTGATGACTTTATCCAGCCCGCCGTTTTCCCTGATAAACTCGGCGAGATTGACCTTTTCGAGCGCTGTCCAGATCTCCTCATCCGTCACATCCCGTCGCGCAAGTTCGAAGTTGGCGCGCACGGTATCGTTAAAAATATAGGTGTTGTAGGAAACGGACGCGATATGCGAATAGTACGATTCGCGCGTCACGCTCTCCAAAGGTTTGCCGCCCACGGCGACGATGCCCGCCTTCGGGCGGTATGCCCCGATGAGCATATTGACTACGGTGCTCTTTCCGCAGCCGCTCTCGCCGACAATGGCGGTCATTCCCTTTTCGGGGAAGGTCATGCTTACGTTTTTCAGCACGTCGCGCTTGCCGTCGTAGGAGAAAGTGACATTTTCCAATTTTAATTGCGTTCCCGTCACTTCATTCTTCCCCCACACGGGATCGGGAAGATTGAGAAGCGATATGATTTTTCTGCCCGCGCTCGCGCCGTTCATGGCGACATGGAATGCCGAACCGAGGGAGCGGAGCGGCAGGAAAAATTCCACCGCCACAAGCACCAAAAAGAGTGCCGCCGCGGGAGCCAGCCAACCGTTCATAAGCCCGATGACGGAGAGCGCGATGCCCGCGCCCGCGCCGCCGTAGGCGACCAAGTCCATGATGGTAGTACTTGCAAGCTGCATGACGAGCACTTTCATGGTAATTTTTCTGAATTCCTCCGCGCTCGCGTTCATCTTTTTGTGGCGTGCGGCGTCCGCTTTGAAAATCTTTAACTCTTTCAAGCCCTGCACGCTGTCTAAAAAGGCGTCACCCATCGAGGTGTACTTGCCCCAATACTTTGCAAATATCTTTTTTGCGTACTTTGAAACCGCCACGATGGAGACGGGAATAAGCGGCACGCAAGCAAGCAACACAAGCGAAGTTCTCCAATCAATACCCACGCAGATACAGAATAAAAGTATCGGCGCGATCATCGAGAAAAAGAATTGCGGCAAATAGGTCGAATAATACAAATCGAGCTGTTCGATGCCTTCCATTGATACCTGTGTCAAGCCCGCCATGCTCATACCGTCGGTGGAGCGCACGCCGAGGCGCAGGATCTTATCATAGGTGCGCTCGCGCAAGTCCTTTTTGACCTTCCTGCCAAGCATATCTTTGAGGCTCCCCGTGCAGCGGGAAGCGACATAGCGCACGACAATGGCGACGACCGCCGTTATCGCGGGGTAAATGTATGCGAGCGGCTCGTACCCTTCGATGAGGAAGTACACCGCCCAGCAGATGCTCGCCGTAATGCCGATGTTGGCAAGCATACCGAGCACCATCAAAAGGACGGTATAGACGACGTACTTTTTGTTTCCGCCGATAAGTTTTAAAAGCTGCCTATCAAACATTTTCTTTCGCCTTTGCCTCTTTTCTTAATTTCCGTTTGTAGCTTATCATCTGAAAGACGTGTTTTATAGCGAATATCGGGTGCGTGAAGATCATCCGCGGGCCCGCCCACTTCATCACGTCCTTTATCCTCTCCCGCATATCCGGCTTGTAGCAATGGATCTTGCAGAAGGAACAGAACTTTTTATTGACCTTGAACGGGCACTTTTCGAGGCGGAAGAGCGCGTACTCCGTGAGCGCTCTGCACTCCTCGCACAGTTCCTCCCCTTTTGTACCATGTTTGCCGTGGCAATACTTTTTGATCATCACGGGGATGAGCTTTTTTTCCTTCTCCCACGCTTTGAGTTCTTTCGGTGTTTTCTGCGTTTTTGTTCCGTTCACGATCTGCCTCTGTTTCGCCACATACGAGTTCGAATACACTAACTCACGGGCGAAAAATTAGGTACGCAGTAGCGAACTCATAAGCAATAAAATAAGTTCCCTCTTGCGAACCAATATATAATATAATCATTTCTGCCTTGCAAGTCAAATATATTTACTGCGGTTAATTAAATTTTTTCCGAAAAATTTGCCTGCACAAAAAAAGGAACGCACGCGGCGTTCCCTTTTCCTTACTCTTTGATATAATTCCGGAACACTTCCATCATCTCGTCGGAGACGACGTGTTCCATGCGGCAGGCGTTTTCTTCGGCAAGTTCGGGGTTTGCCCCGAGCTTCATAAGCGCCTTTGTGAGCGTCTGATGCCGCTCGTAAATGCCCTCTGCCTTTTTTCTGCCCGCGTCGGTGAAACTGAGATTTCCCGTTTCGCGGTCGATATGGATATACCCTTTCTTTTCAAGGAGATTGACGCCGCGCGAAACGCTCGATTTGGCAAGACCAAGTTCGTCGCGCACATCTACGGCGCGCACGTTCGTCTGCCCTTTATGCAGCAAAAGAATGGTCTCCAGATACATTTCTTCCGACTCTCTCGTCCTCTTGATCGCCATGCGCGCACCTCCTTATATCATTTACAATATAGATTATACTCTGTTTTCAAGAAAAAGTAAAGAGAAAACGCGGGGCGTTAACATACGCTAACGGAAATAATCGGTAAACCCTCACTTTGCCGCTTTTTCGCCGAGCGCGCGGCAGGCGGCAAGAGCGTCGTCGTCCGGCGCGTTGTTGCAGATGAGTCCGTCCTCGATCATCACGCCGCCCGCGGCTTCCACTCTCTGCTGCCAAGTGCGCATCCATTCGCCGTCGCCCCAATCGTAAGAGCCGAACAGTCCCACTTTTTTGCCCGAAAGCGAACCTTCGACGGACGAGAAAAACGGCTCGAACTCGCTCTCTTCCAGCTCCTCGCTGCCCATTGCGGGGCAGCCGAACAAAAGTGCGTCGCTGTCGACCACATCGGCGCTTGCCGCGGAAACGGGCAGAAGTTCGACCTCCGCACCCGCGTTCTTTGCGCCTTCTGCAACGGCGTTTGCCATTGCCTCCGTATTGCCCGTACCCGACCAATACACGATAGAAACTTTCATAAGATACCTCCTAAAAAATTTACTTTATTATATTATTTGGAAAACAGTCGCGCCCGAGACGAGGAGCCTGCGTAAGCGACGACGGGAGCTTACATAGACGTAAGTGACCGAGGAGCGCGTAAGGGCGACATGGTATCGGGCGATGAATGTTTTTCAAACCACATTAAAAATCTGTGTGAGCGACCGCCCCCTGTCCATATGCCGGCAGATGCAGGCGGAACAGCGGCGGAACCGCTCGAACGTGCGCGCCGCTTCGCCCACATTTTCGTACACCTTCCACGCGCCGCAAAGAATACAACCGTCGGGATCGCGCAAAAAGCCGCACACGTCGCCGAGCGGATAGCCGAGGAACACGCCGATCTCGTGTGGAAATTCGCCCTTCATACGGCATTTCAACTGTTCCAGCGCTTCCTCCGCCGAACCATATTCATACCCGAACCGCGCAAGGAACGCCCTGACGTCCGACGAAAAGAGATACTTTGTGAGCCGCGCCCTGTGGCAGACATATACGAGCAGCCGTTCCTCATCCTCGCGCAGGAGTATGAACGCAAACCCTTTCCCCGCAAAGCGGCGTGAAAGCGTTTGGATGACGTCCTCCTCCCCTTTCCGTAAACTGACAAGGCTGGCTATTTTCAGCCCCGCGAACGTAACGCCGCAATGACGGCCGATGGCATATTCCGTTGCGCTCATTTTACTCCTTTATGTTCGCTATTGCGAACTATATGCGTTTTAATAAGTTCGCGTATGCGAACTTATTGTCATTATACACGGAAGGGCGACGTTTGTCAACCCTTCCGCGCAAGTTTTTTCAGATACGCCACTCGCCCGACCACATACAATATTTAATCCTTATTTCCCGACTATCTGTTTTGCATTGCACTGCCAAGTTTCCAACCCACGGACTTTTCGCGCATAGCAATAAATTCGGCATACTTGCCCTGCTTTGCCAAAAGTTCTTTGTGCGTACCCTCTTCGACAATCTTGCCGCCGTCGAGTACGATGATCTTATCGGCATGGCGCACGGTCTTTAATCTGTGCGCGATCATAATGACCGTTTTGGACTTCGTCAGCTCCTGAATGGCGTTTTGCAGCATCCATTCGTTTTCGGGATCGACGTTTGCCGTCGCCTCGTCCAGAATGATGACGGGACTATCCTTGATGATGGCGCGAGCAATGGAAATTCGCTGTTTTTCGCCGCCTGAAATGCTCGCGCCACCCTCGCCGATGACCGTATCGTACCCGTCGGGGAGCGCGGAGATGAAGTCGTGACAACACGCCTTTTTCGCCGCCTCTATCACTTCCTCCATGCTCGCGTCCGGCTTGCCGAAACGGATATTGTTTGCAATCGTATCGTTGAACAGGTACACGTTCTGGAACACCATGCTGTAATTTTTAAGCAAACTATCCAGTTTATATTCGCGCACATCGTGCCCGCCGAGGGAGATACTCCCCTTATCCACGTCCCAGAACCGCAAGATAAGGTTACACAGTGTCGTCTTTCCGCTGCCCGAACCGCCAACAATGGCGAGCGAGGAGCGCGCGGGTATATCTACCGTAACGCCGTCGATGATCTTGCGCTTGTCATAGGAGAAATCCACATTCTGTACGGCAATATCCGTCTTTGCGGGCGTGATCTCCTTGCCGTTTATGTCCATGACGGGCAGGTTCATCGCCGCCTCGATCTTGTCGATGCTGTTTGCCGCCATGCGCAACAGCGCGGACATATTGCCGCCCGAATCGAGGTCGTTGAACACCATGAAGGATGCGATACAGGCGACGAGCGCCGTAAACAGCGGCATGGAAAGCTGCGTGTAGAACCATACCGACACCGCGATTATCGCCACGCCGGCAAGTTTGACGGCAACGCCCTGCAATGCCATGAACGGGATATAGTTCTTTTCGAGTGCGTAGTTAACGTCCCTGTCCTCTTTGATTGCGGAAGTCACTTTTTTATTGGCCTTGCCCGTCAGATTATACGACTTGATGACCGCAATGCCCTGCACATATTCAAGCACGGCCTCCACCGCTTTGTCGCCAGAAACAGTCTTTCTGTCCGAGTTCTTTTCTCCCGCCTTGTGCAGGAAATGATTGATGATGAGAAAGAGAACGAACCCCGCCGCGGCGACAAGTCCGATACGCCAGTCGAACACCAAAAGAGAGATCGTGATAACGAGCGCCATAAACAGCCCTTTCGTGGTAAGGAGCAGGCAACGCGTAAGCGTATCCTGCAACGACTCCGCCGTGTTGGTCGCGGTGTTGGCAATCTGTCCGAGGTTATGTTCGTTGAAATACCCCATCGGCGCGTATTTGAGCTTGTCGGCGATGCGGATACGCGCGTTCGCCGCTATGGTATAGCCCGCATACGTCAGAAACTGCGTGGAGAAATAATTGCATACGGCGGCGAGCAACACGCCCCCGCCCACAATGCCGAACGCCGACCAGACCGTGGACATGGTCGCTGTTCCCTCTATCATATTTTGCAGGGCATACGCCGTTGCAAGGAGTGAAAACGCGGTAAATACCGACTGCAACAGACCGAATACAAGCGCTATTATCATGTGCTTACGCTGTTTCCCTGCAAATTTTATAAACTTCAACAGATATTTGAACATAGTTTAATCCTCCGCTCTGTCCTTTGCGCCGATGTGCGCCTGCCACAGCTCGTTATAGAGCGCGGACGAAGAAAGCAGCTCTTCGTGTGTGCCGTTCGCCTCGATCTTTCCGTTGTTGACGAGGAATATTTTATCCGAATCGACGATGGTCGAGAGCCTGTGCGCGACGACGATGAGCGTTTTGCCCTGCACGAGTTTTGACACGGCGCTCTGAATGACAGCCTCGTTTTCGGGATCGGTATAGGCGGTCGCCTCGTCTAAAATGACGATGGGCGCGTTTTTGAGCATGGCGCGCGCAATGGCAATGCGCTGCCTTTCACCGCCTGAAAGATGCCCGCCCGAACTGCCGACAATCGTATCGTAGCCGTTTTCGAGTTTCATGATAAATTCGTGGCAGCCGGACGCTTTGGCGATATTCTCTACCTCCTCGTCGGTCGCGGTGAGGTTGCCCTTGCGGATGTTTTCGCGCACGCTCTCGTTGAACAGGAAGTTATCCTGCGCGACATAGGCGATGTTTTGGTTGAGCTGTTCGAGCGGAATTTCGCGGATGTCCTTGCCGCCGATCGTTATTTTTCCGCTCCCGACGTCCCACATGGAGGCGATGAGCTTTGCGATCGTCGATTTTCCGCTGCCCGAAGGCCCGACGAGCGCGTTGACAGTTCCCTGCCTGAACTCGAAATTTACGCCGTGCAGGATCTCTTTGCCCTCGTCGTAACCGAACCGGACATTCTCTCCCTTTACGGTATAGTCTGTAAGTTTTACCTTGTCTTTCGGGCGGACAAGCTCCGGCTTTTGCAGAATAGAATTGATCTCCCCGACGATGACGCTTATTTTGCCGATGTCGTCGCTGTAACTCATGATGCCGATGAGCGGCGTGAGCATGCCGAAACTCAAAACAACGAGCATGACGAACTCGGCGAGGGTAACGCTGCCCTGAACATAGAACGCAACAGATGCGGGCAATACCGTCAGAAGCACGGCGGGAAACACCGCCATTGCAATGGAAAAGAATATCTGGCTCTGTTTCATCCAGTCGATGGCGGAGTGTGCGGACTCATACGCGGCGTCGGTGAACTTTTTATACGAATCGGCAGACTGATTGAACGTTTTGATGACCTCTATCCCGTTGATATATTCCACGGCGACGGAGTTGCGGTTCTTGCCCGCGCGCACATACCGCCCGAATTTCTTTTTGTAGCCTATCATCATGCACATATACATCAAAATGCCCACGGGTATCGTGATGAGCGAAATCAGCCCCACCCGCCAGTCAATCGTCATGATGTACACAAACAACGCGATGGGCGCAAGCAGCTTGGAAGACACTTCGGGAACGATATGCGCGAGCGTCGTCTCAATGCTGTCGATGCGCTCTAAAATGGTGTTCTTGATCTCGCCGCTCGGCCGCGAAAGAACATCGCCGAGAGACATGCGGGCAAGTTTGTCGCAGGCGTTCGTGCGAACATCGGAGATGACGGTAAACGTCGCCTTGTGCGAAATGGTCGTTGAAACCATGTGGCAGGCGTAATGCCCCACCCAGCACAGCGCAGCGATCAGCAACCACATACCGTAAGTTCCGAACGTGAACGCAAACTCGCCCGCGACGAGCAGTTCCGTAATCTTGCCGAGGCACACGAACGGAACAATGCCGAATCCGACTTCAAGCACCGCAAACAGCACCGACAGCAAATACCTGCTGCGGTACGGGCGCGCCCATTCGTACAAGTACGAGAACGTACCCCTCTCCTTACCTTTATTTGCCATAAGTCCTCCTATATTTTAGTTCGCATAAGCGAACTATTGTGCATGAGTTAAGGGGAGTTTTCCTCCCCTTCTCTTTACAGACCGAGCAGTTTATCCCAGCCCGCGTTGAAAAATTCCTGCAATTTCAGGATATATTGCCGCGCGTCCTCCCGCGATAAGTCGTGCATGACGACCTCGAACATGCCGTTGAACATCGCGCTCGCCAGCATGTGCGCCAGGTCTTTGCGGATGTCCGCGATCTCATAACCCGCACCTTTTACAGCGTCTATAAAGCGGAAAGTGCTCTCCGTCTCCACGTCTATCATTTTATCGACGTAGTATTCGTAGCTCGTTCCCCCGCTCTTGCAGAGTATCAGCTTGAAAGCGTCGAAGTTATCGTAGATGAGATCGACCATGCGGTCTATCTTCTGCGCGACATAAGGGTGCATTTCCCTGCGCTGGTATTCGAGGGAATACCCTGCAAACTCGTTCTGTACGGTCATGAAATAATTGTACAGCTCGTCTGCCGGCCCCTCCACCAGTTCGCGGAAAATCTCGCTCTTGTCTGCAAAGCGACTGTACAGCATCCCCGTGGTAAAGCCTGCCCTTTCAGCGATCGTGCGCATGGAGGCTTCCGCAAATCCCCTCTCCATAAATTCGGTCTTTGCCGCTTCTAAAATTTTTCCGCGCGCGCTGTCGTCCTTTTCCCGCATGCTTCACTTCCCATATTTGATAACAATGTTATTATAACAGCGTTATAAAAATAAGTCAACTGTTTTTCATATGTAAATAAAAAACCAAAGAAAAACTTTCTTCGGTTATCCCAATGCGACATCAAGCGCCATCATCATGGCAAAGCCGAGCATTGCACCCCATGTGCCGAAATGCGGGTGTTCGGAAAGATGTGCGTCGGGGATCAGATCTTCCACGACTACAAAAATCATTGCGCCTACGCGAATGCGACATTTCTTTTCGATAAAATAATGCTTATCGCTACAAGCACTAAACCTATAAGCAATAAAACGGTAAAGCAAGTTCTTTTTCTGCCCGCCAAGATCTTATTCATGAAATTATTCCCCCATAGTACGCTCTAAAAAACAAGAAATCATTTTACCGATTCCACAAATAAAATCGGAGGGTATTCACTGGAATACCCTCCGGTTTTGGTGATTATCGTGCGTCTATCCGAATTTTTGACTTTGCGGCCCGTTTCCGTTCCTTTTCGGCATGTTCCTGCTGGTAAGCTGCCTCTAATATTCTGTCCACTTGTTCTGGGCCAAAGGCCCTTTTGACCCGCTCATAGTCAGCGGAGACTTGCCGCATGGCCTTGTTTTCCAACTTGACCTCCTGCAATCGATCAGACAGGCGGATGTTGCTCTCCCTCACCCGGCCATAGTCCCCTTGCAGACGCTCAAATTTCCCCCGCAGCTCCACATAGGCCAGATACAGGGAGCGCAGCACCTTGACGATTTGGGCCAGCAGGGGCTTTGCCTTTTTCTCTCGGTAGGCCCGGCCTGTTTCCAGCGTTCCCGGCTCCGGCAAAATCTCCTCCGGATTGGCGGAGAAATCCGCTGCCAACCGCTCCATATTTTTCACCGCCGGGGCAAGTTCTTTGAGCCGCCGTTCCTGGCTCTCCACCTGGTTTTCTTTCTCCGCCTTGACCGTCTCCAGAACGGCGATCTCCTTTGCCCGCTGCTCTTTCTTGTAGTCCAGCACAGACAAGTGCTTGTCGTGGGTGCCTTTGTCCTCCCACTCAATCCCGTGGCGCTCCATGACCAGGGAAAGCTGCTCCTTTTCCGAGCGCACCCACTGGCTCCACTCTGTGTCCCCTCTGGTGCCGCCCTGGAAACCCTGGGCCGCTAACGCCTGTTTCAAAGATACCCTCGTGTCCAGCCCTCGCTTGCTCCCGGTGGTGAATGGTACAAAGTCAATGTGCAGATGGGGCGTAGCCTCGTCCATGTGGAGGTGGGCAGAGAACACCCGGAGTTGGGGGTTGCGCTCTTGAAAGCCCTTCATGTACTCGTCCAAAACCGCTGCCGCAAGCTGTCCCTCCTCGCTGTCGGCGCTCATATCATCTCGGCAAATTCAGATATAGTAGGGTGTATTTGAGGTGATTTCGCAGGAAAAACTTTCGCAAATATGTTAATATTCCACCTGCTATTTTCGGCTGTAAAGTTTATTAGTATCAAAATAGTATCACAAAAGGCTGGGAAATACAACAGAATTATGTGGAGCTCTACATAATTCCGGCACGGACGGACGCTGTCAGGCACAGCGGATAACAGCCTTGCAAGAGGCGTTGTACCTGCGCTGGATATATTCTTGATAGGCTTTCTGGTCTGTCATGGAAATTCCCCCTCTCTGAATAATAGTGCGGGGCGGCAGCACTCCTTGCTGTCGCTCCTTGACTGCCTAACTGCGAAACCGGGCGGGGCTGTCAACGGTGGGCGAAGCCCGTTCATCTTGACCGCCCGCTGGCTCGGCTGGCTTTGCTATTTACCCGACAAACTTGAATTTATTGTAAGGTATCACGTTTTACCTTCTTAAGCCTTACTATCATTACCATAGGAATTTCTTTGTTGGTTTTGAAACATTCTTCATAAAATCCATCAATGACAAATCCAGCTCTAAAACAAAGGTTAAAAATATCTTGTATGGAACGATGATAATAAATCTGCTCTTTCGGTTGCCCTTCAATCGCTATATCATAGTAACTGTGCGGTGTCATATATTTTTCAGTCAACGTGACAAAACAAGGGTGTTGCGTTGCAAAGACAAAAATTCCGCTTTCCTGCAACAGTTCATAAACAGCCATAAGAAGTGGTTCAATATCCGTAATATCCATAATTGCCATATTAGAAACTGCTTTCGTAAAGGCTCGATTTCTTTTTAATTCTAATATACTTTTTCTATTGGTCGCATCCGCCACACAAAATTCAATTTGTTTTGCATATTGTGATTGCCGTCTTTTAGCCAATTCTATCATTTTTTTGCTGTAATCAAAAGCGACAACCGAAGCGCCTCTTTGTGCAAGATACGAAGAATAATTTCCATTGCCACACGCAATATCCAAAATATAATCCGCAGGATTAGGAGATAGAAGTTCCGTTACTTTGGGACGCACTACCTCTCTGTGAAATTCATTAGATTCGTCACCCATTGCATTATCCCAAAATTGTGCGTTCTCCTCCCAGATTTTTTTACTTTCCTCTGTTCCCATGTTCTCTCCCACTCCCAAAATTTGCTTTTTTGCTTCCATTAAATCTTCCTTACGATATTCCATTGTTACCCTCCATAACTTCTGATTGTTGCCGTCTTGACGATTATGTATCTTTACATTACCTTCTGAAACATATGGCGCACCTTGTCCAGGCGGTTGTTTGGACGGCGGGGCTGGATGACCGGCTGGCCGACAGCGGCCTGATACCCTTTTAGCTCTGTAAGGCATACGCTCTGCCCGTTGGTGTAAAAGGCCAGATCAGTACGGTATGCCTGTATACAGCGGGCGGGAATCTCGCCAGTAAAGACAACTTCATCCTTTTTTACCTGGGCCGTTTCGATGGTGGCACAGTATTTCGGTGCATCATGATAAGCCCTGGAAAGGTATTCCTGGGGCGCATAGAGGGTGAAGGAGAGATAAGGTTCCAGCAGCTGCGTCCCCGATTCCTTCAATGCCTGTTCCAATACAATCGGGGCCAATGAGCGGAAGTCCGCCGGCGTGCTGACTGGACTGTAATAAAGCCCGTATTCAAAGCAAATCTTACAGTCCGTTACGTTCCAGCCGAACAAGCCCTGCTCCAGCCCGTAACGGATACCATCCCTGACAGCGTTTTGAAAACTCTGGTTCAAGTATCCCAGCGAAACCCGGCTCTCGTATTGTACGCCGGAGCCAAGCGGGAGTGGTGTAACAGACAGTCCGATAGATGCCCAAAACGGGTTGGGCGGCACCTCGATATGGATGGTGTGGCTGGCTGCTTTGAGCGGCCGCTCCATATAAATGACGGTGGGTTCCTTTACCACTGTTTCAATCTTGTATTTTTCCGACAGCAAAGCGGAAACGACCTCCAACTGCACCCGGCCCAAAAAAGAAAGAATGATCTCATGGGTGATGGAATCCACTTCGCAGCGCAAAAGCGGGTCAGTATCCGCAAGTTGCGTAAGAGCGTCCAGCAGCCGTTCTCTTTGCGCTGCCGTTTTCGGCGCAATCGTCGTCCGCAGCATGGGGAGGGGGGCCTCGCGCCACCTTTTACGAGGGAGCCGGGTTTGATCCCCTAATACATCGTTTAACCTCACGCTGTCGCTGGGAAGGATAACAATTTCGCCCGGATAAGCGGTGTCTGTCCGAACAATTTCCCCTTTGGATGGAATACGCATCTCTGTGATTTTCAGCTTTTCTCTCCCGGCCAGGGCCACCGTATCCCGCAGGCGCAGCGTTCCGCTGTATAGCCGCAGATAGACACGCCGCTGGCCGCAATCGGTGTACTCAACCTTGAAAACGCTGCCGCATAGGGTGGCGCTCCCCTGTTCCCCAATCGGTTGGAACAGTCCTGTCACCGCATCCATCAACGGTTGAATGCCAAGGCCCTTTTTGGCGCTGCCATGATAGACCGGAAACAGGGAGGCTTCTTGAACCCGCCGCTGTTCCTCCCGCGCAAGTTTTTCCTGGCTGATTGGTTCTCCTGCGATATACTTTTCCAATAATGCATCGTTATTTTCGATGACCGCATCCCATGCTTCTATGTCGGTATTTTCCTCCAGGACTATTTCCGGGGACAGCGACACCGTCTGCTTGATGATAATATCGGCGGAGAGCTTATCCCGAACAGACTGAACCACGCTCTGCAAATCAACGCCAGCCTGGTCGATCTTGTTGATAAAGATAACGGTGGGAATGTTCATTTTCCGCAGGGCATGGAACAGAATACGGGTCTGGGCCTGCACGCCATCTTTCGCGGAGATCACCAAGATGGCCCCATCTAAAACAGCCAAAGAGCGGTACACCTCCGCCAAAAAATCCATGTGGCCGGGCGTATCCACAATGTTAACTTTACATCTGTGCCACTGGAAGGAAGTGACTGCCGCTTGAATGGTAATCCCACGCTGCCGCTCCAAAAACAAGGTGTCCGTCCTCGTTGTCCCTTTTTCGACGCTCCCTGGTTCTGAAATGGCTCCACTGGCATATAGCAGACTCTCCGTCAAGGTCGTCTTTCCAGCGTCTACATGGGCAAGAATCCCGATATTGATAATGTTCATGTCTATCCTCCATACAAGGCCCGAATGGGCGCAAAAATCCCCAGCGGCTAATACTTTTACCGCTGGGGATCATGACTTCGGACACACAGAAACATACACGACTTACATAAGCCGCGGTCCGTCACGATATTTACTAAAAAGGCAAAAGTATTCTTAAAATTGGGTACAAAAACCAAGCCCCTGCAAGGGGCAATCATTTTTGCGCCCATTATCAAATTTTATTTAAGAATACCTTGCCGCATATTTGATAGACTCCTCAAATCAGGATAATAGCAGTATATCATTATAAATATTGTAAATAAGTTAAAAAATATTTAGTTGTTGCGCTCTTTTTCTTCCAACTCTTTGATTTTTTTATCTATGTATTTGCGAATAAAGATACATAACAGTATAAGTCCAAGCGCAATCCCGAACAATATTAGGCTTCCCCACCATATTGTAGGCATAGCAATAAGAATAATTATCGCCAACAATAAAAATACTGTAGCAGCGATAGGCATCATTACACCTAAAATCTTACGATTTAATTTATATACATCTAATAATGAATATGTTTTCATATCAATCACTATTCTGCCACAAAGCATCAGCACAAATAGGAATAAAGTGATGGTTGCGGCAGCCTTTCTATATTTTCTTTTTGTCTATTTTGTTGTATAATATAGATTTATCACTAAAGAAGAGATCAAACCTATGCGAGCCTCTCCTTATATCATTTAGTAATTTTATTATATTATTACTTCCGGCAAATGTCAAGAGAAAACGCGAAGCATTAACATGCGCTAACTGAAATAATTCTTTACCCCAAAGCGACGTCCAGCGCCATCATCATGGCAAAGCCGATCATTGCGCCCCATGTGCCGAAATGCGGATGTTCTGATAGGTGCGCGTCGGGAATGAGATCTTCCACGACGACAAATATCATTGCGCCCGTAGCAAACGCCAGAAACCACGGCTGCGCCGCCGTTAGATTTGCCGCAAGAAAATATCCGATAACAGCAAACACGGGTTCCACCGCTCCGCTGCCCATGCCGTATAAAAAGGCTTTGCCGCGGCTGCCCGTCGCCGTTTTCATGGGCAGGGAGACCGCCGCGCCTTCCGGAAAATTCTGTATCGCCATACCCACGGCAAGACCAAGCGCGGAAATAAACGCGCCCCGCTCTCCGAGCGCTGCCGCAGCGCCGAACGCAAAGCCTACGGCAAGTCCTTCGGGAATGTTATGTATGGTGACGGCAAGAAAAAGTTTTGCGGGCTTTTTTAAGTGGCTTTTTAACCCTTCTTCCTCGTTTGTTCCCTTATGAAAGTGAGGTACGAGCTTGTCGATGAGTACGAGAAATGCCCCGCCGAGAAGAAAACCTATGACGGCGGGCAAAAAACTCAACGAGCCGTATGTTTCTTCTGCACCCTCGATAGACGGAATGAGCAGCGACCATACGGACGCCGCCACCATTACTCCCGAAGCAAACCCCAAAAACAGCGTATTGAGTTTACCGGACATCTCTCCCTTGAAGAAAAATACGAGCGCCGCGCCCGCAGTCGTCGCTATGAAAATGATACAAAAACCGAGTACGGTCATTGCCGTCGTCGTCAAATCTGCCCTCCTTTCGTGCCGTTACTTCTTTCCGACCAACAGTTTGGAATGCGCGAGCATATATGCCCTGCTCTCTTTCTTGGTCAGAAACAAGCCGTCCGTCGTATCAATGAGTTCGACCTTCTCAAAGCCGCACTCTTTCAGCTTTTTCACAAACGCCCGCATATCGCCGTATTCGCGCGGCGACATGATGTCGTGAATGGCGAACGTGCCGCCCTTTTTCAGCACCCGTAACGTTTCTAAAAGAAGCTGCTGCTTATCCTTGCCCTTGATGTTGTGATAGACATAGTTGCTCGTCACGGCGTCGAACGTTTCGTCCGGAAAATCGAGTTTTACGGCGTTTCCCCGTGCAAAAGATACGTTTTGCACTCCTTCCGCCTCTGCATTGCGTTCGCAGAGCGGAAGATTGAACGAGGCGTATTCCTTGCCCCAGCGGTCTATGCCGACCATCTGCGCGCGCGGATTGCGCTTTGCACAGGCGATGGTAAGCGCCCCGCTGCCGCATCCGACATCCAACCCCTTTCCTCCGTCCGACAATGCAACGTATTGCGCAATGCCTTCGATCACCCGTTTTGAAACCTGCTTTTTGCCGTGATACGAAAAGGCGCAATACATATTTGCAAATATGCCCGTCAGGACGGCAAACAGCAAAAACGCTGCGCCAAAGAGAACGCCGAGCGCGATGCGCAGCCCGCCCTCCGTCGCCACGCCAGCTATACCGAATACGGCACACACGGCAAGACAGACAGCCGCCATGCCGCCGAGGAGAAACAACAACCCTCTCGGCACCCAATTCTTATAATCCGGTTTCATTCGTATCCTCCATTACCGTCCATACTATATTTCCGACTAAAATAACGTCAATATATATCCGTCTACTAAAGCGATTATCAGATACATCACAACTCCCCTGATAAACGACCATATATGTTTTTTCGGATTCCGATACACTTCTTTTTTCGGTATTTTTGTAAAACGAATGCGTTTTGTATTCCGCCACCATAAAAGGTCAATGACCAGAAAATCAAATACGTTCAGACTTTGCCCCATAATGGTCAGGGAAACAAAATTTTGCAAAAAGCTGCTGTCTCTGATAAACAGTCCCAAAATGAAAAATAAAAACAAGAACAACAAAAAATTCAACAAAAATACCGCCGCTTTACTGTGTTCTTTATAGCGCCCACGATATTCTGCAATTTCGTTTATCAGATTTTGAACCTCATCCGGATATGACGAATAATTTTTCAAGTTCTTCTCGTCAGTCCCCGTTCCCAAAAAACATGACAGAAAAAAGACAATACATAAAGCCGTCGTTTCGATTGCTAAAATCATTTTCTATGCTTCCGTCCATATCTTTGCCGCATCAGGGCTTTATCCCCTCGACGGCACACCAGACTTTGCGCGTCTTATGGATTTTTATATCGGAAAACCCTGCTTTTCCCATAAGGGCAGCGAGCTCTTCCGCCGTATAAATCGTCATGCCTTCGCAGCGTTTTGCCCAGAATTTTCCCTTTTCTGGATCGGTCATTTCGGACGCCAGTATTACCTTGCCTCCCTTTTTCAAGACGCGGAGCATTTCTTTGAGCCCCTGCACGGGATCGGGCCAGAAATAAATAGACTCAAAGGACACCGCCCTGTCATAGGTTTCGTCCCGATACGGAAGCCGCATGGCATCTTCGCACAAAATACTGCACCTGTCTGCATATTTTTTGGTCACTTTCCGGCTGCATGCAACGCTTTCCTCCGAATAATCGACGCCGTCCGCGCGGCTTTTCGGGCAGCGCTCCAAAATGCGGACAAGATTTCCTCCACCGCCGCACCCGACGTCCAGAACGCTCTCTCCGTCTTTCAGCGGGCACACCTCGAACGCCCAAAGAGCGAGAGGCGCATGCCCTTTGTTCATGGCGCTCACGATCATTTTGCCGAATTTTCCCTTCGGTTTTTTGCAATTGTTTAAAAATTTTTTTATCATAGCTCCTGCACCTCTTATAACTTATATTCATACACCAGCGATTTGCCGGGCGTACCGAAGGAATACGGCTTTTCCCATATAAGCGAAAAACCGCGCTTTTCGTAAAAAGTATATGTGGCGTCCGTATCGGTGAACACGCGCACCGTCTTCACGCCGCTTTGAATGCACCGCTCCTTAAAGGCTTCCCAGAGCGCCGTTCCCAAACCTTTGCGGTAATCTCTGCGCGAGCAGAGTGCCATCAGTTCGCAGTCGCAGGCGAGCGGTGTATCCTTGCCGTTCTCTTTGAGTTTTTTATAAAATAGACCGAACTGCGCCTTGAACGGCGCGGACATCTTATAGCCCCCGAAGGCGAACTTGAAAAAGCACCGAAACCACGCCTTATAATGCGGTTTTACGTCATGCCGTTTGGCGAGTGCCTTGTCAAAATCCTTTTTGTAGTGCCCGATGATAAACCCGACGACCTGCCCTTCGCTCTCCGCCACATAGGTAAAGGAACACTTCTCTGCGAGTACCTGCGCATAATCGCGCAAAAACTTTTTGTCGTTCTCCGTCAGCGGACAATCGAAAAAGCTCTCGTAAAAGCACATGGCGCAATCGGGAACATCCCTCTCATCAAATTTACGGATTAAAAACATGATGCTTACCTCTTGTGCGAGAACAGCCCGTGTTTTTCATACGGTTGCGTTTCAATTCTTCCCACACCGTAGCCCTGCTTTGCGATCGCCTCTTTGATGAGCGCGGTATTCACGCTATCCTCGGCAACAACTTCCGTCCTGCCCTTTGCGTGCGAAGATTTTACTTTCTTCACACCATCCACGCGGCGCACAACGTCGTTGACGTGCGTTTCGCACATACCGCAATGCATGCCTTCTACTTCTAAAACTATCTTTAACATAACTCTATTCTCCTTTTAGTTCGCTTATGCGAACACGCTTATATTATATCTTCTTTATCCGCAAGAAGCAAGCAATTAACGACGGTTTCAAAAAAGCGGCCGCAATAGCGACCGCTTTCCCTTTACCCGTTTTCCGCAAGGCGTTGCCTTTCCCGCAGATGTATGAAATTGTTGTAGATACCGCCACGCTTTAAGAGCTGTTCGTGCGTGCCCTGTTCGGCGATTTTCCCCTCGGACACGACGACAATTTTATCCGCCGCGCGGATGGTGTTCAGCCGGTGCGCGATGACGAGCAAGGTTTTGCCCCGCACAAGTTCGGTGATCGCCTCCTGAATATGCCGTTCGTTGTCGAGGTCGACGCTCGCCGTCGCCTCGTCAAGAATGACGATGGGCGCGTCTTTCAGAATACACCGCGCAATGGAAATGCGCTGTTTTTCCCCGCCCGAAAGAGAGGCTCCGCCCTCGCCGATGACGGTATCGAACCCCTGCGGCAGATTCATGATGAAGTCGTAACAGCGAGCCTTCTTTGCCGCCTCCTCCACCTCTTCTCTTGTGGCGGTCGGTCTGCCCATCGCTATGTTGTTATAGACGGTATCCTGAAACAGGTACACGCGCTGGAACACCATACTGATTTTGTCCATAAGTTCTGAGAGCGGCACGTCGCGGATGTCCACGCCCCGCACCTTGATACTGCCTGATTTTATATCCCAAAAGCGTGCCAAAAGGTTTGCAAGCGTGGTTTTTCCTCCCCCGCTGGGGCCGACGAGCGCGGTCATCGTGTTCTTTTCCGCCGCAAAGCTGACATTATGCACGGTATCTTCTTCGCCGTAGGCAAAGGTCACATTCTCAAACGAAATTTCGGGCGCGGAAGAAGTTGCGGGAATATGCTTTTTGCCGTTGTCGGGCAGCGTCTTTTCATCGAACACGCCCTCGATCCTGTCCAGACAACTCCCCATGACGGTCAGGCGCGACGATTCGCTGTACAGCGTTTTCAGCGGCAGGAAGATAGAGAAGGCAAACAGTACACAGCCGATGAGATACGGCAAGGTCATCATATTTTCAAAATACAGCCACACGCCGAGCGCGACGATGCCCGCCATGCCGACGGTATAGAGCACGTTGAGCACGACCATCCACGGCAGCTGCGTGAACTCGAACTTGAGCGCAGCGTCCCTCGTCTTGCGGAAGTTTTTTGTCAGGTCTTCCGACTTTTCGCCGAGAAGGTTATAGCTCTTGATGACGCCGATGCCCTCGATATGGGAGATGACCGCGTCCGTCAGTTCCTCGTTTTGCTGCTGACGGATATTGCTGTGTTTTACGCCCGATTTATTCATAAAGACCGCGGCGATGACGACCGCCAGCGACACGCCCGTGACCAGCAGCCCGATGCGCCAGTCAATGACGTACATAAACGCGACCATGAGGAGCGCCGAAAATCCGTTGCCCAGCATATCGGCAATCGACTGCATGACGTTCTCTTCCACGAAAACCATATCGGACGAGAGCACCGAGCTGATTTTGCCGATATTGCCCGCCGTGAAGTAGCCCATAGGAAGTTTCCGAAGGCGCGCGCCCAGTTCCATGCGCTTTTCGGCGAAAATCTTATACCCCGCCGTACTCTGCAACCTGTCGCTTAAGTTTGTGGCGAGAATATGTACTGCCAGCGACGCCGCCATGCCCGCAAAGTAGATGAGGCAGCGCAAAACGGTGATCGTCCCCTCGTAAAACTCATTGAAGAGCAGAAAACCGAGAAAGAGCGGCATCATGATGCAGATACCCTTAATGAACGCGAACAGCGCCGCCGAGAGCACCCTGCCCCTATATTTGCCTGAAAACTTCAAAATACGAACGAAAAACTTTATCATACCGCGCCTCCTGTCGTTCCGACTACATTCCACGCCGCGCTGTCCTCGGAGATCTGCCAGAGTCGTTTATAGATGTCGTTGCTTTCCAAAAGCTCTTTATGCGTGCCGCTGCCGGCCACCTTGCCGTTGTCCAGCACATAAATTCTGTCCGCGTTCTGAATGGACGCAAGGCGGTGTGCAATGACGAGAAGCGTTTTGCCCCGGATGACCTCGGCGATCGCCTTTTCCATTTTTTCCTCGTTTTCGGGATCGGCGAACGCCGTTGCCTCGTCCAGAATGACGACGGGCGCGTTTTTGAGAATCGCCCTTGCGAGCGACACCCTCTGTCGCTCCCCGCCCGAAAGCGCGCTGCCGCAGTCGCCTGCGAGCGTATCAATACCGTTTTCCAGTCGGTTTATAAATTCCATGCACTGTGCTTTTTCCGCCGCGGCGAGCACTTCTTCTTTGGTCGCGTCCGGCTTACCTACCTTGATATTATCGTAAATGCTCGTGTTGAACAGGAAGTTATCCTGCGACACGAAGGAGATGCGGGCGTTGAGCACGTCGAGGCTCATATCAGTAATATCTTGCCCGCCCAAAGTTATCTTTCCGCTGCCGATGTCATAGTAATGCACCAACAGTTTTGCGAGCGTGCTCTTGCCCGAACCCGACTCGCCGACAAGCGCCGTCTTTTTGCCTTCCTCCACGACGAGGTTTGCATTTTGAATTACATCCTTCTCCTCATAGGCAAAGGTCACGTTCTCGAACACAGCCGTGTCGCCCCTGCCCGTAAAGGCATTACCCTTACTTTTCAGCGGCTCGGCATCCAAAGTCTTTTCAAGTTCTTTGACCTTGCGATCGACTTGCGCGAGCGAGGGAACGAAACGCATCGCCTTCATGAGCGGGCCGCCCAGTCCGAAGGAAAGGCAGAGCACCAAAATGAGGTCTGCCAACTGTGACCAGCCATTGACGACGAACATGCCGCCGAATGGCAGCGTGAACAGCGAACAGCAGGCGAACACACCCGCATACACCGCCATCCACGGCCAGCACACGCGGTACCAGTCCAGCGTGAAATCGCGGTACGCCTCCACGTCCTTTTTATACCGTTTATACGATTCGCCGTCCCTGCCGAACACTTTGACGACTTCCATGCCGTTGACGTATTCGATGATGGTGTTGTTCATGACCTGCGCCGAACGGTAGTAGCTGTCCATCTTGGCAAAACCGGCGCGCGTCATCATCATGACCGCCCACACGCCAATGGGAAGCATAATAAGTGTTAAGAACGCGAGTTTCCAATCGATCGCGAACATGGCGATAAATACGCCGATGGGAATGAGCAGATTTCCGATGCCTTCGGGTATGGCGTGCGCCAAGAGTAGTTCCATACTCTCCACGTCGTCCACAAACAGTTTTTTCAAGTTGCCCGTCCCCTTCTCCTGCACCACGCCGAGGGGCAGTTTCTCCATTTTGCCCTGCAAGCTCACGCGCAGATTGTACAGCGTGTTGAACGCCGCAATGTGTGAGAGGGACAGCCCGCCGAGGTAGAACACGAAATTCAGCACAAGGCAGACGGCAACGCCCACCACTCTGCCCACAGCGAACTGCCATGTAATGCTCTCGCCCGCAATGAGCGGCGAGATGATCTGATACGCAAATATGTACGGCAAGATCTGTGCAGCCACGGCGATGGCAACCATAATTGTCGCCACTATGGTGAGAATCTTGTACTTACCCGCGTACTTCAAGATACTTTTTATCATATAGCCTCCTGTTATTTTGTTTGTTCGCATAAGCGAACTATATGACGAAAGAATTGCCGCCTCTGCGGGCGGCAAACTTACCGCTCGAAACCGAGCATCTTATACCAATCGAACAGTCCGCACATCAAGTCGGAGATGCGCCCTGCCTCCTCCTTTGAAAACCCGTGAATGAGCGGCTCGCAGATCGCCGTCCAAAAGGACGAAAGCATGACGTGCAATTCCTTTTCGGAGATGTCCGTCTTTGTCAGACCACGCCTCTGCGCTTCCTTGTAGTACGCATAGGTAGTATGGCTCATATTCTCCACCCATTCGTGCTCGAAGTTCGCATACTTCGTCCCATCCGAAAAGACGAGCAGCAGGCGCATTTCATCGTAGCGGTCGTAGAGATAGTCGAACCACCACTGCATGTATTCCCTGTCCATGTCCCACGCCTTTTTGAGCTGTTCGTCCGTGAGCGTGGCGGGCAGGGCGGATTTTTGCCGCACTACCTCTTCGAGGTCTTGAACGGTGCTCTCCACCAGCGCGCAGAAAAGCTCTTCCTTGCCCTTGAACCGCTTGTACAGCGCGCCCGTCGTAACCCCCGCTTTTTTGCAGATCTCCTGCAAAGACGCATCCAAAAATCCCTTTTGCAGGAACTCCTCTTTCGCGCTCTCCATGATGCGCGGATCAATGCTCCTGTCCGCAACCGACATGCCTACCTCCCATGATAATCTAATTACCGATAATTTAATTATCATTATAATCATATGCTGTTCTTCTGTCAAGAATTTCGTAGCAATTTTAAGAAATTTTCGAAATAAAATTTGGTCGTAAAAAAATCGCAGGGTTCAAGTCCTGTTTTGCATGAAAAACGGTCAAAAGACAGCACAAAATCGAAACCTGTTTTGAGGGTGCGTAAAAAAGTCCAGTTTTTGCCCGAAAAATAGCAAAAAACCTCGGAAAACATATCGTTTTCCGAGGTTTTTGCCGTGGACAGCATTTTTATCCACTAAAGATGGTGGAGCTGATGGGAGTCGAACCCATGTCCGAATAACATCGCAGATGACCTTCTACATGCTTAGTTCACCTTGGGTCTGACGGCGTTTGAAGATGAACGGATCGTCCGCCGCGAGGACAGAGGTACGATCGCGGTTATGTCCGATCGCCGCGAAAGTTTTCACCTGTTGACGCCCCGCCCGAGTCGGTGAGCTCCCGGGAGGACGGCGCGGGAAATTAGGCCGCGCAAGCAAGAGCGCCGCCGAAAGCGGGCGCGCTTACCTTGGAAGAAGTTTTGTTAGCATTTGATTGCTTTACGCGTTGATGAGGGAGGCGCGTCCCTTCCGCATGCTTATGTCATGTGTTCCGTTACCCGTCGAAACCGGAACAGCCCCATGTGTGGGTAATGATACCACACCGACGGCGTTTTGTCAATAGCTTGGCGGAGGGATACGCGCGAGTTATGGCGGAAGCATGCGTACTCGCTTGCGCGGCGCGTCGATTTCGTGGTATCATATACGCGATCGTATGCCGAGATCACTGGGAGCGTTACACAAATGAAAGACATCGTATTGCGCGAATGCGCCGCGCCGGACGCGCGTGCGCTCGCACTTATAGGCCGCGACACGTTCGCGGAGACGTTCGCGAACGGCGCGACGGACGCGGACATGGAGAAATATCTTCGCGAGCACTTTTCCGAAGCCGTCATGCTGGAAGAACTCGAAACGCCCGGCTCCGCGTTCTTTGCGGCGGAGTCGGGCGGCGAAATGATCGGATACCTGAAACTGAACTCGGGCGACGCTCAGACGGAGCGGCGCTACCCCGACGGCGTCGAGGTGCAGCGGCTGTACGTCCGCGCGAAGTACAAGGGTATGCACGTGGGCAGCGCTCTGATGCGCGCGGCTCTGGAGCGGGCGAAGAACGCGGGCGCGAGCGGCGCGTGGCTGGGCGTGTGGGAACGTAACTTCCCAGCCATTGCCTTTTACGAGCGCATGGGGTTCGTGCGCGCGGGCGAGCACGTGTTCATGCTGGGCGACGACGCGCAGACCGACTACATCATGTATAAGCCGCTCTGACGGCGCTCAGAGCGTGATGAATATGCCGCTGACGAGTATCACCGCCATGCACACGGGCGCGACGTAGCGTATCATCACGCAGAAATAACGGCGCGTGAAGCTCTTGCGGAAGCCTATCTCGTCCAGCAGCGTTTTCGGTTCGACGAAGTAGCCCGCGATCACGCAGGTGCCTATCGCGACGAGCGGCATCAGTATGCTGTTTGAGAAGTAGTCGAACATATCCAGCAATTTCTTGCCGCCTATGTCGATCATGGAGAGCGGTCCGTAACCCAACGAGGACAGCGAGCCCAGCACGAGCATGAACCCGAACACGATGAGGCAGGCCACGCTGCGTTTGAGGTGGCAGTTCTCGCGGAGCACGGCGACTATGGCTTCCACCAGCGATATGGAGGAAGTCAGCGCCGCGAAAAACACGAGGATGAAGAACACCGCGCCTATCGCCCTGCCGCCCGGGAGGTTGTCGAACACCGCGGGGAGCTGGACAAACATCAGAGAGGGGCCGGACGACGCCATGGCGCTCTCGGGGTCGGGCGAGAACGCGAATATGGACGGGATGATTATGGTGGCCGCGACGATGGCGAACGCGGTGTCGCATACGGATATCTGGCGGGCGGAGTTCGACACGCTCGCGCTTTTTTTCATGTATGAGCCGTACGTTATCATGATGCCCATCGCCAGCGACATCGAATAGAAGAGCTGACCGAGCGCGGCGAGCAGCGTTTCGAACCTGAACTCGGAGAAATCGGGCACGAAAAGATCCTTGACGCCCTCTATCGCGCCGGGCTGTATGAGCACGTATATCATCAGGAACACGGCTATCACGGCGAGCAGCGGCATGAGTATCTTGCTTATGCGCTCTATCCCCTTCTGCACACCGAACACCACGACGGCCACGGTCGCCAAGGCGAAGATGAGGAAGAACACGAGGGGCTGCCAGGGGTTGGTCATGAACGAATTGAAGAATTCGTTCGACGTGGAGAGGTCGGCGGCGTCGCCCACCAGCATGCCGTCGCCCGCGAAGTACCCGACGATGTACCGCATTACCCAACCGCCGATGACGCAGTAATACGGCACTATTATGATGGGTACGGCGATGCACACGAACCCGAACCACTTGAATTTTTTGTTGAGCGCGGCGAACGCGCCTATCGCGCCCTTGCCCGTCTTGCGGCCGATGGCTATCTCGAGCACCAGCAGGCAGAACCCGAACGTCACCGCCAGCGCGATGTAGCACAGCAGGAATATCCCGCCGCCGTACTTGGCCGCGAGGTACGGGAAACGCCACAGGTTGCCCAGACCGACGGCCGAACCCGCCGCGGCGAGCACGAAGCCGAGTCGGGAAGAAAAGCCTTTGTGTTTTTTCTCGTGCTGCGTCCCCTCTTCGGGCGCAGGGGTATCCGCCCCGTCGGGTGCGGTCACGTTCTCCGCTCCCTCGGGCTGCTTGTCTTCGGTCATCCTTTATTCCTTCCTCGCTTCGTATTACGGCGATAGCCGTTAAATCATTATATCGAAAAACGTCGAAGTTGTCAAGGTACTTTGACGTTTTCGCCCTCTTTCGTCAAACTTCCCCGCTTTGAGCCTTGCTTTACCGCCGTTATCGCCCCGAAAAAAACGTGAAAAAATTTTTTGACGGATATTTTATATGTTTGTCAAACGGAAGAAAACTGTGCTATAATAGACGGGTCGGCGTGAAAAAACGCGCCGACGACACTTACGTATAATTTATTCGGAGGAAATAAAAACATGTTCAAAAACTCTTACATCGCTTCCGTATACGATACGGTCGCCAAGAGAAATCCCAACGAGCCTGAGTTCCTTCAGGCCGTGAGAGAGGTCCTCGAGTCCCTTGAACCCGTCGCCGCAAAGCGCCCCGACCTTGTCGACGCAGGCATCTTCGAGCGCATCGTCGAGCCCGAGAGATTCATCCAGTTCAGAGTCAGCTGGGTGGACGACAACGGCAAGGTGCAGGTCAATCGCGGCTTCAGAGTGCAGTTCAACTCCGCAATCGGACCTTACAAGGGCGGTCTCAGATTCCACCCGTCCGTGACGGCGTCCGTCATCAAGTTCCTGGGCTTCGAGCAAATCTTCAAGAACAGCCTCACCACGCTCCCCATGGGCGGCGGCAAGGGCGGTTCGGACTTCGACCCCAAGGGCAAGAGCGATAACGAGATCATGCGTTTCTGCCAGGCCTTCATGACCGAGCTTTCCAAGCACATCGGCGCGGATACCGACGTACCTGCGGGCGACATCGGCGTGGGCGGCCGCGAGATCGGCTTCATGTTCGGACAGTACAAGCGTCTGCGTAACGAGTTCACGGGCGTCCTGACCGGCAAGGGCCTCTCCTACGGCGGTTCCCTCGTCCGCACCGAGGCGACCGGCTACGGCCTCTGCTACTTCACGCAGGAAATGCTCAAGAGCGCGGGCACCGAGTTCAAGGGCAAGACCGTCGTCATCTCCGGCTCGGGCAACGTCGCCATCTACGCGACCGAGAAGGCTCAGCAGCTGGGCGCAAAGGTCATCGCGCTTTCCGACTCCAACGGCTACATCGTGGACGAGAAGGGCATCGACCTCGACGTCGTCAAGCAGATCAAGGAAGTGGAGAGAAAGAGGATCAAGGAGTACGCCGACAGAGTCAAGGGCGCGAAGTACGTCGAAGGCTGCCACGGCATATGGTCCATCCCCTGCGACATCGCGCTTCCCTGCGCCACCCAGAACGAGCTGGACGGCGAGAGCGCGAAGCTGCTCATAAAGAACGGCTGCAAGTTCGTCGCCGAGGGCGCGAACATGCCTTCCACCCCCGAGGCCATCGAGGAGTTCCAGAAGGCAGGCGTGGCGTTCGGTCCCGCAAAGGCCGCGAACGCGGGCGGCGTGGCTACGTCCGGTCTTGAGATGTGCCAGAACTCCGCGCGTCTGAGCTGGACGTTCGAAGAAGTGGACAAGAAGCTGCACGAGATCATGAAGAGCATCTACAAGGCAGCCTCCGAGGCCGCCGCCGAATACGGCCAGCCCGGCAACCTCGTCATGGGCGCAAACATCGCCGGCTTCCTCAAAGTCGCCGATGCCATGAAGTGGCAGGGCATCGCGTACTGATAACGCGTCAAACGAATGAACTTAAAACGTCCCGCGGGGTACCCCGCGGGACGTTTTCGTTATATGCTCTTGCGCGTGCCGCGTCAGTACCAGCGCTCTCCCGGCGGTATGCCGTACGACTGCACGACGTCCAGCTCGGGGCTGAGCGCTATGTTCCAGGGCGACACGACCATGCCGCCGTTGGAATCCAGATCCACGCCGCATTTCATGAACGCGTACCATATGATGTGCGAGCACTGCGTGGCCGTCAGCGTTTCGGGGTACTTCTCGCCTATCACGCCCACGGGAAAGGAATAATCCAGCCCGAGGAGGTTCTCCGTCGCGTACTCCACGGCGGCGAGCGCCGCGGCGTTGTTTTTGGGCCGAAGTATGACGAAAGAGGGACGGTCGAACATGGAATACCCGGCCAGGCGCAGATCGCTCACCTGCCCGTAGCCCTCCGCGGCCAGCACGATCTCGCGCTCGCCGTCCACGACCAGCACAGCGTGGCCGAATCGATAGCCCGAGAAATGCGCGGTGGGCGACACGATGATGTCCCCCGTTTCCAGCGGAACGGTGTGCGCGTACGCGGACATGCGCTCGCGGCACGTGAAGGGCGCGAACTCGCTGTCCTCGTATTCGTACCGCGCGAAAAAGTCGGTCTGTATGTCGGCTATGCCTTCCTTGTCGCCCGCCGCCAGCATCCTGTCAACGCCGATGCGCGTCAGTCCCGTCTGTTCGAGCAGGAGCGCATAGTCCTCCTCCGTCAGCTCGGACTTTTCGAGCACGCCCGAGATGTCGCGCGACGCGTAATCGGGATACCACGGCTCCCACATGTGCGCCACGTCCATGCCCGTGTCGATGACGGAAAACAAAAACAGCGTAACACAAAACACGCATACCAGCACGATGAGCGATATGCGCGCGGGCAAAGAAAGACGTTCCGCCCCGCCGTCTGTGTCGATCGCGTCCGATCCGTCCGACGTGTTCCTGTTCCCCATGCCTTTTTTATAGCAGAAATCGGCGAAAATGGCAACCGTTGAGAGGCGATCGGACAAAAAAATCACGCGACGCGCACAATATTGCCCGTGGGTCTTGAAATCCGCGCGCGTATGTGATATAATGATGAAAGACCAACGATAAATTGCTTTTAAGAGGTGAATGTATTGGACAACGTAATCGTCAGAACGGCGAACAAGGGCGACGCTAAAGCGCTTGCCGATCTTCTTCGCCAGGTAGGACACGTCCACGCCGTCGGTCGTCCCGATATCTACCACGCGGGGCTGACCAAGTACGACGAGGCGAGCGCGGCGGCTCTGATCGAGGCGAGCGCGGGCGGCGTGATAGTCGCAATAGCGGACGGACGCGTGGTCGGCGAGATGATCCTTCGGGTCATGACGCGCGAGGACGACGGGTTCTGGAAAAAACGCAGATGGCTGCATATAGACGACCTGTGCGTGGACGCCGCATGGCGCGGCATGGGCGTGGCGGAAAAGCTGGACGCCTTCGCGGAGGAGATAGCCCGCAGCGAGGACTGCGTGTCGATAGAGCTTAATTGCTGGGCGTTCAACGAGCGCGCGGCGGCGTTCTACAAACGCATGGGCTATCGCCCGCAAAAGACCGAATACGAAAAAATACTGAACGACGGGAAGAACGATCAATGAAAAAACTCTGGAACGAATTCAAGACATTCGTATCGCGCGGAAACGTCATCGACCTTGCCGTAGGCATGATAATCGGCGCGGCGTTCACCGCCATAGTGAACGCGCTGGTCAACAGCATACTCAAACCGCTCATCAACTGGATACCCGGCGCGGGCGATACGGGCGCGTTGCAGATCGTGCTCAGAGAGGCGGTGACGGACGCCAACGGCACGGTGGTCACCGACGCGCTGGTCATCGACTTCGGCGCGGTCATCTCCGCCGTCATCACCTTCCTGCTCACCGCGGTCATACTCTTCGCCATAGTCAAGGCGATAAACACCGCACGCAAGAAGCAGGACGAAATGAAAGCCAGACTCAAGAAAGAACGCGAGGACAAGCTGCGCGCCGAGGGCAAGCTCCCGCCGCTCGAAGCCCCCGCCGCTCCCGCTCCCGAGGAAGCCAAGCCCACGACCGAAGAGCTGCTCGAACAGATACGCGATCTTCTCATGGCGCGCACTTCCTCCCCCGCCTCGGACGACAAGCCCGACCCCGAGGACAAGTAACGCCCGCATCGCCGGAAACTAAACAATAAAAAAGTCGCTTACCGAATAAGCGACTTTTTTTATTTTATTCACATGATACGCTCGTGCGGTCAGTTCTTGCAGGCGGCGATGAGCGCGTCGTTCCACTCGGGGAAATAGGAGCGGATAAGTATGGGCGCGCCCGTTTTGAGGTCGATGAAACAATGTTCGCTGGTGGCGGTGGCGAGCAGGCGGCCGTCCGCGCGGTCGCGCATCTCATAGGATAGCATGAGCCGCGCGCCCGTGTAACGGTCGAAGGACACGGTTATGTCCACGTCGTTCCCGAACCGCGCGGGCGACTTGTATTCCACGGACTGCCGCAGGACGGGGCCCGCGAAGCCGCGCGCCTCCACGTCGGCGTAATTGCAGCCCACCTGGCCGAGCGCGTCCACGCGCGCGTCCTCCATCCAGTGCACGTAAATGGCGTTGTTGACCACGCCCATCATGTCGCATTCGCGGTAAAGCACTTTGTGTCCGTAAGGTCTCGTTTTCATCTTTTGCTCCTTTGTACGGGCGACCAGGGTATGTCCCCCGCCGCCAGCGTTCCGCCCTCTCCCGCCACGGCGGCGACGTATCGCTCGCCGTCGTGCTCGAGCGCGAACACGGGTATGTCCGTCGCGGTCGTGTCGATCTCGTCCAATCGGCCGTCTATGCCCCGCCCCGACAGCTTGAGGATCGCCTCTTTTTTCACCCATATTTCCAGGAATGCCTCGGAAGGGGTTTCAGAGGCCCGTACGGCCGCTTTTTCGGCGGACGCGAAGAATCTGTCGGCGAGAGCTATCGGGTCTCTCATGGGGCGCAGACGCTCTATGTCGACGCCCACGGGCGAATCGGACAGCGCGCACACCGCCAGCCCGCCCGAGTGAGAGATATTGAACTGCGGACCGCTCACGAAACGGGGCTTGCCGCCTTCCGCGCGTTCCAGCACGAGCGAGGACGCGTCCTCGCCGCGCAACCGCAAGAGAAACAGCAGAGCCTGCAAACCAGCCAGGCTCTGCCGTATCGTTTTATCGTTACGCGAAGAACGCAGCGCGTCCGTATAGGCGCGCGATGCCGCGAAAGCGGCGTACACGTCCTCCGAGTCCCCGTTCTCGGGGAATGCCGCGACGTATATCACAGAGGTATGTTGCCGTGTTTCTTTGCGGGAAGGTTCTGTTTCTTGCTCTCCAGCATGATGAACGCGGACACTATCTTCTCTTTGGTCTCTTCGGGAAGTATGACCTCGTCCACGAAACCGCGAGCCGCGGCGACGTAAGGGTTCATGAACTTCTCCTCATACTCCGCGATGATCCTGGCGCGCTCGGCGTCGGGGTCGGCTGCCTCGGAAATGCGCTTGCGGCCGATGATGTTGGCAGCGCCGTCCGCGCCCATGACGGCTATCTCGGCGATGGGCCACGCGTAGACGACGTCCGCGCCCATGCCCTTGGAGTTCATGGCGATGTACGCGCCGCCGTAAGCCTTGCGCAGTATCACGCTCACCTTTGGAACGGTCGCTTCGGAATAGGCGTAGAGCATCTTAGCGCCGTGACGGATTATGCCGCTGTATTCCTGCTGTTTGCCAGGAAGGAAGGCGGGAACGTCCACAAGCGTGAGGATGGGGATGTTGAAGCAGTCGCAGAAACGTATGAACCGCGCCGCCTTGTCGCCCGCGTTGAAGTCCAGCGAACCCGCCATGACGTCGGGCTGGTTGGCGACGACGCCCACCGTCTTATGCCCGATGCGGATGAAGCCCACCACGATGTTCTTGGCGAACTCGGCCTGCACTTCCAGGAAGGTGCCGCGATCGGCGATCTCGTCGATGACGCGACGGATGTCGTAAGGCGTCTTTTTGTTGTCGGGGACTATGGACTGGAAGTTGGTCGCTTTCTTGATGTAGTCCTCGGCGTAGCCCGCCTGCTTTTCCTCGTACGAGGACGGCAGATAACCGATAAGGAGCCTGATGCCGTTGAGGCAGCTCTTGTCGTCGGGGTAAGAGAAATGCGCCACGCCGCTCTTGGCGGTATGCACGGCCGCGCCGCCCAGCTCGGCGGTGGTGACCGTTTCGCCCGTCACCGCCTTGATGACGGCGGGACCGGTGATGTACATCTGGCTGGTGGACTCCGTCATGAAGATGAAGTCGCACAGCGCGGGAGCGTAGCACGCTCCGCCCGCGCAGGGGCCCATGATGGCGGCTATCTGCGGCACGACGCCGCTCATGCGGGAGTGACGCAGGAATATGCCCGCGTAGCCCGAGAGCGAATCGATGCCCTCTTCTATCCTCGCGCCGCCGCTGTCGTTGATGGACAGGAAGGGCGCGCGCATCTCGTACGCCATGTCCATGACGCGGCAGATCTTCTGCGCCTGAGCCTCGCCCAGGCTGCCGCCGCCCACGGTGAAGTCCTGGCTGGACGCGTACACCAGCTTGCCGCCTATGCGGCCGTAGCCCGTGATGACGCCGTCGCCCAGCACCTTCTTCTTGTCCATGCCGAAGTCGTTGATGCGCGACTCCACGAGCGAATTGAGCTCGACGAACGAACCGCGATCGAAAAGATATTCCAGACGCTCGCGCGCGGTCATCTTACCGGACGCGTGCTGTTTTTCCGTTCTTGCCTCACCGCCCGCGGCAACGTGCGCGGCGCGTTTGTCTTTAAGCGTTTGCAGACTCTTTGGATCCCACATACTCCTCTCCACTTGCGGCGTTCAGCTTATCCAGATCGGCGACGCCGTTTATCGTCGCGACAGCCATGCCGCGATCTATGCGTTTCATGAAGCCGGCGAGCGTCTTGCCCGGTCCGATCTCCACGAAGTCGGTCACGCCGTACTCCATCATCTTGCGGACGGACTGCTCCCAGCGCACGGGCGACGACACCTGTTCGGTGAGCAGGCGGCGTATGTTGCCGCGGTCGGTTATGAGCTCGGCGTTGACGTTGGCGACGTACGGCTTTTCGGGGTCGCGGAAGGACACCTCCGCGAGCGCCTGAGCCAGCTTCTCGCCAGCGCCCGTGAGCAGCGGAGAATGGAACGGTCCGCTGACCTTGAGGGGCGCGACCAGCTTGGCGCCGGCCTCCTTAAATCGCTCGCCCGCATACTCCACCGCCTCGCGGTTGCCCGAAATGACTATCTGCCCGGGGCAGTTGTAGTTGGCGGGGACGCAGCACAGACCCGTTTTTTCGGATACCGAGCGGCAGATCTCCTCCACCTTGTCGTTGGGCAGGCCTATGATGGCGGACATACCGCCCTTTCCCGCCGGAACGGCGTTCTCCATGTATATGCCGCGCTTGCGCACCACGCGCACGGCGTCGGCGTAGTCCATCGCTCCGCAAGCCACCAGAGCGGAATATTCGCCCAGCGACAGACCTGCGGTGATGTCCATGGTCTTGCCCGTGAGCGTCACGCCGCGGAGGATGCACACCTCGGCGACCAGCATGGCGGCCTGGGTGTACTCGGTCTTATGTATGAGTTCGTTTTCGTCGAACAGTATCCCGCGCAGGTTGAAATCAAGCAGGTCGGCGGCCTGATCCACCGCGTCGCGGCACTCGGGGAAAGCGTCGTAGAAATCACGCGCCATGCCCACGTACTGCGCACCCTGCCCGGGGAATATAAATGCGGTCTTACCCATTTATGCTATTATCTCCTTACGCAAATAATTGGCTCTTCTTGGCGGCGGTGAACGCCAGCTCGCCCTTCGCACGGAGCTGACCGTCCACGGACGCCTGCACGGCGAACTTGTACAGTCCGCCCGCGGCGAGCTTGACGGTGGCTTCCAGAGTGAGGGTATCCCCCGGCACCACTGCCTTGACGAACTTGAACGCGTCCGCTTTGAGCAGTACGTATACCGTATCCTCGTCCGTGCCGCCGTCCTCGATGACAAGCGAGCACAGCTGCGCGAGCGACTCGATGATCAGCACGCCCGGCATGACGGGCATACCGGGGAAATGCCCCATGAAGTACGGTTCGTTTACGGAGACGTTCTTGATGCCCTTGGCGTACTCGCCCGGGCGAAGTTCCGTCACGCGCTCCACCATCTGAAAGGGCGGGCGCTGCTTTATCCGTTTGTTGATATCCAGGATGTTCATCATGAGCGGGTCCCTCTTCAGAGCGAAAGACCGCCGTCCAGTACGATCACCTGACCGGTGATGTAGGACGCGTCCGCCGACGCGAGGAACGCCACCAGCGACGCCACTTCCTCCACCGTGCCGAATCTACCGAGAGGTATCTGTTCGAGATACTCCGCCTTCTTCTCCTCGGGGAGCTTGGCGACCATGTCCGTGGCTATGAAGCCGGGCGCGACCGCGTTGACGCGTATGCCGTAAGGCGCGAGCTCGGCGGCGAGAGTGGCCGTCATGGAGTTGATCGCGCCCTTGGTCGCGGCGTAAACCGACTGACCGGGCAGCGCCATCTTGGAGCTGACCGAAGAGATGTTGACTATCGCGCCCGTGCGCGCCTTGAACATCTTGAGCGTCGCCGCCTGAGCGCAGTAGAAGTAGCCCTTGACGTTGACGTCCAGGCTGCGGTCCAGCGATTCGGGCGCGAGCATGAGCAGGAACGCGTCGTCCACCACGCCGGCGTTGTTGACGAGCACGTCCAGCTTGCCGAGCTCCTTGGTGACGGTGCGGAACATCGCGTTCACGGCGGCGCGGTCGCCCGTGTTCGCCTGGACGGCGATGGCGTTCACGCCGAAGCCCTTGATGGTCTCCACGACCTTGTCCGCTTCTTCCTTGTTGGAGTTATAGTTGACCGCGACGTCGTAGCCCAGACTTCCCAGCTTGATCGCGCAGGCCTTGCCTATGCCTCTCGATGCGCCCGTGACGAGCGCCACTTTCTTTTCCATAACGTTCTCCCGGCTCACGCCTTGCCCAGCACGACGGCGTCGTAGCTGCCGCCCCAGGACGCGCCTATGGCGAGCACGTGCTCATACGCCTTGCCTTTGATGTCGCCCGACAGGAGCATGGCGGCGTGCGCCACTTCCAGCGCGGTGGCCGCGGCTCTCGCCTCGCCCACGCGATCGCGCACGTTGATGCGGTCGCAGGCTATGCCCAGCGACGACAGCGCCGCATCCTCGGCGTCTTTGAGTTCCTTTATGCCGTTCTCCGCAACCATGACGGCGTCGATGTCCGACGCTTTGAGTCCGGACTCGGCGAGCGCCAGGCCGATGGCTTCCGCCAGCTTGCCCGAGCAGCCGTATTTGCCGAAATCCACGTCGCAATGCGCCGTGCCGCTGCCCAGCACCTCGGCGTACTTCCTTGCCCCGCGCGCGTTTGCGCTGCTCTCGCGCTCGAGCGCGAGCACCACGGCGCCTTCGCCCAGGGTCATGCCCGCCGCGACCGCGCCTATCTTGTCATAGAGCAGATGCACTATGTCGCTGTCCTCATCCGCGCCCACGGCGAGGATGACGTCGTTCTGCGTGGTGCGGAGCACGCGCTTGGCGTAACCCACCGCCGCGATGCCCGACGCGCCGCCGTTGGCATACGTGACGTTGTAGCCCTTGACGCCCGCGGCTATGGAAAGATAGCCGGACGCGGCGTTGTAGACGGTGTTGGGGAACATGAAGGCGCTGCCCGCCTGCGTGCCCGCGGTTATGATGCCCTTCTGGAACTTGCCGATCTCGGTCTGAGGTCCGTCCGAAGTGCCTTCGATTATGCCTATCTTGCGGCTGTCCGATTCGTCCACCGTGATGCCCGCGTCCGCAAGGGCGTATTTGCCCGCGACGCACGTCATCTGGCTGAGACGGTCCAGCTTGCGATAGAAGTTGAGTTTGATGCCCACGGAGTCGAACTCGGCCTTGCCGATCTCCGCCTTGAAGTCGCCGCACTCCTCGCACTTGTTCGGAGCGGCGCCCGTGTTCACGTTTTCCGCGTATGCCGCGGCGGTGTTGCCCGCAGGCGACACGACGCCTATGCCCGTGACGTAAACGCGCTCGTTAGTCGCGCCCGTCAGCTTACGGGGCGCGCCTTCGCGCGCATAGATGACGGAGGCGTTGTTACCGCCGAACGCGTAGTTGTTGGACTGCACGTAGTCCACCTTGCGCGCTTCGCCCTTGTTGGGGACGAGGTCGAGATCGCCCGACTTCTCGCGCATGGCCTCCACGTCGCCCTCGGCATAGCCCGCGGTGGGAGGAACGATGCCCGTCTGCATGGCCTTGACGCACATGACCGCCTCCACGGAACCGGCCGCGCCCAGGCAGTGGCCGATCATGGACTTGGTCGTGCTGACGCTGACGTTGCCCTTTCCGCCGTACACGCGCAGCATGGCGCCCATCTCGGAAGAGTCGTTGAGGGGCGTGCCCGTGCCGTGAGCGTTGATGTAGTCGATGTCCGAAGGCCGGAGTCCGGAGTGTTCGAGCGAACGCTCCATCGCCGCCTGCATGCCCTCTCCGTCGGGAGCGGGTGCGGTGATGTGGTGAGCGTCGCTGGAAACGCCGCTGCCCAGCACTTCGCAATATATCTTCGCGCCGCGCGCTTTGGCGTGCGCATACGATTCCACTATAAGGATGCCAGCGCCCTCGCCCAAAGCTATGCCCTTGGACTTGTTGAAGGGGCGGCAAGGCTCGTCGTCCAGCGCGTGCAGCGCGTGGAAGCCCGAGAACGCGAGGCTGGACATGGGGTCCGAACCTCCCGCGATCATGACGTCCGCCTTGCCCTCACGGATGAGGTCGGCGGCCACCGCCACGGACATCGTGCCCGCGGCGCAGGCGTTGGCGACGTTGTCCACGACGCCCTGCGCGCCGAATTCCTTGGCCACGTTGTTGGCTATAGCGGAGATGGGCATTTTCAGCGCCGTATCTCCCGTCGCGCTGTCGGGGTCCGCGAGCAGGTCACGGTAGAACTTCTCGATGCTCACGGCGCCGCCCACGCAGCTGCCGATGAGCACGCCCACCCGATCGGGATCCTTGGACACGTCCAGAGCCGAGTCCGCGATCGCCTCGCGGGCCGCCTTTATGCAAAGCGCGCTCGCTCTGTCCTGCCCCTCGGGCGTGACGAACGAGGGGTTCTCGCCCCCGATGTGAGCGTAGCACTTGGAGTGCTCCACGCTCTTGACTTCCTTTATTCCCACCACGCCTTTGACGGCGTTGTCGAAGCACTCGTCCACGCTGCTGCCGATGGCGCAGATCAGACCGAGGCCCGTTATCACGATCCTGTCGTCCATTATGCCCTTTCCTTATATCCCGGATGGTCGATCACGTACTTGCTTATCGTGCTGACGTCTTTGAGCACGCCGTCGTTGACGCCCATGAGCGAAACGCCGAAAAGCGTGTCCATGCCCGCGATTATCTCGAGCGAGTCCACGCTGTCCAGTCCGATGCCCTCCCCGAACAGAGGAGTGTCGTACCCGATCTCCTCGCGGGGTATGCGGAGCGTCTCCGACAAATAATTCATGATCGCGTCCGCGATCGTTCTCTGTTTATCGTCCATTAATTCTCCAGATGATCCATGACGTACTTGCTGAGCGTCTCGATGGTCTGGAAGTGCTCTCTGTCCACGCCCATCATGGAAACGCCGAATTCCTGATCGATGCCCGCGATGATCTCAAGCGAGTCCACGCTGTCCAGACCGATGTCGTCACCGAAAAGCTTGGCGTCGTCGGTGAGCTCTTCCTCGGGAAGGTTGAGGTTTTCAACCAGGATCTTCTTGATCTTGTCTGCGATCTCTCTCTGCTTTGCGTCCATTTTTTTTAATACTCCTTGAAAAAATGTTATTTCCTTTTCCGATATTATATGTATTTTTTCGTCATATATCGGAAAGATCTTGCTGTCAATAGGCGGTATCTATGTCCCCGCCCTCGCGCTTGACGCGCTCGATCATCTCCGCGTCGCTCTCGCGGTAGTCCTCCATGGTGTTGCCCCAGCCCTCGTCCGCCATGGCGGCGTACATGTCGGGCGGGAAGATGTTGGAAGACACCTTCGCGGAAGTTTCCTCGGATATGCGGCCCGTCCTGCCGTACTCCTCGCCGGCCTGCCTGACCACGTCCAGACGCGCGTCGCATCTGCGGCGGGCTATCTCCTTGCAGAACAGCTCGCCCTCGCCCACGAATATCCCCTGCCAGCCGTCGTCGCCGCATATCATGTCGAACTGCGCGCGCACGGCGTCATAGCTCTTGGACGTGGGATAAAAGCCGCACGTGGATATGAGCAACGTCCTGGCTTTCAGCTCGAAACGGGGCGGATGTCCGCCGTTGACGAGGTAATTCTTGAATCCCGTCATAAAGGGCGCCACCGTGGGAAGCTGTCGCTCGACGAGCGCTTTGAGCTTGGAAGGCAACGCGTAGTAAAAAAGCGGGAAGCTGTATATCACGAGATCGGCGGCAAACATCTTCGCCGTGATCTCTCGCACATCGTCGTTTATGACGCACTTGCCCGGGCTGGTCGTCCAGCACCCGAAGCATCCCAGGCACGGCTCTACTTTTTTGTTTCGGAGCACCACGACGTCGACGTCCGTCTCCGTCACTCTGCTCAGACCTTCGAGAAAGGCGTTCGTCAACTTCATCGTGTTGCTCTTCTCCCCTCTCGGGCTGCCGTTTATGACTGTTATTTTCACTATGTACTCCTGTGTCGGTCGACTGACCGATTACAGATAAATTTTATACCATTCCCCCGCCAAAGTCAATACCTTTGATTTTTCGCACACCTGTTTTGCCCGCCTTAAACCGCTTCCGACGCTCAAACGCAATAAATTTGTAAAATATATTCGCGTTTGACGGGAGCCGGGCGACAGTAAGTAAATGTTGATAAAAGTACCTTCCGCGCGAATATCGCATAAAAAAGTTTCTCCCGCACGAACGAGTCGAACGGAAGAAACGATATAAAAGGGGGAAAATGATGATGGCTGCTTAGCGGGGCGTTCGCCCCGAGATCTTGCGCCTCCCCGCGTCATGCCACAGAGGCAACGATGCAAGGAAACTATATAAAAGGGGAAAATGATGATGGCTATTTAGCGGGGCGGTTGCCCCGGGATCTTTCGCTTCCCCGCTTCGTGCCTCATGGACTGCGATGCGGTGAAACTATATAAAAGGGGAAAATGATGATGGCTACTTAGCGGGGCGGTTGCCCCGGGATCTTTCGCCTCCCCGCTTCGTACCACAGAGGCAACGATGCGAGGAAACTATATAAAAGGGGAAAATGATGATGGCTGCTTAGCGGGGCGGTCGCCCCGGGATCTTTCGCTTCCCCGCTTCGTACCACAGAGGCAACGATGCGAGGAAACTATATAAAAGGGGAAA
>ERZ1106930.78-NODE-78-length-44064-cov-20.630939_pt1 | contig 44064 bp, 31 predicted proteins | sample MGYA00403663_ERZ1106930 | MGnify/ENA primary metagenome ERZ1106930 (study PRJEB35170, sample SAMEA104062438) | human gut metagenome | biome: human gut; feature: human-associated habitat; material: faeces | place: Denmark | collected 2012-06-26 ... | reverse complement strand
AATTTTTCTAAAACCGAAATAAGAAGAAATAATATCCTTATCAAATAACACTTCTTCCTCTTTAATTATTGATTTTTTGATATATTTTGTCTATCCAATAACTTCCTAAATTTGTAAAAATATTTATAAAAAGTGATATACCTCCACTTTTTAAAGTTGGGATAATAAATATATTCAAATATTTACCCGCTTTATTTGCCCATGCGTTTTTTAATCCATTAAATCCACCTTTACCAAACTCACGTTTTAATACTTTCAATAAACTCTGCTCAACTTGATTAATTCTCTTGAACTCTTTCGCCGCACCTTTCGCATTTATTGAACCCATAAAACCACTAAATAGAAACGTTGTTATTATATCTCCTACATTTAATGTAGATAAACTGCCATCAACTGCAGACAACGCAACAATTTCTGTTACCCCTAATACCCCTTGAATTAGAAACTGACCAACAAATCCTCCAACTCCAATCAAAGATAACGCGCTACCCAATCCCCCAAATAGCGCTGAAATCCCAACCTGTCCCCAGTCAATCGTCCCTGTTGTAAGCCATTGCCCCACCATGGAAGCCAGTGCTGATGCCGTAGAACCTATCAAAACAGTAAACAGCAAAGATATAAGAAATTTTCCCTCGGGGTCAATGTTCATCACGGGATTATTCCCGCAATAGGCGTATAGATTCAGGCCGTTTAAAGAATCAGGATCAAGGTACGACGTGTCGTCTATCGTGATGAATCTTCCGATTTCCGGATCATAGTATCTCGTCTTCAGATAATAAAATCCCGTTTCTTCGTCATAATAGTACCCGCGATAACGGATAGCATTCTTCTCCGCGATTCCTCCTTCGTCCGTCTCTATCTCGCATTCTCCGAATGCGTTATAGTTATACTTCCCTACCAGCGTACCCGCTTCGTTGTAAATCTCCGTTACGTCTCCGAATACGTTCTTTCGGTATAAATATTTCTCTCCTCCTACTTTGATTCCGATTATTCCGTCTTCTCCGTACAGATAATCTATCTTCTCGCTTCCCCTTATCTCACGGATCAGTTTCCCTCTCTCGTATACGTACTCCGTTTTGCTTCCGCCTATCGCCTTGCTTCTTCTCACTCCCGTTCCGTCGTAAGTATATGTCACACTCTCGCTTCCGTTGCTTACACTCTTTAACCGACAATATGATTATATCATATTTCTTCTTTTTCGTCAATAGTTAATTTTTATTTTCAATTTTTTCAAATATTTTATTATCAAAGAAGTCCTTCTAATTTTTAGAAGGACTTCTTGTACTGCTTTTATTTAATATTTTCTATTATTAGTTCCCCTATAATACAAACTATACAGAACAATAATATTGAATACAAAAGATATCTTCGAGCTATCTTTCTCGATTGTTTCGCTTCAATTTTTTTCTTTTTCCTAAAAATCAAGTATATTAAAAAATATATTATTATAAATCCCCATATAACTGACAATGCAACAATAGATCCCTTTAGTGAAGCTCCCTGAGGAATATATGATCCCCCCGATAAACCACATTCAATTGACATTAATATATTTTTTAATAAATACCATAAAATTTTCATATTTTAATTAATTTAATCTCCACAATGCCCCGGGATTTTCCCAATAATATCTTAACATATCCCAACCTCCTTGTATTGCTTTCGTTAAAATCTCTTTCAAGTAGGGCCAATGCCGTTGCGTTAAATATCTTGAAAACGCTCTTCCGAAAGCACTTAATCCCCCCATCAATATCGCTCGGCCAACACCTGCCCCGACTCCTTTTCCTCCTAATGCAAATCCTAAACTCGATAATGCTAATCCAGATATAAAACTCACTAGTAACTCCCCATCTCTAGAGCCATTATTATAAGCATGTAAGCCTGTTCTAAGGCCTCCCACTGCAACACTGCCGAGCCTTAAAGCTGTACGCAATGCAGAAGACGTAACTCCACCCAAAGCACCGCCGATTGCTCCATACATGGCTCCGGAAAAAGATTCTATTGCTATCGCAGTTATATCTAAATTTTCCGCTCCTACCGTTAATAATTGTCCTGCCAGTTCAAGCCCGCCTGAAACAAGTCCTACGACCGCTGCTCCAAATACTACTCCTTGTACTATTGTTGTCGCTGCTGCTATCGTGGTAATACCCGCCGCAACCGCAAATCCACCTGCTACAAAGGCAAAGGCTCCTGCCGTAAGTACTACCCCTAACGTTACGCCTATAATTGTTCCTATTGCACCTAATACATTCCAAAATCCTTTCCAACTCCACGTTCCCTCGGGGTCAACGTTCATCACAGGATTATTCCCGCAATAGGCGTACAGATTCAGGCCGTTTACTCCATCAGGGTCAAGATACGAAGTGTCGTCTATCGTGATGAATCTTCCGATTTCCGGGTCATAATATCTCGTCTTCAGATAATAAAATCCCGTTTCTTCGTCATAATAGTATCCCCGATAACGAATAGCATTCTTCTCCGCTATTCCTCCTTCGTTCAGTTCTATCTCACATTCTCCGAATGCGTTATAGTTATATTTCCCTACCAACGTCCCCGCTTCGTTATAAATCTCCGTTACGTCTCCGAACACGTTCTTTCGGTATAAATATTTCTCTCCTCCTACTTTGATTCCGATTATTCCCTCTTCTCCGTACAGATAATCTATCTTCTCGCTTCCCCTTATCTCACGGATCAGTTTTCCTCTCTCGTATACGTAACTTGTTTCCGTTCCTCCTACCGTCTTGCTTCTTCTCATTCCCGTTCCGTCGTAAGTATATGTCACACTCTCGCTTCCGTTGCTCGCACTCTTTAACCGACGACCTTTTTCCCACGTCAGCGTCAGTTCACAATACTTCAACGGATTCCCGATTGCGTCGTACGTCAATTTCTCCTCTCCGTAACTACTCAATCGGTCTGTTCCTTCTTCGTATTTATACTCTTTTACATCCCCGTTTTTGCTTTTCGTTAGGATATTCCCTTTATCGTCGTAAGTATAACATATTTCTTCATTTTTGTCAAGATTTTTTTCAAAAATTAATCTCCCTAACTTATCATATCCATATTTCTTCTTCTGTACTCCATTTTTATTCACCGATACGATATTTCCCACTTCGTCATACGTGTATGTTTCTTTTCCGTCTGTTTGACCATTTTTTCCGTAGAATATCGTATTAATTCGGTTCGTCGCATGGTCTCCAACCTTATAATATCTATATCTCTTGCTATATGTCTGTGTCCCAAAATTCTGCGTTACTCTTTTCTTCCTTCCAAGCTCGTCTCTCTCGTAGCTCTCTTCTACTCCCGATACACTTACTTTCTTCAACTCTTTCGCACTATCGTTCGTATATTCGTAGCCATACGTCACCGTATCTCCGCTTCCGTACGTCAGCGTCACTCCGCTTTCTTCTCCGTAGTCCCCGTAGCTCGTCGTTTTACTCTTTCCTCCGAAGCTGTGTTTCGTCTCTCGGTTCAAACCGTCGTATTCATAACTGTGGGTTTCGTTCGTCTCTTTATCCTCTATCCCTGTCAGTTTTCCTTCCGTATACGTATATACCGCCTGCTCCGTTCCGTTATATTTCGTCTTGACGACTCTTCCGCTCTTGTCTTTTACCGTCATGAACTTCTCGCCTTTCGCGTTCGTCAGCTCCGCTTTGTCCACCTTTCCGCTCACTCCGCTTTCCGTCGTATCGTCCGTGTATTCGATGCTTTCATACGGCGTTTCTCCGTTTACATAAATATTTTTGATTCGGCGTTTATAATCATAACTATATTTTACTACCGTATCCCCGCTTCTGACTTCTATAACTTCTCCGTCGCGATAAATCTTTTGATTACTATTTTCTTCCCCTTCTTCCGTGCTTTGCGTAAAGCTCGTCACTTCATCCTCTTCTCCGTATCCATATCCTATCTTACTTCCATTCGGCAATTCCTCATTCCTTATCAAGTTCGTTCCACTTACATATTCATATTTGACCTTATTCTCACCCGTTTCGTCCGACTCTGACAATATCTGTCCGTTTTCATTATATTCGCTTTCCGTATACAATTTGGAAGCGCTATCTAAGCTATTATATGTATAGGCTCTAACGATGTTTCCTTTTTCGTCGTATTCGCTTTCTTCGACTTCTTTTCCGCGCGTTGTTTCTTCTCCTTCTACCCAACTTTCTGTTTTTACTACTTTTCCATATCCATTATAGTTATACTTCCTATGACCGATATACGGAGCATTTGAATTTTTCTTATATGTCACTATCGCCTTTTCCTCTATCAGGCGTTGATTTTCGTCGTACATATATTCTATTTCTTTTGTCTCCGTATTGCTTTCGTCTACATTCAACTTTCTCGCATTCGTTGTACTCTTTAACGGGTTATTAAAGCTGTCCAATGTCGTCGTTTCTGTATCACCAGCACTGAACGTATAATTTTCTAAGGATTTCTTATTCAAAGTGCTGATTTCGGCTTGTTTTATCACATTTCTCGGATTTGTTTGTTTGGTCGTTCCTTTCCAATACGGTACATATTCATACTGTTCCGCTTCCGTCACTACTCCGTTTTCTTCTTTCCGGTACTCCGTACAGTTTCCTTCTTGATTAAAGTAATAACGTTCCCGAACGGCTCCTTCTATTAAAGTTGTATATCCGTTTTTATATGCAATCTCCAATGTAGACTGCAAAGTTTCTTTTTCCGAACTATTTGTCAAACCGATTTCTGATACCAATGAATATTGTGCCGCTTTTATCAACACGTTTCCCGAATATGTTAGTTTGGTTTTCAGTTTGCATTTCTCCTCTTTCACGCTCGAAAGATTATCCCCGGAAAATTCCAAAGTTACCCTCTTGCCTGTATCGTAGCTCATTGTTAAGCTCGAACTTCCATATGTATACGCAATCCTCCTTCCTCGTGTATCCGTAATACCCGTCAACTGATTGGACGGATTATAAGAAAATTCTACGCTCTTTCCATTATTGTCATATATACGTACAATTTTTTCTTCGGCGTCAATTCCCTTTTCATATTCGATTACAGTGTAATTTTCATAATTGTCATATATCGCTACTAATTTACCATTTTCATTATACCCTTTGATTATCTGTCCGTCTGTTAAAAAATTTATCGGCATTTGTCGTTTCATTTGTTCCAACTCTTCCGATTTATTTCTATATTCTTTATAATAGCTTTGTAATTGATATATGTATTGAGATTGTTTTGAGTCTATTATAGCTATTTGGTCAATCAATAAATCTTTTTGATTTTTGAGATCTCCTTTCACGGATGAAATATCATTTAATCCAATTTTTTCATTCAATTGTTCAATTTGTTTCAATAATAAATTGCGTTGACGCAATTGTGCTTTAATTGCAGAACCACTCATGGTTCCGCCTCTATCTCCTTCCCTGAATTCATGATATATATAGGCGTCCGATAAAAATTGGTAATAGTTTTCCTCCACCAAAGTATTCTCGTCAATTTTACCCACTAAGAGTTTTATAGGCTCCAAATCAACGTCCTGACGGCTACAATTCTGCACATAATTTCTTAATAATAATGTTGATTCATAAAAAGAAGATTTTAACGAAATAAGTTGGGCATTAATAGATGATGTATTCGGAACAATTTCAGACGAAACAACTGAACTTTCTAACGACTGCAGTTGATTTTTCAGCGATTTATATTGTATGGCCTCGGATTTAGGAAGAAATATTATAGAATCATCGTCTGTATAATCTTTGAATATTTCCTCCTCAGAAATTGTTTTTTCTACATCGAAACTATCAATATCATTTTTATTTACTACAACAAATTCTTCATAAGCATTTTTATAGCTTTCGACTTGTTGTTCCAGCTGTTTATATTCGTCACTCCTTTGCGACAACAAATGGCTACCGGAAATGCCCTCTATTTCCGTTATCGCTTTTAATCCCGTCCGAGATTTATATTCCGTAAATACTTCGTGTCCGTTATATTCTAAACGCCCATCTACGTTTACTGTAATCTCCGATTTTGATTCCGTGATATAAACCTTTTTACCTCTTGAATCAAGATAATAATAGTAATCTTTAAATCCGTGCTTATTCCCCTTCGCATCGGTGTAGAGATAACTTACATTTGAAAAATCACTTCCTCCATATTTGACAAAGGATTCGTTCAGGCTCAGTCTCAAGTTATCTCCGACATGATAATCTTCCGCACTTTTTTTATAAACGTGGAAAATTCCGATTCCCATCACCGAGGCGTCTGCCGGAACATCTACAATTTCTGCGGCAAAATCTCTCGTTCCTAAATCTACTTCTCCCGTCATCACGCCCGCCAATGAAATACTTTTCTTTGTGGATCTTACCATTTCATTCGTTAAATACTCTATCTCTAATGTCGGCGCATAACTACCCGTTGCATAAAAATCAAACAGCCCCGCCTTATTTCCATAATTCCTATTGCTAGGCATTATGTCTATATAAAAATCTCCTAAATTTGATTTATATAAATTCGTTATATCTACCGTTATATAAGTCAAACTATCTTCACAATATAATTCATTGCCGTCAATATTAAAATATCCCTTTGTACGTACAGCGGAAACCCGTATCTTAAATTTTACGCTTGCTATCACATCATAAAGTTTTTCAATTTCTTCCTTCTTTATTCTCAAACTACTTTTATAGTCATACACGGCATCCTTCCCTGCCGTAATATATAAAGAGTTTCCATAAATTCCCCATGACGCAGTCCCCGATGAGCTACTACCGCTTTTAGGTCGTCTATAATTGCTATGCGTAAAAAACGGCTTCGGATTCTGAGTGATAATCTGCGGGTCTATAACGACAGGAAAAATCCGATCGTCGGCATTTATCCAATTTGCGTCAGCAACTACAGCAAATACATACTTACCTTCCGCCTCCGGCTCCAATTCATAATACACGTCCTCGCTCGTGTTCCCCTGCGCGTCATACATATACGGACTGGGAATAATAAGCTCCCTTTTTTCTCTTGTTTCCCCGCTTTCATCTGTAATCTCAGAATACAATTCCAAATTTTCATTATTTTCGGAAAGACGAAGTTTCAAGCCTTCGGTTTTTAAGGCAAAGAGATATTTATATTCCTCCGATCGCTCCTTGACGATAATATTCTCCTTGACATTATTTCCCTGTATTTTATATTCAAGGTCCGTATCCTTTTCAATGTTCTCATAGACCGCCGCGCCGCCAATGCTTCCCATTTCTCCCTTTATACTCCGTTCGACCTTTAAGGTGGTCTCGGACGCCGCTTCCAAATTTATCGATATAGACTCCGTATGTACGTCGGATTGCTTCTTTCCGAGATATTCCCATGAAAGAAAAATACTTTCCCCGGATACCTCTACCTTCTTTCCCCTTTTCGGCTTTTTCACTTTCGTTTTGAGCCGCCCGAGTTTTGCCTCAAAATCCTCCTCAGTCTCCGAAAAGGAATTATCTATCTTCCGCCATTTGCCTTTATCCTTGTCAAAATAATTGACTGCCTCGGCACTGATTATACTTTTCGCTGTTCCGTTATTCAAAAAATAATGTCTCGAATTTTCACGGATATGAGCCTCGTCTTCCTTCAATATCGCAGGGTCGTCCCACTGCGGAGTCTCTAAGGCTTCCATTACCGTTGGTTCTGCCTCAAAAGTCTTTTCTCTTTCTGCACTTTCTTCTTTTGTTCTTTTCAGCTTAATGATTCCCATTTTTTTACTCCTTTTTAACTTAAACATTGTTTTCTATCGTCACGGCAAAAATATACATAAACATATTTGTCCGGTAAAATAATTTCACGAATCGGCTTTCCGATTCTTAATTCATAGGTATCTCCCAAATATGAAAAATCTACTATATGTTTTAAAACAATTTTGCTTGATTGATTATTTTCCCTTTAATTTTTCTACAAGTCCGCTCTACCTAATACTTGAAATAAGTCCCTATTTTCCTCTTTTAATTGTCATAATACTTACTTCGTATCGGGTATATCGAATTTTACTTCAAAAAAGTTCGTTTTTTGGAATATTCAAGCTCTTCTATTCATATATTTTTTTCATTAATTTGGTCAAATAAGCAATTTATTTACGCATAAATCCTTTACTATAAAATTAAAATCAAATCTTTTGTGACCTTTTACTTTCAAAAAGCCCTATTTTACGTTTTTACAGTTTCTACAATTTCCTCATCTTTTTCGACCAAAGTATAATTTTATTAGACAATAATATATGTTTTTCACGCTCTTTCTTTTCTCGCATTGCATTATATCACATCTTTTTCTTTTTTTACTGTCAAATTTTTTATAGTACCTTTTTTCATTGAATTCTGAAAGTAAAGTTGCTCCTGTGTGTTTTAGAATAGTTATTAAAATATATATTTTTCCTTTTTTAGTTTTTTATAAAGTAAAACCTCTCACTATTTTTTTTGTGAGAGGTTTTACTTTATAAATATTTATTTCATTTTTTATAGATAATTATCGTGTTTTTTGTATTCAAAAACGCCGAGCGCTGAACCTAAGGCTCCATACCTCAAAATAAATTCCTTTGCCTTTGGTAAATTCTTCAAACGTCTCCTCGTCTAATTCTACATAAGCCCGACTTATAGGCGCATCCGTCCCTTCTACGATTTTGGAGGCATAACCGAAATACAGATTCAACCGCGTTTTCGTCACCTCGTACTTAAAGATGTATTCCGGGCCGTTAAACCAGTCACCTCCAACCTCCAATGTGCGAGTCGGCGACATAGGCTCCCCCGTCTCCGCATTCAAAATGGGAAGAGTTTCGATGGGATTTCCGTCTTTCATTTTGGAAACGGTAATGTCGTTATCAACGAAAAGATTAACCTGTAAAAAAGTACCCTCTTCGTCGAGTCCGATAAACTGCTGCGCAATCCAGCCGTTATTCGGGGTAACCCCTGTGGTACTGTATGTGACGGAATATTCTCCGGTTAATTTTTCAGTCGTGCGGATCTGCGCCGCACCCGCTTCCTTATACCCTTCAACGGTTTGGAGAATATTCTCCATGACGGGCTCTGCAACTTCTTCAGCAGACACGGGAAGCAAAGCGCATCCTATGCCGGCAAAGGTAATCGCCAGCCCCAAGGATAAAACCAGACTAAGTTTGTGTTTCATATTTTCCTCCTTGATAAAATTTTTCTAATCTTTTTTTGGAATTCCCTCACACTTCTACGTCCTCGTAAATCTTATTGAGGAACTTTTTTGCCGAGAGCATGAGTGGAATGGAAATTAGCGAAAGCAATACGCTGATCGCCGCCGAATAGTACATATTCCCCGTGCGCAACGTCTGAATGACCATAAGTCCCAGTGTTCCCGTTTTCGCCTGACCGCCGTTGGTAAGTAATAGCGAATGCATATAGACAGTGAACGGAATTCCGACGCTCGTCATCAAAATCATGGACAGCGTCGGCCACATGATCGGGAGCGTGATATGAAAAAACTCCCCGAAGAACCCAATGCCGTCCAAATGAGCGGATTCCACGATTTCTGTAGGGACACGAGTCATCGCACCCCACATTAAGACCGCATTGTAGCCTATGCCTACCCATACGCTGTAAAAATACAGGATACCCATTGCATATCGTTCGTCCGTCAGCCAAATCGGAACCGTTTCCGTCGTATAGCCGAATATCCGCATCAGAATTTCGTTCAACGGTCCCTGGCGAATGGAAAGCATCTGCGTAAATGACTGAGCAAGCACTGCGGGCGGAATCAGATTGGGTAAGAAAATCATGACAATAATAAATCCGGACGCGTGGACTTTCTTATAGAGAAAATACGCCGCCGCGAGCTGCAAGGGAATGGAAATCAAATATGTCACGGGCCAATACCCGAACGAATTCCCGATCGTATGCCAAAACGTGTCTTTATCCCACGATACGAAATTTTTAAAAAATTTCTGAAAATTCCCCAGTCCCACAAATTCCAGCTCGTTTGTGTCGAGATTTACGCTCTGAAACGCCATGATGATACCGTCTATGTTTACATAAATCGTAAAAATACAAAACTGGAGAAGAGGAAGCGCGAGCATACAGACAATGAAAATCTTGACTTTCAGCGGATTTTTAATCTTTCCGCCCGCATCGATCATTCCGCTCTTCCGGTAATGATTTTTGACTTTTTCAGCGATTGTTCCGATAAAATTACGCACAGTTTACCCCTCTTACTTCAATTTTTCGTCATTAGGAAACCTGCCAGTTATCCCACTTATCCTTAATGCGGTCGTAGTCCTCCTGAGCCAATTCCTTTGCTTCCGCCATCGCCTGCGTCAAAGAACTACACGAGGCAATCGCATTCACCGGCGCACCCTCATTCGCCATCCACATGGATGCTTCGCCCGCCTGCCAGATATCCGATTTGCTGACCGTATATATCATACGTTCGGGATGCGTCGTGAGCATCGCCATGACCGTAGAAGCAAAATAATTGTCTCCGAAATCGCATTCTTCGGGATGATACAGCGTATACGGACGAGTGAGACCGTCGGTCGTTTCAACAAAACGCTGTAAACTTTCCTGCGTGAGCATGAACTTCATGAAATCCATCGCGATATCCGCATGCTGTGCCAGCTTGGGAATGACCATGACACCCGTACTGGAAGTACGCGCATACTGTGAATCGTTTCCGTTTTTATCCTTCATGTCCGAATTGATATGCGGAGTCGACATAATCCCCATGCGGAAACCCGGATAATCCACAAGATACTCACTCATTTCTATCTGCATCCAAGGGCCGGACACGACCATCGCCGAACGTCCCGCCAGCATTTCCGCCTGCGCGTCGATCGAAGTATATCCGCGGGCATTGGGATCCACATAGCGGCGTCCCTTGGAATCTGTACCGTGAACAAGTTTCGCAATCGTTTCATATACCTTTGTTCTGCCAGGAATCTGCTCCTGATACACTTCCGCCGTCTCGCATTCGAGGAAAGTCTTCATCGCATCGATTCCTTCGTATTGGCACAACCAGTTTTCCATGACGTTGGGGAAATAACCCTGGTTTGCCGCGCCACAATATGCCAAAGGATGCACGGAATTATTCGTATCATCGCGAATCTCCTCGCAAAGCTCGAAAAAGGCGTCCATCGTCTGGGGAATTTCCCACCCGTATTGATCGAACATATTCGCATTATATACGATACTCATCGCGTTATCCTGCCAAGGAATCGCATAAATTTCGCCGTTTACAGTGAAATAATCTTTGAGCTGCTGATTGACAAGGTCGTTCACGGTGTCATCTCCTTCCACTAATTCGTCGTAGAAAGAGGAAAGCTCCGTAAGCTGGTTATTTCGAATCATGTAACGATAATAGGTTCCGCCGAACACACACAAATCGTCCGCAAGCTCCGCCTTGTTCGTATCCAGACGCTGTTTCACCGTATCTTCGATATAAGGATCTCCTTCCAATTTGAGATAGACGTCGGGATGGAGCGCCTCATAGCGCTCTTTTGCGTCTTCCATCCATCTCGTGCCGAAGCCCGCCGCATAAAACGCGACCTTGACTACGGTTTTCCCTTCTGCTTCGGGCGGAAGATCGTCCTTCCCGCCGCAGCTACCAAACGGAAAAACCATCGTAAGCGCCAATACAGGCAGTAGCATTCTTGCAAATTTTCTCATTTTCCTTATCTCCTTACTTATTATTTGCGGTATCCCGTTATTTGCGGTATCCCGCATTTTTTCATTCTACATTTTTCAGAACGAACTAAACCGCGCTTGCCAAATAAAATTTTTTATCTGTTACATTCCGTAACAGATACGGGGCATGCCCCGTCCGCGCTGCAACATTTTCATTCTTTCGGAATCAGGAATATCCCCTCCCCACTTTCCAACGTACATTCAAATACGCCGTCTTGTAAACTTATTTCTTTCCTAGCTCCACCGCGACAAAGGACTACCTTTTCGGAGCGGAATCGAGCAGAAAACGCCGCATTCTTCCCTTCTGCGGGATCGGTATAATTCGAAACAAGATAAGCTCTTTCTCCCTGATTACCGAACACGCCGACGATACAGTCTTCTGACGCACGAATTTCAGAAATGCCCGCATCTCCCGAAAGAGGATGTTCAAGCATTGAAAACGCAGGATTTTCCGTTTCTCCGCCGCGCACCGGAACCGTCCCCTGCCAGCAGAAACGCATATACAATTCCTCAAAGGAACGAACTTCCCCGATCACCTTCTGCATCGCATACCAAGCAGGCATTTTTCTGCCCTCCCGATCGACGAGTCCGCTAGTAATGTTTTCTCCGGGACCGTTACTCAAAACCGTCCAATATGTAAACGTCTGTATCCCCCGCACACCGTATGCCATCGAAGTATATACCTGCCATGCGATATCTGCATACGTTTTGACCGTCCGATAAAAAAGATGACCCAAAGTCAGTAGGAAATTATAAAAGGGAATCTTCTTCTTTTCGGAATACGTCGCAAACACTTCAAGATTGCGAAGATAATCTTCCCTCAGAACATTTTTCTTGTTTTTAGCATCATAAATCAACGCATAGTGATCGTAACTAAGTACCTCCGGCCGAACCGTGTCGATAAACGCCCCGACGTACTCTTTTTCAAAATTGAATTCCTTCGCTCCTTTCATTCCCGAAAGCTGTTCCGCATTGGCGTATGTCGGAAGCAGATTGACGATAAATTTTTTGCCCGGATATCTTTCGAAAAACCAATCCTGCGCAGCGCGGATGGCGGGAAATTTTGAAGCGGGAGGCTCGTCGGAAGCCAGAATTCCCGAAAAAGCGGGCATATCCGCATAGCGATCGAATCTCTTCGCGATCTTTGCCTCAAGAGCCGCAGATATTCGCGGATTCCTGCGGAACGGATGGTCAATGAACCCTTCCAAAGAACCGCTTTTAAACTGGTCACGGACAAAATATTCCATGCCTGCTTTTTCAGCCTGCCGCATCCCTGCAAGGTAATGTGCCGTACGGTTTTCAAATAAACCGATCGCTCTGTCGAAACCGCATTCCGTCATCGTGCGGTAATTTTCCTCGTCGATAAAATTTGCGTTTTCTGCAAATTCACCGTATCCGACTTTTGCGGGAGGCGGAGACAAGTATGCGACAAAATGAAACCGAATATCTTTTTTCACGGAATTTTCCTCCTGTTCAGACGGGAATTACAAACTGTCCCTCGCCGGAACCGATCCGGAAAGTCACCTTTCCGTCCTCTGCCGGATAGACAAGTGTACGTCCCTTTTTATATACCACAACCTTTTCGGCATCTTTGAAATCTATCGTCACGTCCGAAGAAAGGTTGTCGGCAGGATCGGTGATGTTGGCAATGAGAAAGCCGTCTCTCCCCTCCGCGTCTTTGAATACGCCGATAACGGCGTCCTTCGTGGCGGATACGGAAAGAATGCGTTCATGGCTTTCGAGCGGCTCCATGAGCAGATCGACCATCGCGTTTCCTTCATACACATCCGCCACCGCAGGCAATACGCCCTGCCATTCAAAATTCATATACACGTTCTCGAATGCACGCACCTCGGCAATCACTTCCTGCATCGCGTACCAAGCCGGCATCTTTGTCCCGTCTCTATCCACCAGTGCGTTTGTGATCTTTTCCGTCGGACCGTTGCTGAGATTCGTCCAGTAAGTGAACGTCTGAGCACCTACCGCACCGTATGCCATCGAAGTATATACCTGCCACGCGATATCGCGGTAATATTCCATCGTGCGGTAATCCCAATGTCCCAGCGTTTGCAGGAATACGTAAAAAGGTTTTCCCGACCTTTTCGATTCGTTGGCGAAAATTTCCAAATTCTGTAAATAGGTTGCGCTGACACGATTGGTCGTACCGAGTTTGGACAATGCATAGTGATCGTAACTCAGTACCGACGGATTCACGTGTTCGTTAAAATATTCCACATAATCCTCTTTGTATTTCTTATCGACAGAAGCATCTCCGAAAAGCTGACTTTGAGAAGAATAGGTCGGAAGCAAATTTACCTGGAATTCACTGTCCGGGAAGTTTTCCCGATACCACTCGTTCATTACGGCAATCGCATCGTATCGCTGTACGGACGGTTCGTCCACGGCAAGCACACCTGCAAATCCTTCGTGACCGCTGTACTCTTCAAAACGCGCCCGAATACTCGCTGCCTGTTCCGCAAGCATTGATTCGGCCTCTTCTTTTGTGTTTGCGGCCACAATAATTCCTTCAATACATCCCTCAACGAAGCTGTAATCCCGAACGTAGTATTTCATACCCACTTGTTCGGCAAGCTCAATACCGTTCAGATATTGCTCCATCGTATTTTCGTACATACCCGTCGTATAGTTAAACCCGCATTCCGCCATCGTCCGATAATTTTCCAGCGTCATATAATTGGGATTATCTGCAAATTCCCCTGAACCGGAATTTGCAGGTGGAGGTCCCATGTACGCAACGAAACGAAAAGGCTCCGCTTCGGGATAGACGGGCACGTCGGCGAGGTCCGCCTGAAAAGCCCCCTCTCCACAACCGCCGGTAGAAAGCACTAAACATGCCGCCAAGGCACAACAAATATGCCCGAATATCTTTTTCATCCTTTCAATCCCCCCGTTACGGTGTTGTTGATTATCGTCTTATGCATACAGATAAAGAGAATTACCATAGGTGCAGTCCCGAGAATCATAGCGGCAAACATGGGCGTATACGCACCTGTTGTCGCCGCATTCACGGAAAATGCCTGTAACCCTGTGGCTAGCGTCTTGGTCTCCGGCAGATACATATAAGGCGTATAATAATCGTTCCACGACCCGACAATTCCCATAAAGATGATGACGCCGAGAGCTGCTTTCGTCATAGGAAGGATAATACGGAAAAAAATGAGAAACTCTCCCGCGCCGTCCAGCCTGGCTGCTTCCGCATACGTATGGGAAATTCCCTTGAAATAGCTGTACATGATCAAAAAAGAAAATCCGAAAGGTCCTCCGAACATGATGAGAATTCCCCATGTATCTATCAGCCCCCAATCAACCATCAACTTATAGATGGCAGCGCCGCTACCGAGAGCCGGAAAGGCCATAGCGGATATGGCAACCACTACGAGGAAATTCCGTCCGAAAAAACGGAACCTTGCCAATGTATACGCCGTGACCGTAATCGACGCGACGCTGACCACCGTCGCTCCGACACTCAACAATACGGAATTAACAAACATCATCGCCAACGTCGTATCGCCCGACCGCATCTCAAACGCCCGCACAAAGTTTTCAAAAGTAAACTTTTTCGGAAACGCCCAGCGGTTCTGTACGAAATCCCCACTCGTTTTAAATGAGTTAAGGATTAAATAGTACAGCGGTACCATAAGCGTTAGAATGTAGATCATAAACAGAGCGAATACAACCCACAACAATATTTTAACTTTTATGTTTTCTTTCATATTTTTCCCCTACTATATTATTTTTTGCTTGATTATACCACGTCATTATGATATAATTATAGCATAAATATAGCTACTTTTTGTACAATCGTTTCAAATAGGGGGCAAAATGTATCCGAAAAAGTTGCCAAATCATTCAACCGCCACTTTCCGGCTGGAGGAAAAACATAACAACGAGCAACTCCGTCGGGCGTACTATCATCGGAATGACTACCCCATCAACATGCATTCCCACAACTTTTACGAAATCAACATCGTCGTTGAAGGAACGGGCGCACATTATATAGAAAACATCTCTATACCCATCTCCCCCGGTGACGTATTCGCGATTCCGCCCAAAAGCCATCACGGATACTGGTCGGAAAACGATCTGAATATCTTTCATCTTATTCTTCCGCATTATGTATTGGAGAAATACGAAAACGAACTTCAAAAATTTCGCGGATACAATATGTTGTTTGAAATCGAACCGTGGCTTAGGAAAAATAGTACCGATCGCTTCTTTTTACATCTGCGGGAAGAGGAATTAAAAGAGCTGCAGCACGATATGGACGGCTTGATCTCCGTTTCTAAAGAAGAAACCGTAGAGACGAATACACTTTTTGAATTACGGGCGGTTTTGCTCGTCTGCACGCTTTCCCGTCTGCTCAATAGGGACGGAACCGATCTTTCCCCCGATACATACGGCGATTCGGCTTTTATTGTTAAAACACTGAAATTCATGAACGAAAATTACTATGAAAAAATCACGGTTGATGAATTAGCTTCCATGGCAAATATGTCCCGCTCCACTTATTTGCGTCGCTTTGCCTCCGTCTGTAAAACTTCCCCCATGGAATATCTTGCAGAGCTGCGGGTAAAAAAAGCTTGTCTGCTTTTAAAAAACGGAGAACTTTCCATTACGGATATCGCACAGAACTGCGGCTTTTTTGACTGTTCGCATTTTATTCGGGTATTCAGCAGGCTGCGCGGCACCACGCCCAATTCTTATCGAAAAAATATCCTTACACGTTTTTAAAAACGCAATATTCGCAATTCCAGAGGAGCAAGCAAAAGCTCCTCTTTTTTACCGTGATACCGGATTGTAACGATAGCTTTTTCGGTAGATGTATTCAAAAAACACAGTTCTTCTTCACCCGTTTTATCGTCGAAAAAGAGAGAATATCGCACCCGGTCGCTACCCGTCACTTTCAGCTCCGCATTTGCGTGCGATGCGGCGAGAATGGCTTTTACGATACAAGAATATAACGGATATACTGCCGGATTACCCGGATAGTTCTCTGTCGTACATAAAATTGCTGTACCGTGGCCCGTCCGATATTCAATCACGGCGGGAAAAACCTCTTTCGGCGCAAAAAAACTATCGCTCAGCATGCCCCGTACCGTTCCGCCTTGCAATCGCACCCGCGCATAGTCAACATATCCCGCAGTATAGTTCGCGTCGCAACGAAAATCGGACGTACCCGGATAGAGCAACCCGGGTACGTAACTGTCACGGACAAATTTGACTCCGTGATTTTTCCGCTCCGTCCCGTCCACCGAACACCCGAAAAGTTCCGACAGATCGCCGCCGCGCACATATTCCCGTTTGCCGCCGCGTTCGGGATTTACCGATAAATGCGCGCAACTCATAAGGAGTACCCCGCCGCCGTGCACGTATTTGACCAGCTTATCGTAAAGTTCTTCCGTCATAGTGTTCCAACCGACAAAAATAAGATAATCGTAATTTTTTAGAACGTTCAGCGGCGACTCCACGGGAACGACGTCGTAAGATCCGTAAGCGGGAGAACCGTTCAAATCCAACCCTTCCCGCGCGAAAGAGGCAGGATCATGCCAATCACGGTCACGAAAAACTTCCCGAAGCAGCTTCCAACTCTTTTCCGCATCTCCGTTTCCCCATTCCTCACGATCAAACTGACACCATGCGCTACCACCCATAAAATCGGTATATCCGTCCAAATTCCCGGCAACAAATGCTACTTTCGCAAGCGGACCGCACGGCAAACGGGGATTTTTGTCAATCAATAATTGAAATTTCTTTTGCGTTTCCCGATAAAAACGGCAAATATCCGATTCGGAATCCAAAACGTAACCGAAAGAACGGATTTCATGATTGCCGCTTTCCAATAGTGTGATATTCGCCCCCGATAGGTAAAGATATTTGTAGGTCAGTTCCAGCCTTGCCGCTTTGAGGGAATCTTCATGGCGGTAACCGCCATACCATTCACAGGCGATGAATCCGCCCCAATACTGCCGTCCGTATCCGATTGCCGCTCCCCGTGCAAACGGAATGAGCGTCTCGGGATTTCCCGGCAAAACTTCCAAAACGGGCGTACGGATTCCACCTTCCAGCTCGTACCGAAAAAGCGCCGTCGCTTCGACCAGCCATGTCCTGTCCAAACCGATTGAATCGTCATACGCCGTCATGCTGCGGATAAACCTAACAAAATTTTCCTTCGCTTCCTGCATGTTCTTAAAATTCTGCGGCGGTTTCTGAAGGGCGATAACCTCGCTTCCCTCCACGTAATACCCTTTGTCCTTTGCCGCCTTATCGCTTCCCGCTTCGCCGAAAAATTCCCCAAGGAATAAATCCCCTGCAATCTTCTCGATTCCGCGCACAAGTTTTTCGTTCAGATGACTTTTTTGCCCCGCGGGCGGAAACTGATAAGCATATAAAAAACCGAAATGAAATCCTCTCTCTTTCGCATATCGCGCAAGAGCATAATACATCTCATCCGAAAGAGGTTTTTCCGGGTTACAGCGCACGATAAAGGCATTCGCGCTGCCTTGGACCAACTCGTCCACTTCTTTAATGACACTGTGGGGGTTCATGACGTGTTCTCCGTAACTGATCCCGTTCAGCAGCAACGAAGCGTCCAATGTATTAATTCTCTTTCTCATCTCTTATCTACCTCTGTCATTTCAAAAATTCTTTCCGCAATCATATGCATTCCCTCGTCACCGGGATGTACAGCCACTCCCGAATGAGAAAATTTTCCTTTGGCCTTCATGGAATCCATCTCGCCCAAATCCCCGAGCTCTGCTACTCGCCATCCTTTCAGTTTGCCCAATCGTCGAATCTCTTCGTCTGTCTGCTTATTTTTCCAAAAACAAGAAGAAAGGACAATCTCTGTTCCTGAATGCGCACATTTTTCCAGCAATGAGCCGTAAGCATTCGTCCATTCTCCGGGATGAAATTTTCCAGACGGTACGTTCTCGCCTAAACGTCCTATGATAAGATCAGCACCAAACTTCTCCGCTTCGGCAAGTTCGGGCATGATTTCCCGTTCAGAAAGAGTACATTCAAAATCCGACGCCTGAAAGATACAAAAACATACTTCCCCACTCGTTCTGAAACGATTATACAATAAATGTACATAGTCCTTTTCCGCACAGGATGCAGCCATTCCACAATCTAAAAGCCACCCAAAATCGGGAGCGGGAGGATGTCTTGTGATGGAATTACCGAAGATTAAAACTCTTTTTCCTTTATCACCAATCCAGCTAATACGTGCAAAACCATTCGTTTGCCCTGCTGCCTTTACTGTATTTTCTTCTATTGCTTTCATACAATCCCCTACTTGTTGAACTATCTTGGTTTTATTAAAGCATACCACGCGCACAAAAAATTATATAGTCAAATTGTATCAATTCGCTGTATGATTATTTCAGATTAATGCCAAACCACAAATATTTTCAAACGAATAAATTGATCGTACTAACTCTTTTATAGCGTTTTCCTATCAGTTGACAGCTACAAAGCTCAAACCAAATAGTTGTGCAAATTCCGTTTTGACTCATATATAGTTCCAGTTTCACGGCTTTAATTCTCTGCTCAATTTCTAAAAAATAATTACTTATCCTGCACGAGTAATGAAGTAAAAAGCTTCCAAGCGCATTTTACGAGGTATTCTATTTTTTAAAACAAAAAAAGAGCTATTTTGGAAGCAAAATAGCTCTTTTTACTGGTCGAGGCGACGGGATTTGAACCCACGACCTCATGGTCCCGAACCATGCGCGCTACCAACTGCGCTACACCTCGATTTTATTTAGATAAACAGGAAGCTCACATACGTTTATATGTGAGCTTCCATGGTTGAGGCAACGGGACTTGAACCCACGACCTCTTGGTCCCTAACCAAGCGCGCTACCAAACTGCGCTATGCCTCAATATTGCCTTGTCGCTCTACGACCTTTCTCGCGGAACAGCATAAACTATTATACTTACATGGAGGAATTTAGTCAAGCGTTTTTCGGCAATTTTTCAAAAGAATTTTTATTTTATACTTATTTACTTGACAACGCACAAAATATTTTTATTTCCCGTTTCAGAAAATTTTTGTCCAAAGTGCAAAAATCAATTTTATTAGACCTACGACAGCGGGAAACGCCATAAAGAAAAGCACGACGCCTACGGCAAGCGCCACTCCCGTCCAAGCGATAACGCCCGATACAGACTGCATAAATTTCGTCTTTTTGACGATGAGCGCTACCGCCAAAAGCGCCACCACCGCTGCGGCGATCCCTGCCGCAAAATATTTTATATACGGAGAAGAATAGCTGAATTTTACGACGTTTTCCCCCTCTTCCAAAGCTACGGAAAGAAAATGCAAATCGTTATCGATAAGTTCCGCTTTTTTTCCGTTTACAGTTACTGTATAGCCCTTGGAAGCCACAAAGTTAAGGAACAGATATTCCCCCTCTTCGGCCGTTACGGTCGCAGTGATTTCCCCCGCGCCGACCTGTACTTCCGCCGCGCGCGTCCATAAATCCTTCCCGAGCGTCTTTACCATATTTGTCGTAACGGTTTCAGCTTTACCACTCTCGCCACCCAAAAATTTATATAGCGCCAACTGATTTTTCGTACGATTGGCGGAGGTGTTTTCTTCGGGAAAACGGAACGCTCCGTCCGTCACGGTATACCCCAACGGAAATACCGACGTATTTTCATACATATAAAAAGCTCCAGAATGAAGCGTGACGATATTGCCGTCCTCATCCTTTTCAAAAGTTCCGTCGGCACCTTCGAGCGGATCTATATAGCTGAGTTTAGAGACGGAATCGTTACTGTCCTCATTGACAAAGAAATATTTATACCCTAAAAAGCAATCCCCGAAAAAATTACCGCGAGCACTTTTCATGCTGTTCCGTCCATTCCCCGAATATCCGAACAAATCGACGATTTCAAAGTTATCGCCATCGATAACGGAAGAAAACACGCTGAAAGAATTTGAATTACAGGAAAAAGGTACATTAGCGGTAAGTTTGTCGTCATAGTCTTTAATCCGGAAGTAACCGTCATCGCGTTCGTTGAGGACGGCAGTCATTGTTTCATAGTGATCGAAATTATAATGAGTAGAGCGGTTTCCGACGATAAGTTGTTCGTCATAAAATATTACCTGAACGGCAACGACGCAAAGCAACAAAATCGACATAACGCGCGCGCCGATCTCTTTATTCCTTACCATTAAAGTTCCCAGCAAGGCAGAAAAACCCACGAGAATAAACAAGACCGCGATGACCTGCAAACCGCCGAGAGAATGAGCAAACATTCCCGAAAAACCGTGCGCGTTATTCAGCGCCGCGGAATCGGAAATAAAATTATCCCAAATGGTAAGATAGGCATCGCTGGACACAAAACAGCATATCACTACGGCCACAACGAGCGAAACAACCGCATAAAATATCAACGAGCCTTCTTTTCCCTTCTTTTCAAGTTCCGTTCCGTCAAAGGCCGTATCGGCCTGAAAGCAAATCCCTCTCAACGCGAGACAGGCTCCGCCGAGAAAATACAGAGCATTGAGAAACCCGAAACGCAACGCATAGGACATATATGAGCCCATATTCATCAGCAACATGGACTCATCGACAACGACGGGAACCAAAGTAGCTATCCCCGCCGCGAGCATAAATTTGGAAAACGGCGTTTTCAATTTAGAGCGGACAAAATAGACGATCGTTAGAAAGACAAAGATTGAATCGCTGAAAATATAGCTGAATTTGCGATATAAAGCCTCTCCGCTGCGACTGAAATATCCTTTAATGTCAAAGATACGCTTTCCGTCTTTCGTCGTAAATCCATACCAGAACTCGTCGAACAGACCTCCCCCACGGCCGCTGCGAAGATATGCCATCAACGCGGCAACGAGAAGCGGCAGCGCAATCAGAACAGCGACAAAAAATGCAAGGCACAGGTATGCGATGAACGAATTTCTTTTCTCTTTATCCACGCAGAAAAAGGCATACGAAACTAAAACGGGAAACGCAACCAACATGGAAAAGCAGGCAATCGAAAAGCAGGTATAAATGCAACAAGCAATCAATATGGAAAGGGGAAGAAATTTATTCGTGCGGACAAAATGCACGAAGGCCGCCGCACAGAAAGGCATATAGATGAGAAAGTCCACCCAATTGATATAGGTATTGGCGACAAAGGTATATCCGCAATAGGCATAGACGATTCCGATTGCCACGCCCAAAAAATCAGGAATCTCCGAAAAAAGTTTTTTGACAAACCACGCGCCCGAAAAAGCAATCGCAGCGAGCTTGAACGCCATGACGATACCGCAAGCGTTATATACGTTTCCGTCGCCGAATAACAGAAAGATAAAACTGAACGGGCTGATAAAGAAATAGGCAAATGTTCCGAATACGTCCGCTCCGCCCGCAATTGCATAGGAATAGAAGAGAGAAGATTTTCCGTCAAAGACATCAAAAAGATGTTCGATAAAGGGACAAATCTGCGCCGAAAGGTCGTAACTCGCGACCACGTAATCCGAACCGAACGGATATACCCCCGAAACGGCCAACTGAACCATATAAAGTACAAAAGCGATGAGCGGCGCGGCAAAAAGCCCCCAATATTTCACAAAAAATGAAAAGGGTTTCGGGAATTTTCTCTTTAATACGGCGGTCAAGCCCCCTGCCGTTCCGACGGCAGGTTCAGCCTCGCACAACATTTCCTCCGAGGAAGAAATCTGCCCGCTTTCCGTCTGAATCTCTGTTTCTCGGTTCGTCATATCCATAATGCTATTTTACCATTTTTCCCCCTTAACGTCAATCCTATTCCGCTGCTCCTTATCAATTAAGTAGAAATTCCGAGAAGAAATGTTGCATAAATTTTATATTTCATAAAAAAGAAGAAAAGACTTCTGCCTTTCCTTCTCAAAATTTTACAAAGTAACGCTATATACTGTTTCGGCCTCGAATAAGGGAAAGGCCGACAAATCGCAACCGCTCTCGCCGATTATAAGTTCGACCGTAACATTTTCCCCGAAAATCTCTTTCAGCTCCGTTTCGGAAAAAGTTCCTCCCTCCTCTCCGCTCTGCCACGTACCTCCGGTAATAATGAGAGTGATTTCGGTAAAATTCACGCTTATGGGCGACGTATAAGTAAAGGTATAGAGACAGTTTCGATTTTCCCCTGCCGTCACTTCGACATACCCTTCGCAAATATATTCGCCGTTCTCGTCCACCCGCGGTCCGTAAACGATAATATGGCGTGAAGCATCCTCATCTCCTCCCCAATAAGACCAATAAATGACCTTGACATCTTCCGGAAGAGAAATTTCCGAATCGTTTGTTTCTATTTTATAGGATACTTTCGCCTGTATTTCTCCCACCGACGTTTCGCCGACCGTTTGCGCAAAGCCGACCTCTCCGTTCAGCTCTAACTTCTCAACTTCTGTCTTTCCGATAATAAGTTCCGCACCCATTTCCGCCTTTGAAAAAGCAAAGCCGTCTAAATCGGGAAACGTCATTCCGAGCTGTGACAAAGTCGTTTCCTTTAATATGGCTTTCAGGTAATCGATTGCAGCTGCAAGGTCAAAATCGACACCGATTTCGGATTGCGTTTCGGGGGATTCGGGCGTTTCGTCTCCGGGGTGCACTGTTCCGCCGCCCGCCGCTGAAAAAAGCAGCGCAACGAGTTTATCGACCGTGACGTTCTCTAAATTAAACTGTTTAAGAATCTCTGCAATCGTTCCCGTTTTGACTGTCGCTGCCTGTTGTTCGGTCAGTGCTCCTGCCGCAACTGCATCGTTTATTAACTGTTGAACGGGTTCTAAGGCGACGAGCGTATCCTTTATCTCCCGCAAAGAAGTATTGTATTCTCCAAGGATCTGATCTGCAACAAAGACAAGCTGCGATAACGTCATCGCCCCAAGAGGCTTCAAGCTATCGAGCATATCTCCAACTGTCGTCTCAATGCCGAACAATTTCAAAGTTTCATTGATTGCCGTCTCCAAAGTCGTCGTTTCGTCAAAATTATCGATTGTTGTAATCACTTTATTGAGAAAAGGGCCGGCATCATAAACGAGGGAAACCGTGGCCGAATCTTCCGTGACCGTTCCGTATTGATCCAAGAGTCCCGCGAAAAACTCGACCGTATCTTCTGAAACGAGCCCTTCGGAAATTCCGGAGAAAAGGTCGAATATATCATCCATAGGAATTTCTGTTTCCCATGCCGTATAATAATTTCCTTCGGAATTATAGATATATTCAATACCGTCGATTATGTAATAGCCGATTTCTTCCGTAACAGTCTGTCCTTCCGAAGTCTGATCAATCGTCCCTTCCGCTTTCATCGCAATACCCGAATCGGAAAAAGATGCGGCGAGCTCCAAATCTACTTCATATTTTTCCGAAACGGACTCCGTTCCCTCCATATAGGAAACCGTTACTTCGCCCCCGACCGAAATTGTCAGATTTTTTGCTTCTGCAAACTGTTGCAAAGCCGTAGTGACATAATTCCGACTGAGTTGTGAGGAGGCTCCGGTTCCTTCGCCCGAATTACTGTCTCCCTTGCCGCTGCCGGAAGAATCGTCCACTACACCGCACGCAGCGGAGACTCCAAACGCAGCACACAATAAAAGAGCCGCCGCCGATTTCCAAAATTTTTTCATGATTTTCTCCTTTTCTCCAAGATGGGGAATTTACTTTGTAAATATATTATATAATTCTCTTTTCCAAATTGTCAAGTATTTCTATAAATATTTGTATAAAAGTCCGAATAAAGTAAATATTAAAAACTTTGTATCGGAAATTATTTTATAGAAAGAATTAACGTAGCCCCTTCAATACTAGTTACGGCTTCGGCCGAAACAAATCCCGAGTCCTTTAATAGTGAAATTTCGTGCGTCAAAGTCAACGGCGTATCGAAATGCACGAAGTCGCCGTCCGAAATTTTCTGTATCTTCCTTTTTCGCATACATTCTTCCGCGAGGAGTGTCTCCTCTTCTTCACAGCAGGCAATATAATCGCAGAGCAGAAATATCCCTCCGCATTTTAAGGAATGATAAATTTTGCGATATAATTCTCCTTTCTTTATCGGAGAAAAGTGATGTAAAGACTCTACCGAGACAACGACATCATATTCTTGACCGAAATCTTCCTTAAAATAATCTCCACATAGCGCTGTAAATTTTCGGCCGGAATATTTTCTTTCGAGCTCGTCTAACATCGACCGACTTAAATCGATTCCCGTTACGGACACGGAGGGGAATTTTCGATATATTCCTTCGAGTTCCAATCCCGTGCCGATGCCCAGATCCAAAATTTTATCGACTTTTTCGGGAAGATAATCGGGCAAAACGCGATAGGCCTCTTTCCATATAGACATATGTTCATCATATATTTTTACTCTGGCAGTAAAAAATTCGTCCATACCTTCCAGCGGAATTTCTCTTTGCGCTTCCAGCCAGATTTTGAGTTCCTCCATATATTTCTTTATGTCTTTTCTGATAACTATTTCCATTTCTTTCCTTGAAAAAGCGGCCTTCCAATTTCGGAAAGCCGCTTTTTATCTCTTACATTTTATTGTTTGCTGCGGATATATTCGTCAATGGATTTAGCGGCAACTTTACCCGCCCCCATGGCTTTGATGACCGTAGCGGCACCCGTTGCGGCATCGCCGCCGCAATAAACGCCTTCGATGGAAGTCTTGCCGTTTTCGTCTACCGCGATCTCGCCACGTTTGAGCGTTTCAAGTCCCGGCGTCGTGTGCTTCAAGAGCGGATTGGGAGAAGTCCCGAGGGACATAATCACGCAGTCCACGGGAATGGTAAATTCGCTTCCCGGAATTTCCACGGGCGAACGGCGGCCGCTCGCGTCCGGTTCTCCGAGTTGCATGCGAATACATTCGATCCCGTTCACCCAACCATAGGAAGGATCGCGGGGATTGTCCGTCGGAGTGGGCAAAATACGAGTGGGATTAGTGAGAAGATCGAAAATGATGCCCTCTTCCTTCGCGTGCTCTACCTCCTCGCGACGGGCAGGAAGTTCTTCTTCACCGCGGCGATAAATGATGTGTACTTCCGCACCGAGACGCTTCGCCGTGCGCGCCGCGTCCATGGCTACGTTGCCGCCGCCGACGACTGCCACGCATTTGCCGTGCTGGATAGGCGTGGAGCTGTCGTTTTTATAGGCTTTCATCAAATTGGAACGGGTCAAAAATTCGTTGGCTGAATAGACACCCTTCAAATTTTCACCGGGGATATTCATGAATTTGGGAAGCCCCGCGCCCGATCCGATAAACACCGCCTCAAACCCGTATTCGTTTTTGAGTTCTTCGATAGACAGCACTCTGCCGATGACCATGTTGGTTTCAACTTTAACCCCGAGAGCCTTCAAGTTGTCCACTTCCTTCTGCACAATCGCTTTCGGGAGACGGAATTCGGGAATCCCGTAAACGAGAACGCCGCCCGCGACATGGAGCGCTTCAAACACCGTGACTTCGTACCCCATTTTTGCGAGGTCTCCCGCACAGGTCAATCCTGCGGGACCGGACCCGATAACCGCCACCTTATGGCCATTGGAGGGAACGGGAGTCGCTTTTTCCGTCGCGTGCATATTATGGTAATCGGCGACAAATCTCTCCAAACGACCGATGCCCACCGCTTCGCAACCCGCCTTGATTCCGCGCGTGCACTTACCTTCGCACTGCGTTTCTTGGGGGCAGACCCGACCGCAGACCGCGGGCAGAGAACTGGACATCGCTATGATCTGATACGCTTCTTCGAATTGACCTTCCGCCACTTTGGAAATAAATTCGGGAATGGCGATATTGACGGGACACCCCGCCACACAGGGACGATTTTTACAATTCAGACAGCGCTTTGCCTCGTCTACGGCCATTTCCGCGGTATAGCCCAGCGCAACCTCCTGAAAGTTTTTATTTCTAACGTCGGGATCCTGTGAGGGCATGGGATTCTTCAAGGGATTCATATTAAATTTGGGCATCTCACTTTACCTCCTTCTTGAACAGGTTACATGCGGCATCTCTCTCGTGCTGTTCAAAATCCGCATACGTTCTCGAACGGCTCATCGCCTCGTCAAAATCGATTTCATGGCCGTCGAAATCAGGTCCGTCCACGCAGGCAAACTTCATTTTTCCTCCCACCGTCAGACGGCAGCCGCCGCACATGCCCGTTCCGTCGATCATGATCGGGTTCATGCTGGCGACCGTCTTGATGCCGTAAGGCTTGGTCGCCGCACAGACGAATTTCATCATAATCAGCGGTCCGATGGTGATGACTTCGTCGAACGTCTCGCCCGCGGAAAGCATTTCGTTGAGCGGCACGCAGACGTTTCCCTGACGACCGTAAGAGCCGTCGTCCGTCATCATGTAAAATTTCTTGCTTGCGGCCTTGAATTCGTCCTCCAAAATGACGAGATCTTTACTGCGGAAGCCGATGATAGATGTGACTTCACATCCCTGAGCGGCGAGCTCTTTCGCTACGGGCAGCGCGATGGCGCAGCCGACGCCGCCACCGACTACGCAGACTTTTTTGAGTCCTTCCGTCTCGGTGGGACGGCCCAGGGGACCGACAAAATCGGCCAAAAAATCGCCTTCTTCTTTATGATTGAGCTTTTCCGTCGTAGCGCCCACAATTTGGAAAATAATGGTCACAGTACCTTTCTCGCGGTCATAATCCGCTACCGTAAGGGGAATACGTTCTCCGTCTTCGTCCACACGCAGAATGATGAACTGTCCGGGAAGAGCTTTTCTCGCGACGAACGGAGCGTCGATTACCATTAAGGTAACCGTCGGGTTCAGCGCTTGCTTTTTGACTATACGATACATCCTCAACATCTCCTTGTTTATCTTTCACCGATGCCCTCTGTTTCATATTTTGAGCACCGCCTTTTATTATATCACATTTTTCAAAATTGTCAATACTATATCAAAAACTTTTCTTGATTTCTCTTAAATTTCCTCTTTTTTTCGCCTGTTTTGTATATGGAAACATTTGCTTTTCAAAGGCGTTGGGTGTATAATGGTAACCGATCGAAACAAAAGTGAAAGGAAAGTGAAATTTTATCTCCTCTCTTCCGCCTCGATCGTTTTTACATTTCTGGATAAGCTTAAAGGAGTTTTTATGTCCCCTTTTGAAATTCTTTTGCCCCTTGCGGTCATTTTTATTATGACAAAACTTCTCGGACTCGGTTCTCAAAAAATCGGGCTTCCGGCCGTTATCGGCATGCTGATTGCAGGGCTCTTGATCGGGCTTTTGAAATATATCCCCTGTGAACCGCTGCAAAATATGTTCTTCTCCGATCCTATAAAAGAAGAACTCAGCGTATTCTCTAAGGTCGGAGTCGTCCTCATCATGTTCTCCACCGGACTCGGTACCGATCTGAAGCAACTTAAATCGTCGGGAGCGGCTTCCGTGGTCATTACGGCCTTCGGCGTCATCGTGCCTATGGCTCTCGGAACATTGGTAGCTTGGGCCTTCAATCAAGGCGGAGGATTCTTGGGGCACCTCTTTTACGGAGCTATTCTGACGGCAACGTCCGTCAGCGTCACCGTGGCGGCATTGAAAGAACTCGGAAAACTCAATACCAAAATAGGGACCTCTATCGTCGCCGCCGCCGTCATCGACGATATCATCGGCATCGTCATTCTTTCCGTGCTCACGGGCTTTACCTCCGATGCAGGCGGGGAAGAATCCCTCGTCTCATTCCTGCCCGCCTGGTGGGAAAATGCGGCTTGGTGGCTCGTCTGTGTTAAAATCGTCGTATTTTTCATTATCGCCATTGGTGCGGGAATCCTGTTGAGGAAGCTGTTCAACAGAATAGAACGCAAATACCCTCATAACCGTCGCGTACCTATACTCGCACTTGCAGCCTGCTTCATCTATGCTTACGTCGCAGAAAAAATCTTCGGCGTCGCGGACATCACGGGCGCTTACGTCGCGGGCATTATGCTGGGAGGAACCTTGCAGGAAACCCCGTATGTGGAAAATAAAGCGGATATGCTCGGATACATGTTCTTTTCCCCTATTTTCTTCGCGACAATCGGCATGAATCTCGATTTTTCGGGCTTCTCCTCCTCTTTCGTCCTGTTCGGAGCCTGTTACGTCGTGGCCGCACTCGTCGGAAAGCTGGGAGGTTGTGCATTGGCGGCAAGGCTTTGCCGTTATTCGGGCAAGGACAGTCTGCGCGTCGGCATCGGCATGATGGTGCGCGCGGAAGTCGTTCTGATTTGCACGCAAAAGGGAATAGACGGCGGTTTGGTAGATCCTGCCGTATATCCTTTCGTATTTATCATCATTATCGCGACCTCCATTTTGGCTCCTCTGCTTTTGAAGCTCACTTATAAAAAAGAGGATTCAGGACTCGGAAATACGCCGATAGAACAACAAGTATGATTTCTTGATTGATTCAAACGAAAAGCGCGGAAATCTTCAAAAATTTCCGCGCTTTTTGTTTACGGATAAAGCCGCTCCATCGTTCAAAGCACATTCGAGCTGACAGTCAAACGGCTCTTTTTCAACGTGTTTTTTCTGATATTCCGACGCTTCGACGCACCCCACAGCTTTATAAAACGCTTGTGTTTCGACCGCCGAATGCGCCGAAATATACAACTTTTCAGCACCGATTTTTCGGGCATACTCTTTCGCCGTCTCGAACAGCCTGCGGCCGATTCCCCTCCCCCGCATATCCCGCGAAACATAGAGGTACATAAGATCCGCGTACTGCCTTTCCTTTCCGAGCGGCGTGCCATCAACCGAAACGAAACCTTTCAGACAGCCGGCAACAAAAGCGCCGTAAACCAACCCGCCCGCCTTTACTGTATTTTTTAGGCTCTCCGTCAAAACTATATAATCGTTTTCGTTCCAATCGTCGGTAAAAGGAGCATTGACAATCCTCCATTTTCCCTCTATTTTACGCCAACAATCTGTAACGTTCTGCTTTCGCTCAAAGGAGGAAAACAATCCGATCTCCGTTTCGGAAAATTCAATCGGCCTGTATACTATGTCCATGTTTCCCACAATTTTTCTCAGAGGAGATATTCTTCTATAAAATGTGCCGCAACGGCGCCATCCGCCGTCGCAGTTACGATTTGTCGCACCGCCTTCGTCCGTACATCTCCGACCGCAAATACGCCCGGAAGTGAGGTTTTAGTGCTTTCGTCTGCGATGATATATCCCGCGGAATCGAGCTCCAAACTATTTTTGAAAATTTCCGTTTCGGGTTTCCGCCCGACTGCAATAAACAACGCATTGCAATCGAGGATAGTTTCCTCTCCCGAACGGACGTCGGCAATACGCACGCCCGTCACTCTTTTATCGTGCAATATCTCTTCTATGCGGCTGTTCCATAAAATTTCCACGCCGCTTTCGGACAGCGGCGCGGTATACACTTTCGACGCTCGCAGACTGTCCCGCCGATGCACAAGATACACTTTCTTGCAGATCTTCGCAAGATATAAAGCATCGGCCACCGCGCTGTTTCCGCCACCCGTAACGACGACTATCTTGCCCTTATAGCGCATTCCGTCGCACGTCGCACAGTATGCCACGCCACGCCCGATCAATTCTTTTTCGTCTTTCAGCCCCAATTCGCGGGGTTCCGCACCCGTTGCCAAGACGACGGCACGGGCGGAAATCTCCCCTGCATTCGTAAAAATCGTCTTGTTTTCTCCCGAAAGGGAAACATTCGTAACTTCCTCGAACAGAGTAATCGCCCCGAAGCGTTCCGCGCCGCGTTGCATGCGTTCGCCCAACTCAAAGCCGTCTATGCCATTCTCAAAACCGGGATAGTTATCGATTCGGTCGGTTGAAGCCATCTGCCCGCCCGCGGAAAGTTTTTCCACTACCGCGACGGAATAACCGTTCCGCGCGCAATACAGAGCAGCTGTATACCCTGCGGGGCCGCCGCCGATTATGACAACGTCGTATCTTCTCTCGTCCATGCCTTTTGCTCCGTCAAAGAATTTCTTTTTCTTTCAACCAATCCACGACGGTTGCCTGAGAAGCGGGATTCACAATGGTTCCGATCGCCTCACCGCCGCGGAATACAATCAAGGTAGGAATGGTATCCACACTGTATTCGTCAGCGAGAGACGCATTATCGTCCGTATCGATTTTTACGAATTTAACCCTATCCCCGTATTCCTTTTCGAGCCTTTCAATAACGGGAGCCAGCCTGCGGCAATAGCCGCACCAAGGAGCCCAGAAATCCGCCACGACGGGAACGGCAGAACCGAGAACTTCGCTTTCAAAATTATCTTTATGGATTGTAATCATTTCTATACCTCCGAGATCGTCTTAATGGCAGTTTGTGAAAAATTTTACCTGCCGATACTTTTTTATAACCCGTTTTTATTTTTCTCAAACGCTCTGATTTTCCGTAAAAAGAATCTCTCCCAAATTCGGGAGAGTTCTTCCATTTATTTTTCTTCCGAGGGCGGAAATTCCGAAGCCGGACGAATGCCCTCTGTCTTTTGTAAAATCCGAAGTTTTTTGAAAAACATTACAGTGAAGGGAACGGCAAATAAAAAAGCGAGTAAATCGGAAACGGATTGCGAACACTGTACGCCGAATAAATCAAACGCACGGGGAAGAACAAGCACGGCGGGAATATAAAATAATCCTTGGCGCGAACAGGACAAAAGCGAAGCGAGCGCCTTATTTCCCACGACCTGATACGTGAGCCCCGCCATGAAATTGAGAGGCAGAAGAGGCATGCAGATACATTGCAGTCGCAAAGCGAGTGTGCCATCTCCATCGATTCTTCCGCTTCGAGAAAGCCACGCATGATAAAGGGCGCGGAGACGGCGCAGATTACGGCAAAGAGAGTCATCAAAGCGGTAGAAAACACCAAAGTAAACAGGTATGCCTTATAGACGCGGTCAAAGCGTTTTGCGCTGTAATTGTATCCGAGAACCGGCTGATACCCCTGCCCTATGCCGAGCGCTATGGAAAACGCAAACATGAATACTTTTTGAACGACGCCCATCGCGGCAAAAGCTCCGTCGCCATAGGGCTTGACGGCCCAATTGAGAAGAACCGTGCATAAGCTAGATAAAATCTGACGGCAGAAGGACGGGAAGCCCGTCACGACAATTTCCCAATAGACCGAGGCTTTGCGGGAAATAGAAGAAATGCGAAGTCTCGTAATGCTCCGTTTGGAAAGGAACATAAAGAGCAGAATGAAGAAGCTGATCATCTGGCTCAGAAAGGTAGCGACCGCCGCACCCGTAACGCCCATATTGAACCCAAAGATGAGAAGCGGGTCAAGAGCGACATTGATAACCGCACCGGTCACCAATCCTATCATGGACAAAAACGCTTTCCCCTGAGAGCGCAAAAGGTTATTCATGACAAAGGACATGCACATGAACGGAGCGGCAATCAGGATATAGCGGGAATATTCTTTGGCATTTGGCAGAATGGATTCGGTAGAGCCTAGCAAACGCATCAAAGGCGTCAAAAATATCAATCCAAATACAAGAATCAACGTTCCCGCAACGGCAGCGGCAAAAAATGCCGAAGAGGAAACCTCATCCGCTTCTTTTTGGGCGCGCTTGCCCAAAAGCCGAGAAATGATACTGCCTCCGCCCATACCGAACGTAAAACCGATTGCTTGAATCAGCGCCATCAGCGATAAGACGACGTTGACCGCACCCGTGGCGTTTTCCCCCAACCCCGATACGAAATAGGTATCCGCAAGATTGTAAAACGAGGAAACCATCATGTTCAGCATGGTGGGAATACCGAGCGTGACCACCAATTTCGGAACGGGTGTCTCAGTCATTTTTGCAAATTGTTTTCGTTGCCGCACTTCTTCCGCCGTGCGTAGTTCTTCCGTGTTATCTGAATGTTCCATAGTATTATTATACAAACTTTTTTTCAAAAACGCAACCGGATACCCACGGGAAAAAAGCATAATTTTCCCCGTTCCGACGCAAACTGTCGATATGAAAAAGATTCACCGTATTTTGACCGCGCTGTGCGCGGCAACGATTTGTTTCTCTTTACCGATTATGGCTTCCTGCTCGACTCCGGGATCGACAAAGCCCAGCAATGGCGAGCCTACCCGCCGCGAAATGCCGACGGAATCTTCCGAGGATTCCCACGGCCGCTTTCCAGGCGAACCTCTGCCTCTTCTCCCCGAATTTCCTGAATTTCCCGGGCATACGGAAGGCCCCGAAGAAGGAAAACCCGTTCATCCGCGCCCCGTCACACCCGCACGCCCCGCGAAACCGAACAACGGCGAAGAAATGCCCTCTCCCCGTCGCCCGCACGGCAGACGGCCCGACTCCTATCAACCGGAAAAGGGACGCGACCGCGGAGGACGAACTTCCGACGACCGGTCTCGAACCTATCCGAATGAAAACGAATGTCCGAGAGCAAAGGACTGTCCCGGCGAAACGGATTTCAACGAACAAAAATCCCATCGCAAAAAAGGGAATTCGGACTTTGCTCCCGGAGAAAATAAACGTCCGCCCCGTTGTCCCGGACGGAAAAACGAAATACCGCAAGACGGAAACGGACAAAATACCCGCCCGACCGAACGATAAAATACAGACGCGAACAAATTTTATTTGATTTTTCCTTTTTCGTGTGTTATAATAGAGCCATGAAAAAGAAAAGCGCTTCTCAACAACCGAAATATTTTCGTTTTCGATTTTCTAAAACGATTCTCGCCGCCTGCGCCGGAGCCATCGTTCTCTGCATTGCGGCCATCGCGATTTCCGTCTGGCGGATTTTTGAAAATGCAGGGCTCCACGTCTTTAACGATTGGCTGAAATATCCCTTTCTCATTCTCGTCAGCGCCGCGGGACTGGTCATCGTCGTTTCGCTCCTTATCAAATCGCAGTATATCGTCGACGATAAATATTTCTCTACGCAGTTCGGAATCATCAAAAGCAAGTGCGCTTTGAAGGATATCACTTCCGTAGTATTGGATACAGACACGAATAAGCTGACCGTATATATGGGCGAGGCCTATTCCGTCATCTCCGTACAGTCTTCCTGGAACGAAGATTTTGTGCGCGCTCTCTTAAAAGGGAACCCCGACATCGATTACAGCTATACCGTCAAGGAAAACAAACCCGACGAAACAAAGAACAACGATAAAAAATCATAACAGAAGCCCCTTTACAGGGCTCGCTTCCTCGCCGCAACGCGGGGAAGTTTTTATTATCCGTTCACAGTCCGAAAAATATGTTCCGCATACAATCGGGCAATATTCATTCCCGTCGCCGCTTCCATGCCCTCGAAAAACGCATTGGAATTGACCTCGCAAAGCACAGGTTTGGACCCCGCCTCCAACAAATCGACGCCGCAGTAGTCCAATTGCAACGCTTCAGCCGCTTTTTCCGCCGCAAGGCGGAAAGATTCCGTGAGTCCGACGCAAACTCCGTGACCGCCCAATTCGATATTCGAGCGGAATTCCCCTTTTTGAGCCCGCCGTTCCATCGCGGCGACCGCCCGACCGCCGATGACGATGACGCGAATATCGCGACCTGCCGACTCCGCGATGTATCTTTGATAAAAATGCGGACAATATAGAAAATCTTTTTCCGTCGTCCTCAGCTCGTCCATGGTCCGTATCAGGCGCACGTCTTTTCCGAAGGACCCGAAACTTTTTTTTGCGACGAGCGGAAATCCCAATCTCGCGGCCGTGCGCGAGAGAAATGATTCGTCCGGATGTACGCTCGGAGTATAACAGAGCGGCGCCGAAACCGATTCGGGAATCTCGATTCCGGAATCGGAAAGCGCAAGGTATGTCAGCATTTTATCGTCGCAGCGCTCTACCGCTTCCGATGAATTGAAGAGTCGCATGCCCGCTTTTTCGAGGATTTGCCCCAGATATTTATCTTTGTCGAGATATACCGCAAAATCAAAACCGCCGACAGCTTCCGCCCTTCCGTCGAAGCGGATCGCAGCGTCTATCTCGCTCGTTCGACGAATCTCCGTCTCTATTCCTATCCCTTTGAGTTCCTCCGCGATGCGGCGGCTCTGACGATAAAACTTTTCGCCGTTGGGATAGGCGTTTATAACGATTAAACCTTTCATCTTTTCTTCCGTTCAAAAAGCGAGGGATATTCCCCTCGCCTTTCCCTTTTTCTTTTAAGATTCTACCCGAATGATCGTTTCGACCTTGGCCATACCGGAAGCGTCGATTTTCGCCGCCGCACCGCGAATGGCATTTTCCGTCGTAGCGTGGGTGATGAGAATGAGCGGAACCCGTTCTCCCTCCGATTCCGTGCCGGAGGCCGAATCATCGTCATCCGACGCGACCGAGGAGACCTGTTCTTCCTCCCCCTCTTCGAGCTCCGACGTACCTTTCTGCACGAGTTCGACGATGGAAATGCCGTATCTTGCCAGAATTCCCGAAACTTTTGCGAGTACGCCCGCCTTATCCGCCGCCGACAGACGCAGATAATAAGCGCTGCTGAAATCGGATACGAACTTCGTGTCCTTATCCGCCGCCGCGGTATTCTTGAAAGTAGAATATTTGATGTCCGAATGGGTCGCTGCATAAATGACGTCGCTGACTACCGAACTGCCCGTGGGAAGCGCCCCCGCGCCCCGGCCGTACAGCATAATGTCGTCCATGGCGTCGCCTTTGAGGAATACCGCGTTAAAACTGTCGTGTACGCTGGCGAGGGGATGAGAATTTTTAATAAATGTGGGGTGTACGCGTACTTCAATGCCCTTGGACGTATTTTTGCCGATCGCGAGAAGTTTCAGCGTATAGCCCAGCTGTTTTCCGAAAGCGATGTCCGTTTTATCCACAGAGGAAATTCCCTCGCGGAAAACCTTTGTATAAGGTACTTTGGTGTGGAAAGCGAGGGAAGAAAGAATCGACAGCTTATACATCGCGTCAAAACCCTCCACGTCGTTCGTGGGGTCGGCTTCGGCGTAACCGAGCTTCTGCGCCTCTTTCAAAGCAGCGGCATAATCCTCGTTCTCCTCCGCCATCTTCGTCAGGATATAATTGGTGGTGCCGTTGATAATTCCCATCATTTCGGAAATACAATTCGCCTGCACGCCGTCGAGCAGGGTACGGATAATTGGAACCCCGCCCACACAGCTGGCTTCGAAGTACAGCCCGCAGCAATTTCTCCGAGCCGTGCGTTCCAATTCGTGAGAATATTTACAGATAAGTTCCTTATTGGACGTGACGACGCTCTTTCCCTCGTGCAGAGCCGCAAGGACATAGTCCTTTGCCGCCTCCACGCCGCCGATACATTCTATGACGATATCTACGGCGGGATTCGCGATGACTTCCGCGATACTTCCTGCTATACATTCCTCCGGAACGCCCATAGCGAGCGCCTTCTCCCGATTCCGCACGAGTACGTTTTCCACTTCTATATCCACGTTCTGCGTCTTTTGGTAAAATTCTCTGTGCTCGGTGAGAATTTTATACGTTCCACCTCCGACCACGCCGAGCCCCAATATCGCTACGCCCACTCTTTTCATCATAGTCTTGCCTCCTTTGGAATGTTTGATGTCAATATTATTTTAGCTGATCACGTAATTTTTATGCCTTGATGGGTGCTTGTCCGCCTTCTTCCGGGCGATTGAGATAATAGAGATATTTCAATCCCTCCAACGTAAGAAGTTTATCTACCACATCGATGCAGGAAACCTCTTTGGAAATGACCTGACTGAACCCGCCCGTCGCGATCGTCTTCGTAAACGGCGCTTTTAGCTCCTTTTTGATTCGGGTAACGATATATTCTACCAATCCCGCAAAACCGAACACAATCCCCGCCTGCATGTTCGTAATCGTATTTTTGGCGATAATGCTCTTCGGAGCTTCTATCTCCACGCGCGGCAGTTTCGCCGTACCGTTGACCAGGGAATCGAGAGAACCTTTGATTCCGGGGGCAATGACCCCGCCTATAAATTCGTTGTTTTCGTTGATGATGTTAAACGTGGTGGCCGTACCGAAATCGATGACGATCATCGGCTTTTCCTCCCCGTATTTTACAATGGCGGAAACGCAGTTGACGATACGATCCGCCCCCACTTCTCGCGCGTCGTCGCAGCGGATATTCAGTCCGGATTTCAGGCCGGGCTCGATGCGCAAAGGCTCTATTCCGAGATAGAGATGACACATGCGCTCGATCGTATAATCGAGGGATGGTACGACCGACGAGATAATCCCGCCCGTAATTCCGTCGCGCTTAATTTCCCTCACCTTTAACATATTCACGAGCTGCGAGCCGTATTCATCCGAAGTTTTTTTCAAATCGGTAGCGACGCGGAAAGAAATACACAGCGTCTCGCCCTCGTAAATCGCATATTTGATGTTGGTATTGCCTATATCGATACAGATAATCATTTTATTCGATACGCTGCCTTCGGGCAAACGCGCCCTTCTCAGACGATTTTCTCCTTTTTCGGTTTTAAGCGGTTTTTCCGTTTTTCCTTCCCGCCGTTTTTTCTATCACCGATACGATGCGATACAAAGCGGGCGCTATCAACAGATTGACGACGATTTCCAAAACAAAGTTCAGCCAGATCAGACCGAATACCGTCACGAATACAACGCCTGCGGTTGCTTCCGTGCCCAAAAACGAAGCGACGTCGTTTTTCATGATCACCATACCCAGCAGATAGATTCCCGTATTCACGACCGCAACGGTGAGCGCGGCGACATAAGAAGCAATCAGTTCGTTCTTTTTCCCGATCACCCGATACAGTATTCCGGCGACGACTCCCGCGAGCGTCGTTTTTCCGATACATACGATCGTTAAAATGACGGGACTTGCCTGAAACAGAAACGCGGTGGACGGTTCCCGCCCCATGACCGCCGTCGTGATAAAGGTGACGAGTCCCGAAACCAATCCGACCAATCCGCCACCGTATGCCCCGAAAAAGATTCCCGCAAGCACGATGGGAATAAGGCTGAAATTCAGCGTGATGCCGAACATAGGGATCGCGCTTGCAAACAGTTGCAAAACGACGACGAGTGCAATCAAAACGGCAAGATACGCTATCGTCCTCGCCGTAAAGAAACGGTTGCTTTTCATAAAAATGCCTCCATCGAGTTCTTCCACGACCGAAAGATACCCGTGACGATAAAAAAATATGTATACTTTCCCGCAACGTGAGTCAGACCGCAAAATCGAGGCGTATCCGCCCGCGGAAAAATATCTTTATTATTATACCGCATTTTTTCTTTTCTGGCAACAAAATAAAAGAAGAAAATCGGAACATTTTTTCCCCTGTCCGTAATACTATGTAATAGAAAGATAAAACCGCAGGCCATTTCTCTCTTTCGGAGTCGATTTTACATATCCCCTGCGGTGAAAACACAGGAGGTTTTTATTTTATGAATTGCTGCACACAGGGTAACACCACCCTTTGGATTCTCATTGCGTTGCTCGTTTTAGGCTCGAAAGACGGATGTTTCAGTGACGGTATTTTGAGCGGCTGCGGTCTGCCCATCATTCTCGCGCTCCTCTATTGCCTGTATAAGAACGGAACGCTTTCCGCGATCCTCACCCCTTCGTGCGGATGCGGGTGCGGCTGCAACTGAGCCAAAAAATCCGAACCGCCCCTCTATTCGGCTAAATTCGCCGAATAGAAACGGCTCGCGGATAAAATCGGCCGATTGCCGGCAACGAATACGGCACAGCGTATTGCTGTGCCGTATTTTTTCATTGATATTATTTCATCGCATACCTGCCTATGCTTTTACTGTCTTTTCAGCATCGCCAGACGAGCGGCTCCGCATATTCCCGCGTCGTTTTTCAGTCCCGCTACACAGATTTCGACAGGGGCATAATCGCTTCCGCCGAACAGTAACCGCTTCACTCTGCGTTTTAAGGGCTTCAAAAGTGCGTCTCCCTCGGCGCACACTCCGCCGCCCAGCAAAACAGCTTCCGGACGGAACACATTCGCCAGATTCGTAATTCCCTCCGCCAGATAGCGGATATATTCGGAAACGACTCTTTTCGCGTGTTTATCCCCCGCGCGCATGGCGTCGAACGCCGTCTTTCCGTCCACGTTTTCCAAAGTACCTACCACACTCCACAGCGCACTGTCCGGATGTTTTTCCATCATGCGTTTGGTCTGAGAAATCAGCGCCGTCGCCGAAGCGTAAGCCTCAAAACAACCGCGGCGGCCGCACGTACATTTCGCGCCGCCTACGCGAATGACTTCATGGCCGATTTCCGCGCCGGCCGAACGATTTCCTTCAAATAATTTTCCGTCGATCACGATTCCACCACCGACTCCCGTTCCCAAAGTCACCAAAATCATGGACGAGTATTTCTTCCCCGCTCCGCAGAAATTCTCGCCGAGCGCCGCCGCGTTGGCGTCGTTCGTGATATAGACGGGCAGACTGAGCGCCTCGCGAAGTTCCCTGCACAGGGGAACGTTTTTCCAGCTGATATTGTTGCTGTAAACGATCACGCCGTTCTGACTGTCTATCGTTCCAGGTGCCCCGATTCCGATTGCTTTCAATTCCGCGCGGCTGACGCCGACCCTGTCCGCAAGCCGAAGAACCAGATCCGCCATATCGGCCGCTATCGCAGGATAGGGACGATCTTTTCCCGTGGGAATTTTATCTTTACAGAGAATATTGCCCTCTTCGTCCACAATTCCACATTTGACAAAAGTTCCGCCTAAATCGATTCCCGCGTAATAATTCATACCTGTCCCCCCTCGTTTTCCGCCGTCAAAATAATTTTTGCTTTTCCCGTCAGGGAATAGACTTCCCCACAGGGAATAAAGAAACTGTCTCCCGCCGAGAAGGTTTCGCCGTCAATTTTTCCTTCGCCGCTCAATACATTTACGGCTGTAAAAGAAGTCTCGTTCTTTTCGAAAAATTCTCCGTCCAAAAGAAGCTCCCTGCAACGGAAATATTTACATTGTGTCAAAAGGCGCAGTGTACCTCCCTCAAAGGGTTCGGGCTGCCCGCTCGCCGTCTCGTCGCGAAAGGCATCGAAATGTATGACGTCTACCGCTTTGTCGATATGTAAGGGTCTGAGTTTTCCGTCCGCTCCGCGGCGGTTATAATCGTATACGCGATAAGTCACGTTACTGCTCTGCTGAACTTCGCAAATGACGCAGCCCGCACCGATGGCGTGTACGGTGCCCGCCTTGATGAGGAAACAGTCGCCCGCTTTTACGGCAATAAAGTTCAAAAGTTCCTCTACGGTTCCGTCCTTGACTTTATCCAAAAACTCCTCGCGGGAAGTATTTCTCGAAAAACCGCAATAAATTCCGGCACCTTCGTCCGCCTGCAAGATATACCACATTTCCGTCTTTCCGTTATCGTTCTCCACCCGCCGCGCATATTCGTCGTCGGGATGAACCTGAACGGACAGGTTCTGCGCAGCGTCGATATATTTGATGAGTACGGGAAAAGCAGAACCTTTCTTATCCACGGCAACGGGATTTTCCGCGATGTATTCGGGAAAAAGTCTGCCGTCTTTACAACGGCTCGGACCGTCGGGATGAACGGAGACTTCCCAACTCTCGCTGATTTTCTTTCCGCCGTTATCTCGGCCGAAAAGTCCCTTCAATTTATATCCGCCCCACAGATAATCTTTGAGTACGGGAAAAAGTTTTATCATTTTTTTCCTCCGAAACGTTTTTCTATCATTATACCGATTTTTCCCGTTTTGTCAAGCATATCCGCCGCTTTCACACAATATGGAAAGCCCGGACTTTTTTCGTCCGGGCAGAATCGATTTCTTTGTTATTCTTTTTCCTTTTCCTTTTCCTTTTCCTTTTCCTTTTCTTTTTCTTCTTCCGCTTTCTTTTCGGGCAGCGTGACGACTACTTTTTTGATACAACGCTCCTGTACGGACAGAACGCGGATATTCATGAAATCGGTACTCAATTCAAAGGTGGAACCGTCTTCGGGCAAAGTTCCCATCATACCGCAAACATATCCCCCGAAAGTCTCAAAATGCTCGCTTTCCTCCTCGGGGAATTTGATTCCCAAAGCTTCTTCTACCTTATCGATAGGCGCAAGACCAGTAATCTCCCACTCGTTTTCGCTGAGACGGATAATTTCATATTCCGCTTTATCGTCCTTTTCCGTAAGCTCGCCCACGAGAAGTTCCAAAAGGTCGTGCATGGTCACGATACCGCTCATTCCGCCGTATTCGTCCACGACTACCGCGAAATATTCGCGGGTAATCTTCATCTTATAAAACAGCGTATTTGCAGGCGTGTTTTCCGTGACGAATACGGCGGGAGAAACCGCGTGCTTCATGATGTTTCCCCGCGATTGGTCGTTCAGGCGGAAATAATCCTTGGTGGAAAGAACGCCTGCAATATCGTCGATATCCTTGCCGCAAATGGGATAATAGGTGTGACGTGTCGATTGGATTCGTTCTTTCCATACCTCGTCGCTTTCGTCCAAAAACAAAAGGTCTGTATCCTTTCGATGCGTGCATACTTCTCCGACCGTCTGTTCCTTGAACTCAAACACGTTTTTGATGAATTCGTTTTCTTCGCTGTCTATCGAGCCCTTTTCACTGCCGGCTTCCGCCATCATCATAATTTCTTCTTCCGTTACTTCCTCGCCGTCCTCTACCGGATTAATTCCCATCAATTTCAAAAGGCCGTTCGTAGAAACCGTAAGAAGCCACACGATAGGCGCGAAGATAATAGATACGAACCGTAAAATGCCCGAAAGTTTTAAGGATAAACTTTCCGCTCGTTTCATGGCGATACGCTTGGGAACCAATTCCCCGAAAACGATACTGAAATACGATAAAATCAACGTAATCAATATTACGCATACGGAATTGAGAACGCTGCGGGGAATGGGTACCCCCGCTCCGACCAATGCTTCCACCAACGGTTCCGCGAAATTATCCGCCGCAAACGCACTGCCCAAGAAACCGGCTAACGTGATTGCAACCTGTATGGTAGACAAAAAGCGCGCGGGCTGAGATGTCAACTTTACAAGACGCTTTGCCCGTCGATCCCCCTTTTCCGACATCTTTTGCAATTTCGTTTCATTTGTAGAAATTACCGCAATTTCCGCACTCGCGAAAATCGCATTGAGAAATATAAGTACTATTTGTAGAATAACTGCTCCAATCATAAATTAACTCCGTTTTAATCTCCTAAAAAGCTCTGAAATACAAAAAGGCATAACCCGTACACTGACAGTGTACAAGTTATGCTCAAATCGGTAATTCAAATGAAATCAAAACGAAAGTAAAAAGCGAATGGGGCCTACTACTGCCGTCTGCGTCCACAATGTGTCTCCTTAAAAAATACTTATTATTATTTTACTGTATTTTCGGGGAAAATGTCAATCATTATTCAATGAAAATTCGCAAAAAATTTATTCATTTCTCTTTTTCGTTCGGAATTTCTTTCAAACAATCCGTTTTGACCTTCCAAAAACTGCTCACTTTATATTCTTCCAAAGCCTCCGATGGTACATAAATACTTTGTAAGGCGGTACACCCCGACCAATTTTGTGAAGTTCCCGACATATTCGACAAGTTTGTATTATATAAATAAATCGTTTCCAAATTCGAACAATTCCTGAAAATCGTCTGCGGTAATTTTTCGTAGCTTTCGGGAATTATTATTTCTTGTAAACTTTTTTGTAAGGCCATCCCCGCATTTCCGTTAAAAAATCTATCCGATAATCCCGTAGCCGCTTTTCCGTCACCTGTTTTCGTCGGAAGTATTATTTTTCCCAAATTTTTTGCCGTAGAATCAAGCGACAAATTTGCACCGCTTCCCGAAAAATAATCCAGGGAAGAAGATACGTCTTTAATTTCAAAAACAGTATCTTCCGATACCGTCGAAGAAAATGTAATTTCTCCCTTTGCCGTGGTGTAAATCTCCCCGTCTATCCAAAAGGAAAGTTCTCCGTATCGTTCATAATCCTTTACGCGGATTTTTGTTTCAAACGGCATTCCTTCCCGCACGTTCGATACGGGGTTTTCTATCTCCAATACGCCATACGGAGTAGTGTCGACAAGTTCACAGGTATATTCGGGCAACGCGGCGCAAACGACCTCGCAGAAATCTGTAATTTCGCCGAAGCAAGCTGTTATATTTGCCTCGCCTTCCTGTAAAGCCGTAATTTTCCCGTCTCGTGAAACGGCAATTACGGACGAATTATCCGACTTCCAATACACGGGAACATCGATGCTCAACCAGTATCCCGCCCCAGTCTCCTCGCCGTAGCGAACGGCTGTTTCCACGTCCAAAGAAAACGTTTCCCCTATGTTCAATGTCGTTTCAGGCTTTTTTAACCACCGAATTTCAAGCTCTCTTTCCGAAACCGAATCCGATTCTTCTTCGGAAAGCCCCGCCGCATGGTCTATCCCGCGGCCGATAAATCCCCGTAAAATTTCCTTTTCCCCGTCGGAATAATTGGCATTCGCATCATTGAGCGCCGCTTCGGAAACATAAAACACCGAACGTCCCATTGAAAGAACATCTTCTTCGTAAGAAGCGTACGTATAAGTTATTTCTCCGTTCCCCGATTGTTCCTTTATGAAAGCGGCCGCCGTAAACTCCAAATTTGTATTTTCGTACAAAATGTTTGCCACAGAGCCTTGAATGAAGCAATAGTCTTCTTCCTTTACAGGTTCACACTCCATAACCAAAGCTGGTTTTGCCCCGTATTTTTCTTCCAACGCTTCCAAGGCACGAACATAATCCACATTCTCAGAGCCCGAAAGTTCAATCGCTTTTTCAAAGTAAAATTCGGGCGCAATGACAATACCGAAAGAAGCCGAATCCGTAGCCGCAACCCGCTCTGCCAAATCGACGGAAACATCCGCCCTGAATCGGAGTCCCGTTACCGTATTCAATCGCACACTTGCTCCCGCACGCATGGAAAACTTTTCCGGAATTATCGTTTCCTCGGCTGCGGAGGCCGTGGAATACCGCACAGAAAGCGGACGGACAGAGTTTCCTACCCCTTCCCCGTTCCATTCCTGAAAAGCAATATCGTTTCTATAATTATCTTTGAAAGAATACTCCTCTTTTTTGCCCCGCGAATATATTCCCCAAGCCAAGATGACCAAAAAAATACCAACCAACAAAATTACAAAACATCTCTTTTTATTTCCCGCCTTCATCTTTTGTTCTCCCTCGCCATTTTTTAATATTTTTATCGGTCTATATCGATATAAATATTAATATATCTATTTATTAACATTTTACCATATTATATATACGTTTGCAAGCATTTAATGGAAAATTCTTCCAAAATTTATATATACCAGATAATTTATCGCAAGGAGAAAAATAAAAGAAGAGTCAATTCCGCTAAAAAGAGAGGAAGGCAGTGAGGGATGAAGGGAGAAAAGAGGAAGGAAAGGCGGGTGGGGTGTGGGAGTGTCGGAAAGGAAGGAAAGGTCTTGCGGTGAAAGATAAGAAAAAACCGAGTTGTGAGAGAACTCACAACTCGGTCAAGAACTGGAAAGTGGCGATGCCCTATCCTCC
>ERZ1106930.77-NODE-77-length-44395-cov-676.639693_pt1 | contig 44395 bp, 38 predicted proteins | sample MGYA00403663_ERZ1106930 | MGnify/ENA primary metagenome ERZ1106930 (study PRJEB35170, sample SAMEA104062438) | human gut metagenome | biome: human gut; feature: human-associated habitat; material: faeces | place: Denmark | collected 2012-06-26 ... | reverse complement strand
CAAAGAAGAACTGAACGCGGAGATCGAGCGGATCATGAGCGACACGCGTTCGCTGAACGAACAGATCGAGAGGGAAGGCGAAGAGCGGCACAGACAGGAGATCGAACTTACAAAAATCGATTCGGAACTGGAAAATCTGCAGGCGCGCATCGACGAGGAGTATCAGCTTACATACGAGAGCTGTCTGGAATTCAAAGACGAAGAATTCGACCCGAAAGTCGGGCAGACTTCCATCAACCGTTTAAAGCGCGAGATTAATTCTTTGGGCGCGATCAACCACAACGCGCTCGAAGAGTACGAAACGCTCAATGCGCAGTATGAGGAGATGACCGCGCAGCGCGACGACGTGCAGAAGGGCATCGACGACACGACGGCGGCTTTGGAAGAACTGAAAGGCGAAATGCAGAAGCAGTTCGACGAAGGGTTCAACCAGATCAACGAAAACTTCAAAAAGCTGTTCCGCGAACTGTTCGGAGGAGGCAGAGCGGAATTGCAGATGGATTATACCGATTGCGACGATCCGCTGAACGCGGGCGTGGAGATCGTGGCTTGCCCGCCGGGCAAGAAACTGACAAAGATCTCCCTTTTGTCGGGCGGTGAGCGCGCTTTGACGGCGATCGCGATCCTGTTTGCGATTTTGATGCTGCGGCCGATGCCCTTCTGCGTTCTCGACGAGATCGAGGCGGCGCTGGACGAAGCGAACGTCGATAAATTTGCACAGTTTTTGAAAAAGTTTGCGAAAGAAACGCAGTTTATCGTCATCACCCACCGCAAACCGACCATGGAAAAAGCGGACTGCCTGTTCGGTGTTACCATGGAGGAAAAGGGCGTTTCCAAGATCGTGTCGGTCAAACTTTCGGAAGTGGAAAGCAAGCTGGGCGGAGATACGGTGAACTAAGAAGTTCACATTTTTCTTGCGAGCTGACGCAAGAAAAAATCGTGATCGGAAGACAACCCCACGGGCACGCGGCTTTGCCGCTGACCGCGGAGGTTTTCCTCGCGGCGCTGGTTCACGAAATTTGTTTCGAGCTGACGAAACAAATTTCCGTGATCGGAGGGCGACACCGCCGTTCGGGCAGGCAAAGAATTTGACACAATAGTTTATACATAAATAAGACGAGGAGAAAATCGGATGGGATTTTTCGGAAAGATCATCGGTGCATTGAAAAAGACGAAGGACAACATTTCGGGCAAACTTTCTGCATTGTTTGCAAAGGGTTTGGGCGATGACTTTTACGACGAGCTGGAAGAAATTCTGATTTCGGCGGATATTTCTGTGATCACGGCGGAAGATATTGTGGATCAGATCCGGGCGGAAGCGAAGAAGGAAAAGCTCAAGGACAAGGAATACGTCATCGATCTTTTGAAAGATGTTATTGAAGACACGCTTTCGCAGGCGGAAGTGCCCGAAATCGAATATCCTGCGGTGATCATGCTGGTGGGGGTCAACGGAGTGGGCAAAACGACGACGATCGGCAAGCTGGCGAATTATTTTGTCAAGGAGAAAAAGAGCGTAACGCTGGCGGCGGCGGACACATTCCGTGCGGCGGCGGCGGATCAGCTGACGGTGTGGGCGGAACGGGCGAAAGTGCGTATCGTCAAGCATGAAGAGGGGAGCGATCCTTCTGCGGTCGTGTACGATGCGATTTCATCGGCGAAGGCGAAAAAGACGGATGTCGTGATCGTGGATACGGCGGGGCGGCTGCACGTGAAAGCGAATCTGATGGAGGAGCTGAAAAAGATGGATCGCGTGGTCGAGCGCGATTATCCCGAAGCGCATTTTTACAAATTCCTTGTACTGGATGCGACGACGGGGCAGAACGCTCTTTCGCAGGCGAAATTGTTTGACGAGGCGGTGGATCTGGACGGCATTGTGCTGACCAAGCTGGACGGCACGGCAAAAGGCGGGTTTGTGGTTTCGCTTTGCGGCGAATTGCAGATCCCCGTGGTATTTGTCGGGACGGGCGAAAAGCTGGACGATCTGCAATTGTTCGACGCGGAAGAATTTACCGAAGGCATCATCTGACGCCCAAAGGCGCAAAACGGATTGACAGCCTGAAAGAAATCGTATAGAATGGTCATACCATGAAAGATTTGAAATATGTACAGCTTTTCGACGCATACGGTGCGCTTCTGACGGAGCACCAGCGGGAGCTGTGCGAATTGTATTATATGTGCGACCTGTCTTTGACGGAGATCGCCGAGGAGAAGGGGATCTCCAAGCAGAGCGTATCGGACACGCTTGCCAAGAGCCGACAGCTTTTGGACGAATACGAAGAAAAGCTGCGGCTGGGCAAAACGCTCAGGGAGCTTTCGCGGATACGGAGCGCTTTGCAGGATTTCGGGCAGACGCATCCCGAATTTGCGGACGAGATCAAAGAAATTCTTTCGGAAAAGGAAGATTGATCATGGAAGGCGGCAACTTGCAGCGTTGTTTTGAAAAGACGCGGTATAGGCGGAAGCGCCGCAAAAAAAATTCCAAACCGCGCCGAAGATCGGCGCAAAGGGAGGATCATGGCATTATTTTCATCGTTGTCGGACAGACTGAATCATATATTTTCCAAGCTGACCAAGCACGGAAAACTTACGGAACTGGAGATCAAGGGCGCAATGCGCGAAGTGCGCATTGCGCTTCTGGAAGCAGACGTCAATATATTTGTAGCGAAAAAATTCATTGCGGACGTATCGGAAAAGGCGGTCGGGCAGGAAATTTTAAAGAGCCTGAATCCTGCCCAGCAGGTGATCAAGATCGTCAACGAAGAGCTGATCGCGCTGATGGGTTCGACGAACGCGAAACTGGAAATTGCGGACAAACCGCCGACGGTCATCATGATGTGCGGTTTGCAGGGCGCGGGCAAGACGACGCTGTGCGGCAAGCTCGCCATGCTTTTGAAAAAACAGGGCAAAAAACCCCTTTTGGTCGCGGGCGATATTTATCGTCCTGCGGCGATCAACCAGCTGCAGGTCGTAGGCGGAAAGGTGGGCGTGCCTGTCTTTGAAAAGGGTACGCAAAACCCTGTCAAGACCGCGAAACAGGCGATCGAGCAGGCGCGCTCGATGGGCAATGACGTCGTGATCATCGATACGGCGGGCCGACTGCACATCGACGAAACGCTGATGCAGGAACTGGAAAACATCAAAAACGAAGTGCATCCGAACGAGATTTTGCTCACGGTCGATTCCATGACGGGTCAGGACGCGGTCAACGTGGCGGAAACGTTCAATAAACGTCTGGACGTTACGGGCGTTATTCTGACCAAGCTGGACGGCGATACGCGCGGCGGCGCCTGCCTTTCCATCAAAGCGGTTACGGGCAAGCCCATCAAGTTTATCGGCGTGGGCGAAAAGCTGACCGATCTCGAGCCGTTTTATCCCGACCGCATGGCGTCAAGGATTTTGGGCATGGGCGATGTCCTCTCGCTCATCGAAAAGGCGCAGGAAGCGGTTACCGAGGAACAGGCGAAAAAGCTGGAGAAAAAATTGCGCGAGGCATCGTTCACGTTGGAAGATTATCTCACGCAGTTCGAATCTTTGAAAAAAATGGGCGGCATCGCGTCGGTCATGGGCATGATGCCGGGCATGAGCAAGCTCAAGATCAAGGAAAGCGACTTTGACGAAAAGAAGATCGAGCGCATCAAAGCGATCATCCTTTCCATGACCATGAAAGAGCGCGAAAAACCCGAGATCATCAACTCTTCCCGCAAACGCCGCATTGCTCTCGGTTCGGGAACAAATGTGCAGGAAGTCAATCAGCTCTTAAAACAGTTCGAACAGACCAAGCTGATGATGAAACAGTTCAAAAACGGGAAACGCCTCCCGTTCATGCGCTGACAGACTGCTTCACTTAAAATCTTTTAAAAAAGTACGGCTGTCAAGTAAAAATACTTGACAGCCGTGTTTTGTTTCGGTATAATAGGGCGGTAAACGGTATGAAGCCGTAAAAAGGAAGAAAAAACATTTCTGAAAGGAGATTGAATTATGGCAGTCAAAATGAGACTTACGAGACTGGGCGACAAGAAGAGCCCGTTCTATCGTATTGTTGTTGTGGACGGAAGAAAGGCTCGTGACGGCGAGTATATCGAAAAGATCGGGCATTACAATCCGACGGTGCAGCCGGAAGACATCGTGATCGATGCGGACAAGGCGAAAGACTGGCTTTCGAAGGGCGTACAGCCGACGGAAACGGTAAAAACGCTGCTGATCCGTCAGGGTATCATCGAAAAACCCGCAAAACTTTCCGCACCCAGGACGAAGACCAGAAAGAAGAAGTAATCTGAGCGGGGGACATGAAAATGCTGGAACTGGTCAAATACGTTGTAGAGCAGTTTGCCGAGTTTAAAGACAAGGTCGAGTACCGCGTGGAAGAAAAGGACGGCGCGACGGAGATCACGGTTCTTCTCGAAGAATCGGACATGGGCAAAGTCATCGGCAAGCAGGGCAAGATCGCAAAGGCGCTGCGTACGCTCGTTCGCTGCGCGTCGGCGAAGGAAGGCAAGAAATACAACATTGAAATCAAGGAAAAGGAAAAAGCCGCGGAATAATTTTTGCGGATGATCCGAACGGAATGAGGGAAAAATCGCGGCAGACGAACGGTTTTTCCTTCTTTTGTTTTACGCGGAGGGTTTATGCAGGAAAAAATAGTCATCGGTGAAATACTCAAGCCGCAGGGCATACGCGGCGAAATCAAAATAAAAGCGCTTTTGGATGAGCCGGAACAGATCAGAAAATTCCGCAAAGTGTATGTGGACGGGACGGAATACAAAGTTTTGTCGGCAAGGTTTGACGCGTCGGCGGCATATTTGGCGCTGAGCGGCATTGCCGATCGGAATGCGGCGGAACTTTTGCGCGGAAAACAGATCGAAGCCCTGCGTTCGGATGCTCCCGCTCTGCAGGAAGGCAGGTATTACATCGTGGATATGATCGGCTGCACAGTATACACGGAAACGGGGGTACGTCTTGGCAAAATCGAGGACGTTCTGCCCGCGCACACGGATGTTTACGTCCTGCGCGACGGGGAAAAAGAATGGATGTTCCCCGCGGCGGAAGGGGTCGTTGCGGACGTGGATGTGGAAAACAAGAAAATCACGGTAAACGAAGCCAGATTTCTGCAGGTCGCGGTGGAGCAATGAGCATGAAAATCGATATTTTGACGCTTTTTCCCGAGATGTTTGCGGCGATGCAGGCAAGTATTCTCGGCAGGGCGCAGAAAGAGAAAAAGATCGAGATCAATATCGTGAACATACGCGATTATACCCAGGACAAGCATCTCAAGTGCGACGATTATCCTTTCGGCGGCGGCGCGGGCATGGTGATGACGGCGCAGCCTATCGGTTCGGCGATCGAGGCTTTGGATCCCGATCACAGAGCGCGGCGCATTTATATGTCCCCGAAAGGGCAGACGTTCCGCCAGCAGAAAGTTTTTGAACTGTTGGAGTATGAACACCTGATCCTGTTGTGCGGACATTACGAGGGCGTGGATCAGCGCGCGATCGATCTGTTTATCGACGAGGAGATCAGCATCGGCGATTATGTGCTGACGGGCGGCGAATTGCCTGCGATGGTCGTTGCCGACTGCGTGGCGAGGTATGTGGACGGCGTGATCAATACTTCGTCGCTGGTGCAGGAAAGTTTTTCGGAGAATGCGCTCGAATATCCGCAGTACACCCGCCCCGTGGAGTATCGCGGCCTGACCGTTCCCGAAGTGCTGCGCAGCGGCAATCATGCCGAAATCGACAAGTGGCGTCGGGAACAGTCCGAAAAGATCACGCGCGAAAAACGCCCCGACCTTTTGGGCGAAAAACAGGAGTTCTGAACTTGTTCCCCTATGTTCCAAAGTTTTGCCAAAAAGTAAAGACACATGGCGGAACTGTTGCTTTTCAGATGGCTGGAAACGGTAAAAGCGCTGAAAAGGAAGGGGCGCAAAGAGCATGAGAGTACGGAAAAGGGACAGAGTCTGTCACTGTTTTGCTGGAACGTATACCGAAAAAACGCACGGAGGAGGCATATGAAACACATACAATGGTTTCCGGGACACATGACCAAAGCGATGCGCATGATGGAAGAGAGCGCGGCGCTTGTGGACGGAGTTCTGGTGGTGCTCGACGCACGTGCGCCCGTTGCGACGCGCAACAAAAATCTGAATAAATTATTCGGCAATAAGCCGGTTTTGTATCTTCTGAACAAGTCGGATCTTGCGGACGAGAAAAAGACGGACGCATTTTTGGCGGCGTTTGCGCGGCAGGGTGCGGCGGCGCTTGCCTGTACGGCTTCGCGTGCGGGAACGGCGCAGAAGATCGCGGCAAAATTGCCCTCTCTTTTAAAGGAAAAGTTAGAAAAAGACGCGCAAAAAGGAATCGTGCGTCCTTTGCGGCTGATGGTTTGCGGCATTCCGAACACGGGCAAAAGCACGGTCATCAACGCGCTGAGCGGAGAAAAGCGCGCCGTTACGGGCGATAAAGCGGGGGTCACGCGCGGCAAACAGTGGATCCGCTGTGCGGGGTTCGAACTTCTCGACACTCCCGGTACGATGCCTCCCGCCTTTGAAAATCAGGAACTTGCCAGGCATCTCGCGTACATCGGCAGCATCAACGACGATATTCTCGACCTCGACGATATCGCGCTGGAGCTTTTGCGCGAAATTGCGGCAACGTATCCGCAATTTCTGAGCGAACGGTATGGCATTACCGATTTTTCATCGCCTCTTGCCATGTACGAGGACGTCTGCCGCAGGCGCGGTTTTGTTTTGCGCGGCGGCGAATTCGATTACGAGCGCGGCGCAAAAGCGATCCTCGACGATTTTCGCAAGGGCAGAACGGGCAGGATCACGCTGGAAGACGCGTCGGAGCTCAGTCTGTCCTGAATACCCCTTCTTACGGCGAGAAGAAAGGCTTTGCAAGCGCTAACGTTTTCAAGTACACGGTTTATAAAAAAGCAACAGGATATTAAAAGGCAAAAAGGCGGTACGGCGGGCGGTTTTATCGGGCGTGATTACGGTCGCCGTGCAGCAATGAGGGGTAAAAACGAATGAAGAAAGAGAAGAGCCCGATCGATAAACTGTTTTACGAGCGGGAAATGATACAGCTGGGAGCGCAGTATATTGCAGGCGTAGACGAAGTGGGCAGAGGTCCGTTTGCGGGGCCTGTCGTCTGTGCGGCGGTAATTTTGCCGCTGGAGAAGAAAAATCTGATCGAAGGGATCGATGACAGCAAGAAACTGAAAGAAGGGGAGCGTGAGCGGCTGGCGGAACTGATCAAAGAGCGGGCGATCGCCTATAAGATCTGCGAAGTGGACAACAAAACGATCGACCGTATCAATATTTTGCAGGCGACGAAACTTTGCATGAAGCAGGCGGTGGAAGGGCTGGCGGTGGAGCCGGACGTCGTGTTTGTGGACGGGAATTTCAAGATCGACATTTCGCTTCCGCAGCAGACGCTGATCAAAGGGGATGCGCTTTCCTATTCGATCGGCGCGGCGAGCATTCTGGCGAAGGTATATCGGGACAGGCTGATGTGCGAGCTTGACAAGATATATCCGCAATACGGGTTTGCACAGCACAAGGGGTACGGTACGAAAATGCACCGCGACGCGATCAGGGAGTACGGATTATGCGAAATTCACCGCAGGACGTTCATAAAAAATTACTCGGAAAAGCCGGAGAAAGACGGGCAGTAATGTATATGAAAGAGCAAGGGTATAAAATTTTAAAGACAAATTACAAGACGCCGTTCGGAGAAGCGGACATTGTGGCGCGCGACGGCGACGCGGTAGTATTTTGCGAGGTAAAAACGCGGCAGAGCGATGCATTCGGCACGCCGGCGGAAGCGGTGGATTTTCACAAGAGAAAACGCTATATCAATATAGCGCGCGCGTTTGTGATGCGCGCGGGTGATGTGAATGTCCGATTTGACGTTCTGGAAGTGACGGAAGAAGGGATCAACCACATTGTTTCCGCGTTTGAAGCGTGAAAAACAGAATTCTGTAAAATATTTTGCGGTTTGCGCATAAAAAAGGTTGCGCAGATCGCGCAAATATGATAAAATAGCAAAAGACTTCGGGCGGTCCTCTGGCAAAAACGGCTACGAACGCTTCGTAATATGGAGGTAAAGTCGATGAAAGGTTTGATTGAAGCAATCGAAAAAGAGAATCTGAAAGACAGCGTTCCCGCTTTCAACGTAGGCGACACCGTAAAAGTAAGCGTGAAAGTCGTCGAAGGAACGCGTGAAAGATTGCAGGCGTTCGAAGGCGTTGTCATCGCCAAGAAGAACGGCGGGATCCGTGAAACGTTCACGGTTCGCAGATTGTCCTACGGTGTAGGCGTGGAGCGTACGTTCCCCGTGCATTCCCCGAAAATTGCGGACATCACCGTGATCCGTAAAGGTCAGGTCCGCAGGGCAAAACTTTACTATCTGCGCGGCAGAACGGGTAAAGCTGCTAAAATCAAGGAAGTTCGTTAAACGAAAAATCGACAAGCGCTCCGCACATTGTGCGGAGCGCTTTCCTTTACTATTTCAGGTTGCCTTATCTGCGTTTCAGGTGTTTTCAAATGCGGTACGCAAAACTGCTTTTTCCGAATTTTGAATGCGCTCAACAACGAACCGTACAAACAAAATTCAGATATAGTGTTGTCAAAGCATTCCATGCCGTAAACCGTTGTAAACATAGGCTTAGCGGCAAAGCATAGGCAATAAAATATGGTACTATAAATAGGATGAAGGCATTGACAGGAAGCAAATAGTATCATATAATGAATACAGGGCTTTGCAGAAAAATGTGTAAATTAAGAGGGGGCGGAGAAAATGAAAAAATTTCTTTGTGTTTTGTTGGCTATAAGTTTTGTATTTTTATTGGCGGCTTGTGGCGGTCGTCCCGAGCGGGGAAATACGACAGGCGGTGATACAGAGCAGACGGAAAAAGACCCGGAAGGGGAGAAGGATCCGGACGGGGAAGATGGGCCGTCGAATGAGGGAGAGACTGTGCAGTTGAGTGCGCAGATGTTTGACAATGCGCGTGTAGAGCTGGACGGAGCGGAAAATATCGGGATCATTGTGGAAGAGGAAGAAGATCCCGTAATGACGGATTTGGTAACAGAGCGCAGTTATATCGTAAGTTTTAACGACGATGGGTCGTTTGATAAGATCACCTTTGTGTTTACGACGACGGAAGAAAACGGCGACGGTACATACGAAGTGACGCAGGAGCAGATCGAAGGGAACCCGGTCAAATTATATGTAACGGACGCTTTTATCTTTTTGGCGTACGCAAAGAATATATATTACACGCAAAGCGAGAGAGAGGATCCCTTTTACAATCGTATATACGAATACAATGAAGAGAATTTTGTCATAGAGCGTGAAAGCGGGAAGCTGTATCCGATGGAGGCGGCAGGCAGTTACATGGTGCTTTCGGATACGATTATCAGGAGCACGGGGGTAGCGGATTCCGACTTTTATTCTTTGAAAACGGAAGACGGGGTGTTGAAGATCACGGATCTGATGCCCAACAAAAACATATTTGTCGACGGGGCTTGGGAAGACAAATTCGGGAATATTTACGTGCAGAACGATACGAGCGAGAGCAGGGACGGAAATATTATATATTGTAAGCAAAGCGTCACGATCGGGGACGACGGGTATGCCTATGTTTTGGGGAATGGGCGGTATATGAATGACATAGGCGGCACGATGACCATCGAGCGTTACGGCAAAGACGGGAAGAAAGAGGAAAATTGGTCTGCAAATACGATCATTGAAACAGATAAGAGCTACAATGATGAAGTATCGTATCTGGTATTGACAGGGGATGAAATTTTTTCGTTTGGAAGCGGCTGGCAGGGAAACGAATATGACTGGTATGGCAAGCGTACGGGAGTCGGCACGTATCAGTCGGTTGCGTATCATTCCCATTATTTCGGGGTTGCTTTTCTTTCGACGGATATGCTGATCGCAAAGACGTTCGACGGGCAGGTCTGGTATTATGAATTGCTTTCGGAAAAGAATGTCAAATATAATTATGACGGCGATCGGCTCGAATCGTATGCCAACCAAGGTATGGTCATGGAGAGCGGCGACCTGTATGCCGACGAAAGCGGCGTATTTATAAAGATAGAAGAAGTGCAGGGTACGACTGTCTACAAATTGGAGCAGGTGACGGGATCGGACGGACGGCCGTCGGTGGAGGCGAAGCTGTATAAAGAGATTGAATATCAGGCGGACTTCATTACGATCCAGCCTCTGAATTAAAAGAGCGGGAATCGTCTTTCGGTGCGAAAAAGAAAGCGGCGGCGTTTGCTTGACAAACGCCGCCGCTTGTGTTAAGGTAAGAAAAAAAGATTGCGTTTTGCCGCCGGGTAAGCGTAAGCGTCGGGATTTATGTCGTCAGGCCTTAGCAGACATAAAATTGCCGGCGCATTTTTTATGGGTGATAAAGTTTTTCGGCGGTATAAAGCATGTATCGGAGAACTTTTTTGGGCGTATATTTTACGGCGGGCCCGAAAAGGGTCGGTTGAGAGGCAGAGAATGAAAAAACTTGCGAAAGAGTTTTCAAGATATGCTCTTTTGAGCGTATTGGGAATGATAGGGGTGTCCTGTTATATTCTGGCGGATACTTTTTTTGTGGCGCAGGGCTTGGGTACAAACGGCCTTGCGGCACTGAATCTGGCGATCCCCGTCTATAACCTGATCAACGGCACGGCGCTCATGCTGGGGATCGGCGGAGCGACCAGGTATTCCGTCTATAAAACGCAGGGCGACGATCGGAATGCCTGGCGCGTCTTTACAAATACCGTATATCTTGCGGCGTGTTTTTCTGTTCTATATATCATGGCGGGATGTTTTGCATCGGGAGGCTTGGCGCGGCTTCTCGGTGCCGATGCGCAGACTTTTTCGATGACGCAGATCTATCTGCGGGTGCTGCTTTTGTTTTCGCCCGCCTTTCTTTTCAACACCGTGCTGATGTGTTTTGTCCGCAACGACGGCGCGCCGCATACCGCCATGTTTGCCACCGTGTCGGGAAGTCTTGCCAACATCCTGCTCGACTATATCTTTATATTTCCCTGCGGCATGGGAATGCTCGGCGCGGTGCTTGCGACGGGTTTTGCGCCAGTGATCGGGCTGGGCTTTTCCGCGTCGCACATCCTTCGCGGAAAAAACGGGTTTCGTTTTTTGCCGAAGGGCGCTTCGCTTCGCCTGATGCGCTGTAATTTCACGCTCGGATTTCCCGCGCTCGTCGAACAGCTCTCTTCCGCCGTCGCGATCCTCGTGTTCAACTTTCTGTTTTTGCGGATCGCCGGCAATACGGGCGTGGCGGCATACGGCGTCATTGCCAATATCTCTTTGGTCGTGCTTTCGGTCTTCAACGGCATCTCGCAGGGCGTACAGCCGCTTTTCAGCCGTTCGCGTGCGAGTGCGGACACCCTTTCCGAACGGGCTTTGCTGAAAATGTCCGTGCTCTGCACCGCGGTATTTGCGGTTGCCGCGTATCTGTTGTTGTTTGTCTTTGCGCTGCCCGTCACGCAGCTTTTCAATAAGGAAGGGTCGGAACTTCTCTGTGAAATGGCGGTGCGCGGTTTAAAACTGTATTTTCTTGCCGCGCCGTTTGCGGGGCTGAACATTCTGTTCTGTTCTTATTTTGCGGCGACCGAAACGCCGCTGCCCGCGCATATTTTATCGCTTTTGCGCGGATTTGCCGTCCTGATCCCGACGGCGTTCCTGCTGGCGGCACTTTGGGGCGAAACGGGCGTATGGCTCGCTTTTCCCGTGACCGAATTTCTGGTCTGTATCGCCGCGCTGGCGGCTTATGCAGTCTTGTCGCGGAAGGGAAAAACGGATCAAGCGGAAAATCCTGCCGTCGAATAAGAACGGCGGGATTTTCCTGCGGCGGAAGGGATTTTTTCGGGATACGGACGGCAAGCGGAAAAAGAAAAAAACGGAAAGGGAAAGGCTTGTCCGTATTTTTTGCGTCAGAGAGGGCAAAAGGGGTTTACAGATAAACAATTTTGCGTTATAATAGAATATAGCTCATCCTGTCACAAAAGCAGGGTGGGGGATTTCAAGGAAACAGGTGACAGAATATGCAGATGGAAAGACATACCCGATTACAGAATCTGAAAGAGCGTGTGCGGCGGATTTCCGTATTCGGGAAAGCGGCAATTGTTCTGGTGCTGGTATTTTTGATCGTGAGTGCCTGCACGATCGGCGGATTTACGGGAGCAGGCCGTTCTTATTATATGGCGGCGGATTCCAATGTCGTGTTTTATCTGGATTATCAGGACGGAGCGAAGCTGGACAGAGTATATCTGAATGTCGGGAGCGTATACGGGGAAGTCGGGAAAGATATCTCGGTGGAATTCCGGTATGCGTCCAAGTCATCCTCATCGGAGCCTACGTTCAGCAGCTCTACGTTGGGAACGATCAAACTCGGCAACGTTTACGTTTCGGATGCGGAGAGCACGAAAGGCACGAATTACGACTGGGTGAAAGTATTCGATCTGACGGAATCCGGCAGGTCGCTGAGCACGAGTTATTGTCTGATCCGTCTGACCGTAAAAACGGAGATGCTGGTCAACGAAGTCGTGTTTGTGGATGCGGAAGGGAACATTATACCCGCGTATGTGACGGAAAAGAGCGTTAAATCATTCTTCACGGATACGCAGTGGCCGTATTACCGTGATCTGTTCACGAAGAACGACAATACAAAGGAATACGGGAAAGCGGGCAATCCGACGCGGCTGACGGACGCGCAGGACAATTATGCGGACGGAAACACGGCGTATACGGATTTCACGCAGGATGAAAAATACACGCTGATGCAGATCGACGATATCTTGCTGGGCCGTATGGTGGTGGAAGGGACATTCCATGCGCAGACGGATTTCGGGCCGTTTGCGGTGCTGCTGCCCATGCTGGGTACGCTGATTTTCGGGGCAAGCCCGTTCGGTTTAAGAATATTCTCGGTGCTTTGCACGACGGCGATGATCGTCTTTGTGTACTTATTGGGCAAGCGCCTGTTCAAGAGCAGCGGATTCGGATTCATGTTTGCGTGTTTTGCGGCGCTGGGCGGTCTGGCGCTCACGGTGGGCAGACTGGGGCTTGCATATCCCATGATCGCGCTGTTTGCGGTGGCGGCATATTATTTCATGTTCCGCTTTTACGAGGACGGGATTTCCAAGGAACGTCCTGTTAAATCCGCGGCGAACGTTTTAGTTTCCGGTATCTTTTTTGCATTTGCGTTTGCGACCGATCCGAAAGCGGTATTTGCATTGATCGGGCTGGCGGCGCTGTACATTGTCGGCTGGGTGCGTATCCACAGACAGGGCAAGGCGGAACTTGCGGCGGTGCGGAAGGCGGCTTTGGATAAGAATGCGTCATCAAATTCGGAAGAAGACATGCTGAAAAACCTGCAGGAAAGCGAACAGCAGGAACGCCTGATCCGCATGGAAAACGGATATTCGACGCGGATCTTGTGGCTGTTTTTCCTCGTTTCGTTCATTGTGGCGACGGTATTCATCACGGTGCTTTCGGCGATCCCTTCTTATTTTACCTATGTAAAACTGTACGACGCAAACCCTGCGGTGCCGACGATCGGCATTTTCGGGCTTGTCTGGGCGGCGGTGAAAGACAGCTTTACCCTCTCGAATATGACGGCGTTCACGTCGGCAAATGCGGTCAATCCGTTCGGTTGGTTCCTTTCGCTCAAAGGCGCCACGCTGTTCTCGTCGGGGAATGAGAGCGTCTATATCGCCATGAACGCGCAGATGAATCTTGCGTTGGCGATCACGTCGCTCATCGGTCTGATCTTTACGACCATTTACGTGATACTATATTTTGCTACGGGCAAGACCAAGAGCGCCTATGCGTCTGCGCACACGCCGTACATTCTGAATGCGTACTTCCTGCTTCTGGCGGGGCTGGCGACGTCGCTTTTGCAGTATTTGTTTGCGGGCAGCACGAGTGCGGCAAACAGCTTGCTGTTCTCCGTATTCTATGCGGGATTCGCCGTATTGATGTTCTATACGGCGTATGTGCACGACACGGGGGCGCGGAAAAAACTCTTCGGCATCCCGATAAATACGACGCTGAAAGTAATGACGGGCGTATGTGTGGTTTACGCATTGATCTTTGTGCTTACCGTTCCGATGCTGTTCGGCATCCCGATCGCACCGCTTGCGGCGCAGATCTGCTTCGGCTGGACGACGTTTCTGAGCAACGGCATCTACAGACCGTAAATTCAATTAAAAATATCCGCGCACGCGTATGCGCGGTATTTTTACACCTTTTTTTAAAAAATACCGCGAAAAGCGCAATGTTCTTTGCAGTTTCGGGAATATTTCCTCGGCAAGCGTAAAATACATGGCGCGAAAAAACGTCGGCAAAAGCAGGCGTCGGCAAAAGCAGGCGTCGGCAAAAGCAGGCGTCGTCAAAAGCAGGCGTAGTCAAAAAGCGTGCGATATTGCGGTTTCGGAAAGAAATATTTTTTGTTTGCATAAATTTGAAAAAGAGCGGCAAGGGAAAAGAACAAACGGCGGGAAGCCGGGGGGAGGCGGATGAATGTTATCCAAAGTCATGAGTTTTGCTCTTTCGGGGCTGGACGGCGTTCCTGTGGAAGTGGAAACGGACATCAACAACGGGCTTCCGTCCTATGAGTTGGTAGGGCTTGCGGATGCGGCGGTAAAAGAGAGCCGCGAGCGGGTGCGGTCGGCGCTGAAAAACAGCGGCCGAAAATTTCCGGCGCAGAAGATCACGGTAAATCTTGCTCCTGCCGATCTGAAAAAAGAGGGAAGCTGGTACGATCTTCCCATAGCGGTGGGAATTCTGAAAGCGACGGGCCAGCTGCAGGGCGCGGATACGGGCAGGACGGTGTTTTTAGGCGAGCTTGCACTGGACGGAAGCCTGCGGCCGGTAACGGGTATTTTGCCGCTTTTGATCTCGGCGAAAGCGCGCGGCTACACCTCATTTATTTTGCCTGCGGGCAATGCGGAAGAAGCGGCGTATATCGAGGGGCTGGAAATTTACACGGCGGCCACGCTGACGCAGGTCGTGGATCACTTGAGCGGACTTTTGCGGCTTTCGCCGCTGGCGGCGAAAAAATACGAAGCGGCAAATCGCGGGCAGTATTCTTCCGATCTGGCGTTCGTGAAGGGGCAGGCGATCGCAAAGCGGGCGCTGGAAGTGGCTGTATCGGGCGGACACAATCTTCTTCTGGTCGGGCCGCCGGGCGCGGGCAAGACGATGCTCGCGAGGTGTATTCCGACGATTATGCCCGACATGACGTTTGAAGAAGCGCTGGAAGTGACGAAGATCCATTCGGTGGCGGGGATCCTCGGGGAAGAAGGGATCGTGACCCTGCGGCCCTTCCGCACGCCGCACCATACGGCGACGACGGTCTCTCTGTGCGGCGGCGGTACGCGCGCCGTAAAACCGGGGGAGATCAGTCTGGCACATCACGGGGTGTTGTTTCTGGACGAATTGCCCGAATACCACAGGAGCGCCCTGGAGGCGCTGCGCCAGCCGTTGGAAGACGGCTGCATTACCGTCACGCGGGCGGGAGGAGCGGTCACGTTTCCCGCAAATTTCATGCTCTGCGCGAGCATGAATCCGTGTCCCTGCGGCAATTACGGGAGTACGGACAAAGTGTGTACCTGTACGCCCGCCGCGATCCACAAGTATCGTTCGCGGCTGAGCGGGCCGCTTTTGGACCGTATCGATATTCAGGTGGAAGCGGATTCGGTAAAATACGACGATCTCGTAGCGGATACGGTGGAAGAGAGTTCGGAAATTGTCAAAAAACGGGTGGAACGTACGCGGGAAATTCAGCGGAAACGCTTTCAAGGCCTGCAGAAGATGACGACAAATGCGGACATGGGCGAGCGTGAAATGCAGAAATTCTGCCGTCTTTCGCGCGAATGCGAAAACATTCTGCGCATGTCGTTCGAGCGTTTGAAACTTTCGGCACGCGCGCGGGCAAGGATCATCAAAGTTGCGCGCACGATCGCCGACATGGCGCAGAGCGAACAGATCGCGCCCGAACACATTCTGGAAGCGGTGTCCTACCGCAGTTATGAAAATTTTCAGTGACGGCAGGTCTTTTTCATGACATACACAAAAGAAGAAAGGGCGGTCATCTGCCTGGATTCGTTCGGATTGGATTATTCCAGAAAGGCAAAGCTCTACAAACTGGCGCCTTCGGCGCAGGCGCTCTTTGAAAATTTCCGTAAATACCGTCCTGCGGTCGCGGAAACGGCGGGCGAAGAGACGGCCGAGGCGATGGAGCGTTCTTTGGCGGATCAGGAATATACGGACAGGCTGCTGCATATGTATTCGGAAAAGCGGATCGAGTGCGTTGCGTTCGTTTCAAAGAAGTACCCGGAGGAATTGCGGCAGATCTCCGATCCGCCGCTGGTGCTGTATTGCCGAGGCAATACAGATCTATTAACAGAAAGAAAATTTGCGATCGTCGGATCGCGGCACACGCTGCCGCAGGTGATGAAGCGCACGGAAGAATTTGCGGAAGGGCTTTCGACGGAGTTTGTGATCGTGACGGGCCTTGCGGACGGCGGTGACAGTGCGGCCCTTGGCGGTGCGCTGAAAAGCGGAAGGGTAATTTCCGTGCTGGCATACGGCTTCGATCATGTCTATCCGGGCTGCAACCGTGCATTGCTGGAAAGAGTGGAAGAAAAGGGGCTCGCCGTGAGCGAATATCTGCCGCAGGAAAAGCCGCTTCCGTATCATTTTCCCATGCGCAACAGGATCATTGCGGGGCTGTCGGAGGGCGTGCTTGTCGTGAGCGGCGGGGAAAAGAGCGGTACGCGGATCACGGCGGCGAAGGCGTACGAATACGGGCGCGACGTGTTTGCGTTTCCTTATTCCATCGGGATTCCGTCGGGAGCAGGTTGCAATGCGCTGATCAAAGAATACGCAAAATTGACGGAAAATTTAGTTGACATTTACGCCGCTTTTGGTATAAACTTGACCGAAACGGAAAAAATTTCCTTGAGCGCGGCGGAGCAGGCGGTCTATGAAATTCTCAGGGAAGGGGAAGCGCATATCAGCGAGATCGCCCGAAAGAGCGGGCTCAGATTGCATGAAGTTCCGATCGTGCTGACCATGCTGGAAATGAAGAAACTGGCGGTATCCTGCGGCGGGAACCGTTGGGCGGCCGCCCGTTGAAAAGGCCGTGAATGTTTGAAAATCGGAAAATTTGATGTCGGAAAGAGGTCTGTATGGATTTAATTATAGTAGAATCGCCTTCCAAAGCGAAAACGATATCCAAATATCTGAAGGGGAAATACCGCGTGGACGCGTCGGGCGGACACGTGCGCGACCTGCCCGAGAAACGGCTGGGCGTGAATATCGATCATAATTTTGAACCCACATATGTGGACAATCCCGACAAAAAGGCGGTGATCAAGCGCCTGTCGGACGAAGCGGCGAAAGCGGAACACGTCTATCTCGCGACCGACCCGGACCGCGAAGGCGAAGCGATCTCCTGGCATCTGAAAAACGTTTTAAAACTCAAGGACGGCAAAAACCGCATCGAGTTCAACGAAATTTCTCCGGCGGCGGTCACGCACGCATTGCAGAATCCGCGCGAGATCGATTACAATCTCGTCGACGCACAGCAGGCGCGCCGCGTACTGGACAGACTGGTCGGTTATAAACTGTCGCCGCTTTTGTGCAAGCGCATCCGTTCGGGACTTTCGGCAGGGCGCGTGCAGTCGGTGGCGCTGCGGCTGATCGTGGACCGCGAACGCGAGATCAAGGCTTTCGTGCCCGAAGAATACTGGCACATCAATGCGGAATTGCAGGATAAACCCAAAGAATACGCGCCGTTCAAAGCGCTTCTCGGCGAAAAGAACGGAAAGAAATATCTCCCGTCCAATGCGGAAGAGAATGAGAAAGTCCGTGCGGAACTGGCGGAGAATCCCTACATTGTCAGTGAGATCAAGAAAAGCGTGACAAAATCGCACGCCCCCGCGCCGTTCACGACGTCCACGCTCCAGCAGGATGCGTCCAACAAATTCGGGATGACCTCGCCCGACGTCATGCTGGTGGCGCAGCATCTGTACGAAGGCATCGACACGGAAGCGGAAGGGCATATCGCGCTCGTAACCTACATCCGTACCGACTCCGTGCGCGTATCGGCGGAAGCGCAGGCGAAAGCGCGCGATTTCATTGCCGCAAAATTCGGGAAAGAATATGTTCCCGAAAAGCCGAATTTTTATGCTTCGAAAAAGGGCGCGCAGGACGCGCACGAATGTATCCGTCCCATCGATTTAAACCGTACGCCCGAAAGCATGAAAGGCACGCTGGACAAAAAGCATTACAACGTGTATAAGCTGATCTACGACCGTTTCATGGCTTCGCAGATGAGCGAAGCGCTGTACAACAGCATGCAGATCAAGATCAAAAACGGTATTTACGGTTTCAAAGCGAGCGGCAAGACCATGCAGTTTGCGGGATTCACGGCGGCATACCAGGAAGTGAAAAAGGACGACGAGGAGAACGAAAACGCAAAATTGCTTCCCAATCTCAAAGAAGGGGAAGAGTTGGATCTCATCCGATTGCTGAGCGAGCAGAAATTCACAAAACCGCCCCTGCGTTATACGGACGCGTCGCTTGTCAAGGCGATGGAAGACAAGGGGATCGGCCGTCCTTCGACGTACGCGAGCATCATTTCCGTGCTGAACAAGCGCAAGTACGTTACGAAAGACGGAAAATACATGGTTCCGACGGAAGTGGCGTTCGAGATCACCGATCTTCTGATGAAATATTTCAAGGACATCATGGATGTCGGTTTTACGGCGAAAATGGAAGACAAGCTGGACGGCATCGAAGACGGCGGTGTGGACTGGCATAAGATCATTGCGGATTTTTATCCGCCGTTTGCGGAAAAACTGGTCTTTGCCGCCAACGACGGCGACGAGATGACGGATATTCTCTGCGAAAAGTGCGGGCATCCGATGATCCGCAAGAGCGGGCGGTACGGGAAATATCTCGCTTGTTCCAATTATCCGGAATGTTCGAACATCAAGAGCGAAGGGATGGAAATTTCGGCGACCAAATGCCCGAAGTGCGGCGCGAATATGGTTGTCAAGAGCGGCAAGTTCGGAAAGTTCCTTGCCTGCCCGAATTACCCCGAATGCAACGCGACCCTGCCCTTTGACAGCGAGATCTCCAAAGAAAAATGCCCCAAATGCGGCACGCTCATGTATTACAGGACGGGCAGAAACGGGAAATATTTAAGCTGTCCGAAATGTTCGGCGAGCCTTCCGATCACGGAAACGGCGGGCATATGCCCTGTCTGCGGTGCGCCCACGCGCCGCATGAAGAGCAAAGCGGGCAAGATCTTTTACAGCTGCAGCAAGTATCCCCAATGCAAATTCATGAGCTGGGAAATGCCCACGGGCGAAAAATGTCCCAAATGCGGCAAATATCTTTTCAAAAAAGGGAAACAGATCCGTTGCTCTTCCTGCGACTTCGTGAAAGACGCTCCCGCCGAATCCGAACCGACAAACGGTTCCGACGCGCAGGAGAATGCACAAGATTAAATCAGCAGGGAAGAAAACAATCTCCGCTTCCCGGAAAAATTCAATTGAATCCTATGTCAATGAGTTCGGTCGTCGACCGAACTCATTTTTTTAAATTATTATGTAAAATAATCAACAAGTCAAGCATAAATGTTGACATTCAATTTATGAAGCATTATAATATATAGATGAATATATAAATAGTGAGGTGTAAAGGATGGGTATTGTAAGAAAGGTCGTTGCGGTGATCTGGTTTATTTTGGCTCCGTGCATGGTGGCCTATTTTGTGGTGAATTTTTTGGAGCTTCTCAAAGCCACGGAACAAGAGTGGGGCGGGCAGGTTATGATCGTGCTCTTTTCTCAAATTTTCTGCATTCTCCTGATCATGTTGGCGCGTTTTGCAAAACTTTTGATCAAAGTCGGAGGAAGCGAGCATGTTACGACCATCGGCATCATATTGGACCTTGTTATCGCGCCGATCAAGCTTGCGTATTTCTGGTGCATCTATGCCTTTAGGGTTATAGTTTTTATTCTGAAAAAGTTTTTTTCTTTATTGTTCGGCAGGTCGGGCTCTTCGAAATCTTCCGGCAGGGAGAGTGCGGCAGCGGTTGCCGAGCCTCGCGGCTATGAGGATCCCGACCGCGAAAGAGGATCGGACGGAAAGTTGCGCAGCTGGATCCGCAACGCTCTGCCCGGCGGCTGCCCTTCCTGGCCGTACGGACACGCATATGTCGATTCCAAGACCGTGGAACTGTCGTCCATGTCCAATACAATTCTTTTGGGGGCGCGTATCCATTTCAACTATATAGGTTCACTCGAGGGTGCCGCTTCGAACAGATCGGAGCTTCAAAGCAGCATACAGAGCGTCGGCGAAGAATACGCAAACAAGATGCTGCATGCCGCCTCTTCCGCGTTCGAACAGTTCCGCGAAAAGTATTACGGCTACGACGGCGAATGGGGGATAAAGATAAGCAACATCGACGTAAAAATGGATTTATCAAGTTCGTGATGAACAGGAAGCATTTCCCGGGTTTCGGGGAATGCTTTTTTGTATAGCAAAACCCGCGGATAGTCCGCGGGTAACAAAGAGCTTTAGCGATGAGTATTGAAATAAAAACTCCTTTTGATATAATGAGGTTGCGACCTGGCAGTTGCAACGCAAAAATCAAAAGGAGGACATCCAAGTGGATGACGTAAAGAGTTTAACACATACGAAATGGAATTGCAAGTATCATATAGTGTTTGCGCCAAAATACAGGCGAAAAGTATTCTATAAAGAGAAACGGCTGGAAATCGGGGCAATACTTCGGGAATTGAGTCGATGGAAAGGGGTAGAAATCATAGAAGCCGAAGTATGCCCCGATTATATCCATATGTTGATATCGATACCGCCCAAGATGAGCGTATCAGGATTCATGGGGTTTTTGAAAGGAAAGAGTAGCCTTATGATATATCAAAGATGGGGCAATATGAAATTTAAGTACAGGAACAGGCAGTTTTGGTGTCGCGGTTACTATGTGGACACGGTAGGGAAAAATACAAAAGCGATTGAAGAATATATCGCGACCCAGTTAAAACAAGATAAAGAGATGAGTCAAATGTGTATAGACGATTTGGATGACCCGTTAACGGGTCGCAAGTAACAATCGCATGACTGCCAGGTCGTCAAATGCGCGGCTTGCGCGCCGCTGGTAGTATTAGGGCTAACAGCCCGAAACTGAAAAACCACCGGCTAAGCCGGTGGATATTTATTTCTGTATCGGTTCACCGTCCGGCCGTACGATTTGCCGCCTGCGATCATTCGTACATGCCGTCCGCGATCGTACGGTTTGCCGCCTGCTGCCTGCGAACATTCGGCTCACAGTCTGCGAACGTACAGGCCCGTTATCCGAGGCTTGTTTTTGTTGACAGCTTTTGTATTGCCTTTGCGTAAAACCGTCTTTGAGAATTTTTTTGAATTCTCATAAAAAACTCTTGACAAGAACGAAAGTACGATTTATAATGATTTAGCACTCTGAATGCAAGAGTGCTAAACGCAAAAAGAGCGGAAAGGAGAACGGATGGCGGAGCTTGTAAAGGTGATCGGAGCGGGGCTTGCGGGGTGTGAAGCGGCGTACTATCTGGCGGAGCACGGTTTTTCTGTGCGGCTGTACGAGAGCAAGCCGAAGAAATACACGCCGGCGCATACGCAGGAAGGGTATGCGGAGCTTGTGTGCAGCAATTCGCTGAAAAGCAACGATGTTTACGGCAATGCGTGCGGTCTTTTAAAAGAAGAAATGCGGGTTTTCGGGTCTTTGACCATGCAGGCGGCTGAGGCGACGAAAGTGCCGGCGGGCGGAGCGCTCGCGGTGGATCGGGAAGCGTTTTCGAAGTTTATAACGGAGAAAATCGAAAGTCATCCGAGGATCGAAGTTGTTCATGAAGAAGTGACGAAGATTCCCGAAGGGTATGCGATCGTGGCGACGGGGCCGCTGACGCTGGACGCTTTGGCGGAAGACATCCGCGAAAAAATGGGCGGAAACCTGTATTTTTACGATGCGGCGGCGCCGATCGTGGCGGCGTCGAGTGTGGATACTGCAAAGACGTTCACGGCGGACAGGTACGGGAAAGGTGACGGCGATTATATCAACTGTCCGATGACGAAGGAAGAATACGAGGCGTTCGTGGAAGCGCTGGGAAGTGCGGAGCGGGCGCTCGTGCATGATTTTGACAAGCGCGACGTATTTGAAGGGTGCATGCCGGTGGAGATCATGGCGGCGCGCGGGAAAGATACGCTGCGGTTCGGGATGCTCAAGCCCGTGGGGCTGTACGATGCGGAAGGGAAACGTCCGTATGCAGTTTTGCAGCTGCGCAAGGAAAACTGCGCGGGGACTGCATACAATCTGGTGGGATTTCAGACGAATCTGAAATTTCCCGAACAGAAGCGGGTGTTTTCGATGATTCCTGCGCTGAAAAACGCGGAATTTCTGCGATACGGAGTCATGCACCGGAACACGTTTTTGAACTCTCCGCAGGTTTTGAACGCGGATCTTTCCTGGAAGAAGGACGGAACTGTGTTTTTTGCGGGGCAGATGACGGGCGTGGAAGGATATGTCGAGAGTGCGGCGAGCGGAATCTGGGCGGCGCTGGGCTGTGCGCTGAAAATGCGCTGCAAAGAGCCTGTGGAATGGGACGCCGCGACGGTATCGGGAGCGCTGATGCGGCATGTGTCGGCGGAAACGTCGGATTTTCAGCCGATGAACGCCAATTACGGGATATTGGAGCCTTTGCCTGAGAAAATGCGGGACAAGGCGCTGAAAAAGAAACTTTTTGCGGAACGCGCACTGGAAAAGATGCGCGGAATTTATGAAAATACAGAGCGCGCACTGCGCTGAAAGAGCGGCGCGCGCAAACGGAGGGAATTATGCCTGAATTCAGAGGTACAACGATATGTGCCGTCAAACGGGACGGCAAGACGGCGATCGCAGGGGACGGACAGGTCACGATGGGCGAATCGGTCGTATTCAAGAACAATGCAGTGAAAGTACGCCGCATTTATGGCGGAAAAGTGGTTTTGGGATTTGCGGGATCGGTATCCGACGCATTTTCGCTTTCCGAGCGGTTTGAGGGGATGCTCAACAAATTTTCGGGCAACCTGATGCGTTCGGCGGTGGAACTGGCGGAACTTTGGCGCAACGACAAGATGGTCCGCAAGCTGGAAGCGATGATGATCGTGGCGGACAAAGACCTGCTTCTGATCATCAGCGGCAACGGTGAAGTGATCGAGCCGGACGGAGGCGTGTGTGCGATCGGCAGCGGCGGAAATTACGCATTGGCGGCGGCGCGCGCCCTGGCGCAGGAAACCAAATATTCTGCAGATAAGATCGCGTATAAGGCATTAAAGATCGCCAGCGAGATCTGCGTATTCACGAACGACCATATCACGGTCGAAGTGGTGTAACGGGTAAGGCCGGAGGAGAAAGCATATGAATCATCTTTCACCCAAACAGATCGTAAACGAACTGGATAAATATATTATAGGACAGGACAAGGCAAAGCGTGCGGTGGCGATCGCGCTGCGCAACCGTTATCGCCGCAGTCAGCTTTCGGAAGCGGACAGAGAGGAGATCACTCCCAAGAACATCATTATGAAGGGGCCGACGGGCGTCGGTAAGACGGAGATCGCGCGCAGGCTGGCAAAGCTTGTCAAGGCGCCTTTTATCAAGGTGGAGGCGACGAAATACACCGAAGTGGGGTATGTCGGGCGCGACGTGGAAAGCATGATCCGCGACCTTGTGGAATGCTCCATCCGCCTTGTCCGCGAAGAGAAGATGAAAGAGGTGGCGGTGCGTGCGGAAGGCACGGCGGAAAAGAAGATCGTCGCCATTTTGTCGGAGATGAAGAAGGGCGAGCGCGGCGAGATGGCGAAGGAAGTTTTCGACGCGAAACTTTTAGACGAACTGCGCGAAGGAAAACACAACGACACCCAGATCGAACTGGAAGTGGTGGACGCGCCCAAGGCAATGGAGATCGTCCCCGGCGGCGCGGAGATCAACATCGGTTCGATTTTCGGGGATATGCTGCCCAAGAAAAAGAAACGCCGCAAGATGACCGTCAGACAGGCGATGCAGCAGATCATCAACGAGGAATCGGAAAAGCTCATCGACAACGATGCGGTAAATACCGAAGCGCTTTCGCGTGCGGAAGAGCAGGGCATCATCTTTATCGATGAGATCGACAAGATCGCAGGCAAGGCGAACCAGGGCGGGGCGGACGTTTCGCGCGAAGGTGTGCAGAGGGACATCCTGCCCATCGTGGAAGGCTGCACGGTCATGACGAAATACGGTGCGGTCAAGACGGACTTTATTCTGTTTATCGCGGCAGGCGCCTTCCACATTTCCAAAGTGGAAGACCTGATCCCCGAATTGCAGGGGCGTTTCCCGATCAACGTGGAGCTGGAAAGCCTGAGCAAGGAAGATTTCGTAAAGATCCTGACGCAGCCGCAGAACGCGATCACGACGCAGTACGGGAAGCTTCTGGGCGTGGACAACATCGACCTGAAATTCACGGACGACGCGATCGAAGAGATCGCGGAAATTTCCGCGGACATGAACGCGACCAGCGAAGACATCGGCGCGCGCCGTCTGCATACGGTGATGGAATACCTGCTGGAGGATATTTCCTTCAACGCGGGCGGAGATTACCCGACGGTCACGGTTACCATCGACAAAAAATATGTCGACGAGCATCTGGAAAAGATCATCAAAAACCGCGATCTGAAAAAATACGTGCTGTAATGCTTGGCGCCTGAAAAAATTCGGAGCTTTAAAATCAGAAGGAGTCGGCATAAAAGCGATGGCTGTCTGCGCCGTTACGAAAGGCGCGCGTCAGGTTTTCACATATTCAAAATATCGGCAAAGGTGCGCTTATCCGAAAATAATTTCGGATAAGCGCAAAAATTTTAAAAAGTGTTCATGGAATTTTCTTTTAAGTTGACAAAAGAATTTTTCTGAATTAAAATAATTTATGGGAAAGGCGCAGATTTTCGCCTTTTTACATTGCCCCGCACGGGCGGCGGGAAAAAAGAAGATTGCGGCGCAATCGGGCACGGACGGCAATTTTTTGCAGGGAAACCGAAAAAGCGCCGAACAAAGAGAAAACTTTGCGCAGGGTGAATGCTTTGGCTTTGTTTTTTCTTAAAGGTCGCGGCAAATTCTGTTTTTTCGGCGGAATTTGTGTGAGGAAAGGAGTTATTTATGATCAACATTCCCAAGGGCACAAAAGACGTATTGCCTTCGGAGGCATACAAGTGGCATTTTGTTGAAAACACGGCGAGAAAGGTTGCGGCGCTGTACAACCTGAAAGAGATCCGCACGCCGGTATTCGAGCATACGGAGTTGTTTTTGCGCGGCGTAGGGGACACGACGGACATTGTCAACAAAGAAATGTACACTTTTCTGGACAAGGGCGAGCGTTCGATCACGCTCAAACCCGAGGGTACGGCGGGCGTGGTGCGCTCCTTTATCGAAAACGGACTTGCGGGCGGCGTCTTGCCTTTGAAGATGTACTATATTACCCCGGTATTCCGCTATGAACGTCCGCAGGCGGGCAGATTGCGCGAGCATCACCAGTTCGGCGTAGAGATTTTCGGCGGCAAGGGCGCGGAAACGGATGCGGAAGTCATTTTGCTTGCGCGCGACTACATCCGTGCGCTGGGCGTGGAAGGCGTGGAGCTGAACCTGAACTCGATCGGGTGCAAGCATTGCCGTCCGAAGTTCAACGAAGCGCTCAAAGAATATCTGCGGCCGCATCTTTCCGAAATGTGTCCCACCTGCAACGCGCGGTTTGAAAAAAATCCGCTGCGTATTCTCGATTGCAAGGAAGAGGCTTGTTCGAAGATCAACGAAAACGCGCCGAAAACGACAGATTTTCTCTGCGACGAATGTCGCGAGCATTTTGAAAAGCTCAAGGAGATCCTTGATTCCTGCGGCGTGAAATATAAATTGAACCCGAAACTCGTGCGCGGATTGGATTATTATTCCAAGACGGTGTTTGAATTTGTATCGACGAGCATCGGCGCGCAGGGCACGGTGCTGGGCGGCGGAAGGTACGATACGCTGATCGAGAACCTGGGCGGGCCGAGCGTGCCGGCGGTAGGGTTCGGGAGCGGCATCGAGCGGATGCTGCTGGTACTGGAAAATACGGGCAAAGCGATCCCCGAAGAGTCGCCGCTGGACGTTTATGTGGCGGGATTGGATGACGCAGGCAGAAAAGCGGCGTTTGCGCTGGCAGATCAATTGCGCCAGAGCGGGATCTCGGCGGATACGGATCATGCCTCGCGTTCGGTCAAAGCGCAGTTCAAATATGCAGGAAAGATCGGGGCAAGGTTTGTCATCGTCATCGGTTCCAATGAACTCGAAAGCGGCGAATACACCGTAAAAAATATGTCCGATTCTACGTCTGTAAACGTAAAAGCGGCGGACGTTATCGCATTTTTGGAGCAAAATTGCAGATGAAAGAACGTGCCATCGTCGTGAAAACGGCGGGAAAAACCGCGCTCTTACGTATCGAAAAACATCCCGAATGCGATTCCTGCAAAGTGTGTGCGTTCCGTTCGGGCAAAAGCACCGTAAAGGTGAAAGCGAAAAACACGGTCGGTGCAAAAGCGGGCGACGAAGTGATCGTGCAGGCGGAAAAAGACAACCGTTTGCTGGCTTCGTTCATTGTGTATATCATCCCCGTACTTTTGGCGGGGGCGGGAGTTGCGGTCGGCGCGCTTGCACTCAAAGCCGAGGTCTGGGCGGCAGTCTTGTGCCTGATCGGGCTGGCTTTGGGGTTTGCCGTCGTGTATATGCTGGATAAATTTGCGGCAAAATCGCGCGGCTTCGGTATGGAAGTCGTGGAAATTTGCCAAAATACCAATAATCATCAGGAGGATACAAAAAATGGTTCAGAATTTTGATACAGCCGCATTCAGGGCGGCAATGGAAGAAAAAAAGACGCTGGTCGTGGATTTTTATGCGGACTGGTGCGGCCCTTGCCGTATGCTCGCGCCCGTGATCGACGACCTTTCGGAAGAGTTCGCAGGAGAAGCGCAGTTTGTCAAGATCAACGTGGATGACAACCCCGATCTCGCGCGCGAATATTCCATCATGAGTATTCCGTGCGTCATGGTGTTCAAAGACGGAAAACTTGCCGGCAAGAACCTCGGGTTCGTTCCCAAGGCGGCCATGAAAGAGTTCATTCAGAAAAATATCTGAGTTTTTTAGCAAAGCAAAGCCCTGCCGCCGCAACGACAGTTGCGGCGGCAGGGCTTTGCGCTTTTTTGCAGGCGAACCTGTTTTCTGAAAGGGCGGCAAAAGACGAAAGAAAAGGGAGTTCAAAACGGGAAACCGTAATTATTTTGATTTAAAAAGAATGAGGAAAAGTCAAAAAGCGGTTTTTTTTTCGGATAAGCGGCGGCGCAAAATAATTTTGCGCCGCCGCCTTTTATTTCTTGTATATTTTTACATTTTGCGGTATAATGATAGAAGAATCAAAAAAAACGACGGAGAAAAACAATATGATTGATATGTCCACGATCAAAAAAGCCGACGCAGAAGTGTACGAGGCGATGAATCTCGAACTTTCCCGCCAGCGGGGCAATATTGAGCTGATCGCGAGCGAGAATTTTGTTTCGCCCGCGGTGATGGCGGCGGTCGGTTCGCACCTGACGAACAAGTATGCGGAAGGTTTGCCGGGCAAACGCTATTACGGCGGATGCCAGTATGTCGACATCGTTGAAAATCTTGCGATCGAGCGTTGCAAAAAGTTGTTCGGGTGCGATCATGTAAACGTGCAGCCGCACAGCGGAGCGCAGGCGAATACCGCGGTGTACTTTGCGCTGCTCAATCCCGGCGATACGATTTTGGGAATGAATTTGTCGCACGGCGGACATCTCACGCACGGATCGCCCGTCAACATTTCGGGGAAATATTTCAAGATCGTGCCGTACGGCGTATCGAAAGAGGATGAGCGCATCGATTACGATGCCTTGGAGCAGCTGGCGATCGAAAATAAGCCGAAAATGATCGTGGCAGGGGCGAGCGCGTATCCGAGGATCATCGATTTTCCCCGTCTGCGCGAAATTGCGGATAAAGTCGGCGCATACCTGATGGTCGACATCGCGCACATTGCGGGACTGGTCGCGGCAGGATTGCACCCGTCGCCCGTACCGTATGCGGATATTGTAACGACCACGACGCACAAGACCCTTCGCGGTCCGCGCGGCGGTATCATTATGTGCAAGGAACAGTACGCGAAAGCGATCGACAAAGCCGTATTCCCCGGTATGCAGGGCGGCCCGCTCATGCACGTGATCGCAGGGAAAGCGGTCGCATTCAAGGAAGCGCTTTCGGACGAGTTCAAAGCCTACCAGAAACAGGTCGTGGCAAATGCGGCGGCCATGGCAGATGAATTCAAAAAATGCGGCGTGCGCCTTGTTTCGGGCGGAACGGATAACCACCTGATGCTCGTCGATCTGCGTGATAAAAATATGACGGGCAAAGAACTGGAAAAAATGCTGGATGAAGTGAATATCACGGTCAACAAAAACACCATCCCGTTCGAAGAAACCAGCCCGTTCATCACGAGCGGTATTCGTATCGGAACGCCCAGCATCACGACCCGCGGCTTTAAAGAAGAGGACGCGCGGCTGGTGGCAAGGCTGATCACAAAAATCATCGAGGAAAAGGAAGCCGCGTTTGATTTCGTCCGCGGGGAAGTGAAAAAACTTTGCGATAAATACCCGCTGTACGCCAACGATATTCTGTAAAGATTGTCGGAAAAAAGAGATAAAAATTTAGTTTGAGTGACGTTTGCGGCGTTGTGAACTGCGCTTTTTTCGCTTGGTTCTTTGGGAATGCACAGACATACGATTGCTTTGTGTACTATGAACAGAGTAACAATGTAAATTTAATTAAAAAGAATCGTCTTCCGGGGCAAATGCTTTGGAAGGCGATTCTTTATTTTATCGGTTACGTTTTATCGGCATAAGGTTGCGAAAGCAGGACAGATTTTTCTGAAAGATTTAAAAATGGCGGCAAAATGAGAACGACTGCGGGACTTTCAATAATCTTTTCTTCCGGCAAGGTAATCGATACTCACTTCAAAATAATCGGCAAGTTTGATTAACTGCGAAAGTTTCGGCTCGGAAATGCCGAAATACCAGTTGGAAACGGTCTGCTGGCTGAATTTTAAGTCTTTTGACAAACGATACATCGTGATCCTGTTTTCTTTTAAAAGAGCGGCAAGATTTTCGTAAAAGGGTCGCGGTTTTTTCTGTAACATAACGAGTTCCGATTATAGCAAAAAATACGCTTATTTGCAAGGAAACGAACATATTTTGTAAAAATGAGCAGTCAGGTAAATTTTAGAAATGAAAGATTGGATTTAATTGTATCGTTTATCGGTTCTTGACATATTGCCTTTTGTCGGGTATAATGTAGCCCGAAGAGAAGGAAAAAGCGGAGGGATCGGATGGAACGAAAAGTGCGCCGCCTTGTGCTGGCGGCAGGAATTTCGGAAATTTTATTGGCAATCGTCGGCTTTGCGGCGTTCGAGTGGGAAATTTATCTTTCTTTTCTGGATTATAAAGCTCATTTGGCGCAGTCGGAACAGCCCCTGATGATGATCGGTTTTACAGCGCTGATGACGGTGTTCTTTTACTTTATCCCTTTTCTCGGAATCCTGTTTTTGCTGAATCTTCTCACGGGTATCCGTTCCGTTTGCCGCGGGGCGGGGAAAAAGACTTTTGTTCTCAGACAAGAAAGGTTATGGCTTGGGGTCAGCATTTCGATTGCGGCGATCGGTCTTCTTTTTGCGGCAATTACGGCCTTCGCAGGCGGGTATACGTGGCCTGTCGCTTTAGCGGCAGTGGCGGTTGTTGCGGCGGTGGCATCGATCGCGCTGAACGTGTGCCTGTTTTTCGTGCAACCCGCTTTGGCTGTACATACTACCGCAGATGAATGACAAGATTCCTGCTTCCAAAGCGCAAATGCTTTAAAATAAGAAAGGTAAAAAAGCCTATCTGAAATGACATGCCCCCCAAAGTTTGAAAAACTTTGGGGGGCATGTCAAATTCTTTTGCCGCATGTTTTGGAAAACAGGTATGGATCGGCTTAGCAGGGGAATTTTTCATCGGAAAAATTGTCAATCGGAAAAATTGTCAATCGGAAAAATAGCCGATCGGGAAAGATTGTCGATCGGGAAAGATTGTCGATCGGCTGTCAATCGGAAAGTCCCAACAGGTAGTCGGCGCTGATTTTGAACGTTTTGCTGATAAGGTAAATGCTTTCTGCATTCGGCTGTATTTTCCTCGTTGTCCAGTCGGACACGCTCATGGCAGAAACTCCGACTTTTTCGGCAAATTTCCGCTTGCTCAGACCTGACTCATTTATAAATTCGCTTAATCGCAATGCAAATAAATTTTCCATACTTAAATTGTAAGACAAATTTTACAAAAAAAGCATTAATATAAGACATGTTTTACATTGAAATAAAGAGTAGGGAAGGAAAGGGTCGCAGAGGCGTAGCATTTGGACGAGGCGATGGCTTTGACGGAAGAACTGAAGAAGATTTGTTCGGCTTGGGATTTTTGATCGCAGGCTGTGTAAAACATTTGACAGGGCTAAAAAGCGATGCTATAATGTTACAGAATAAAAACGATTCTTTGGGGCGGGGTGAAATTCCCCACCGGCAGTAAAAGTCTGCGAAAGGCGCGAGCCTCCGAACGGGTGCGATTCCCGTACCGACGGTATAGTCCGGAAAGGAAAAGAATGTTTCGAAAATCTGCCGTTGTTTTGCGAGCAGATCGAAAAACTTGGCCCCGTTCATTTGAACGGGTTTTTTCTTTGAAGCCCCTTGAAAATATTTTTCGAGGTGTTTTTTTATGAAGGAAGGAGCTCTCAAAAGCCGCGCGGTTCCTGCGGAAACGGACGCACGGGAAAAGGATGTTTCGTCGCAGAATGCGCAGGACGCAGTGAAAGAATCTGCGCAAACGGTGCAGAGAACGGTACAGGACGGTGCAGTTTCGGCTGCGCAGAACACGGATGGCACGGAAAATTCGCGTGCGCAGAAATGGACGCGTTTCCGCAAGAAATATTTTACCGCTTCGACCATTGCAAAACTTGCCATGCTGTCCGCACTGGCGTTTGCGGTTACGTTTCTGGAATTTCCGATTTTCCCGCCCGCATCTTTTTTGAAGCTGGATTTTGCAAACGTATTCGTGCTGATCGGCGGGTTTATGTACGGGCCTGTCGCCGCGGTCATCATCAGCCTGATCAAGGAATGTCTGTGCCTTTTAAAGTCTTCCACGGGCGGCGTGGGCGAGATCGCTAACTTTATTGTGACATTCAGCTTTGTTATCGTGCCGACGCTCGTCTATCGCTTCAAAAAGGGGTTGCCGATTGTTGCGATAACGCTGGCGATCGGCTGCGTGCTGCAGATTGCCGCAGGGCTTTTGTCCAACCGTTACATCAATTTCCCGCTGTTTATGGGCGACGGTGCGCTGGTGGCGTTTGAATCGCTCTGGTGGTATGTTCTTTTGTTCAATCTGATCAAGGGCGCAGCGGTCAGTCTGGTCACGATCTTGCTTTATAAGCGTATTTCCTGGCTTTTGAATAAGTTTTAAGCGGATAAGATGTCTTGCCGGCGGTTATCCCTTGCGGAAGATTTATTAGGGAAAACCAGAATTTACGGCAAGTAAAGGCGTTTTAATTGCAAAATTGCGTGTTGTATATTATAATGGAAGGGACGGAAAGTTTCGTCCCTTCTTTTTTGTATAGCGAAACGGTACGCCTTTGACAGCGGGCGGATGATTTTATAAAAGCAGGAAGCAACGTACGGCAGGGTGTAAAACGGGGTGAGAACATGGTAACGGAAAGTGCAAAGCAGACGGAAGCGTTTGCGAAGGAATATGCAAAGAGTCTGAAAAAGGGAGACGTCGTATTGCTGCGCGGAGAAATGGGTGCGGGCAAGACGGTTTTTGTGAAAGGACTGGCGCAGGGGCTGGGGATCGAGGATGAGATCACGAGCCCTACGTATGCCTATATGAACGATTATGACGGAAAACTGTATCATTATGACTGCTACCGTTTAAAAGACGGCGCGCAGGCGGAAGCTTTGGGGCTTTGCGATTATTTTTATGCGGATGGGATCTGTGTGATCGAGTGGCCGCAGAACATCGAAGATGTTTTGCCGCAAAACTGTAAAGTGGTGGAAATACGCAAACTGGACGCAAATAAAAGGGAGATCTTGTGCGAATGAATTATCTTGCGATCGATACGTCGGGCGGATATCTTACAGTGATCGCCTGCAAAAACGGAGTACGTAAGACGATATTTGAAGCGGACGGGGCATTGCAGCATTCGGTGCGGCTGATGGATGCGGCGGATGAAGCGCTGCGCGCGGTGTCGCTTACGCCTGCAGAGTGCGATTTTTTCTGCGCGGTAACGGGGCCGGGGTCGTTTACGGGAATCCGGATCGGGATCTCGGCAGTCAAAGGATTCAGCGAAGGCACGGGAAAACCGGCGCTCGGCAGAACTTCTTTTCAGGTGCTTGCATATAATGCAGAAGGCAAAGCGCTTGCAGTGGTGCCTGCAGGGCGCGGGAATTATTACGTCTGCGGCTTTGAAAAGGATAAAAGCGTTTGCTTTCCGCCTTCCTATGTCGACGAAGGCCGCCTGAAAGAGCTTGCAAAGGAGTATCCCGTATATTCGTACGAACCGCTGCCCGTTCCTTATACAAAGGCAGATCCTGCGGCGGGGCTTGCGGGTGCGGCGGAAAGTGCGAAAGAAGAGGATTTCGGAGAGATCGGCGCATTTTATCTGAAAAAGAGCCAGGCGGAAGAAGAGCGGCTGGCAAGAAAGGGATAGCGGCGGAAAGCGCTGAAAAGAGGAGAATAAATATGGAGTTGCGCAGCTGGGCGTATGCGGACATCCAGAGCATCGCGGAACTGGAAAAGGAATGTTTTTCCGATCCTTGGAATTTCCGTATGCTTGCGGATTCGTTCGTGAGCGAAAACACGATTACGTCGTGTGCGGTGCAGGACGGGGAGATCGCGGGTTACGGTTTTGCCGTAACGGCGGGCGAGGATGTGGACATTGCGAATATAGCCGTTGCTCCGCAATACCGTCGGCAGGGGATCGCGGGAGCGATTTTGGAATATTTGTCCGCGCAGGCCGCAAAGTCGGGGGTGAAGCGCTTGTTTTTGGAAGTGCGCGTTTCCAATGCGGCGGCCATGGCGCTGTATATAAAGCACGGTTTTGTCGGGAAGTATGCGCGGCCGCGCTACTACGGCGACGGCGAAGATGCGCTCGTCATGATGAAAGAGCTTGATCGGGAGGAAACAATTTGTCGGTAGCGGCTGGGGTGTCCTTGCTCCGCGAAGGCGCGGGCAAAGACCTTGTATTCCTGCACGGATATTTATCCTGCAAGGAAAGCTTTTACCATCAGATAAACTGTTTGAAAAAATTTTACCGCGTAACCGCCTTTGATTTCTGGGGCATGGGCAAGAGCGAACCGCTTTCACAGCCGTGGTCGGTGGGCGATTATGCGGAACATACTTCGGAACTTTTAAGAAAACTGGGAATTCGCGATGCGTACCTGATCGCACATTCTTTCGGGGGCAGGGTGGCATTGAAACTCCTTTCTAAGCCTTATCCGCCCTTTCAGCGGGCGTTGCTGACCGGTTGTGCCGGGCTTTTGCCGCGGCGGGGGATCAGGTATGCTTTGCGCGTAAAAAGCTACCGCGTCATGCGGAAAATCGCGCCAAAGTATGCGGATAGGAAATTCGGTTCGGAAGAATACCGTACTCTTTCGCCCGTGATGCGAGAAAGTTTCAAAAAAATCGTAAACGAAGATCTCGCGCCGTGCGCGCAGAAGATCCGCATTCCGGTTCTGTATGTGTTCGGGGATAAAGATACGGCAACGCCGCCGTATATGGCGGAACGCCTGCATCGGCTCACGCGCGGATCGGGGCTCGTGTACATGGAAGGATGTACGCATTTTTGTTTTTGTGAAAATCCGGCAAAATTCAACGCCATCGCGCGGGAATTTTTCCGCTGAAAATCATCGTAAGAGGAAAAGATATGTTTACAATCACTGCGATCGCCGAATACATCGTCATAGCGCTGGCAGCGGCACTCTTATACGGAATGTGCGTATTCAACGTACTGGGCGCTCTGCAACAGGCAGGGTATGACGGAAAAATGTATGCCGCATGGCTCAGGCGTAAGGGCAACATGGCTCGCTCGCGTTTTACGCTGCTGGCTTTTCTTATTGCCTTGGCAATGCTGGTACTGGGGCTTTGTTTTTCGTTTGCGGGGAAATGGGCGGCTTACATAGCCCTGCTTCCCGTTCCGCTTTTCGTGGGTTTGTACTGCACGGCGGATAAAAAAGCGCTGAAAGTGCCCCTGTCTTCCACGGCGCGCGCGAACCGCATTTACGCTCTGAACATACTGGTTCTTGCGGTGGTATGTTTTGCGCTCGTGCTGATCGGAAATGCGGCGTCGTACTTTGCACAGATCGGCATCGTAACGAATCTTCGCTATATCCTTTTGGCAATCGTTCCGCTTTTGATGCCGCAGCTGATCCGCTTTGCGAATGTTCTGGAAAAACCGTTTTCGCGTGCGAGAAATAAGAAATATCTGGCGGCGGCACAGCAAAAACTCGATTCCTGCCGCTGTGTGAAGATCGGGATCACAGGCAGTTTCGGAAAGACGAGCGTCAAAAATTTTCTGGCACAGATCTTGTCGGTACGTTATAGAGTTTTGGCAACGCCCGCGTCTTACAATACGCCGCTCGGCATTGCGAAAGCAGTAGAAAAGGAAGATCTCGATTCTTACGATTTCTTTTTGGCGGAAATGGGTGCGCGGCACGAAGGCGATATTGCCGAACTTTGCAGGCTGGTAAAGCCCGATCATTGTATCCTGACGGGGATCTGCGAACAGCATCTGGAAACGTTCGGAAGCCTTGATAACATCATCCGCACCAAAGGGGAGATTCTGGACGGTACGCGCGAAGGCGGTTTTGCCGTCATCGGCATGGATGAAAACACGGAAAAACTGTTCGGCCGCGCCGAAAAACTGATCAAAGTGCCCGTGGGAGAACACGGCGAATGTGCGGCGATCGGCGTCAAATGCACGTCGAAAGGCATTTCGTTCAAACTGGCGCTGGGTATTTTGCAGGTGGAATGCGCTTGCAAACTTTTAGGCGCGCACAATGCGCAGAATATTGCGCTTGCGGCGGCGATGGCGTTTAAATTAGGGCTTTCGAAGGAAGAGATCGCGGAAGGCATTGCCAAACTCGATTACATTCCGCACCGATTGCAACCGGTGGAAAGGTTGGGCGTTACCATTCTGGACGATGCTTACAACGCCAACATACGCGGCGCGGCGGCGGCGCTGGACGTATTGCGCCTGTTTGAAGGCCGCAAGATTGTCGTAACGCCGGGGCTTGTGGAACTGGGAATACTGGAAGAGAAAGAAAACAAAGCGTTGGGTGCGCGTTTGGCAGGACTGGATCGGGTGATTTTAGTCGGCGCGACGCTGGTCACGGCAGTGAAGAACGGCTACCTGGAGGCGGGCGGAGACGCGCAGAAACTGACAATCGTGCCGTCGCTTGAAAAGGCGCAGGAGCTTTTGGAAACGGAGCTGAAAGAGGGCGACACCGTATTGTTTTTAAACGATCTGCCGGATATCTATAATTAGGGTTTTGCATAAAAAAGTGAACGACGTATGCGTGCTTTTTTGAATAATTGCGAGGTTTTACAGGGCGCAGAAACCGAAAAACGAAAACACCAAAGCGAAAAATTTTTTTGCGGAGGTGTTTTTTTATGCGCAAAAATGTGGCAGTCCTGTTCGGCGGAAAGTCATGCGAAAACGAGATCTCGATCATTACGGGCACAATGGCTGCAAATCTTCTGGATACGGAGCGGTATGACGTCTATCCCGTTTACATAGCGCAGGACGGGGCGATGTACACGGGCAAAGAATTGCTGGATACATCTTTTTATCGGGGTGGAGAATTGGATAAAAAGGCAGATCGTGCCATTTTTTGTATGCAGGACTTGTGCCTGCTTCGCAAAAATAAGTTGAAACCGCTTGCGAAGATCGATTGCGCGCTCAACTGCTGTCACGGCATGGGAGGAGAAGACGGCGCCGTGTCTGCCGTGCTGGATATGAACGGCATAGCCAATGCGTCCCCCGATATGGCTTCTTCGGCGCTTTTTATGGATAAATCGCTCACAAAATTGGCGGCGAAAGCGTTGGGGGTACGTACATTGCCGTATTTTCGCATCAGCGAGAACGATTACAAAAAGCGCGGGGCGTTTGCCGTGCGCTGTATTGAGGAAAGATTGGGGTATCCCGTCATCATCAAGCCTGCGCGGCAGGGCTCGAGCATCGGCGTAGCGGTGGCGGAGGATCGGGCGCGGCTGTTGTTTGCCATCGAAGCGGGGTTTGCTTACGATACCCTCCTGATTGCGGAAAAATACCTGGCAGAGCGGCGCGAAATTAACTGTGCGTGCTATAAAAACGGCGACGAAATCGTCGTTTCGCCCTGCGAGGAGCCGAAAACACAGCACAAATTTTTAACGTTCGGCGATAAATATCTGGGCGGCGGAAAGGAAAACGCAAATGACTTTCCCGCAAAAATTTCCAAGGCAAGCGCGGAACTCGTGCAGGGGTATACAAAACTGCTGTACAGGCGCTTAAATCTTCGCGGCGTGGTGCGGGCAGACTTCCTTTTGAGCGGGAACGAAGTGTATTTCAATGAAATGAATACGGTGCCCGGGTCGCTCGCCTGGTATCTTTTCTGCAAAAATCTTGCCGATTTCAAACAACTTCTCACCGTATTCATCGAACAGGGTATCTGCGACAGCGTTGCGCGTTCGGAAAAAAAGATGCTTTCCAATTGCGGCGTTTTGAGCGGCGTTCGCGCATCGTCCAAACGCAGGGCATAAAAACAGGTATAAGACGAGCATAAGCTTGGCATAAGTCGGGAATAAGTCGGGAATGAGTCAGAAATAAGCCCGGTGTAAGAGATATAAGTCGGGAATAAGTTCGGCAGGAACCGAGCAAGAGAAGGACAGATGGAAATAATATGAAACTTTCACAAACAGCATAAAATGAACGCATTTTCCGTTTTGAGTGTGAAAAATTTCAGGTTCAAGCGGCAGAAAGGAGAGCGGGCGCAAATATTGTGCGCCCGCTCTCACTTTATACATTGAAAGAAAGGGGTAAGATAAGAAAAAGGTAAGAAAGGGGTAAGATAAGAAGGGAGTAAGATAAGAAGTGGATAAGTTTTGCAGATTGAGGGGAGAAGGAAACATTTTTTTGCAGGAGGAAGGAAGAGCGGGCGAGGATCGGCGTGAGGTAAAGGGGGAATTCGGGCTCGGGCGGGTGAACTTTGGATAAACGATATTTTTTGCGGGCTTACAAGGGCGGCGGGCAAATGCTTGTTTTTTTTTCGGATTTTTGGTAAAATGGGAAAAAAGTAAAACAGGAGCTTTGGAATATGGCAAAGATCGCAATGAAAAATCCCGTCGTAGAGATGGACGGGGACGAAATGACGCGGGTACTTTGGCAGTGGATCAAGGAAGATCTGATCTGCCCGTACGTAGATTTAAAGACAGAGTATTACGATCTGGGGCTGGTACACCGCGACGAAACGAACGATCAGGTGACGGTGGACGCGGCGAATGCGAACAAAAAATATAAAGTCGGGGTGAAGTGTGCGACGATCACGCCCAACGCGCAGCGCGTGGAGGAGTACAAGCTCAAACAGATGTGGAAGAGCCCGAACGGAACGATCCGCCGTATTCTGGACGGAACGGTTTTCCGTGCGCCCATTCTGGCGAAGGGGATCACGCCGTATATTCCCGGCTGGAAAAAGCCGATCGTGCTGGCGCGTCATGCGTACGGCGACGTGTATTCGGGCGTGGAAACGCAGGTAAAGCAGGGCGACAAGGCGTATCTTGTGGTGGAAGACGCGGACGGGAAAGTCGTGGAAAAGCTGTTGGTGCAGGATTTTAAAAACAGCGACGGGATCGTGCAGTCGGTGCACAATCTGGATAAGTCCATCGAAAGTTTTGCGCGTTCCTGCTTCAATTACGCGCTGGACGTAAAAATGCCGCTGTGGTTTGCGACGAAAGACACGATCTCCAAAAAATATGATCATCACTTCAAAGATATTTTTGCGCACATTTACGAAACGGAATACAAAGCGAAGTTTGAAGAAGCGGGCATCGAATATATGTACACGCTGATCGACGATGCGGTCGCGCGCATCGTGCGTTCGGAAGGCGGAATTTTGTGGGCGTGCAAGAACTATGACGGCGACGTGATGAGCGACATGGTGGCGACGGCGTACGGATCTTTGGGACTGATGACGTCGGTGCTTGTTTCGCCGGACGGAAATTATGAGTTTGAAGCGGCGCACGGCACGGTTACGCGGCACTATTATAAACATCTGAAAGGGGAAGAGACGTCCACGAACTCGGTGGCGACGATCTTTGCATGGACGGGTGCGCTGAAAAAGCGCGGCGAGCTGGACAATACGCCGGAACTTGTCGAATTTGCCAAACGTCTGGAGCAGGCGACGGTGCGCACGATCGAAGAGGGCGAGATGACGGGCGATCTGGTACCTTTGTTCCATGCGGAAGGCATCACGCCGAAGAAACTCAATTCGCGCGCGTTTCTGAAGGCCGTAGCAAAGAGAATGTGAGCGGCTGCAATTTGTAGACTTGCAAAAGGCGAGGGGGAGAATGTATGAAAAAATATTTCACGCTGAGTTTTGACGACGGCGTAACGCAGGACAGGCGGCTCGTGCAGTTGCTCAGAAAATACGGGCTGAAATGCACGTTCAACGTCAATTCGGGGCTTCTCGGCAAGGCTGGGGAGCTTCAGTTCGGGAACGGGAAGAGCGTTTCGCACAATAAGATCACGGCGGAGGAACTGCCTTCGCTGTACGACGGTTTTGAAGTGGCGGTGCATACGCGCACGCATCCGATGCTGACGGGCTGTTCCGTCCGCCGTATTCTGGAAGAAGTCATCGGCGATTCGGTAAGGCTAGGTGAACTGACGGGGTATGCGGTGCGCGGCATGGCATATCCGGGCGGACATCCGAATTACGACAGGCTGGTTACGGAAACTGTCCGCGAATATACGGATATCCGTTATGCCCGTACGATCGTTTCCACTTATGATTTCGGTTTTCCCGAAGATTTTATGGTATGGAATCCTACGGCGCACATTCTGGACGAAAAGACGGAAACGCTCATCGAGCGCTTTGCGGATGAAAAGAAAGATGGCCTTCTCTATCTTTGGGGGCATTCTTACGAACTGGATCTGCATGACTGCTGGGAGCGTGCGGAGAAAATTTTCAAAAGATTATCGGAACTCAGCGACGCACAGAGCCTGACGAATATGCAGGTTTGGGAAAACTGCCGCGGTTAAAAATATTGTGCGGCAAATACGCTTTTGAGATTCTTTTCGGAATGTTCAGGCGAAAAAAGCCTTGAAAGGATACGGGGGGAGGAAAAGTACAGAACGCCTGTCACGGAAGTGTTTTTACGAAAGTGATGGTTTTGTGAAACGTTCAGAAGGGAAATTATTTGTTGAATTTTCAATGAGACTGCCGGATCAGGGCAGACAGGAGGCGGGCAAAGAATGCCCGCCTCCTGTCTGCTTAAAGACCGAAATCGTACCGAAATCAGCATACGGGGATCGATCCGGAAATCAGCGTTTTTGGGGCAAAAGAAAAATCGTATCGGGATCTGAATGTATGGATCCACACCAAAATCGTATCAAATCCGGTGCTTTTTCTTAAAAATAAAAAATTCCGTGTTCAGACAGCCAAGGAAGGCTCAAAGGGCTTCCATGCCGCTGATGCGGATGTTTCGGGCTGTTAAAATAAGGGGGGGCGGGGCGGCTGTTTTTGGGAAATCCGAAAGTAAGGCTATCCAAAATATAAGTATAATTATACATTTCTATAAGTATTTCTATGGGTAATTTTAACAGAAACAGTTGACAATTGTAAACTGTTAAACTATAATGAGAAAACATAATAAACACAATTCACACATATTGGACACAAAAAGTGAACACGGGTGAACGAATTTTGGTCCAAAATGTATAATTCATTGAATAAATGAATAAGAAAAAAAGCCAACAACCGCAGTCCGTTCTGCGGAAATCTTAAACGGAGGAGATATATGAAAAGTATCAGGCGTCTGGCAACAATGGCATTTCTGTGCCTGTTCTTGGCTTTATCGCTGGGTATCGTGCTTTTTGCGACCAGTGCATGCAGCCAGGACGGACAGGAAAATACCTTGAGCGGAACTTACTATGCCGACGTGGACGATGCGGAATACACGTTTGTATTTGACGGGACATCGTTTACGTTCACAATGGACGGGGAACCGCTTACAGGTACGTATGTTTATGATGGCAGTGCGCTTACGCTCACCTTTAACGGCGACGCGAGTGCGACTGCTGAATTTGACGGCGACATTCTGAAAGTGACGTACAACGGCGTTACTTATGAAATGCTGCCCCGTATAGAATACATAGTCACATTTGATCTGGACGGAGGGGAGGGAACCGAGTCGGCGACGGTCGTCAACGGCAGAAAGCTTGCCCGTCCGGCGGATCCTGTAAAGGCTGGCTTTGTGTTCATAGCCTGGTATCAGGACAGTGCGTTTGAGAATCTGTATTCTTTTGACACGCCTGTTACGGGCAATATGACTTTGTATGCGCGGTTTGCGGAAGATCTGAGTGAAGAGGAATTTGTCGTGTCTTTCGACGCGGGTTCCGATTACACGGGAGAGGCGATCGCGGATACCGAAACGATCGGGGGCTGTGTTTATCTTTTGCCCGAACTGCCTGCTCAGGGCAGCAATGCGTTCCTTGGCTGGTGGATGAGTGACAGTCAGAATGCAGCCAAACTGACGGCAAAAGTGGAAGACGGTCAGAAATTGGATGAAGACACCACGCTGTATGCGGTGTGGGATAACGGTGCTCCGGCGGTTTCCGTCACTTCGGAAGGGGTGAGCTGGCTGTCCATGGGGGTCAACGTATCCTATACGGTCACGATCCTTGGGCCCGACGGCGAACCCACGCCTGTGAACGGGCAGATCACCAGTGCGTTGACGCAGGCGTTTGATTTTGCTTCCGCGGATGCGGGCGAATATGTTGTCACCGTTGCGGCCAAAGGCAAAACGACGACGGCATACTATACGAACAAGCAGCTTGCCAGGGTATCGCTTTTCAAGGTGGAAGGTTCGACGTTGATTTTCAACGAAGTGGCGAATGCGGAATACTATCTTCTGAGTTATACCTGCGGTACGGTCGGACATACGCACACGGATTTCCGTCTGGACGCGGCGTCCTATGATTTTTCCGACTGCGAGATGATCGCAGACGGGTTCTCCTTTGTTGTAAAGGCCGTTGCGGAAGGGTATGTGACTTCCGTATCCGCGCCTTACGTGTTTGAGCGGCATCTGGAACAGGTAACGGGGATCGCGGTCGACACTGCGAAGGACGTCCTTACCTGGGATGCGGCCGACAATGCGACTTCTTACATCATTACGATCGAAACGGATTCCGGAACGAAAACATTTACCGTTCAGGAATTGAGTTTTGATTTACAGTCTTTCTATGGAACGCTCAACATCAGTGTGAGTGCGGCGGCGCACGGCTACAATGCTTCTGCGGCGGCGACGTATGCGTATGAAAAAACGAGGCTGAGCACGCCTGCAAACATCCGTACGTCGAATGATTCCATCGTTTGGGACGTTGTTTCCGGTGCAACGGGATATATTGTGTCGATCGGGGATCAGAAATACACGGTAACGGAAAACAAGTTTACGCCCGAAGATCTTACTTCGGTCGGTTCGGAGTTCACGGTGACGGTGCAGGCCGTGGCGGCGGCGGAAGCGGACAATTCGTTTGCGGCGTCGGCGGTCGTTTCGCGCGAACTTACGAATATTGTCTATGCGGACGGAACGCTCAGCTGGAATCCCGTGATCGGCGTTTCGCAGTACGGCGTGCGCGTCAACGGCGGCAACGAGACGATCGTGGAAGACGCATCGCGCGTTGCTGTGGCTTTAACGCAGGCGGGACAGAATGTTCTTGAGGTGAGATATTATCTCGGTTCTAAGCCGAGCAAATGGATCGGGATCAATGTGGACGCTTCGGTAACGGTAACGCTCGACAACAATGCGGGCACGGGTTCCGCGACGAGCGAACTTTATTTTGCGGCAAACGATCATATTCTTCTGCCCTCCGATGCGGAGCGCCTCGGCTATACGTTCAACGGCTGGTATACGAGCGCGACGGGCGGTCAGAAAGTGGAAAGCGGCAGCGTTACGGCTACGGCGAATGTAACGTATTACGCGCAGTGGAAAGCGAATACCTATGTGGTCACCCTGTCGGTGCCTGAATCGGAAGGTTATTTTGAAAGCGGTTCCGATCAGGTTTACACGATGCAAGTGGATGTCACGTTCGGCAGCACGTTCACGCTGCCGGTGCCTTACAGCAAAGACGGCTCGCGTGCCTTCTATGGCTGGTACAGTGAATTCGGCGGTACGGGCACGCAGTACACGGATCCGGAAGGGGCAAGCCAGAATGGTTTTGTCTGGAATCTGATCGGTGATCGTACTTTCTATCCGAAGTGGGTGGAAGCGTTTACGTATACGCTGATCACCAACCCGAGTGATGCTTCACAGAAATCTTATTCCATTTCGCAGGGACTCGGTATCAATTACCTGACGAAGGTAACGGTTCCTGCAGTGTATAACGGATTGCCGGTGACGACGATCGAGAGCGAATGCTTTGCGCGCTGTGCAAAACTGGAGACCATTCATATTCCGGACAGCATCGTCCAGATCTTTATGGGTGAAAACGGTTCGAACAGTACTGGTTCCGCGTTCTACAACTGCACGGGGCTGAAAGAGATCGTCGTTTACGATGCATCTTCTTATATCAGCGGAAACTATCAGAAGTATTATTCGTCGGAGAACGGCGTTCTGATCTATGATAACCCGTACAACACAGTCGAACTTGCCTTTGTGCCTCTCGGTATTACGGGAGAGCTGACGATTCCGGATGCAGTCAAATCGATTCCGGCGAAGACTTTCTCCAATACAAAGATCACGGCTGTCAATATTCCGGCGAGCGTAACGCATATCGGAAATGCAGCATTTAACAGCAGCAGGATCACGAAGATCACATTCCTGCCGGTGCCGGAAGGAACGGAAGCGCAAGAGCTTGTCATCGAAGAAGAAGCGTTTATCGGGACCAGCATGGAAGAGATCACGCTTCCGGCTCGTCTGACGAATTTCAACGTGAACATCTTTACTTCGTGTGATGAGCTGGAAATGGTGAACATTGAAGAAACCGAATCCGGCACGAGTACATACACATCGGAGAACGGGGTTGTCTTTACGGACAAAGGGGCAACGCTTTACTATTGCCCGACCGGCCGTTCCGGTAAATATACGATTCCTGCGCAGGTTACGCGTATCGGAGAACGTGCGTTCTATAAATGCGTGAATCTGGAGGGAGTGGTGATCCCTGGCAATGTGATGAGCATTGGGCAGGAAGCGTTCTATGGCTGCCAGTTATTAAGTTCGCTTGTTTTTGAGGGAACATCCAAGGATCCGGAGCTTTCGATCGGCGAATCCGCATTTTACGGATGTGCTTCTCTGAGTTCGCTTTCGCTTCCGGAGAATCTGAAAGTACTTGAAAAATATGCGTTCGGCAATATTGCGGGGCTGATCAAGGTAACGGTGAACACCACGCTGGAAGAGATTTCGTATGACAACGGAGCTTTTGCCGATACAAAGGGCAATACATATGTCAGGACGCTTGTTCTCGGGCCGTCGGTAGCTGTTTTTGATATTAACGGTGTGTTCGGTTCGGCTGTTCTTACGAGTGTGGAAGTGGATCCGAGCAACCCCAATTTCGAAGCGGAAGGCGGTGTATTGTTTAATAAAGGCAAGACGCGTATCGTCTATTATCCGAGCGGCAAGACGGGCAGTTATGAACTCCCTGCTACCGTGCAGGAGATCGGTGCGAACGTATTCTATTCGAACGTCAACCTGACGTCCATTGAATTCGGTCCGAATCTTACGACCATCGACGAGAGTGCATTCGAGTCATGTACGGCGCTTGAAGAGATAATATTCAACAGCAGCGACACGGCGGGCGGCACGCTTGTCATCGGCAAGAAAGCTTTCTACAAGTGTTCTGTTGTCAGAAAGATTGTATTGCCTACCGGAAAGGAATCGATCACCATCGGCGATGAAGCTTTTGGCGGGTGCGCGCAGCTTGTTTCGATCGATCTTCCTGAGGG
>ERZ1106930.76-NODE-76-length-45061-cov-637.132671_pt1 | contig 45061 bp, 36 predicted proteins | sample MGYA00403663_ERZ1106930 | MGnify/ENA primary metagenome ERZ1106930 (study PRJEB35170, sample SAMEA104062438) | human gut metagenome | biome: human gut; feature: human-associated habitat; material: faeces | place: Denmark | collected 2012-06-26 ... | reverse complement strand
ATACCCGAGGCGAATCCCGAGTTGTGTGAAGCGCGCCGCCGAGGAATACCTGTATATGGCAGGGCGGAGCTTTTGGCTTTGGTCGCTTCATGTTTTGAAAATACGATCGGGATTGCGGGCTGTCACGGAAAAACAACGGCGACAGCTATGTGTGCGCATATTTTGGAGGAGTGTTCCGGAAGTTGCAGTGCACATATCGGAGGCGAAGATTTTGATTATTGCAATTTGTATTCGGGCGGAGATAAATTTTTTGTAACGGAAGCGTGTGAATATATGGGGAATTTCCTGCATTTAAGACCGGATGTTGCGGTCATTCTGAATACGGATGCGGATCATCTGGAGTGCTACGGAGATGCGGAGCAATTGGAGGCAGCCTACCGTACATATGCACGCGGTGCAAAAGCGGCGATCGTTTGCGGGGAAGATAAAATAGCCAAAGAGATCGACAGCGCATTGACGTTTGGGTTGACAAAAGAGTGCGATGTCGGGGCGGAAAATATTCGTTCGAATAACGGAAAATACTCTTTTTCATTGCGGATAAAGGGCGAGATATTAGACAAAATCAAGCTGAATGTTTATGGAAAGCACAATATTTACAATGCTTTGGCAGCGGCGGCGGTGGCGAAATATTACGGATACGATGCAGGTCTGACGGTGCGCGGACTGCAGAAATTCCGCGGGATACGCAGAAGGTTTGAGCTTTTGGGGGAACTGAACGGGGCGCAGATGATTGCCGATTATGCACATCATCCGAGGGAAATTTCGGCGGCTCTTGCGACGGCAAAAGAGGTTTGCGGCGGAAGACTTTTCGTCATTTTTCAGCCTCATACATATTCGAGAACAAGATTGCTGTTTGATGAGTTTTTGAAAGTTTTGTTTCCGATTGAAAATCTGGTCATTTATAAAACATATGCAGCAAGGGAATATTTTGATGCGGAAGGCAGTGCGCTCACCTTATCGGAAAGCCTTCCGAATTCGTTGTACATAGAATCATTGCGACAATTGCAATTGTATCTGCAGTGTTCATTAAAATCCGGAGATGTAGCTCTGTTTTTAGGAGCGGGGGATATTTATTTTATCGCAAAGAGAATACTTGATGACAAATAGACGGAACAATTTTTCGGGATATAGCAATGAAAGATACTTTTAAGAATACAAGCGCCGCCGGCTTAAAGCCGGCGGCGCCTGTATAAATTATAAACGGGATAATGCTTTTTCGATGCCGAAAAACGCAGAAAAACGAAATATTAAAAATCGATCGGCTGATTTTTTGCTTCACAAGCGAAAGCGAAATCGATGAATTGTCTTGCGCGTCGAGGAGATCTTCCGCCTTTGAGCAGAGCCCAGCGCTCTGCGAGGGCAAAGAGATCGTCCTGCGGGGTTTTGAGTTTGCAGTCGGCGGCAAGCTGACGAATGATGGAAAGGTATTCCGCTTTACCGGTGGAAGAGAAATAGACGGTCAGGCCGAACCGATCGGAGAGCGATAATTGTTCTTCCATCGTGTCGCGGGCATGGACGCTGTTTTCGCGGTCGGAGAAATTTTCTTTGAGGATGTGTCTGCGGTTGGATGTGGCGACGATCATAACGTTGGCGCCTTTTTCCGTCAGGCTTCCTTCAAGGCTGGCTTTCAGGGAAGTAACCTTTTCATCGCGTTCTTCCAAAGACAGGTCGTCGATGAAAATAAAAAATTTAAAGGGCAGACCTGCAAGGACTTCTTTCACGGCATTGATCTCTTTGATCTGATCTTTCGGGATCTCCACGGCGCGAAGACCTTTTTCCGCGTATTTATTCAGAATGGCATGAATGGTAGAGGATTTCCCGGTTCCTTTGTCCCCGTAGAGCAGCATATTTGAGTAAGGAAGCCCGGAGACAAAATTGATGGTATTGTCCTCGATCGCTTTTTTCTCGGCTTCATAGTCTTTCAGGTCTGAAAGGGTAATGTCTGAAGTGTTTCGGACGGGTTTGAGTGCCTTGTTTTCAAACGTGAATGCTTTATGGCCGATGTAAACGCCGTAGCCGTTGCGTTTATAAAAATCCTCAAGCTTTTGCAAGGATTTCCCGTCTCCCCAGTTTTTTCCGAAAACATCGTCGTCTTTGCCGTAGCGGATGGCAGGAAAACCGTCGCTGACGGCGAGCGCAGTCTTGCCGCAAAGATTATCGGCTTTTTTGGCGATATTTTGCAAAATGGCAAGATCGTGGGAATAGGCTTGGCAGATATCGTTGTTTAAAGTTCCCGCAAAGGCGCGGCGTGCAAACAGGTTATCGTCGTACAGGATTTTATGGGCGAGATAGGCGGCAAAAGAGTTCTGCATATCTTCCGCAAGGAGCAATTCTTCCGCGCGCGCATACGCGGCGATGTCATCGTCTTGCAGAGCACGGACAAAAGAGGCGATCGCCTCGTCCCGTAAAACGCCCCTGAGCAAAATTAAGGTATCTGTATCGTATGATTCCATGGAAACATCAACTCCGTAGAAATTTTTTTACTAATTATATATTTTTTTTTCGGGGAATGCAATTATTTGCGTGCATAATTCAAAGGAAATCAATTCATAAAATCGATTGAATATATCCGTAAAATTAATAAATAAAATTGCTGATTTGCTTGACGGAACGGGCAGACAGGTACTATAATAATTACAGACAAACGGAAATTCAATTTGCGGAGGAAACAACAATGGCAAAAATATATTATCAGTCGGATTGCGATATCAACGTTTTGAAGAACAAAACGGTAGCGATCATCGGTTACGGCAGCCAGGGTCATGCGCACGCCCTGAACCTGAAAGAGAGCGGTGTTAAAGTAGTTGTCGGTTTGTATGAGGGCAGCAAGTCGTGGGCGAAGGCAGAAAAGGCCGGATTGAAGGTGATGACGACGGCGGAAGCGGCAAAAGCGGCGGATATCATCATGATTCTGACGCCGGATGAAAAGCAGGCTAAGATTTATAAGGAGAGCATACTTCCCCATCTGACCGAGGGCAAAGCGCTCGCTTTTGCACACGGGTTCAATATTCATTTCAAGCAGATCATTCCTCCTGCGAATGTGGATGTGTTTATGATCGCGCCGAAGGCTCCGGGGCACACGGTACGCAGCGAGTACGTTGCGGGCAAAGGTACGCCTTGCCTGGTGGCGATTTATCAGGATGCGACGGGTAAAGCATTGGATATAGCGCTGGCATATGCCGCAGGGATCGGCGGTTCGCGTGCGGGCGTTCTGGAAACGACGTTCAAATGCGAAACGGAAACAGACCTTTTCGGTGAACAGGCGGTTTTGTGCGGCGGCGTGACGGCGTTGATGAAGGCAGGGTTTGAAACGCTGGTGGAAGCAGGGTACGATCCGAGGAATGCGTATTTTGAATGCATCCACGAGATGAAGCTGATCGTTGATCTTATATACAAGGGCGGTTTCTCTCTGATGCGTTATTCTATTTCCGATACGGCGGAATTCGGCGATTATGAGATCGGCAAGCGCATTATAACGGAAGATACGAAGAAAGAGATGAAGAAGGTTCTGGAAGAGATCCAGGACGGTACGTTTGCAAGCAAGTGGATTGCGGAGAACAATAACGGCCGTGCGCATTTCATTGCGAAACGCGCATTGGAAGCTTCGCACCAGCTGGAAGAAGTCGGCGCGGAACTGCGCAAGATGTATTCCTGGAGCAATGAAAAAGAAGATATGTAACGCAATAATACGTTTAGAAAGAGCCTCCGCAGGATTGCGGAGGCTCTTTCCGTCTTTTGAAATGATGCCGTGCCGCAATAAATATGCCGCCGCGCAGCGGATTCTGCGGTATTGTATTCCGTAAGGTAAGGACGTATATCAATTTTTCGGAAAATTATGAATAAAAGAGAGGAGTTTTCAGGCTGAAACGATAAGCAGCTTTCGGACGGCAAAGGGAAGGGGCGGGCGTCGGGAATGGGCATGAAAATAATGGAAATGCTTTTTTATATGCGCGCGCGATAATTTTCAAAAAAATCTTGTATTTTAATTGAATTATAAACAAAAAAATGATATAATGAAAACATATCGGTTTTGGCTTAAAAATCGTTGAAAAAAGAAAATAACGCGGAAGGGAGAAACGCATTGAATAACTTGGGAAGAGGCTCAGAGAATAACAAAAAAGATAAGGACGGGATATTTACGCGGGAAACGGCGGGATTGGTTCTGATTTTATTTGCCGCGATCGCGCTGGTGATCCTGATCTCGCGCGATGTGATTTTCGGAAACGTAGGGTTTGCGATCAGTTCGTTCCTTTTGGGGGCGTTCGGTTACTGTTCGTATGCAGTTCTTGCGGCGTTGATTTATGCCGGAGTGGTGCTTCTGACAGGGAAAAAATTGGCAGTGCCGCGCCGCAGGGCGGTATTCTGTGTATTGCTGTTTGTGTTTTTGGTATGCCTCGTACATACGATCACGGCGGCGGTAGGCGGGATCGTATACGGGAGCTACGGCGAATATCTTTCTGCCTGTTATAAAGCGGGGGAAAACAGTTTTTTCCAGACGACGGGGGGCGGTGTGATCATTGGGCTGATCGTATATCCGGTCGTAAAGCTGACGACCGCCGTAGGCGGATATATCATATTTTCTCTGTTGATTTTGGGAACGGCATATCTGATTTATGCAACGGAAACGGCGTCGAAGGCGGCGAAGCGTCATGCGGAAGTACCGCCGCAGGCTGATTATGCAACTTCGGATACTTCTGCTTTATACTCGTTGAATTATGCGGATCCTTCACAGCAGAAACCGGAGACGGAAAATGTGCAGTCATCGCAGATGTATGCCCAGCCGCAGCAGACGGTGGCGCAGCCTTCGCAGATGTACGCACAGCCTGCCGAGAACTCGGCGGCGCGATCCAAGCGTTTGTATGCGATCGGCGACGAGTTTGACATGAAGACAAAGCGTGAAATGCGGCAGGAAACGCGTCGGGCGGAAGAGGAACGCAGGTCGCAAAAAAATCAGCCCCAGAGCGCGCCCGTGAGCCCGTATGCGCAAAGCCACAGCATTTTGTACCCGGATCGCAAAGGTTCGGGAGATTACAGTTGGTATAATGAAAGGTTTGGTTCGGGGGGCGGATCCTATTCGTCGTCGCGTTCTTCCAAACCTGCGGAACCGGCACCGTTCGGCAGTTATACATCCAACGGAATATTTGACAAAGATTCCTATTTCAACAACCCGAATCGCGGAGCGATCAGCCGTGAGCAGTATTCGAACAATTTCCGTGCTCCGGGGAGCAGTAATTTTTCGGAAGGTCATGAACTGAGCACGCCGCGTACTCCGGCGCCGAAATCGCAGGAAGAGAATGCAAAGCCGACCGAGACGACGGCAAAGGAAGAAAAACCTGCACAGACGTATTCGGATCTGTATGCGGACGGAACGGAGAATAATATTTCGTATTCGGAAAGGCCGAAAAAGATCGTTACAGACACGACATCACAGTCGGAACAGGCGCGCAAACCGGAAGATTTTTACCGCAACGATGTTCCGACGGATTTTTCGTCGCGCGGAGAAAAGCCTGCGCATCATTCTGTTTCTTCGGAAGCGCAGGATCAGACGCGCAATTCGTACAGTGCTGGAATGCCGCAGAGTCCGCAGCCGCAAACGTATCGTCCGGCATTTCAGGATCAGGAAAGCCGCGATCCTCTTGCATCGGCGGACGCAGGCAGGACAGAGAAGCAGGATATCGATGTCTCGGAGACAATGCGCAGGGTCGGTTTCGGAAGTTTGCCGGGGCGCCGCAGCGCAGACGAGACGTCAGTGAACAAGGGTCAGGAAACGAGCGGGGCAGATTCTCAGGATACAGGCCGCATGACGCGCGGGGAGACAGCGGGGATCCGCGGACAGGCGCCGTCGCGGGAAACGCCGATACCCGATGCGAGTTCCGACGGTGATGTATCCGGTCGGATGCGGAATACGGAAGCGCCGCGGCGCAGTGAAGAGAACAGGCGTACGGATCGCCTGTCAGATACAACGGAACAGGAAGAATCCGGATTGAAGCCGATCACGGAAGATTTTGATTCCGCGGTGAATCTTTTCGACGACGATACGCCGGAAGATTCGGTCATACCGAATGCGATGGATCAGGTACAGAGCAGACGCGAACCGGAAAATGCAGGTCTGTCGCGCGGACGTGATCGCATTTCGCGGGCGGAAGAACCCGTGAAGGATGAGCCGCGTCCGAAGCACGTTTATGCAAAATATAAAGCGCCGTCTTTGGATCTGCTGCGCGATTATCCCAATGTGGCAAGCTCTGTGAACACGGAAGAAGTGGAGCAGAGCAAGGACACGATCGTCGAGACATTGGCGGCTTTGAAGATTCCTTGCGAAGTGGAAAGGGTGACGCGCGGGCCGTCCGTAACGCGCTATGAGATCAATATTCCGGGGAATATTCCCACGTCGCGCGTGCTAGGCTGCAACAACGAGCTTGCCATGCGTCTGCATGCGAAAGACGGCATCAATGTTCAGATCAATTACGAGAGCGGTCTGATCAGCATTGAAGTTCCGAACGAGAAAAAAGAGACTGTCGGACTGAAAGATCTGCTTCTTTCGCCCGAATTTGTGAACGCGAAGCCCGGTTCGCTGGAGTTTGGTATCGGAAAGGATATCGGCGGCAGACCGGTGTGCGGCGATATCGTAAAGATGACACATCTTTTGGTAGCAGGTGCAACCAACTCGGGTAAATCGGTGTGTTTGCACGCACTCATTATAAGTTTGCTGTATAAATACAGCCCGGAAGAGTTGCGCATAATATTGGTTGACCCGAAACAGGTAGAATTCAATATTTACGATAAACTTCCTCACCTGATGATCAATGAGATCATCAACGATCCGGCGAAGGTCGTAACGATGCTGAACTGGGCAATCGTGGAAATGGAAAGGCGGTATACGCTGTTCAAGGAAAAGACGCGCAGCGGCGTGCTTGTCCGTGAGGTAAACGAATACAATGCGAATTTAAAGCCTGACGAAGAGATGTTGCCGAAGATCGTGATCATTATCGATGAGCTTGCCGATCTGATGTCTGTTGCCAAGAAGGATGTGGAAGACAGGATCCAGCGGCTTACGCAGAAATCGCGTGCGGCGGGAATTCATTTGATTCTTGCGACGCAGCGTCCGTCGGTCAACGTCATTACGGGCGTTATCAAATCCAACCTGCCCACGCGTATAGCGCTGAAAGTCACGCAGGAAGTAGATTCCCGTACGATTCTGGACGAATCGGGGGCGGAGAATCTGCTCGGACAGGGCGATTTGCTGTATCGCACGGCGTCCATGACGTTCCCGAAGCGAGTACAGGGCGCATATGTTACAAATCCCGAAATCGAAGCGGTCGTCGATTACATCAAGAGCCATAACGAAGCATATTTCGACGATCGGGTGGCTGACTATATTAACAATGAAAAAGGCGGAGCCGGCGGCGGAGATTCCGGGGACGACGACAGTGTGGAAGCGGTTTATATCGATGCACTTCGTTATGTCGTTTCGATCGGGCAGGCGTCGATTTCGATGATTCAAAGGCGCTGTTCTGTCGGGTATCCGAAGGCGGGCAAGATCATCGAGTGGATGGAGAACATGGGCTACATTTCGGCGTTTGACGGAGCGAAAGCGCGGAAAGTACTTCTGACGCAGGAAGAATTTGACAGTAAATACGGCGATTACGGAGAATAAGGATGCTTGAAACGAAGAAATTCGGCATGGTATCGCTCGGTTGTGACAAAAACCGTGTGGATGCGGAGAGGCTTTTAGGTATTTTGCGTGAAAAAGGTTACTTCATTACGGATGATATAGCCGAGGCGAACATACTGATCGTGAATACCTGTGCGTTTTTGAATTCTGCGCGAAAGGAAGCGATCGACACCGTGTTGGATTGCGATGCATACAGGAGCGGGAATCTTGAAAAGATCGTGGTAACGGGATGCCTGCCGGAGAAATTTTCGGCAGAACTGTTCCCGACGCTGACGGAAGCAGACGTGTTTCTCGGCTGCAACGATGCGGACAAGCTGCTCGAGGCGATCGGGCGTTCGTATCGGGAGGGCAGAGTGAATATGGTGCACAGCGGCAGAGAATGGGAAGGTCAAAGAACGCTGACGACGCCGCTGCACTATGCGTATCTGAAAATTGCGGACGGGTGCAACAATCATTGCACGTATTGTCTGATCCCGAAGATACGAGGCAGGTATCGGTCCTATCCGATGGAAAAGCTCGTTGCGGAAGCGGAAAGCCTGGGCGATCTGTCCGAACTGATCCTTGTAGCGCAGGACACGACGCGTTACGGGGAAGATCTGTACGGTGAAAACAAATTTGTGGAACTGATAAGGCGGTTGTCTGCGCTGGAGAATATTCAGTCGATTCGTTTGCTGTACTGTTATCCAGACGTGATCGGGGAAGATCTGATCGCAGAGCTTGCCGAAAACAAAAAACTCGTCAAATATCTGGATATACCGCTGCAGCACAGTGAAGACCGCATTCTGAAACTGATGAACAGGAAAGGTTCGCGGGCGGAATATCTGGAACTTATCAAAAAATTGCGTGAGCGTGTGGAAGGGATCGCGATCCGCTCCACATTTATAGCGGGATTTCCGACGGAGACGAAAGAGGAGTCGGAAGCGCTTGGAGGATTTCTGAAGGAAGCAAAACTTACCAACTGCGGATTTTTTGCTTATTCGCGGGAGCCTGAAACGGCGGCATATCGCTTGAAGGGGCAGATCCCCGCCAAAGAAAAGGAGCGCAGGGTACGCGCTTTGTATCGGGTGCAAAAAGAGATCTCGGGAGAGTTTTTGCACGGTTATGTCGGCAAGACGGTCGAAGTTCTGTGCGACGGGATCGATTATGAGAAAGGCTGTTTTGCGGGGCGGACGTACTGGAGCGCACCGGAAATCGACGGAAAAGTATATTTCTTTGCACCGCAGGCGGAACAGGGAGAGCGGTACATGGTCAGAATAAAAAGAGCGGACAGTTACGATCTGTACGGCGAAACGGAGGACTACGATGAATCTGCCCAATAAAATTACATTATCGCGCATATTGCTGATTCCCGTATTTGCGGTGATCTTTTTTCTGGATGTCATACCGTACAATTATTTTATTTCGGCAATCATTTTTGTATTGGCGGCGTGTACGGATTTTATAGACGGACACATTGCGCGTTCGCGCAATTTGGTTACCAACCTCGGTAAATTCCTGGATCCGATCGCGGACAAGGTACTGGTTTCTACGGCGTTTATACTGCTTTTGGTACGGCAGGAGACTTTGACGGTGCTTTGGAGTGCGGACTGGGTATTGATCTATGCGGGCGTATGCGTGGCGGTGATTCTGGCGCGGGAGCTGATCGTAAGCGGATTCCGCATGGTGGCGGCGTCGACGGGGCTCGTGCTGGCGGCGGACAAGGTCGGAAAGGTTAAAACAACGTTTCAGGATATATCGATTGCAATGCTTCTGGCGGGGGCGGACTTTTTCGGAATATTGCAGGCGAGTCAGGTGCTGAACGGGATCGGCATTGTTACGCTGGGGATTGCGGCGGTATTGACGATCTGGTCGGGCACGGGATATATTGTAAAAAACAAGGCGGTTTTTAAAGAGAAACAGCAATGAAAAACGTCTGTATAGTTGTACGGAACAAAAGAAAAAGATTTTGCGGCGACGAATTCGAAGAGGGCGCAAAAGTTCTGGCGGACGGCGGTTTTGCGATCGACAAATATCTGATCCTGGGCGATAACGATGTGCATGAATTTGCGCAGACGGTCATAGAATGCAAGAATTTTTTTGATAACGTTTTTTTGTTTTCCGAGGAAGACCGCCTGGCGGAAATGCGCGGGAAAGTCTGTGAACTTGTGAAGGGGACTTCCTTCACGGGGACAGTGCTGGAGGCGGGGAAAAAATATTTTTTCTGCCTGCCGTTCGGTGCAGGCGGCGCTGCGCTTGTGCGCAGCGAAGTGCTGCCGTATCTGAAGGAAAAGTATTCTGTTTCCTTCGGGAGCGCTTACGTGCGCGCGTGCGGCGTGCCTAAAGATCTGCTGCGCAAAGTTTTGGAAGAAGCGAAAGCGGCGGCAGGAGCAGTCGAATTCAATACTGAGGAAAAGGACGGGGACTTCCGCATCGAAATTTTGTACAGCGACGCACCCAAGACGCAGGTCGATGAAGCGCAGAGGATCATAACGGGCGGATTGAACGAGTATGTTTACGCGATCGACGATACGCCGCTCAACCGGCGCGTATATGAACTTTTAAAACTTCGCGGTCAAAAACTGAGTATAGCGGAGTCGTTTACGGGCGGAGGCGTTGCGTCATCCCTGATTGAGATTCCGGGAGTGAGCGAAGTGCTTTTTGAGAGCATTGTTGCCTATGAAAACGCATCCAAACGCAAGCGGCTGGGAGTTCTTGCCGGGACGCTGGAAGAGCAGGGTGCCGTTTCGGACGAAACGGCTTATGAAATGGCGGCAGGGCTGTTGGCGACGGGGGAATGTTCGGTCGTTCTTTCCACGACGGGGATCGCGGGGCCTGCTTCCGACAATACGAATAAGCCGGTTGGGCTTTGTTATATAGCGGCGGGGACGAAAGAAGCGATCTACGTATACAAGTATATGTTTAAGGGGACGAGGGCGGAGATCACGCACAGAGCGATCACGCAGGCATTGTTTTTGTTATATAAACAGATCAAATAAACACAGAAAAAAATAAATCGGAGAGATTTTGCATGGATAACGAAAAACTCAAAGCATTGGATCAGGTATTGGCGCAGATCGAGAAGCATTACGGCAAGGGAGCCATAATGAAACTGGGTGATGCGGCAGGCAACACGGATATCGAAGTGATTCCGACGGGGTGCCTTTCGCTGGATATAGCGCTCGGGATCGGCGGACTTCCGCGCGGCAGGATCATTGAAATTTTCGGGCCGGAATCATCCGGTAAAACGACGGTTGCGCTTCACGCGATCGCGCAGATCCAGAAGATGGGCGGCATTGCGGCGTTTGTGGATGCCGAGCATGCACTGGATCCCGTATATGCAAAAAAATTAGGCGTGGATCTCGACAACCTGTATGTATCCCAGCCGGATACGGGAGAACAGGCATTGGATATTACCGATTCGCTGGTGCGGAGCGGAGCGGTCGATCTGATCGTCATTGACTCTGTTGCGGCGCTGACGCCGAAGGCAGAGATCGAGGGCGATATGGGCGATTCGCATGTCGGATTGCAGGCGCGGCTGATGTCGCAGGCATTGCGTAAACTGACGGGTATCATCAATAAATCGCATACGTGCGTCATTTTTATCAACCAATTGCGCGAGAAAGTCGGTGTCATGTTCGGAAATCCGGAAACGACGCCGGGCGGCAAGGCGTTGAAATTCTATGCCAGCGTGCGCATCGATGTCCGCAAAGCGGATGCGCTGAAAGACAGCGAAGGCATTATGGGAAACCGTACGAAGGCGAAGATCGTCAAAAACAAACTTGCGCCTCCGTTCAAGACGGCGGAATTTGACATCCTTTACGGTGAAGGCATTTCGCAGGAAGGGTGCCTGATCGATCTCGGGTGCGCTTGCGACGTGATCGCGAAGAGCGGCGCGTGGTTCTCGTATGACGGGGAAAAGGTTGCGCAGGGCAGAGAGCGCATGCGCGAATGGCTGAAAAAGAATCCGGAAAAGGCGCAGGAGATCGAAGCGAAGATCCGTGCGGCTTATAAGCCTGCCAAGGAAGAGCCTGCGGAAGAGCAGGACGAAGAGGACGAGGAAGAATAATTTCCGATGAAATACGGGTTTATAAAAGCGGCGGCGGCAACGCCGCCGATCAGGGTCGCCGATACGAAATTCAATGCCGCATCGATTCTGGACTGCTGTAAGGAAGCGGCGCAGGCAGGAGTTGAATTACTGGTATTTCCGGAATTGTGCGTATGCGGCTATACCTGCGGCGATCTTTTCGGCCAGGATGTGCTTTTACAAGGGGCGATGGCGGCATTGGAGGCTGTTGCGGAGCAGACGAAAAACTACAATATTTTGATTTTTGTCGGGGTGCCGTTCAAAATGGACGGAGTGCTGTACAACTGTGCCGCAGCGATCAACGGCGGTAAGGTGATAGCGCTCATACCGAAACGGCATTTACCGAATTATGCCGAGTTTTATGAAAAACGCAATTTTCAGCCGTATGTGGGCGAAAACAGGACGGTAGAATTTTGCGGTTATGAAGTTCCGTTCGGTACGAAAATCGTGATGCGTTCGAAAGGTGATCCAGATTTTTCGGTGGCGGCGGAACTTTGCGAAGATCTGTGGGTGCCGGCGCCGCCGTCGGTTTCGCATGCTTTGGCGGGGGCAAATATTATAGTAAACCTTTCTGCGAGCGACGAAACGGCAGGCAAGGCGGAATATCGCAGACTGTTGGTGAAAGCGCAGTCCGCAAAGACGGTTTGCGGGTACGTGTATGCGGACGCAGGCGAGGGCGAATCTACGACGGACATGGTATTTTCCGGCCACAATATGATTTGTGAAAACGGAGAACTTTTGTGTGAGAACGAGCCGTTTGCGGGGCGCGGACTTGTCGTATCGGAGATCGATGTCAGCAAGTTGGCGTATGAGCGGCGCCGGATCAATACGTTTTATGATACGGAATCGGTGGAAGGGTATTTGTCGGTCGGATTCAATGCCGGGGATGATTGGCAGGAACTTACCCGCAGTTTCCCGCGGTTTCCGTTTGTACCGCAAGGGGAAGCGCAGCTGTTTGAGCGCGCAGAGCTGATTCTTACGATGCAGGCATCGGGTCTGAAGAAACGTTTAGAGCATACGGGGGCAAAAACGGCGGTTCTCGGCATTTCGGGAGGACTGGACAGTGCGCTTGCATTGCTTGTTACGGTGCGCGCGTTTGATGCGTTGCACAAAGAGAGAAAGGATATTCTTGCCGTTACGATGCCTTGTTTTGGAACGACAAGCAAGACCAAGGGCAATGCGTTGCGTCTGATGCGGGAACTGGGTGTAACATACCGTACCGTCCCGATCGGGGATTCGGTCCGCCGTCATTTTAAAGATATCGGGCATGACGAATCGGTGCGCAATGCGGCCTATGAAAACGCACAGGCGCGGATGCGTACGATGGTTTTAATGGATCTTGCGAACGATCATGCGGGCTTGGTGATCGGTACGGGGGATCTGAGCGAACTGGCGCTCGGATGGGCGACGTACAACGGAGATCATATGTCTATGTACGGTGTGAACGCAAGTGTTCCGAAGACTTTGGTAAAATTTCTGATCGCGCATGAAGCGAAGCGGTTGGGCGGCAAAGCGGAAAAGGCTCTGACGGATATTATGAATACGGAGATCAGTCCGGAATTGCTGCCGCCCGAAGACGGAAAGATTGCGCAGAAGACGGAGGAACTGGTCGGGCCGTACGAATTGCATGACTTTTATTTGTATTATGCGATTCGCTGGGGCTTTCCGCCGTCGAAAGTTTATTATCTTGCGAAGAATGTTTTCCGCAACGTTTACAGCGATGCCGTACTGAAAAAATGGCTTTTGAATTTTTATAAGCGCTTTTTCTCACAGCAATTCAAACGTTCCTGCCTGCCGGACGGAGTGAAAGTGGGTTCGGTTACGTTATCTCCGCGCGGAGACTGGCGCATGCCGTCGGATGCAGTGGCGTTGTTGTGGCTGGAAGAAACGGAAAATTTATGACAGAAAAGTTCCTGCCTGTATGCGGGAACTTTTTTCATGCAGAAGGCGTAAATTTTTAAGATAGCGTTGACTTTTGTATAAAAATACGTTATAATTAAATAGGTATAAATGATAGGAATGCGTAAATGTTCGGATTTGTGTAAAATGAGAAGATTATTTCACAAAGGTGCGGAACAGTGCGCAAACTTAGTTTATATTTAAGTTCATTGTACAGGAGGCTATTCGATGTTTACAGCGAATTTAAGCTCCCTGTTTCTGGCAGGAACGGCGCCCGTGTGGGTCGTGATCGTACTTGCCGTCGCTATAGTGGCCGTTGGTGCTGCCTGCTTTTTTGTCGGCGGATGGCTTTATAAAAAGCTGACCGAGAAGAAAGTAGGAGAGGTAAATCAAAGAATCAAATTAATGCTGGATGAAGCGGAAAACGACGCAAAGGCATTAAAGAAAGAAGCTATTTTAGAGGCTAAGGAACAGGACTTAAAGTTAAGAAACGAATTTGAACGGGAAACAAAAGAAAAGAAGCAGGAATTGCAGAAAGCGGAACAGCGCCTGATGCAGAAAGAAGACAATCTTGACAAAAAAGAAGATTCTCTGCAGAAAAAATCGGATGCACTGGAGCAGCAGCAAAAGAATCTTGTCCGCCAGGAAGGCGAGATCAAGAAGATGCAGGAAAAGGTCAACCATCAGCATGATCTGATGTTGCAGGAACTGGAAAAAGTGGCGCAGTTGACGCGGGAAGAAGCGAAGAAAGCGCTGACAGATAATATTTTGGAAGAAACGCGGCATGATGTTGCCGTGCAGGTGCGCAACATCGAGCAGCAAGCGAAAGACGAAGCGGATCAGAATGCGAAAAAGATCATCAGCTTGGCGATCCAGCGCTGTGCGAGCGACCATGCTTCCGAGATTACCGTATCAGTCGTCCCGTTGCCGAACGACGATATGAAAGCGCGGATCATCGGGCGTGAGGGCAGAAATATCCGTGCGTTGGAGAATGCGACAGGGATCGAGCTGATCATCGATGATACGCCGGAAGTTGTGATTTTGTCAGGGTTTGATCCGGTGCGCAGGGAAGTTGCGCGGCTGGCTTTGGAGAAACTGATCAGCGACGGACGTATACATCCTGCGAGAATCGAAGAGACCGTGGAAAAGGTTCGCAAAGAACTCGACCAGCAGATCAAAGAAAACGGCGAAGCGGCTATGTTCGAGGTGGGTATTTTCGGTCTGCATCCGGAAATTATCAAATTGCTGGGCAGGCTCAAATACAGGACCAGTTACGGACAGAACGTTTATAAACATTCGATCGAGGTTGCACAGCTTGCGGGCATCATGGCTGCTGAGCTCGGGTTGGATGTGAATCTTGCAAAACGTGCCGGGCTTTTGCACGACATCGGCAAGGCTGTCGACCACGAACAGGAAGGCACGCACATTCAGATCGGTGCGGACATTGCCAAGAAATATAAAGAAAGCAATAATGTAATCAACGCGATTTTGGCGCATCACGGGGATGTGGAACCGAAAACGGTGGAAGCTGTTCTTGTACAGGCAGCGGATGCAATTTCGGGAGCGCGTCCCGGAGCACGCAGGGAGACGAGCACGAACTACGTGAAGCGTCTGGAGCAACTGGAAGCGATCGCATCTTCGTTCAAAGGTGTCGATAAGAGCTATGCGATCCAGGCAGGCCGCGAAGTGCGCGTCATTGTGAAACCTGAACAGATCGACGATGCTCATACTCTGTTCCTTGCCAAAGACATTGCGAAGAAGATCGAGCAGGAACTCGAATATCCCGGTCAGATCAAAGTCAATGTCATCCGCGAATTCCGCGGAGTTGAATACGCGAAATAATTCGATGAATTGTCAAACTAAGTGCAACATTTAATAGTATAATTCACCAATTCCATAAAAAAGGAAACGGTTTCCGTTTCCTTTTTTTATGCAAAAAACCTTGCGCTATGCACGCGGTTATGGTTCAATTATCGGGCAGAGCAGTTTGCTCTGCCCGATATCTTTTTAATAAGCGAAACGTTGCTTTTTTCTCGTATTGTCGGAAATGCGTGTAAGGAACGGATCCAAGAGTTAACCTTATTATTCTTTTTGATTGTAGTATTTTTAAGACGGCCGCCCGCAAAGCGCATATTCCTTGCGCTTTGCGGGCGGCTTCTTGTTTTTTGGAAAAGCGATGTATACGGCTTTTTACAAGGCAAGATCGGTCATTGTTTTGACGGAATCGGGAACAGAAACTTATATTTGACGAGTTTTAAAGAATAAAAAAAGGGAGACGGTGAAGTCATAACGGGCAGGGAACGCAAATATATATAAATATGCCTGTGGACAGGCAGAGGTGGGGATATGCTGGATTTTCTGACAGACAATTTAAGAGCGGCCCTGCGGGGTGTTAATATCAATCTCGTGTATGAACTTCGGATCCGCGCCAATAAGCCGGTCGTCGTCAATTATGGGGGGACATATCAGTTTCTTGGAATGTGCGGGTTGACCGAACATATCGGGAGTGCGTTGGTGGCCGGCTATGCGGATATTGAAACGATCATATATCGTGCCAGTGAATTTTCGGTGTATTCGGTAACGGAGCAATTGCGGCAGGGCTTTTTGACGGGAGCGGGCGGAGAGAGGATCGGATTAGCCGGTATTTTTGTCTATGAAAACGGGGCGGCATACACGATCAAGGAAGTGACGTCGGTCAATATCAGGGTACCGCATGAGATCCGCGGTTGTGCGGAAAGCATATACAGAACCTGTTTTCGAGGGAAAGTTTGCAGTGCCTTGATTTTATCTGCACCGGGCCGAGGAAAAACGACGATCCTGCGCGATCTGACCCGTCTGATTGCGGGGAGAAATCTGATCAACATTCTGATCAACGATGAAAGAAATGAGATCAGTGCGGCGTATCGGGATTTTTCTTTGGACACGGGAGCGTTTACGGATGTGATCAGGTATTCGAATAAGAAGGATGCGTTTACGTCTGCGGTGCGGGCCATGCGTCCAGATCTGATCATAACGGACGAGCTGGTGAGTGTGGAAGAGATCAGATCGGCGGCGATGTGTGTTCGCGGAGGGGTGGAGGTGATTGCTTCGGCGCATTGCAGGGATGCGGAGAGCATGAAGGGATCGCCGGTTTTATCGGAGGCGATTCGGGAGCGGGTGTTTGATTATTATATTTTCCTTGCGTCAAACGGGATAGGACAGGTTTCGGAAATTTACGATGCGGATTGGAAGCGGGTGGCCGTAAAGACGATATGATAAAATTTTTACTGTGTATCATTGCGGTTTCGTTGTGTGTATTGCTTGCGTGGCTTTTGACAAGAAAGTACAGGCTTCGGATGCAATTTTATTATAATCTGAATCTTTTTAACGAACGGCTGGTCAATGAAGTGAGCTATACAAAAATACCGTTGCCGGCATTTATGGAAAAGTATACGTTTAACGGAGATTTTAAGAGAATGTTGGAGGTGAAGAGGGATGCCCGCTTTGACAACGGAGATGAAGGGTGTGATATGGACTATCTGAGCGAAGATGAGCGTAAATTTTTGGGTGACTATTTTCGGATGATCGGCAAAAGCGATGCAGCGTCGCAGAGGACGTATTTATCGGCCATGCGTGAGGAGATCGCGGAAAAGAAGCAGAAGTCGGAGGAGCTGTACCGAAAATATTTTTCGTTGTATATCAAGTTAGGATTTCTTGCGGGACTGATTCTGGTTGTTTTGATCGTTTGAGGAGAAAAGGGAATGGAAATAGACGTCATATTCAAGATTGCGGCGATCGGGCTGATCGTGACGATTCTTTGCCAGATCCTGAAGAAATCGGATCGGGACGACATAGCAACCATTGTGAGCCTTGCAGGGCTTGTGATCGTGCTCACGGTAGTGCTGGACATGGTGGTTGATTTATTTGATTCTGTGAGGAACTTATTTGATTTATTCTGAGTATGGAACTGATACGGATTATCGGGGTAGGGTTGGTAACGGCAATTGCCGCGATTTTACTGCGCAGCACGAAGCCGGAGTTATCGTTTGCGGTAACGGTGGCGGGTTGTGTGATCATTCTTATTTTTTCTTTGGATATACTCTGGTCAACGTTTGGGATATTCGAGCAGATCGGTGAGCAGACGGGGATCGACAACTCTCTGATCCGCATTATACTGAAAATCATAGCGATCGGGTATCTGGTAGAATTTGCGGCAGGGGTGGTAGAAGATTTCGGGTCCAAAAGTGTGGCGGACAAGCTGGTATTTGCGGGGAAAGTGATAATATTCACGGTATCGGTGCCGATCGTGCAGACATTGGTATCATTGGTCGGCAGTTTTTTGGAGCTGGTATGAAACGGAAAACGCGCATACGGATGATGATCGTATTGGTGGTTCTTATGCTTATTCTGGCGGGGAATTTTTTTGTGGAAGCGTTTGCGGAAAGTTCAGACGATCTCAACGGGAGCATGGAAGATGCCATCGATCATCTGGATACGGAAGAGTTGCAGGAATATCTGGATTCATTGACGCAGGAACAGAGAGAAGCCTTCGGGAGCAATTTTGTAGATAAGCTGAAGGATCTCATTACGGGTGATTATTCTTTGGATTACGGGGGAATTCTTTCATCTCTGTCGGGGATATTTTTTGATCAGATAGCGGGGCTTTTGCCGATTTTTTGCGTGATATGTGCCGTATCGGTTTTGTGCGGGATTTTAGGCAGGTTCAAAAGTTCGTTTGCGGAGAAAGGCACCTCCAAAATGATATTTTTTGTGGGGTATTCGGCCGTGCTGGTACTGATTTTAACGAGTTTAACGGGAATCGTGAAAGATTGCAGTTCGACGGTACATTCTCTGCAATCGCAGATGCAGGCGATTTTTCCTGTCTTGCTGACATTGATAGCGACGAGCGGCGGGAGCGTATCGGTGGCGGTTTATCAGCCTGCTGTTTTGTTCTTGAGCGAGATCATCGTGGATATTGTTGCCGGGATCGTATTTCCGTTGGCGGCGATGATCTGTGTTCTGAACATGGTGGGAAATATGAGCCAGGAGATCAAGCTGAAGAATTTTTCAAATCTGTTTGCGGCGGTGATCAAATGGGTTCTCGGATTATCGTTGGCGGCGTTTACGGTATTTCTGACGGTGCAGGGAATCACGTCGGCCACGTATGACGGATTATCGTTCAAAGCGGCAAAATACGCCGTAAGCAATACGGTTCCGATCATCGGCAGTTTTTTGGGGAGCGGGTTCGATCTTGTGATTGCTGGGAGCGTGCTGATCAAAAATTCGGTAGGCTCCTGCGGGATATTTTTGCTTGTGATTGTGCTGATCGTTCCTTTGGTGCAATTGATCGCTTATAATTTATTTTTAAAACTTGCGGCGGCGGTTACGGAGCCGATCGGAGATGCGGGTATATCCAATTTTCTTTCTTCTTTATCCGGGACGGTCAATTATTTCACGGCAGGATTGCTTGCGGTCGGGTTTATGTATTTTATAACGGTATTGCTTTTGATTTGTTCATCAAATACATTATTTTAAAAATGGAAGCATATATTTTATCCGTCAGCGGAGCGGTTTTAGTTTCTGCGGTGGCGGTCATGCTGCTGCCCGAGGGGAAAACCGGGAAATTTATCGGCGGCATTTTGAAGCTGTTTTGTCTTTTGGTCATGTTGTTGCCCATTCCGAAGATGCTGGGGAAATATTTAGGGCAAGATGCGGAAATTCCTTCTTTTTCGGAGGAGGGGGAATTGGATGACGAATTCATCGGTTATATGTTTTCTAAGCGGGCGGAAGAAGAGGCAAAACGATTGGAAGAGCAGATCGATGAAGAGTTTGAAATTGTCGTAAACATTCAGATTGAGTGGGAATATGCCGAATATGCCTATAATGTTACAAAAGTTACGGTAAAAATTGAAAATTTCGGAATATACGGCGGCGACGAGCATATAAATGTTATAGAGCAAGTGAAAGAATATGTTGCCGCGATATACCAAGGTACGGAGGTGGAAGTAAATGAGTGAAGCGGCGGCAAAACTTGGACGGAAGATAAAGAGCGGGAAGTTGTTTGAGATCATAGTTGTTGTGATTCTGATTCTGGTGGTTGCGGTGATCGTATTCACCACCTTGACGGACAGAGAAACATCTGTCGAGACGGGCGGTGATTCTGCGGATTATGTACAGGAGCTGGAAGGACGTCTATCCAAGGCATTGTCGAAAATGGAAGGGGCGGGAGAAGTGAGCGTATTTGTGACGGTAGCTTCGGAAGGAGAAAAAGTACTGGCGGTGGAGACCGTGCAATCGGAAGACGGAACGGTGACGACGACCCCGATCCTGTCGGGAGGAGAGCCGGTGGTGCTGGAAGAACTGATGCCGGAAATAACGGGAGTGCTGATCGTGGCGGAAGGTGCAAACGACTTAAATGTGCGTTTTAATCTTCTGGAAGCGGCGGCATCCGTTTTAAATATCAACCAAAGCATAATCAAGGTATACACAATGGGCGGCAATTCATAAACAAAAAAAGGAGAGTGTTAAGTATGTCGAGAACCAAGAAAATTGTCATTATGACGGGGCTGGTGCTGTTGCTGGCGGTAACGGCGGTGTTTAATTTCGTATTGGCGGGAAGCCTTGACGGCAGTGCGGACGCAGGCGAAGTGACGGCGGCGAATTACTTTACTTCGTACAGGACGGAGCGTACCACGACGCGCAACGAAGAACTGTTGCAGCTGGATTCGATTTTGGAAAGCACGGAAGCGGGCAGCGAAGCATACGAAGAGGCGATGTCCCTGAAATTGCAGATCGTGGAAATGATGGAGCGCGAACTGTTGCTGGAAACGTATATCAAGTCGCTTGGATATACGGATGCGGTCGTGAGTATCGGAATGGACTCGGAAAACGTCAATGTATTTGTGAATGCGAGCGAACTTGCCTACAATGATTTCCTTTCGATCTATAATATTTTGACGGAAGAAGCGGGTTGTGATCCTGCAAACGTAAATATTATGCCGATCCAGGCGGAAATTTAATAAAAATACTGTTCAAATTTTAAAAAATGTGGTATAATATACATAAGAAAATTCTTGGAGAGCTACAATGGCACTTTTCAAACGTGTTCCGTCCGACGGTCAAAAAGGGAAAGTATCTTACAATTCCGGCATAGTGAGCGGAATTATCAGCCTTGCCGTTTCGGAAATTGAAGGAGTGGAACTGCTTCAAGGGAAAAAGCGCGGATTAAAGCTGTACTTTGAGAAGGAAGGTATCTACGCCGATATTTCCGTAAAAGTGGATTACGGGTACAATGTTCCCGAAGTTGCGTTCAAGATTCAGCAATCTGTCAAACATAACGTGGAAGCGATGACAGAGTACAAAGTCGCCAAGGTTGACGTTTATGTGGTCGGCGTTGAATTTTTGGATCACGCAGTCGAACAATAAACAAAATTTTAAGGTGTTTCCCCTCGGAAAATTTTTCGGGGGGAAATATTAAATTTTTACAGGGACGTACATTATGAGAAGTAAAGCGCGCGAATGTGCATTTAAGGTAATTTTTGCATCGTTGTTTCAATCGGAAGAGCCGGCTGAATTTCAGCGCGGCGTATATAAGACCTTTGCATTGGACGAAGAAGAAGCAAAATATGCAGACCGTCTGCTGGACTGCGTCAAAGATCATCGGGAAGAGTTGACGGAAGCATTGAACCGTTATTCGATCGGGTTTTCGGAAAAGAGAATGTTTCCGGTGGATAAAAGCCTGTTGCTGATGGCGATGGCGGAGATGAAATACATCGACGATGTGCCAGCGGTTGTCAGCATTGACGAGGCGGTAGGGCTTGCCCGCAAATATTCGACGGAAAAGAGCGTCGGGTATGTGAACGGCGTGTTGGGAGCGTATATGGCGGAGGTTACGAAAGATGGCGCAGATCATTGACGGCAAGGCGCTTGCGGAGGAACTTCGCGGAAAAATCCGTGAACGGGTTGCAAATTTTAAAAAAGAGCGCGGAAAAGATATCGGACTTGCGGTAGTACTGGTGGGTGAAAATCAGGCATCCAAGGTATATTTCCGCAACAAGATCAAGGCGTGCGAGGAAGTGGGGATCAAATCTTTTTCCTATCATCTGCCCGAGGAGACGAGTGAAGAACAAATTATTTCTTTAATCGACGAATTGGTTTCCTCAGAAAATGTGCACGGTATTTTGGTGCAGTTGCCGCTTCCGAAACATATCGATGAACAGAAGATCCTTCGCAGAATACCGCCCGCAAAAGATGTGGACGGATTCTGTGCGGAGAATGTGGGGAACCTTGCGATGAATCGGGAAACGATCGTTGCCTGCACGCCGTACGGCGTCATGAAGATGCTGGAAAAATACGGGATCGATCCGAAAGGCAAGACGGCGGTCGTTCTGGGCAGATCAAATATTGTAGGGAAACCAATGGCGATGCTTTTGCTGAACGCGGATGCGACGGTTACCGTTTGCCACAGTAAGACGAAAAATTTGCAGCAGGTATGCGCGGGTGCAGATATCTTGGTCGTTGCGATCGGGAAAGCAAAGTTTGTAACGGCGGATATGGTGAAAGAAGGCGCAGTCGTGATCGATGTCGGGATGGATCGCGATGAAAACGGAAAACTATGCGGCGATGTGGATTTTGAGCAGGTAAAAGACAAAGCGTCTTTGATTACGCCGGTGCCTGGCGGAGTCGGACCGATGACGATCACGATGCTGCTTTACAATACGGTGATTGCCGCGTCGAGGAGCTGAGCAGTTGGAAACGAAATTTGAACAAAGGATGGAAGAGCTGCGGCTTTTATTTGAAGAAATTCTCGAAGAATATCTAAAGAATTTGCAGATCAGACCGGAAATATTAAGCGAAAGCATGCAGTACTCGCTGAAGATCGGAGGAAAGCGGCTTCGTCCCGTATTGATGTTTGTGACGGCGCAGATGCTGGGCGGAAAGATACAGGATGTTTCCAATTTTGCCTTGGCGATCGAGATGATCCACACCTATTCGCTGATCCATGACGATCTTCCGGCGATGGACAATGATGATTTTCGCAGAGGAAAGCCGAGCAATCACAAGCAATTCGGGGAAGGTCAGGCGATTCTTGCGGGCGACGCGCTTTTGAATGAGGCATACGGGCTTTGTTTTGAAGAGTGCAACAAAGGGAAAAGCTATCGCATGGCGGCTTCGGTTTTGTGTAAGAATGCAGGTGCATCCGGGATGGTTGCGGGACAAGCCGCCGATTTGTTCTGGCAGGGCAGAGACGATGCCGGAAAAGCGGAGGCGGATTTTATCATACTGAATAAAACGGCGAAAATGATTATGAGCGCCGTAACGATTCCCGCCTATGTGTATGATGCGGATGAGAACATCATCGCTCTTTTGAATGAATTCGGAAAAAATTTCGGTTTCTTGTTTCAGATCACGGACGATCTTCTGGATTATACAGGAGACTTTGAAAAACTCGGGAAGTCAGTCGGTAAAGACGCGGCGGAACAGAAGATATCCAGCGTGAACTTGTACGGAAAGGAGAAGAGTGAAGAGCTTGCAGACTATTATTGCGGGCTGTGCCTGAAGATTCTGGACGAGTTGCCGTATGAGTGTTCGTTTTTACAGGAACTGACGACGTATGTCCGAAACAGAGAGGCGTAATCATGCGCTTGGATAAATATTTAGCGGGACACGGATTTGCGTCCCGTACGAAAGCAGCGCGCGCCCTTGAAAAAGGGCGTGTTCTTGTAAACGGAAAAGCGGGCAGAGCATCGCAGGAAGTATCGGAAGCGGATCGGATCGAAATTTTGGAAGAGCCGATCGCATTTGTATCCGAAGGCGGGTTTAAACTTTACAAAGCTCTGCAGGATTTTTCGGAGAGCGTACAGGGGCTTGCCTGTATCGATTTGGGAGCCAGTACGGGCGGGTTTACCGATTGCCTGTTAAAAAGCGGCGCCAAATGCGTCTATGCGGTGGATGTCGGGGAAAGTCAGTTGGATGCGGCTTTGGCGGCAGATCCGCGGGTCTGTGTGATGGATCGAAAAAATGCGCGGTATTTAACGAAGGAAGATTTCCCAACGCAGGCGGATGTCGTGACGGCAGATCTCAGCTTTATATCGCTTGCATATATCCTCCCTGTCGTTGCGGCCCTTTTGGAAAAGGACGGCAAAGCCTATGTTCTGATCAAACCGCAGTTTGAATGCGGCGGGAAGGGGCAGGACAAGCATGGCATTGTAAAGGATAAAAAGCTGCATGAATCCATAGTGACCAGGGTATGCGAGACGGCGGAAAAATTAAATCTTGCTCCGCAGAAACTGACGAATGCACCGCTCAGGGAGCGGAAAAACACAGAGTATGTTTTGCTTTTGAAAAAAGGCGGGAAAACAGCGGATATGGCAGACCTTTTGCAGGCGGTGCGCGATCCGGATTAAGCGAAGGGAGAAACGGATGAGGAACGAAAGATATACCGAGGAGCAGAAACTTTTATTAAAGATTGATCCGAAAACGTATACGCCGGAAGAAGAGTATATTATGCGGCGGTCGTTGATTCCCCGCAAGCAATATGCGCCGGAATCGGATGAAGAAGGAAAGTTGCTTGCAAAACAAATTTTAGGGGAAGAGGAATACGCTCGTTTTCTGAGAGTCTGTGAAGATATCTGTTCTCGTTATGGTGCGAAGGGAGAATGGAGTGCGGGAGACAGCCGCTGGAAATTGTTTTACAGATTCCATGTGAAAAGCAAAGCGCTCTGCAGTATCGGGATGGTATTGGATCTGTTTGAACTCAGATTCGGTTTCGGAAAGAAAGAGATGGATCGCTTTGAAAAGGAGAGAAATACATTTTCGAGGGCGGGGATCCAGTGGACGTACGATACTGTTTTGGAGAAGAACGGAAGAAAAATTTTGTCGTTTGATCTTCGGGATGCGGCTACGTATGAAGAAGTTTTTCGGTTGTTGGATTTTCGGGTGAAAACGGCAAAAGAATAGGCTTTTGTATAGGCGGAGCGGTATATATCTTTTAAAATAATTGCAAAATCAGACGATTTTTTATATAATGGAAAGGTAACATTGTATGAGCGGGCAATCGGGCCACGCGTGGAGAAACAGGAATGGCAAAACCGAGTAAATTTATCCGAAATTTTTGTATTATTGCGCATATCGATCATGGAAAAAGCACGATTGCGGACAGGCTGATGGAATTAACGGGACAGGTATCCAGCCGTGATATGGAAGATCAGTTATTGGATTCCATGGATCTGGAACGTGAGCGTGGTATAACGATCAAATTGACGCCTGTGCGCATGTATTACAAAGCGGACGACGGAAACGAATATGAGCTGAACCTGATCGATACGCCGGGGCATGTGGATTTCACGTACGAAGTATCTCGTTCGCTCGCTGCTTGTGAAGGTGCGATCCTGGTGGTCGATGCAACGCAGGGGATCGAAGCGCAGACTCTGGCAAATGTATATCTTGCATTGGAAAACGATCTGGAGATCATACCGGTGATCAATAAGATCGACCTGCAGTCGGCGGATATTGAAGGGACGAAAAAAGAGATCGAAGAAGTGATCGGCCTCGATGCGTCCTATGCGCCCTGTGTTTCGGCAAAAGAAGGGACGAACATAAAGGACATCTTAGAAAAGATCGTGCAATATGTACCTGCGCCGGACGGAGATACCGAGGCGCCGCTGAAAGCTCTGATTTTTGACAGCTATTACGATAATTATAAAGGCGTTATTTTGTTTGTGCGGCTCAAAGACGGGCAGGTTAAGGTGGGGGACGTGATCAAGACGTTTCGATCGGACAAGCAGTATGACGTAACGGAAGTCGGGGCATTCAATCCGAAACTTACCCCGAAAGAAATACTGCGCGCGGGTGAGGTCGGATATATTGCTGCGAGCATAAAGAGCATTCAGGACGTTGCGGTAGGCGATACGGTAACAGATGCGTTGAATCCTGCGGCAGAGCCTCTGCCCGGTTATAAAAAGGTGCAGTCGGTGGTGTTTTGCGGCATATATCCGTTGGACGGAAGCAAATTCAACGACCTGAAAGATGCGCTTTTAAAATTGCAGCTGAACGATGCATCCTTGTTGTTTGAACCGGACACATCGGTGGCGCTCGGGTTTGGATTCCGCTGCGGATTTTTGGGGCTTCTGCATATGGAAATCATTCAGGAGCGGATCGAACGCGAATTTAATCTGGATATTATTACGACAGCGCCGAGCGTATCTTACCTGGTCCATAAGACGGACGGTGAACAGTTTTTTGTGGATAATCCGTCGCATTTGCCCGATCCTGCAGACATTGACTACATGGAAGAGCCGATGGTAAAAGTGGAAATTTTCTCTCCGCCCGAATACATCGGTTCGATCATGGACTTGTGCCAGGACAAACGCGGTGTCTTTAAAGATATGACTTATCTGGATAAGAAGCGGGTCAAACTTTTATATACATTGCCTCTTAACGAAATCATCTATGACTTTTTTGATCAGATCAAATCCCGTACGAGAGGATACGCGAGCTTTGATTATGAGCTGATCGGGTATGAAAAGAGTGATCTGGTAAAGCTGGATATTTTGTTGAACGGGGAAGTTTGCGATGCTCTTTCCATGATCGTCCATAAGGATAGAGCGTATCCGCGCGGCAGGGAACTGGCTGAAAATCTGAAAGATGCGATCCCGCGCCAGCTGTTTGAAATACCGATACAGGCGGCTGTCGGAGGGAAAGTCATTGCGCGCGAAACGGTAAAAGCCGTACGAAAAGACGTCCTCGCAAAATGTTACGGCGGCGACATTACGCGAAAAAAGAAGCTCTTGGAAAAACAGAAAGAAGGCAAAAAGCGCATGCGCAGCATAGGATCTGTAGAAGTGCCGAGCGAAGTCTTTATGTCGATTTTGAAAACAAACAAATAAATTTCGGGCAAATGTTCTGCTTTTTTTAGAGATTCGTTTTATAATCTTTTCAAAAAACACGAGAGTTGTTTTTGATATTTTTTATATTTATTTCAAGTTTGCGATGTATTATGTCTGACGTAATACGTTTAAATGTAGGTTGTATTGGTCTGTCGGGGAGAGAGATGGGGATGATGAGAAACTGAGTCGGGTTTAGGTGAACCGAAATGAAAAGAGCTGTAATTTTGGATTTTTATGGGACTGTCGTGCATGAGGCTTATGCGTTGCTGGATGAAATAGCGGCCGTATTTCATAAATGCGGAGCGAGTTGCGGTGTGCAGGAGATTCATCGTTTATGGTGGAAAAGTTTTGCGGATTTATGCGACGGGGCATACGGTGAAAATTTCAGAAATCAAAAGACGCTTTATTTTTCTGCATTTGAGAATATGGAAAAGCAGACCGGAGTAACCGTGAATAAAAGCAGTCTCGTGAAATCCATGGTTGAATTTTCTCTTACGTCGGAGCCTTTCGATGATGCTTTGCATTTTTTGCAGGATTGTCCGCTTCCTTGTTTTATCTTGTCCAACATAGACACGAACGAACTTGATACCATGATCCGTAAACACTCTTTGAAGGTAAAAGACTTTTATACGAGTGAGGAAGCAAGGGAGTATAAACCGCGAAAGGGTATTTTTGAAAAAGGATTGAAAAAATTCGGCTTAAAAGCGGAAGAAGCTGTTTATGTCGGTGATTCGCTGCGCAATGATTATTTCGGTGCGCGCGGTGCGAGGATTGATTCTGTATGGTTGAATCGTCTGAACGCCGAAATTCCGAACGGTGTCGTAAGTTGTCCGGATTTCAATGCTGTTCTTCCTCTTGTTTTGCGGCAGGAGTTTCCGAAAGGATAAAAGCGGATTTGATTAGTATAGCCGTATTCGTGCAAAAGATCGGATAAAAGTCTTGATGGCGTGGCTGAAAGATGATATATCCGTTTGTCAGTGGCCTTTACAGGGCTGGGAGATAAAGAGCAAATGGTAAAGTCGGGAGAGGGGAATTTTTTTGACCGCGTATACGAACGCGTAAGGCAGATCCCTTTCGGCAGGGTCGCGACCTATGGTCAGATCGCAAAAGCATGCGGCGCGCCCCGCTCGTCCCGTGCGGTAGGATATGCATTGCATGTAAATCCGATGCCGGGGATTATTCCTTGTCATCGCGTGGTGAACAGGGACGGCAGACTTGCGCCGGGGTTTGCGTTCGGTGGGCCGGAAACACAGAAAGACATGTTGGAAAAAGAGGGCGTTTCTGTAGAGAAACGCCCCGATCATATGTATTATGTCGATTTAAACAGGTACGGGATTCTGGCTTTTCAGGAATATGAAAAGTAATATGTCTGGCAGAATCCGTTTGAGGTGGTAATCATGGCGGGAATTTATATTCATATTCCATTTTGCAAATCGAAGTGCAGGTATTGTGATTTTACTTCGTATCCGAGCAAAATTGGATACGCGGATGCCTACATGGCGTGCGTATATAAAGAAATGAAACTGCGTGCGCCCGAGCTGAAAGATAAAACTTTTGATACGGTATATTTCGGGGGCGGTACGCCGTCAGTCATCGACGCTATGTCCATAGTCGGGTGCATGAACCTGATCCGATCGGATTTTAATTTGGCGAAGAATGCGGAAGTTACGATCGAGATCAATCCGGGGACTGCGGATGAGGAGAAGATTGCTTTGTACAAAAAGGCAGGGATCAATCGGTTTTCGATCGGCTTGCAATCGGCAAATGATTCCATCCTGGAGGATATCGGACGCATACATACGGCCGATGATTTTGTGAAGACGTGTTCAATGCTCGGAGATGTTAACAAGAGCGCGGATATCATGATCGGTCTTAAAAATCAAAGGCAAGAGGATATATCTGAGTCGATCGATCTGGCTGTTCGGTGCGGGGTAAAACACATATCCATGTATGCCTTAACCCCGGAGGACGGAACTCCGATGTATTCGGATTATCTGAACGGAGAACTTCCTGATTCGGATGAGGTTGCGGATCAGTACGAGAAGGCGAGAGTGTATCTGAAGGAGAAAGGATTTTTCCGTTACGAAGTTTCAAATTTTGCCGTTCCCGGATACGAATCGCGGCATAATCTGAATTATTGGAGAAGGGGCGAATATATAGGATTCGGGGTGGCTGCAAGCTCTTTTATGAACAACCGAAGATTTACCAATACGCGTGATCTTGACGAGTACATGAAATGTATCATGACAAATTATTATCCTGTGGTTGATAATGCAGTGATCGAGGGGGATGACGCTAAATTTGAAATGGTCATGCTTGCGTTGCGCACGGCGGAAGGGTTGAGTCTTGCAAAATATAAAAACACGTTCGGGACGGATTTTCCTGTCGATTTTTTCGAACCGCTGAAAAAGAATGTCCGATATCTTGTCTGCGAGAATGGAAGAGTGCGCATCAAGGATGAATATTTATATGTGCAAAATTCTATTTTGATGGATTTTTTGCAGTAATGCGAAGTACTATGTGTGGTATAATTGGATAATTTAGACAAAATAAAGCCCCGTTACGGGCTTTATTTTGCTATGTGACCGGAATACGGTTATTCAAGGCATAAAAACTGAGCGAGCATCGATTTTTCCGTGGCAGCTCTTTGTTGTATTTCGGGACAGTCGTTGGGTTGTCTTATGCTTTCAAGTCAGGCTCTTGGCTGTTTTGTGGCAAGCACTTCACCGGTTTCGGCATCGGCGAGCATGGCAAACGTGTTGCCGCTGCGGTCTGTCAGCCCGATATAATAGTAGCATTCGTTGTTTTCATACAGGAGCCTTACGTAGATTTCGGCGCAAAAAACATTTCCGTCGGACAACTCGTTAAATTGTTCGGGTTCTTCTGCCGATACTTTTTTCAGCAGGTCGGACAAGGATAGAACGTCGTCGCCTTTGACGCTTTCGGCCTGAATGGAAATGGAAGAAGCTTCGTCCGATTCCGTATCGGTAAAAGTAAACACGATTTCTTTTTCTTGCGGTGCGGAAATGGATTGCGACCAGGTGTGAACCATTTTTACGCTGTCGAAGGAAAGTTCTCCTTCATAATTTTTCCCGTCCAGGGAAAATTGAACTATGTATGTCTTTGTGTTGTCCGGGGTGGAAAACGCAAGTTCGAACATATCGCTCATTTCGGCGGCATTCCCGTCCGCCTGATAGGGATATTCTTTTTTGGAACAGGATGCGAATACGCTGTAATCTCCGCTCGATCCGTAAAAGATATCGCTCCTGTATTCGGAGACATATTTTGTCAGGTCTGGGGTTCGGCTGCATCCTGCGGCAGGGATCAGTGCGAACAGACACAGGGCCAGCATTCCGGTGAACAGAATTTTTTTCATGATTACCTCGATGGAATTTTTTTTGTTTATACTATTTTATGGTGCAGTTGCGAGGAAAATGCGGAATTATATCGGGAAATTTTATTCATAGTGTTGCTTTTTTTGCTTGATTATGGTAAAATAATCAAAATTCAACACAGGTGGCTCAGTGCAGCCTGGAGAGAGTTTGAATCGGAAGAAGTGCCGTGCAGACCGAAACTTATAAATTGCGGTTAACGGAACAGAACCGAGGAGCGATTTGCATGGGAAAACTGATTGTTAAAACGGCGGCGATCACGCTTGCCTGCATCATTGCGGTTGCGTTGATTTTGTTCGGCGTATTCAGCTTGTTTTTTCCTTCCGTGATGGTGGCCGTGACGGATAAACTGGGAATGGAATCGGCATGCGCGTCGTACAGTGTTTCGCAGTATAAAAAGAGCGGGACGATCGGGGATTTGTCCGCTGCGGTAAAGCGCAGTTATGCTGCAGGTCATTATGAGGATGCAGCGTCTTACGGTAAGATCCTGATCAATGACGACGGATTCACGGCTTTTTGTGATACGGCGGATGCGCAGATGAGTCCGGCGGAAGAATTGATCATGGGAAATACAGCTTATTATTATATAGGTATCACGGTGGCGTCGCAATATTTTGTCGGATCGGATGAAGCGATCGATACGGCATTCGGAGCATTGGGCGACCGTTTTACGGAAAATAATCCGGTCGTATTTCTTGTAAATGCGGCGAAGAGTCGGGAAGATAAAGAATTTTGCGGGCAGGTTCTGGAGCGGTTGAGCGCATGGGATCCTCGGGCAGAGGATGAAAAATATTTTGAAGATTATAAAACTGCATTGGAAGAATATTGCCGTTAGTATTTAATTTGTCTTAATTTTACCAAAATAGAGAATAAAGAAGAGGAGATGCTTATGAACAAGATTGTGCAGGAAGGATTGACATTCGACGATGTATTGCTGATCCCTGCGGCATCGGATGTATTGCCGTCGGGGGTGAATCTGAACACGAAGCTTACGGATGATATTTCGTTGAACATACCGCTTATGAGTTCCGCGATGGACACGGTAACGGAGAGCCGTTTAGCGATAGCTTTGGCGAGGGAAGGCGGCATAGGCATTATCCATAAAAACATGACGATCGAAGAGCAGGCCAGCCAGGTTGACAAAGTAAAGCGCAGTGAGCATGGCGTTATTACGGATCCGTTCTTTTTGTCGCCGGACAACAGTGTACGTGAAGCGGTAGCCTTGATGGAGCGTTATAAGATCAGCGGGGTACCGATCACGAAGAACGGAAAGCTGGTCGGGATTCTGACGAACCGTGATCTTCGGTTTGAGAATAATTATGATCAGCCGATCGACAATGTAATGACGAAAGAGAATCTTGTGACGGCTCCGGTAGGGACTTCTTTGGAGGAAGCGCAGAAGATACTCGGCAAGCACAGGATTGAGAAATTGCCGATCGTAGACAAAGACGGATATCTGAAAGGTCTGATCACGATCAAAGACATTGAAAAGAGTATCCAGTATCCGAATTCGGCGCGCGACAAAAACGGCAGACTTCTGGTCGGCGCGGCAGTGGGAACGGCGGCGAATACGATGGAGCGCATTGCGGCTTTGGTTTCGGCGAAAGTGGACGTGATCACGGTGGATACGGCGCACGGGCACAGCAAGGGAGTTATCGAGGAAGTTGCAAAGATCAAAGCGAAATATCCGAATTTGCCGTTGATTGCCGGAAATGTAGCGACGGCGGAAGCGACGAAGGCTTTGTTTGATGTCGGGGCGGATGTTGTGAAAGTCGGCATCGGGCCGGGATCGATCTGTACGACCCGTATTGTGGCGGGGATCGGCATGCCGCAGCTGACGGCGATCATGAACTGTGCGGAGCAGGCGGACAAGATGGGCAAACGCATTATTGCGGACGGCGGTATCAAGTACAGCGGAGATATCGTAAAGGCGATCGGGGCAGGTGCTTCGGTGGTAATGATCGGCAGCTTGTTTGCCGGTACGTTGGAGAGCCCGGGAGAAATCGAGATATACCAGGGCAGGAGCTTTAAAGTTTATCGCGGAATGGGATCTTTGGGTGCAATGGCGGCAGGCAGCAAAGACAGGTATTTCCAGGAGAATGCGCAGAAGTTTGTGCCGGAAGGCGTGGAAGGGCGCGTTCCTTATAGAGGGAGCCTGGCGGACATCGTATTCCAGATGATGGGCGGATTGCGTGCAGGCATGGGATATTGCGGAATGCATACGATCGACGAAATGCGCAAAAAGGCGAAATTTGTCCGCATCACGAATGCGAGCCTGGTGGAAAGTCATCCGCATGATATTTCCATAACGAAGGAATCACCGAATTACAGTCCTCGCGGGCTGTAAGGAAAATGCGTGTACCGCGGGGGGAAGCCGCGGTACATTCTTTTGTAAAAATATACGAATCGAAAGACGGAGAAACGAATCATGCAGCATCAGAAAGTTTTGGTTCTGGATTTTGGCGGACAATACAATCAGCTGATCGCGCGGCGTGTGCGTGAGCAGGGAGTTTACTGTGATCTTGTTCCATACAATAAGACGATCGAAGAGATACTGGATTACGATCCGATCGGAATTATATTTACGGGCGGGCCGAACAGTGTATATGCGGAAGACGCGCCGGATGTGGACAAGAGAATATTTGAATTGAATATACCGATTCTCGGCATATGTTACGGATGCCAGCTGATCGCATACAAATTAGGCGGCGACGTGACGCATGCGGATACGCGCGAATACGGGAAAAGCGAGATCACCTATGATACGTCCAGCAAGATATTTGCGGATGTGACGAAGAACAATATTTGCTGGATGAGTCATACCGACTATGTAAGCCGGGTACCGGAAGGTTTCCGTATAACGGCGGCGACGAAGACTTGTCCTGCGGCGGGGTTTGAGAATGCGTCGCGGAAAATTTACGGGATCCAGTTCCATACGGAAGTGCATCATACGCAGGAAGGCGAAAAGATCCTGCACAATTTCCTTTATGACGTGTGCGGAGCAAAAGGCGACTGGACGATGTCAAATTTTGTGAATGAACAGGTTGCGCACCTGAAGGAAAAGCTTGCGGGCAAGAAAGTTCTTTGCGCGATGAGCGGGGGTGTTGACAGTGCGGTGGCGGCGACTTTGGTGCACCGTGCGGCAGGAGATAATCTGACCTGTGTGTTTGTGGATCATGGTTTGCTCCGCAAAGGCGAATCGGAAGAAGTTGTGAGCGTTTTCCGCGATAAGCTGGGCATGAATCTGATACGGGCGGATGCAGGCGAGCGGTTTTTGTCGAAATTGAAGGGCGTATCCGATCCTGAGCGCAAGCGCAAGATCATCGGGGAAGAGTTTATCAAAGTATTTGAGGCGGAAGCCAAAAAAATAGGTGCCGTGGATTTTCTTGTGCAGGGAACCATTTATCCGGACGTCATCGAGAGCGGGAAGGGAGCGTCGGCGGTGATCAAGAGCCATCACAATGTCGGCGGATTGCCTTCGGTGGTAGATTTTAAAGAGATCATCGAACCGCTGCGCGATCTTTTCAAAGACGAGGTGCGGCGTGTGGGTACGGAACTCGGATTGCCGGATTCCGTCGTACAGAGACAGCCGTTCCCCGGCCCGGGACTTGCGATCCGAATTATGGGCGAGGTCACGGAAGAAAAATTGAAAACGCTTCGGGACGCAGATTATATCATGCGGGAAGAAATCGCCAAAGCGGGCCTTGACAGAGAAATATGGCAATATTTTGCAGTGATCACGTCGACGAATACGGTCGGGGTCATGGGCGATGCGCGCACATATGAACCGGTGATTGCATTGCGCGCGGTGACCAGTGTGGACGCGATGACGGCGGATTGGGCGCATATTCCTTTTGAAGTGCTGGAAAAGATCTCTTCCAGGATCATAAACGAAGTGGACCATGCGAACCGCATCGTGTATGATATCACGAGCAAGCCGCCTGCAACGATCGAATGGGAATAATTTCAGTATAAAAAAATATCAAGATACGGAGGGGAAAAATGGTAAACAACAAACGCCCGGAAGATATGGCGAGGATCGACAATGCCCAACTTGCGGAAAAGTTTATCGATGAGCAGGTCAAAGCCGTCAGGGAGCAGGTCAAAGACAAAAAAGTGTTGTTGGCGCTCTCCGGCGGAGTAGATTCGTCGGTCGTCGCAGCGCTGCTGATCAAAGCGATCGGCAGGAATCTCGTATGCGTGCATGTCAATCACGGTCTGTTGCGCAAGGGCGAGCCGGAGCAGGTCGTGGAGGTATTTCGCGGTCAGATGAACGCGAATCTCATTTACGTTGACGCGGTGGATCGTTTTCTCGATAAGCTGGCAGGCGTTGCAGATCCTGAGACGAAGCGCAAGATCATAGGCGCGGAGTTTATCCGCGTCTTTGAGGAAGAGGCGCGCAAACAGAACGGAATCGAGTTTCTGGCGCAGGGAACGATTTATCCGGATATTTTGGAAAGCGGGCCGGTCAAGGCGCATCACAATGTCGGAGGGCTTCCGGAAGATTTGAAATTCGAGCTGGTGGAGCCTTTGAAATTCTTGTTCAAGGATGAAGTGCGCGTGGTCGGAAAAGCGCTGGGATTGCCGGATACCATGGTATACCGTCAGCCGTTCCCGGGGCCGGGATTGGGAGTGCGGTGCCTGGGAGCGATCACACGCGACAGACTGGAAGCGGTGCGGGAATCGGATGCGATCCTGCGGGAAGAATTTGCGAAAAACGGGTTGGAAGGAAAGGTCTGGCAGTATTTTACCGTGGTGCCGGATTTCAAGTCCGTCGGCGTAAAAGACGGAAAGCGCACGTTTGCATATCCTGTCATTCTGAGAGCCGTCAATACGAAAGACGCCATGACGGCGACGGTGGAAGATGTACCGTTTGCGCTGTTGCAGCACATTACGGCGCGCATAACGAACGAAGTGCCCGGCGTAAACCGCGTCTTGTACGATCTGACCCCGAAGCCTTGCGGAACGATCGAATGGGAATAATTTTAGTGAACAAAAAACAGGTTTCTGTATAAGATTGAAACACCTTTGTGAAATTTTTGCAAAGGTGTTTCTTTTTTTTCGGATATGTGCTATACTAAAGTGATGTCTTTTTGCGTCCACGATAACAGGCAAAGGGATAAGGGAAACAAAGATGGCGGAAATGACAGAGAAAGAAATGCGCGAGTTTATCAAGAGCCGAAAGTATCCGGATAAGCAGTTTTATCTGGATCTTTTGGATGATGAGAAACAGCGCCGTTATGAAGATCTGCGGGTGCGGGTCGTAATGAGCCTTCTGAAGAGCTGTTATATCAACCGTCTGAAGCTGAAGATCAAGGAAGCGCAGGAGCAGGCAGCGGAGATGCGAAGCGGTGAATTCACTGCGGAGAATTACAGGGCGATCATAGGTCTGAATGCGCAGATACGCGGCTGGAGGGAAGAGATCGAGGGATTCAAGGGATTTTTTGTCGAGCCATATTTTGCGCGGATGGATCTTTATGATGATAAGGAAGGCTATAACAGCTATTATATCGGGAAAAAGGGAGACGTCAATCTGGAAATTGTGGATTGGCGCGCGCCGCTTGCCCGAAAATACTATCAGAAGAGTCAGATCGTATTTTCGATCAACGAATACAATTACAAGCAGATCCTGCGCCGTGCTTTAAGGACGGCGAACGGCCGGTTTCTGGACTTTAAAAACGAATATCTGAGCCTGAAAGATTACCTGACCAAAGAGGAGATCGCGGGCAGGGACGAAGAAATCATTTTTGATCCTTATCTGAAAGAAATACTGCGGGCGCGGAAAGAGCAGTCTGAAATATCGGACATTATCGAGACGATCCAGGAAAAGCAGTATGAGATCATCACCAAGCCTGAACAGGAAAGTTTTGTTTTGCAGGGATGTGCGGGAAGCGGCAAGACGATGATCATGCTGCATCGGCTCAGCTTTCTCATGTACAACAATGAAAACCTCAAACCTGCGGATGTGTTGGTGATCACGCCGAGCGACTCGTTCAATGCTTTTATCGATGAATTGTCGCAGGTATTGGAACTGGAAAAAGTCAAGACGCGGCATATCGACGAATATTTTCAGCTGTTGCTGAAAAATGAAGGGATCGACCTGGACGGGAAGATCGACTATGCGGCGAAAGTACCGCTTAAATATCTGGAATATATCTATTCGGAAAAATTTTATAAAGATGTACAGAGCAAGCTGACAAAAATATACAGCGGGATCGTGGGGATGTTTCTCAGCGAGGAGTGCGCGGAATTTATCGGTACGGTGGCGGAAAATTGCCGCAGACAGCTGGAACTGTACAATGCGATCAAAAATGCGAGCGTGCGTGTCCGTCGTGCCGTGTTGGGAGAGATCAAAGAGAAAGCGGAAGGCGGATTGTATTATACGAAGCCTTTCCGCGAGCTGATGAACGAAGTGACGGCGGCGGAAGAATTTTTTTCGAGCGATCTGAAGAGCGAAAAAATTAGAAATTACAGTTATTTTTACAATCGTGTACTCTCCTTTTACAGGGCGGGATCGTTTATCGTGCGGGCATACGGGAAAGTTACTTCGGGTGCCGCGGAAGATCTTGCGCGTCTGCGCGAGACAGTTGCCAAGGAGATGAACGATCTTCGCAGGTATAAGATCAACCGCGGCGGGGTGGAAGTGGAAACGTATGCGGAGAGAATTGCGCGCAGAGCGGAACTTTTAACGGAAATCGACGGGATTTCGGAGAATGTGCAGGAGATCGAAACGCTGTTCGGAAATTTCTGCGAATTGTTTGAGATCCTGAAAGGAAACGATTATTTTGTCAAAATCGGAAAATGCGGCACGCATATAGAACTGGCGAGGCTGTTTTATAAAGAGATCGTCCGCAAAACGAAAAACAAATACGGGATCGGCAAGGGTTTGCAGCGGAGCGATCCGTATACGCTTTGTCTGATTTTTGCGCTGCTTGGCAGACAGTTAAAGCCGCGCTATGGGCTTGTTTTTGTGGATGAAGGGCAGGATATTTCGGAAAACGAGTATCGCCTGCTGCATTTTTTCAATGAGGATGCGGCGTTCAACGTGTACGGGGATCTTGCGCAGAATATCACGGGATACCGCGGCCTGCATGACTGGAAATCGGTCGGAGCGGGTCAGAAATATGAATTGAACCAGAACTATCGGAACACCAATCAGATCGTGGAATTTGTATCCGAGAAACTGAAGATCGGAATGCAGTCGATCGGGTTTGACGGGCCGCCGGTGCAATATGTCGGGGTTCGCGGCATCAGCGGTTTTTTCCGGGAAAAGAAGGGTTTGAAAGCGATCATTGTTTCGGAGGAAGCGCTGGAAAAATACAGCCGCAAAAGTTACAATATACCGGGGCGGACGAACAAGATTTCGAAAAGCAGGATCAATCTGATGACGGTTTATGAATCGAAGGGATTGGAATTTACCTGTGTGGCGGTGGCGGATGCGGATATGACGGTCAACGAAAAGTATATCGCCTATACGCGTGCGCTGAAAGAGCTGGCGATCATTCGGGACGAGAAGAGCGGAGAAAAGGATGAAGAATAATTTTTTGCTGGATGCCGACGAAACGGTGCTGGATTTTATACGATCTTCCGAGGAAAGTTTTCGGGCGGCGATGAACGAACTCGGGGAAAGGCAGGCGGCAGAGCATTACGGCGATTTTAAAGAGATCAATGACGGCCTCTGGCGCGAATACGAACGCGGCGAGATATGCAAGAAAGATTTGATGACGGCGCGTTTTTCCCGTTTTTTTGCGAGATTGCACAGCGGGGCGGACGCGGGAGAAGCGAACGCTTTGTATTTTAGCAAACTTTGCCGCACGGGATATCTGCTGCCGGGAGCGGCGGAATTTATGCGGGAGCTGAAAGGGCGCGGGCGGATATATCTGATCACGAACGGAACGCCTGCGGCGCAGTACGGGCGATTGGAATCGCTGGGGCTTAGCGGATTTTTTGACGGGGTATTCGTGTCGGATGAAATCGGGTATGCGAAACCGGATGTGCGTTTTTTTGAATTTGTTCTTGCGGCTGCGGGTGCAAAAAAGGAAGATTGTCTTGTGATCGGCGATTCGCTTACGTCGGATATCAAAGGGGCGAACGCGTCGGGGATCGAAAGTATCTGGTTTAATCCGAAGGGGAAGAATGCGGCGGGTGCCCGCCCGGATCATACGGCGGACAGTTATCAGAGTATATTGGAAATTGTGGATTCCCTGCAATAGGGAAAAGGATATACAGGGCGGGCGGAAGCGGAACGGGCTTCCGCCCGCCCTGTATGAAAGGGGGCGGAAACGGCAATAAATCATGCCGTATATTTGTTGAGGGAATATGCCCGAAAATAAGTCCAGCGCTTGCTAAAATCGCGGAATTGTTGTATAATTAAAATGAAAAAAAACGGCAGAGTCCTGTCTGAAATTAAATTTTTTGGGCGGCTTGCGGAAAGGATTCGGAGGGAATATGGCAGGAAAGAAATCAGCAAAGACTATGTTACGGGAAAGTGTGGCTTTAAGCGTCCGTGCGCAGCAGTTTTACGGTTATGCCGATTATTTTAACCGCGTACCTCTTTTTACGGCGTTGCAGGTATCCAATTCCGGTTCGGAGACGATCGAAGATCTGGATGTGCAGATCGACTGTGCGGAAGGTTTTCTGCTGCCGTTCAATAAACATCTGGAAAATGTGCCGTTTGAAAGCACGGTGGAGATTTCGGCAGCGAATATAGTTTCGCCGCTGTATTTGACAGAGCTTTCGGAACTGGCGCAGATCAAGATACGGGTGGCGGTACTGCACGGGAAAGACGTACTGGCGGAAGAAAGCGTGGAGCTGACCGTATTGCCGTTCGATTATTGGAGCGGAAGAGCGGGCAATGCTGAGCTTTTGTCCTGTTTTGTGCGCCCGAAGGTAGCGGAATGTCTGCGCGTTCTGAATGAAGCCGTGCCTCAGTTGCAGAAATGGGGCGTCAGCTGTGAATGGCGCGGGTACCAGGAAGGGGATAAGAATAAGATCCGCCAGATCGCGGCGGCTGTTTTTGCGGTGGTAAAGCGCCAGTCGATCGAAAAATCGGCGGCGGAATATAATTATGATTCTCCGGTACCCGTCGGCGATATCACCGTGATTTTAAAGAATAAAGTCTGCACATCGTTTGAACTTGCGCTGTTTCTGGCTTCCTGTTTTGAATGTGCGGGATTGCATCCTGTGCTGACGATCGGTGAAAAGAGTGTCAGTTGCGGTGTCTGGCTGTACGACAATTGTTTTTCGGACAGTGTCAGCGACGATACCGTATTACTGCAGAAATATTTGTCGGACGGCATCAACAATGTCAGCATGTTCGACGTGGAAGACGTTTTTGCGGGAAAGAATGTCAATTATACGGCCGCGGAAAAGCATTATTTGCAGAAGCTGGAAAGCAATTATTTTGACACGGTGGTGGATGTCAAGCGCTGCAGGCTGGCGCGGATCGCTTCGCTGCCGCTGAAAGTGCGCGGTATCAAGGGATATGAGCTTTTGGGCGAGAATGAGACGGATATCAACGCGGCGCCCGAATCGCTTTCGGGGGCGCGAAAGCTTTCCTATGACGGAAAAGTGACGCGAAATAAACAATGGGAACGTCGGTTGCTGGATTTATCGCTGAAGAATACCCTTCTGAATTTCCGTCCCGAGAAAAACACGTTGCATATTCTGTCGGCTGATATCAACGAAACGTATGAAAGTCTGGCGGGCGGCGAGGAATTTTTCCTGATGGAAAAGACGGCGGACGTGCGGGGCGTGATGACGGCGGCGGATTATTTCCCTGCGTCGGGCAGTCTTTCGATGTTGGCGGAACTTTTGAGTGTGGAATTGAAAAATCATCGTCTGCGCACCTATTCGGAGCGCGAGGCGGTGGCGGATGTCTTGCGCTATTTGATCAAGAAAGCGAAGACGGCGGAAGAAGAAGCGGGTGCGAACGTATTGTTCCTTGCATTCGGTTTTCTGAAGTGGTATGAATCGCAGGGCAGCGAACCGCGGTATGCGCCGCTGGTGCTGTGTCCTGTCCGCATAACGCGCAGCAAAGGCGGGAAGGGGTATTCCGTTGCGTTTGCGGAAGAAAATATGCAGATCAACAGCACTTTGCTGGAATTTTTACTGCGCGAGTTCAAGATCGATATCCGCGGATTGGACAACATTTCATCGGGTATCCGCGTATCGGAGATTATGGCGATGGTGCGGATGGAGATCTTGAACATGAAAGGCTGGGAGGTACTGGACGAAGTATATCTTGCCAACTTTTCATTTGCGCGGTTTGCGATGTGGAACGACGTGCGGAAGAATATTGATAAATTCCGCAAGAACGCACTGGTGAAATCTCTGCTCGATAACAGGATGGAGCTGGCGGACAATGTATTTGAGGACAAGGCGGAGGATGATTATGCGCCGTCGGAGGTTCTGACGCCGCTGATGGCGGATTGTTCGCAATTTGAAGCGATCGCGGAGGCGGCGGCAGGTGCGACGTTTGTATTGCACGGGCCTCCGGGAACGGGCAAGAGCCAGACGATCACGAACATTATAGCCAACTGTCTGAACCAGGGGAAGCGCGTTTTGTTTGTGGCGGAAAAGCAGGCAGCGCTGTCTGTCGTCAAAAAGAGGCTGGATTCGATCGGGCTGGGGGATTTTTGTCTGGAACTTCATTCGGCGAAGCTGGATAAACCTGCGTTGCTCCGCGGGCTGGAAAATACGCTGGCGCTAGCGGCGGAGCAGGATGATCCTGATTTTGCATCCAAGAGCGAACAGATCGAAGAAGTCCGCAAGACGCTGAACGAGCCGATTATGGCGCTGCATAAAAAGCGCCGTCTGGGCGTATCTGTGTATGAGGGCATCCTGATCTATCTGAAAAACAAGAATGCGCCGGACGTATTGGATATTGAGAGCACGTTTTACGACAGTCTGACCAAAGAGAAGCTGGATACGTATGAAAACCTTTTGATCGAGGTCTCGGCGGCGGCGAAGCAGTGCGGCGGAGTTCATCGTTCGCCCTTTGAAAACGTGAATCTGACCGATTATGATCCGGATCTTCGGAACCAGGTTTATTATTCTTCGGAAGTGCTGATCGCGGAGATCAAGCACGTTAAAAACTATCTGAGCCTGTTCCTTGATTTTTATCGGCAGAGGGTGAGCGCTTTTACGGAGAAAAAGATGCAGACTCTGCTGCAGCTGATCGATCTTTTGCGGAGCGGGGCGCTGGACAAATATTTCCATTGCGATGAAAACGAGTTTTACGTGTTTTTCAATGCGAACCGCAGGTTGGACCGCCTGCTCGGAAATTATTTCAAGAATTTCAGGACTCTGATCGATATCGATTGCGATCCGGCCGTGATCGAGCAGGAGTTGGACAACTGGGGAGAGAATTATAAAAGTTCGAAAGTTTTGTCCACGCTTGTCAAGCGGCTGCGCAGGAGTGCGGCGGTCAAACTTGCTCCGTCGGAGGAAACGAAATACATCGGGATCGTGGCGCAGATCTATGAAGATCTGAAATTGGTACGGGACAATACTTCGCTGGTGCAGAATTTTTCCGATCGCGGCGGGAAGATCAGTTTTAAGAGGCGCGACGAATTCATGGAAGCGCTCAAGCAGATGCATGCGCTTGCGGAAGGCGTGTTCATGGATTACAATGCCGACAGTTTTAACAGTGTTTGCGTAAAATCGGCTTCGGGCGGATATGCGGCGCCCATTCTGGACGGATTAAAGCAGTCTTTGCAGAGTTTCCGCATCGCGAAGGATAATTTCTGCGACGTGATCCGCGCAGACACCGAGCGCTGTTCGGATGAAGATGTGCTGGATTATTTCAATGTGAAAGCGGGTGCTCTGATCGACAACATCGATATGCTTGCGGCGTGGTGCCTGTTCAAGAAGATATCGGCGCAGCTGGACAGCGAGGGGTTGAGTTTTGTAACCGATTCGCTGGAATCGGGTGCGGTGACGTCGGAAAATATTTTAGAGAGTTTCCGCAAGAACGTATACCGCAATTTTGTGGAAACGAACATCGGGGCAGACCCTGTGCTTTCCAAATTCTCCGCCGCTGTTCTGGAAGAGAAGATCGAGCAGTTCCGTGTATTGGACGAACAGTTTGCCAAACTGTCCAAGGCGCACATCCGCAACAAACTGATCTCCAATCTTCCCACGACATCGACGGAGGGCGGGCTGAGTCTGGAAGTTTTGGCGTTCCAGCGCATTGTCAAGAGCAATATGCGCGGTATGACGGTCAAGGAGTTTATTGCAGAGATACCGGAGCTGTTTGCGCGGCTTGCGCCCTGTGTTTTAATGAGTCCGATCACGGTGGCGCAATATCTCAAAGCCGAGCCCGATCTCTTTGACCTGGTGGTATTTGACGAAGCGTCGCAGCTGCCGACGAGCGAAGCGATTGGCGCGCTGGCGCGGGCGAAAAATGCGGTCATTGTCGGTGACCCGAAACAATTACCGCCGACGTCCTTTTTCAGTTCCGGTTATGTGGATGAAGAGAATCTGGATACGGAAGATCTGGAAAGCATTCTGGATGATTGCCTTGCACTCAGTATGCCTGAGAAACATCTGAATTGGCATTATCGGAGCAAGCATGAAAGCCTGATCGCGTTTTCGAACATCATGTATTACGGCGGAAAGCTCTGCACATTCCCTTCGCCGGACGCATTGGAAAGCAAAGTTCGGCTCGCATTGGTGCCGGACGGGATTTATGACAGAGGGTTTACAAAGCGCAACAAAGCGGAAGCGGAAGCGCTTGTGGAAGAAGTGGTGCGCAGGCTCAAGGATCCGAAGCTCAGCCGTTCGAGCATCGGTGTCGTGACGTTCAGTACGGCGCAGCAGGATTATATAGAAAGGCGGCTTTCGGATGCGCTTGTGCGCAACAAACTGGAAGATGCGGCATACGAGCGGGAAGAACCGCTGTTCATCAAGAATCTGGAGAACGTACAGGGCGACGAGCGCGACGTTATTTTGTTTTCCGTTTGTTACGGGCCGGATCGAAGCGGCAGAGTGGCGCTCAATTTCGGACCGCTGAACCAGACGGGTGGCTGGAGACGTCTGAATGTCGCGGTGTCGCGTGCGCGCGAAGAGATGGTCGTATTTTCGTCCATGACGTCGGCGATGATCAATCTTGCAAAGACGAACAGCAAGGGCGTTGCGGGATTGAAAGCGTTCCTTGAATTTGCGGAAAAGGGAAAGACGTCGCTGGCGATCAGTTCGGATGAACTCAAGAGTGCGCAGAGCGGGATCGGAAAATATGTAGCGCAGGAACTGAAGACGTACGGGTATGAGTGTCGGTATGATGTCGGCGTATCCGAGTTCAAAATCGACTGCGCGGTGGTGGATCCGAAGAACAAAAAGCGGTTTATTCTGGCGATCATCTGCGACGGGACGACGGCATTCCATTCCAGCGCAAAAGACAGAAATATTTTGCAGATACAGACGCTGAAGATGAACAACTGGAATGTGGTGCGCTTGTTTACGATCAATTTTATCAACAATCCGAAGCGGGAGATCAAAAAAATCAAGGAAATTCTGGATCGTCTGACGGGAACGGAGAAGACCGGGCGCGACTATTTATCCAAATACAAGAAAAATTATCGGTTCGCAAAGCTGGAGCAGGCGCAGAACATGTCGCAATACGTTACCGGCGGCGAAAACGACGGCGAGATTCTTGCAAGGCTGAAAGCAATTTCGGCGGCGGAAGAACCGATCTCCGATAAATTCCTGATGAAGAGATGTCTCTCATCTTTGGGTATACAGAAATACGGGCAAAAAGTGGAAGAGCGGATCGCAAACCTCATCAAGTCATGCGGGTTAAAGAGTGAGATACTGTGCGGCAAAACGTATCTGCGGAAGACGGATAAATGTCTTGATTATGATTTTTATCGGGTGGAACAGGGAGATCCGATCCGAAAATCGGAAGATGATTTCACGCCGTACGAGATCATTGCGCTGATCAAAGGGCTTTTGGAGAACAAGGTGAGCCTGTATGCGGATGAATTGACGGCGCTTGTCTGTGCAGAATTGAAAATAACAAGGCCCAGCGATAAGCTGACAGAGTTTATCGGAGAGTGTGTCAATCTCGGAGTGGAACGTTCGGTATTTGTGCGTTCGATTTCGGACAGGATCAGTCTGTATTGAGAGATGAAAGGGTTATTCACAGATATCTTGCTGATCATTTGTCTGATCGCGGTTTTGGCGGCGGCGGTTCTGCCGTCCGTCGCCGAGCCGAAGGCAAATGCGGTTTTTCAGAAGGAAGAAGCAGAGTTTTCTTTTGACGGCACGTTTGACGTGATTGTGCAGGGAGAGAATGTTTCGGCTCCGGGCAGGTATACGTTGGAATACGGCGCCACGTACGGGGAATTGTTTTCGGTTGCGGGGGTGCAGGAGATTCCCTCCGGGTTTGATTGCAATGCGCGCGTGCGCATGACGGATGCGGTCCTTGTCGACGGCGAATATGTTTTGTATTTGATTTTATGAAACGAAGAAAAGAAGAAAGAGTGATCAAGTTCAAAAGGGTGGACGATCATCTTTTGTTTTACGGACTGAGAGTTGTAAATTTTCGTCCTTTTCTTTTATTTGCGTTGAGTTTTGCGGCCGGGATATTGTGCTGTTATCTGTTTGGTTTTTATGCATTTCTGATCAATTTGATTATATTGCCTGCGCTTGTCGGATTTATCTTTATTTTGAAAAAGAAAGGTCGGAGGATTGCGGGCGTTTTTCTTGCCTGTGCGGTGGCGGCGTGCGTGATTTTTTCAATCGGCGGTTTGGCGCTTGCGGTGCGCATTGCCGATTTTGAGACAGCGGGTGCTGTGTCCGGGGAATGTTATGTCGAAGGTGTTGTAAAGGAGATCGCGGAAACGAGCGATTCGAAAGTTTACACACTCGGGGATGTGACGCTGGTGAGCGGTGAAACGGGTGAGATCGTCAAAACGGACTATCGTATCCGCATTTACATATACGGCGGAGGGACGGAACTTGCGCTCGGAACTCGTGCCATTTTCAATACGGAAGTGACGACGTATGAAACGTGGGCATATGGTCATATCAACACTTCGGCAATTCTGGACAGGGTGCGTTATTTTGCATTTGCGGAGGAGGACTCATTTCTGACTGTCGGGCAGGAAGCGCCGGATGTATTCGGGCTTGTCGGGGAACATATCCGCGAAGTGGTGTTTTCGGGCAT
>ERZ1106930.75-NODE-75-length-45759-cov-77.864738_pt1 | contig 45759 bp, 40 predicted proteins | sample MGYA00403663_ERZ1106930 | MGnify/ENA primary metagenome ERZ1106930 (study PRJEB35170, sample SAMEA104062438) | human gut metagenome | biome: human gut; feature: human-associated habitat; material: faeces | place: Denmark | collected 2012-06-26 ... | reverse complement strand
CAAGCGCGGAGCGGCTCTCCGCGCTTCCGTTGGCGTTCGCGCTTTGCCGAAACATACACGCGGGAGCGTGTATGTTGGAGGCAAACAACCGGCGCGATATTTCTTACAACCGGCGCGAAAAATAAATATATCGCCAAAGCGGCGCGCAAATATGGATTTGCGCGCCGCTCGGCAGAAAAAGAAAGATGATGGGAAATGATGAATATGTCTTGCTCGGGGGGTCATCGCCCCTTTGCCGTTATATGATAACACGGAAAAAGGGCGCATTCAAGAATTTATTTGCGGCGTTTGGGACAAATTTTGACTTTTTCGGGGCGGAGGCGGGGCGTTTTCGCATTACCTGTTGACAGGCGGGGCGGGGCGTGTTATACTGTTGACATGATCGGTAAGGGGCGCCGTTTACGCCCCACGGAGGGAAATAAAATGCTGGCGAAGCACGAAGTATGGAAATACCAGGGCGCGGAGCGCGTCTGGGTAGGCAAATACAAAAATTCGCACAACCTCCCCCACTGGCACTACGACTGTGAATTGCTGTACGTCGAGGAAGGCGAGATAGACGTATTTTGCGAGAAAAAGAACTACCGTCTGACGAGGGGAGACGCGTTGTTCGTGGCGAGCGGTCAGGTGCATTACATGCACGCTCGGCCCGACACGGTGCTGGAAGTTTTCGTATTCGACTATAACATAATCAAGCCGTTTTCGGACGGACTGATACCCGTTTCGCCCAAGCTGGAGGGCGATTACGACCTGCCGGGGCGGTACGAGCGTCTGCGGCGCATACTGACGAGCAAACAGCCCTTCTGCGACGCGGAAGCGGAGTGCGAGATCGCGCGGCTGGTCATCGACGTGTTCAGGGGCGAGGAGCTGACCAAGCGGCCCGAGGCGGGCACGACGGTGCAGGCGTTCAAGCGGCTGCTGGGCGAGATCGCGGAAAAGTACGAATTCTACACGTTCGAGGACGCGGCGGGATTCATGGGCATGAGTCCGGCGTACTTCTCGCGGTTCTTCCACAACGCCGCGGGCATGACGTTCTCGCAGTATCTGAACTACGTGCGCGTGGAGAACGCCGTGCATCTGCTGCGGTCGGACAAGAACCTGCAGATGACGGAGATAGCCATACGCTGCGGGTTCTCCACCATACGCAATTTCAACCGCACGTTCAAGGAGCTGACGGGGTTCTCGCCCCGTCGCCTGCCCGAGGGCTACACGCTGGACGACAAGTTCTCGTACTCGGGCGCGGAGGGCGAGTCCTGCGACCCCACCCTCACCGACTGCGAGCTGATAGAAAAAGCCTGACAAGGCACACAAGGGGGAAAAACTAATGGAGTGGATCATCTCCCTCGCGGCGGTGGCGGTCAGTCTCGTGACCATAATCGTGAGCTACCTGACCAACCGCGAGAACCTGCGCAGCTCGTCCGAGAACATCGTCAGCGAGCACGAGCTGGCCTTCCGCATCGAGGTGTGGAAGGAGGTCATCGATCTTGCCGACGCGCTCTCGCAGGAAACGGGGCGCGCGACGTACGAGCGTCTGCTCGACATCTCCGTGGGCGTGAAGAACTCGGAGGGCGACGAGGAGCGGCTGAACAACGCGCTCAACGAGATAAGCGCGCTCGACCGCCGCATACGCTCGCTGGTGTTCGGACTGCGCTCCAAGATAGGCGTGCTGGACGAGCACAACGACGTCACGACCGAGAAGATACGCGCTTACGGCGGCGAGGCGTGCGGGATGTGCCGCGCGCTGCGGTCGTTCTGCCTGGACGCGGACGCGGGCGCGGACGAGTTCGACGCGCTGAAAACGCGCGCCAAGGCGCTGGTATCCGCCAACGAGGATTTCACGGAGAACATGCGTCGGTACATCAGCCGACCGGAAGAGAGCGTGTTCGCCAAGCGCGACCGCACGCACGGACGAGGAGGAAAAGACACTCATGATAAGCGATGAGATAATCACCAAGGAATTCGACGTCCGGCGTCGTGGCGGCGAGCCGCTCAACGAGGACAAGATAATCGGCGACTATGCCGAGCTGGTCGCGCTGCGCGAGCGGGAGGAGTCCAACGACAACCTGCGCAACCTCATTTCCAAGACGGAGCGGGCACTCACGGGCAACGACAAGTATATAATAAAGATGTTCCTCGTCAATAATAACACGGGAATCATGATAAACGCGGACGACGCGCGCAACGCCTCGTTCCGCGTGGACACCGTCAACGGCATATTCGACGGGCTGGCGGACGCGCTCACGGACGCGGGTCTGGACGCGGCGGCGGTGGACCGCGTGTTCGAGCGCACGGGCAGGCGGTGCGGCGAGACGTTCGCGCAGGGCTTCGCCCGGTGGTCGGACAGGCGTTCGGGCGGCGAGCAGGACGCCGAACAGCTCATACGCGAGTGGTGCAAGTTCGACTCCGCCGTGGGCTGGGGCAAGCTGGAATACGACGGGGCGGCGGGTTGCGTGACCATACATAACAACTTCGAGGCGGCGAGGAACGAGGCCACGCGCAGGTTCCCCCGCGACTGCGCGTTCTTCCGCGGCTACGCGGAGGGCGTGCTCGGAGTGTTGCTGGGCAGGGACGTCGCGGTGCGCTGCGCCGAGGGCGTGTGCCCCAAGAAGCTGGGCGGAAAGACCTGCCGTTTCGAGATAGGATAAGGAGCGTTACATTGAAAGACATACCCGACATACGCGTCATATACACGGGCGGCACGATAGGCTCGGAGGCCAAGGACGGGCGGGTCGCGCCCGCTGGCAAGGCGAGCGAGCTGGCGCGGCGGTGGCTGGCGGAAGGCGGCCGCGCGCGCATCACCGAGGACAGACCGGTGGAGATACTCAGCGAGAACATCTCGCAGGACGCGCTCGACCGCATGGCGGCGGCGGTACGCCGCGCGGTGAGCGAGGGCGCGGACGGCATCGTGCTCACGCACGGCACGGACACGCTGGACTTCACGGCCAACTACTTCGGCCGCGTGTTCGGCGATCTGCCCGTCCCCCTCGTGCTCATAAGCGCGCTCTATCCCCTGTCCGACCCCCGTTCAAACGGTTTCGTCAACTTTGCGGGCGCGATGACGTTCATCCGCGACTGCGGCATAGGCGGCGCGTTCGTTTCCAACGCCAACCCAGGCAAGGTGTGCCGCATATACCTGGCGGAGCGCCTGCTCCCCGCGGACGCCGACGGCGTGTTCAGGGGATACGGCGGCGCCATCGGGCGCATCTCGGATGGCAGATACGTCCACGACGAAAAGGCGTTCCCCATCGCGGAGCTGAAAGCGCGCGCTTCCCGCCCCGCCGTACCCGAAGGTCTGTGCCGCGACATACTCGTCATACAGGCCCGCGCGCTCATGGACTTTTCCGTCTATGACCTTGCCCGCCGCCCGCGCGCGGTGGTCGTGGGGCTGTACCACAGCGGCACCATATGCACGGAGGGCGACGAAGGCTCCTTCGTGCCGTTTGCCGAGCGTTGCGCCGAGCTGGGCATCCCCGTCGTGCTCTCCGGCATACGCCGCGGCGCGAACGTGTACGCCAGCGCGCACAAGATCCCGTCCTCCTGCCTGATCGCGTACGACCGCAGTCTGGGCATGACCATAGTGGAAGTGATGTCCTCGCTCCACCTCGGACTGGATCTGAAACGGGTGTTTGCCGAATGACGGGCCGCGCGCCACTCGGCGCGCACTAAGCTCCGCCGAAAAGTCATCCGACGTTTACGGACGGAAAAAAGACCGCACGACTTGGTGCGGTCTTTTTAAGTTTCGTTCGTCAGACGGGGTTGCCGTCCACGTCGAACCTCGAGCCGTGGCAGGGGCAGTCCCACGTCATGGCCGAGGGGTCCCAGGAAAGTCGGCAGCCCATGTGCGGGCAACGCGCGGGCGCGTAGTGCAGACGGCCGTCGAGGTCGCGGTACACGCCGCACACGCCCTTGCGGGAGCGCGCCACGCGCGCCTCGCCGCGGGCTATGCTCTCCGTGCCGCGCAGTACGGGCATCAGTCCGTGTATAAGCTCCAGCATGTTGTTGAGCGCGTTGACGATCGTCGCGCCCAGCGCGCCGCGTATGTGTCGCGCGGGATCGAACACGGGCAGGGGCGAAGGCTTGCCCTCCGCCATGTCCGCGATAGCGCCCGCCGCCGCGACGGAGTTCGCCATGCCCCACTTGTTGAAACCCGTGGCGACGAACACGTTATCCGTGTCCTCGGCGTACTTGCCCACCATGGGCATGCCGTCGAAGGTCGTGCAGTCCTCCGCGCACCAGCGGTGCGTGGGCGTTATCCCGCCGTACAGTCCTCTGACCTCCCGCTCGATGCGCTCGTACCTGTCGGGCTTGGTCGCCCTGCCCGTGCGGCAGTCCGCGCCGCAGATTATCGTACCGCCCGAGTACGGCCGCAGCGACAGCCCGTCCTCGCGGTCCTCCAGCACCAGCCCGTCCGTCAGCCGCTCGCTCACCGCCATGGAAAACGCCATGGACGGCCGCAGTTTCATGGCGTAGCCGCCCTTTTCGTCCGAGAACGGATATCTCGTGGCGGACACCACGACGTCCGCCGTCACGCTGCCGTGGCGGAACCGCACCTTGCGCGCCTTGAAGTCCAGCGAGAGCGCGGGCGAGCGGGAATACGCCGCGTAATCCCTCGGCAGCCCGAGCGCGAACTTGAGCGGGTCGATGGCGTACTGCCCGGGCAGGCGGAGCGCCTCCGGGGCGGACTGCGTGCCCGGCAGACGCGTGCGCTCCACTTCCGCGCCCACGTCCCGAAGCACGCGCTCGGTGGCGTACAGCTCCGACCCGCCGCCGCGCGTGAACACGTACCCGTCCGCTTCCGTCAGGTCGCAGTCGATGGAGTACCGCTCCGCCAGCCGCACGCACTCCTCCATGCCGCGACGCTGCGCGGCGTAATACGCGGCGGGCACGTCGGGGCCGTAACGCTCGCGCAGGTCGGCGTATATCGTACCCTGCGCGGCGGTCACCTTGGCGGTCGCCTTGGGCGTCGTGCCCGCGAGCAGGTCGGACGCGTCCGCGAGCACGACCTTCGCGCCGCGCGAGGACAGCTCGTAGGCGGTCATTATGCCCGCCAGGCCGCCGCCCACCACGACGGCGTCCGCCGTCATATCTCCTTCCAGTTCGGGCAACGCGGGACGCGCGCCCTCCCAGACCGATCCGTTTTCCATATGAAAAGACCTCCCGTCGGGCTTAGTATGCGCCGAAAGAAGGTCTTTTTTTCATGATGTCATCTGTTGGAGAAATCCGCGCCGCAATACGGGCAATGCGCGCCGTTCTCCGTGGGGACGAGCGCCGCGCCGCAGTTGGGGCACTTCCCCGTCACCACCCGACGCGCGGGCGGCCGCACGACTTTGGCCGCGAGGTCGAGCACGTACCCCACGAGGTACCGCTTGTTTATCAGGTAGGAGAGCTGTTTGACGGCCACGTCCTCGCTAAGTCCCAGCGTGCTCGCCAGCTCGGGGACGGACTCCACGCCGTCCTCGATGATCAGCCCGTACATTCCGCGGTACGCCCGCAGAGAGGAGTACCTCACCCACGCGAGCGGCGAGCCGTAGAACCCGCAGACGGCGCACACGATGCCGAGCACCATGACGGGAATTATGCCGTTGACCGCGCCCAGCACGATCATGGGAACGCCGCCCGCCAGGCACACGGACAACGCGACCGCGAGGATGAGCGCCGAACGCATGGCGTTAGCGTAGTTTTTTTGTTTCATCTGTCCCCCTTTGCGCCGTCAGACGCGTGACGCGGCTTTTCAGATGCGCTTCGCGTGGCCGCCCGTGAGTACGATCATCTTGACCGCGTCCAGCGAGAAGTCCTGAGCCTCCACGGTGAGCGGCTTATCCAGCACGCCGCGCGCCAGCACCTTGAGCTGGCCGATGTTCCTGGGCGCGAGGCCCTTTTCCTTGAGTTTGTCCAGCGTGACCAGATCGCCCGCGGCGAAGTTGGCCGACAGCGTGTCGATGTTGATGATGCCCTTTTTGCCGGACGTCTGCGGGCGCGCCGCGACGGGCTCGCTGTCCATTTCCAGCATGGACGCCGCGACCTCGTCCGTCATCTCGCGCTTGGCCTCGCTCACGGACACCCTGTCCTTGATGGCGACGAACCCCACGCGGCGGAACTTCTCGCGGCTGAGCGCGGCGAAGTCGGCGAGCACGGCTTCCGTGCCCTCGTCGCCCGTCGCGAGCAGCTTGATCAGTCCGCGATCGATGAGCGCCTCGGTGCTCTCGTAAGCGGGGGCGTAGTCCGTTTCGGGCTTATCCTCGGCCGCCAGACCGGCGCGCTCCGCGGCGGCGCTTATCAGCTCGCACGCGTACTTGACCGACCTGTCCGACCTGAGCTTCAGGCGCATGGGCGTCTGCTCGTATTTCTTGACGTCCGACACGTCCTCGAACCGATACTTGGTATCGGCGTACTCCGCCGTCGGCAAAGCGAGGTAGAGCGAGAGCGTGCGGCCGCGCACCGCCAGCTTGGCGAACGCGGGACGACCCGCGCGGAAGGTCTCGTTGGACCAGCTCATGCGCGACTTCATCTTTTTATATGCGAGCAGCTTGTTCTTGATGACGGAATATCTGCTCTTGAGCACGTCGCTGCCCTGTATGATCTTGGACTCGAAACTGCGGTTGTATGTAACGTATACGCGCTTGTCGCCCAGTATCACCATGCCGCGATCGGCGGCCGCGTCCGCAGGCTCGTCCACCGCGTGCGCGTTGGCGTATACCACGCCCGCCTCCGCCTGCTTCTCCGCCACCGGCTCGGACTCCACTATGTCCTCTTCCGGCTCGTCCACGGGTACGGCGTCCAGCACCACCTCGTCCTCCGCCTCGACCTCGGCGGGTTCGGTAGCGGGTGCCTCGGGCTGTGCGGGTTCTTCCGCGACAGGCTCCTCGGGCTGTGCCGCTTCTTCGGCAACGGGCTCCTCGGGCTGTGCGACCTCTTCGGCAACGGGTTCCTCCGCAGGCTGTGCCGCTTCTTCGGCGACAGGCTCCTCGGGCTGTGCGGGTTCTTCGGCCACGGGCTCCTCGGGCTGTGCGGGTTCTTCGGCTACGGGCTCAACGGGCTGTGCCGCTTCTTCCTTTGCGGGCTGTGCTTCGGGCTCCTGTTTGGGCAGTTCTTCGGGCAAAACGGACGAATAGTCTATCTCGTCGCTTTTGGCATGCTTGTTCTTGTCACTGCGCACGGCGGTCACGATTATGACGACGACCACCAACAGGGCGATAACGCCCGCCACGATACCTATTATCGCCTCAAGCGGCAGACCCGCCGCCGTAGCGATCAAAGTATTTTTCATCATTTTCGTCTGCTCCTTTTACGGCGTGCCTCGCACGCGCATGATCGATGATAAGTATATTGTAAGCCATGACACGCAAAAAGTCAACCATAAGCGTACGTTATTTGTTTCGGGCGCAAAAGCTAATGTCGCGAATATTGCAATACGTATTCGCTTTTGCGTATCGCGCCGCGCCCGAGCGTCCCCTTTTTCGGCGGCCGGATCGCGCGTCCGAGAGCTTATTTCTTATGCTTGTTGAACTTCGCCGCGAGCGCGTTCAGCTTGCTGTCCAGCGACTCCTCGCGCGGTCTCCGATCGTTCGGGCGGTCGGAACGTCCCGGGCGGTCGTTGCGGCGGTCGGTGCGATGGTCGTCGCGGCGCTCACCGCTCGCCCTGCGGCGCTCCGCGCGCGGTCTGCCCAGCTCGGCGGCGCCCGTGGCCTGTTTCATGGACAGGGCGATGCGGCCGCGCTTGGGATCCACGCCGATGACCTTGACGCGTACGGTCTGACCGACGGAGAGCACGTCGCTCGGGCGTTCGATGTAGCCGTTCGTTATCTCGCTTATGTGTACCAGTCCGTCCTGATGCACGCCGATGTCCACGAACACGCCGAAGTCTATGACGTTCCGCACGACGCCCGTCAGCTCCATGCCCTCTTTGAGGTCTTCCATGCTCATGAGGTCGGAGCGCAGCACGGGTTCGGGCAGGTCGTCGCGCACGTCGCGGCCGGGACGCATGACGTCCTCCACGATGTCGCGCAGGGTCATCTCGCCCACGCCTATCGCGTCCGCCACGGTCGCCCAGCCGTCCTTTTCCACGCGTGCGCGCAGGTCGCCCAGCCCCGAGCGCGTTATGTCGCTCGGTTCGTGGCCGTAGCGCGCGAGCAGTCTGCCCAGTGCCTCGTAGCTCTCGGGATGTACGGCGGTGGCGTCGAAGGGGTTGTCCCCGCCCGTTATGCGCAGGAAGCCCGCGCACTGCTCGAACGCCTTGGGGCCCAGCTTGCCCACTTCCAGCAGTTCTTTGCGGTCGGTGAACGGCCGCTGACGGCGACGCTCCACGATGTTGCGGGAGATGGTCGCGTTCAGCCCGGACACGTAGGAGAGCAGACTGGGCGACGCCGTGTTGAGGTCCACTCCCACGGAGTTGACGCAGTCCTCGACCACGCCGCCCAGCACCTCGTCCAGACGCTTGTGCGGCATGTCGTGCTGGTACTGCCCCACGCCTATGCTCTTGACGTCTATCTTTATCAGCTCGGCGAGCGGGTCCTGGAGTCGGCGGGCTATGGATATCGCGCTGCGCACCTCCACGCCGAACTCGGGGAACTCCTCAGTGCCGAGCTTGGACGCGGAGTACACGGACGCGCCCGCTTCGTTGACCATGGCGTACATCACCTTGCCGGGCAGCTCGGGAAGCAGTCCCGCGATGAATATCTCCGTTTCCTTGCCGGCCGTGCCGTTGCCAATGGCGATGACCTCCACGCCGAACCGCCTTACCGCCTCTTTGACGATGCGTTTGGCCTCCTCCGTCTTGTTGTGGGGCGGTGTGGGATAAATGACGCCGTGCCACACGTGGTCGCCCGACTTGTCGATGACGGCCAGCTTACAGCCCGTGCGGTAAGCGGGGTCCACGCCCAGTATGACTCGGCCTTTGAGGGGCGGTTGCATGAGCAGCGGGCGCAGGTTGTTCTCGAACGCCTTGATGGCGGACTCCTCCGCCCTCTCGGTGAGGTCGGAGCGCACCTCGCGTTCCAGCGATGGGAATATCAGACGGGAAAAGGAATCGGCGATCGCGCTCTCGATGAACGCGCGGTACGCGCCGTTCGGCTTGAGCACCAACGCCCCCACGCGCGCGAGGCAGGACTCCTCGTCCGCGGTGACGCTCACTTTCAGGCACTCCTCCTTTTCTCCGCGGTTGAGCGCGAGTATGCGGTGCGCGGGTATCTTCTTGACCGGCTCGGAGTACTCGAAGTACATCTCGTAGGTGGGGAGCTTGTCCGCGGGCGCGTCCTTGGCGGGCGCGCTTGTCACGACGCCCGTTTCCATTATGTGGTCGCGAAGGACGCGGCGCACGTCCGCGCTGTCCGACACGTACTCGGCGATGATGTCGCTCGCTCCGGAGAGCGCTGCCCGAACGTCGTCCACGCCCTTTTCGGCGTCCACGTACCCCGCCGCGAGCGTTTCGAGCTCGCCCGCGTCCTCCTGCGCGTATATCAGATCGGCGAGCGGGCGCAGGCCTTTCTCGGCGGCCACTCCCGCGCGCGTCTTTTTCTTCTGTTTGTAAGGACGGTAGATGTCCTCGGCCTCCGCCAGCGTGACGGCGGCGTCCAGCGCGGCGGCGAGCTCGTCCGTCCACTTGCCCTGCTCGGTGACGGACGCGCGTATCTCCTCCTTGCGCTTTTCCAGGTTGCGCAGGTAGGTCAGGCGATCGGCGAAGTCGCGGAGCAGTTCGTCGCTCTGCGCGCCGTGCATCTCCTTGCGGTAGCGCGCTATGAACGGTATGGTGTTGCCGTCGTCGATGAGATCGACTATGTTGGCGGCGTATCTGACGTTGATGCCGAATTCCTCGGCGAGTTTGAGTTTGATGTCCATAACGGGTATATGATACCACAAACGCCGCCGTTAATCAAGCCAAACGCATAAACATAAAAAATGCGGCGGCCCGCCCCCTTTAAAGGGGACGGACCGCCGCGAGCGACTCTTGCTTTTGCCGCGTCATCTGTAATTTTCGGGATGTCTGCGGGTATCCGCGAAGCGGAGCACGAGCATCACCGCCACGAACGCGGCGAACGCGTACACCACCACGCTTACGACGACGAGCACGATCTGCCAGGGCGCGAGCGTATACGATATTATCGAGCCGGGCGCCAGACCGTTCATCGCGTTGGAGTACACCGTCGCGTAGAGGATGTGACGGCATGCCTCGCGCATGGCGACTAGCGTGCCGGGATCGTCCTGCGCGAGCACTTCCAGCGGCTGTTCTCCCTGCGTGATGTCGGGTACGGTGGCAAGCGCTATGTCGCCGCCCGCACGTATCATCGCGTCGATGTCCATATACTCGCGGCCGTCGTTCTTGAAGTCGGTTATGACGACGCCGTCGAAGTTCCATTCGTTACGCACGACGTCACTGAAATGATACCATAAGGAGCACGCGTTGTCAATACCCGTCGCGCGATCCCGACATGTCGCCAGCCATTTGCCCGCGCCGAACGTAAGCCCGTTTCAAAGGGGCGCAAAGCGTCCGCCGTTCTCGGAGAAACGCTCAAGACCCCGCGCCCGCACTGCCCGCGCCGTTCGTACATAATGCCCCGCGTTGTTTGCCGAGAAACGCGATCGCCCCGCGCCCGAGCGAGTAAAGCGCCCGACGTTTACCCGGACCAAAACCCCGACGTTTTACCGAGAAACGCAAAACTCACCGAAAAACGCAAAACGCCCGAGGCGCGAAATGCGCCTCGGGCGTTCGTTATCGAAAACTCATCGTTTCCGGACGGATCGAGTCAACGGGTCCGATCTCAGAAATCGATATCCTTGTCGTAGTAGACGGCGGTGAGCAGCTTCTCCATGTCTTCCTGGGAAGGCTGACGAGGGTTGGAGCCGGTGCAGGCGTCGCTGATGGCGAGCGCCGCGACGGTCTTGAGCTTGTCGTTGAACTCCTTCTCGTCGATGATGCTCTTGTCGGCGATGACGCCGCCCTCGCCGTAGTTCTTTATGGCAAGAGGGATCTTGAGCTCGTCGTTCATGTGGCGCAGCTCCTTGACGAGGGCCTTGACCAGCTCGTCCGTCGTCTTGCCCTTGAGGCCGATGAACTTTGCGATCTCGGCGTAACGCTCGGCCGCCTCGGGCACCTTGGAGTTGTACTGGATGACCTTGGGCAGGTACATGGCGTTCGCGGCGCCGTGGATGATGTGGCCGCCCGAGAACGCGGCGCCCGTCTTGTGCGCCATGGAGTGGACGATACCGAGCAGAGCGTTGGAGAACGCCATACCGGCAAGGCACTGAGCGTCGTGCATCATGGCACGCGCCTCTTTGTCACCGTCGTAAGACTTCTTGAGCCAGGTGTGGATCATCTTGATGGCGTGCAGAGCAAGAGGATCGGTATAGTTGCAGTGGAGCGTGGAAACGTACGCTTCGATGGCGTGCGTCATGGCGTCCATACCGGTGTGCGCGGTCAGCTTGGCGGGCATCGTCTCGGCCAGTTCGGGGTCGACGATGGCGACGTCGGGCGTGATGTTGAAGTCGGCGAGAGGGTACTTGATGCCCTTCGAGTAATCCGTGATGACGGAGAACGCGGTGACTTCGGTCGCGGTGCCGGAGGTGGAAGGTATGGCGCAGAACTTGGCCTTCGTGCGCAGCGTGGGGAACGAGAACGGCTGGATGATCGCCTCGAAGGTGGTGTCGGGGTACTCGTAGAATACCCACATGGCCTTGGCCGCGTCGATAGGCGAGCCGCCGCCCATGGCCACGATCCAGTCGGGCTGGAACTCACGCATGGCGGCCGCACCCTTCATAACGGTCTCGACGGACGGATCCGGCTCGACGTTCTCGAAGAGTTTGACTTCCATGCCGGCTTCTTTCAGATAGCCGACGGCGCGGTCGACGAAGCCGAAGCGCTTCATGCTTCCGCCGCCCAGCACGAGGATGGCTTTCTTGCCCTTGAGGTTCTTCAGTTCCGCAAGGGATCCTTTTCCATGATACAGATCACGAGGCAGTGTAAAACGTCCCATTTTTCCTACTCCCTTTGAAATTTGATTTTGCCGCACGAACGCGGGTCCGCCTGACGCGCGCGCCGACCGCAAACGCGATCGCCCGCCGCGAAAAGCCCTCCGACCGTTTTCTCGCAGCTTTCGATACTATTTTAATACTATCCCGCGAAAATGTCAAACCATTTCGCGTCATTTGCCCTCTTCCCCGCGATTTTACGCTCCGCGCGTTACATTTTGCAATGTTTTTCGGGAAAGTCTGCGCCTTTTCGCGTGCGCCAGACGGATGGCTGCGCGCTCACACGCCGCGCTTTTCGTCGAGGTAAGTGGACTGGAGGTCGGCGACGTGCAGGAGCAGAGCGAGCGGATAACGCGCGAAGGCCTCGCTGAGCGAGTTGTCCCCGCCGCGGACGCGCGCGTCGAACCCGCCCATGTGCCAATTGATGGCCACCGCTTCCTCCACCGTCAGGCGCATATACTCGTTGACTATGAACACCGACTTTTCGCCGTGGCCGTATGGCAGTTTTTCCACGCGCGTGTAATAGGGCTTGCGCACCCACGCGTCCCCTTCCTTGACGTTGCGCGTGTCCACCTTGTAGAAATTGCACTTGCACACGTCGTGCAGCAAGCCGCACACCGCCACGGTCTCGTGCGAGAACCGCTTTTCCCATTCCTCGCCGTATTCCGCGCGCACTCCCGCGAGCAGACGCTTGTAAGCGTTGACGCTGTGCTCGCACAGTCCGCCCTCGTGAGCGCAGTGATAGCGCGCGCTGGCGGGCGCGACGAAGAAATCCGACTTGTCCGTGAGGTACTCGCGCAGCCTGTCCGCGCCCTCGCGCTTCACGTGCTCGTCGTATATTTCCAGAAATTCCGTTTTGTATGCGTCGTCCATATCTTCCTCCTTATGTCGTAAGCCCGAGCAGACGGGCGGCGTTGCCTCCCGTCACGAGCGCGTAGTCCTCGCCCTCTATGCCCGCCGCGCGCAGAAACGCCAGCGAATCGCGCTCCGAGCACCAGGGCGAATCGCTGCCGAACAGCACCCGCCGCGCTCCCAGCCGCGCGAACAACTCGCCGTAACGCTCGGGCGTGTAGCAGAGCTGCGCGAGGGACGTGTCCGTCAGAAAGGGCAGATCGGCGAGCACGTCCGCCTCGCCCTCGGGCATGTCGTACCCGCCCGAATGCGCCAGCACGGTGCGCTCGGGATCGACGTATCCGGCCAGACGCGCGAAATCGGACGGGAAATAGTCGCGCGGAGAGCATACCCCGCGCTCCGTGCGGCCGCAGTGGAACAGCGTGATCATACCGCTGTCCCTCGCCGCTTCCAACAGCGGCGGCAGGTCGGGGTCGGTCAGGTCGAACCCCTGCATCACGGGGTGCAGCTTTATCCCCCGCACGCCCGCCTCGGCGTATGCCCGCACCATGTCGGGCGCGCCGTGAGTGTGCGGATGCACGCTGACGAAGGGTATGACGCCGTCGCGCGGCAGCCCCAGCACGAAGGAATCGACCTTCTCCTCCCTGCCGGGCACCGAGCACACGGGCAGCACCACGGCCTTGTCCACGCCCGCGCGCGCCATCGCCATGCGCAGACCCGCGTAAGTGCCGTCCGACCTCACGCCCGTGTACTCCGTCACCGACCTTACGGCGCGCTCCGCGAGCGCGTCTGGATAACAATGCGTGTGAAAGTCTACGATCATGGCTCCTCCAAGCGTATTCGGGCGCCAGTCGCCCGCCCGTGGATATATTATACCCGCCCGCCCTTTCCTTGTCAACCCCCGAACGCCCCTTGCCCGAACGCGTAAAACGTCCCCGCCCGCCCGCAAACGAAACGCGGGTATATAAACACTCATACGCACGCGCCGAAAAACATTTTATTTTCAGAAAATTTTACGAATATACCGCAAAAACATTGATTTTTTTCTCCGTGTGTAGTATAATGCTCTAGCGTGGTCGGGGTGACCCCACCCCGCGCCCCAAAACTTCACATGCTGCTATGGCTCAGCAGGTAGAGCACGTCCTTGGTAAGGACGAGGTCACCGGTTCGAATCCGGTTAGCAGCTCCAAACGAAAAAAGGAACGGACACAGTCCCGTTCCTTTTTTCGTTTAACGTTGCCACTTGATTCGTACCGGTGACCGAGTCCGTCTCGGTTTTGCGCAGCAAAACGGACGAGGCGCGCAGCGTTAAGAAAACAGGACTGAATGTCCTGTTTTTAGCGAGCGGGGAGCAATTTGTAATTGCGACCGGGACACCGGTTCGAATCCGGTTAGCAGCTCCAAACGAAAAAAGGAACGGACACAGTCCCGTTCCTTTTTTCGTTTAACGTTGCCACTTGATTCGTACCGGTGACCGAGTCCGTCTCGGTTTTGCGCAGCAAAACGGACGAGGCGCGCAGCGTTAAGAAAACAGGACTGAATGTCCTGTTTTTAGCGAGCGGGGAGCAATTTGTAATTGCGACCGGGACCACCGGTTCGGATCCGGTTTTGCGCAAATTTATGGTTTTACGTATATTGAGTATATTTATATAGAAAGATATCTCAACGGCTCGGGGCGTGCAATGCGGCGTCGGCCCACGGCGTGGGCGTGCCGTTCACGTAGTGCCAATAGTCGCCGTCCGCCGTCGCGCTCGGCTCGCTCTCGCTGTAAAAGTAGAGAGTGGCGGAAGTGAGAGCGGGATTGTAGGGATAGATGGTGATGTCGCTCCACTGCCGCGCCGTACCCGAATAATACACGGCGGTGAGCGCGGGGCAATTTTCGAACGCGAAGATCTCAATGCTCGTGACGCTCTCGGGAACGGTGACGAAAGTGCCTTGATAGCCGTTGAACGCGCGCGCTCCTATCGTTCGGATAGTGGGCGTGCCGCTCCACGTTATGGGAACGGTAAGCCCGCTGAACGCGTACTCGCCAATGCTCGTGACGTTCCGACCGAGCGTAACGCTCGCTATTTCGGATTCCGACGCTCCGACGTTTCCGAACGCATCGCCTTTACTCAGGAAGTACGCGGGAATGTGCTCGACGTTCTCCCCCGTTACGATCGCGATGCCCTCTCCCGTCGTTCCCGAGCCTGCGAATATATCGGAATCCGCGCTCAGATCCCGTACGGCGACCGCATCGTAATTCACCCGCTTCAAGTCCCCGCAATAACTGAATGCGTTGTCACCTATGCTCGTTACGCTCTCGGGGATAGTCACGACCTCGAGCGAGGAACTGCCGCTGAACGCGTCATCGCCTATGCTCGTCACGCCGTCGGGAATGACCATCTCGGTCAGGAACACGCAACCGCTGAACGCGTTATCCCCTATGCTCGTGACGCTCTCGGGAATGGTCACGGAGGTGCCCAGATAACCGCTGAAAGCATGATCGTCTATCGTCCGAATGGCGGGTGTGCTCTCCCATACGATCTCCGCATCGCACCCGAGGAACAAATTGCGTCCCAGACTCGTGACGTTCCGACCGATCGTCACGCTCTTTATCTTCGGCGGGGCCTCCATGAAAAAGATATCCAAAAAGTATGCGGGGATGCGCTCGACGCCCTCGCCCGTCACGATGTCGATGCCCTCACCTTCCGTGCCTGCGTTATAGAACGCCGAAGACGTCCAACCCGCGTCCGCGACGGAGATCGCATCGAAGTTTATCCGTGTCAAGGCCGTGCAGTCACGGAAAGCGAACCGCTCTATGGCAGTCACGCTCGCGGGGACGGTCAAGGACTTGCCCTTATAGCCGGCGAAAGCGGAATCTCCTATGGTTTGGATGGCAGGCGTGCCGCTCCATGTGATAACGGCGGTCAGACCGTTGAAGGCGTATCGGCCTATGCTCGTCACGCTCGCGGGGATCGCGATCGACGTTAGCGCGGAGAGACCGTCGAACGCGTATTCCCTTATGCCCGTCACGGGCTTGCCGTCGTATTCGGCGGGGATGTATATCTCCGCGCCCTCGGCGGTGCCGATACCCGAACAGGTGTAGCTGCGCTCATCGCCGTTTAAGGTAAACCGCAATCCCTCGGTCGCCCTGCTGTGACCGCATACCTTGCAGACATTGTCCTCCCCGTAGCTGTGAGCTGCGACGATCGTCTTTTCCTCCCGATCGATCTCATAGTGGCAGTCGGCACAATAAACGACCTCGTCATAGCTGCCGTCTACCGTGCAAGTGGCTGCGATTTCATTCTCGCGCACGGGCGCGGCGGGGACGTGTTCGCCGAGATCGGCCTTCTCGTCCGCGTGCTCGCAAGTGGCGGCGTGCCAGTGGTGCGTGGCGTCGGTCTCCCACGCCGAGGCAAAGGTGTGCTCGTGGCCGCATGCGGTCGCAGCCATACCGAAAGCCAACACAATGGCCGCAAGGATGACGACGACAGATATAACGGATCTCTTTGTCATGGTATCATCTCTCCGATAATGCGCCGAAGCGCACGAAAACAGCGTCCGCGACGCGCTTGCGCGCCTTTATTTAAGCGTTTGCCCGTCTGATCCCGATGCTTTTACGTAATGATAACATCATTTGCTTGTTATGTCAATACATACCTTTAGATCCCGCGGTAAACGATCTGCGGTCGCCCCGTGGCGCCTTCGGATCCGCGGCTCCGAACGAAAAAGCCCGAAGAGCGCTACGCGTCTTTTTTCCATCGGGCCGACGCGCGTTATCCGCGTTGACAAAGCGGCGCGCTTCCGTTATAATATATATCTATTATATATACCTATATATACCGCACGGGCGGGCGACGAACGCACGGAGGATAAAAGGCATGGCATGCGCTAAAGTCAAAGAATGTATGTGTCCCAAGGTGAATTGTCCCAATCACGGGACGTGTTGCGATTGCGTGAAGAAGCATCGCGAGACGGACAGTCTGCCCTACTGCCTGTTCCCCGACAACGGCGGCGACAAGTCGAACGAGAACCATTACCGCGTGCTTAAAAAGCGGTTCGAAAGCGAGGTAAAATAAATGGAGTACACTCTTCAGGAGAAATACGACAAGATAAAGAGCGCCGTGCTCGGGTGCGACGACAAAGACCCCATGAAGATCGCCCGACTCGTCATGGACGAGGAGTACGTTAACATGCACGGGCCGGAGCACCACTTTCTGGACGGGGCGGCGTTTTTGATGGCGTATCGCAACGCGGGCGGCGCGATAGACGCCGAAGCGAGCCTGGACGAGCTGGCCAAACGCACGATGAAAATGCCGGGAGCGATGTGCGGGTATTGGGGCGTGTGCGGCTCGGTCGCGGCGGTGGGCGCGGCGCTGTCCGTAATACACGGCACGGGCCCTCTCACCACCAACGGATACTACGCCGACAACATGAAGTACACCTCGGCGGTCATATCGAAGATGGCGGAGCTGGGCGGCGCGAGGTGCTGCAAGCGCAACGCCTTCCTTTCCCTCTCGACGGGCGCGCGGTTCGTCAGAGAGCACTACGGCATCCCCATGAAGAGCGGAGAGATCGTCTGCGACCACTACCCGAGAAACGCCCAATGCCTGGGCAAAAAATGCCCTTACCACCCGACGGCAATAAACGAATAACGCGCCCGTCGCAAAACGCGGACGGGGAGCATTCCGAAGAATGCTCCCCGTCTTTTTTTACTGTCCTTCGGCGTGCGGCGCGAGCGGCCGTCCGACGGCCGTCACTCGCAAGAAAGCACGACGTAACGTATAGCCTCGGCGTCATCGCCGTCCTCGCCGACCTCACCGACGCTGCCCTTCCACACGCCGAACATGTAGCTGCGCCAGCCGGCGTCGCCGCCCTCGCCGCCTTTGCCCGCCGCGCCGGGGACGAACAGCACGTCCGTTTCGTTGACGAGGGACGAGCACACGACCGCGTTGCCCGCGTCGCCGCCCTTCGTTCCCCGACCGCCGTCGTGCGTGTAAGTCAGCCAGAGCCAGGCGGTCTTTTCCTGTCTGCCTTCCGCGCCCTTGTGGCCGTCGCCGCCGTCGCCGCCCCTAAGCTCCAACGAAACGCTGTCCTCGCCCGACACGGACAGAGCGAAAGCGCGCACCGCGGGAGCGCCGTCGCCGCCCGCGCTCTCGCACGAATCGGAGTCCGTACCGTTGCCGCCGACGATGACGCTCACCCCCGTGTTGACCAGCGACAGATCGTAAGCGCCGTTCTCCGCATACACCGCGGCGTGCCCCGCCGAGGCCCTGAACCCGACGTTGACGAAATGGAGCGTCAGGTCGGTATATCTCGCGCTTATGACGATGTCCACGTCGCTTAGCAGTGTCTTGCCGTCGTAGTTCCCCACGAAATACACCTTGTCGAACATCGGGGAAACGACGTACCTGTTGCCGCTTTTGACGTTTATCGTTTCGACGCGGACGTACCTTGCGAATAGCAACGTGTTCTCCGCTCTGTCGTATATGCCGTCCGAGTACAGCGTGTCCGAATCCCGCGATCCGTACCAGCCCGTGAACTCGTACCCGTCGCGGACGGGTGCCGCCGCCAGAGCGCAGTACTCGCCGAACGTCACGGTCTGAACGGGGTCGCCGCTCATGCGGCCGCCGCACGGGTCGTAGCGTATCTCGTACGTCGCGGGCGTGAATACCGCAACGACGGTCGTGTCGTGCGCGAACGAATATATCCCCGTGGCCGCGAAATCCGCGCCCGACGAGTCGCGCCAGCCCGCGAACACGTACCCCGTCTTGTACGGAGAGCCGAGCGAGTAAGCGCCGCCGAACGTCACCGACATCTCGGTCGTCCCGTCCGACACCGCCGTGAGCTTGTAGTCACGGGGCGTCCACGCCGCGGTGACGGTCACGTCGCCCATTGTCAGCGCGTCGAGAACGGTCACGGGTACGTCGCCGACGTACCAGCCCGCGAAATCGTACCCCACGCGCGTGGGCGCCGCCAGCTCGACAAGCTCTTCCGCGTCGTAGGAGGACGGATTGCGCGCGTCGTTCACGCCGCCGCCCGTATCGTAATCTATAATATACTTTTTAGCCTTCCACTCGGCGGTCAGCCGCGCCGCGCCCACGCTCCCGCCGCGCAGGACGGTGACGTACTCCCCGCTTTCGTCTTTCCAACCGACGAATTCGTACCCCGCTCTGACCGCGGGGCGCAGCGTGATATCCGCCGACTCGACGGTGCGGCTGACGGGATTGGACGGGTCGTTGACGCCGTCGGACAGCCCGACGTACTCGACGGGATATTCGGTGGGGATCCACACGGCGGTGAACGTCACGTCCGTCATGGCCGACGCCGAGAAGTGTTCGACTATATCCCCCGTCACGGACGAACGCCAGCCCGCGAAATCGTACCCGACGCGCGAAACGTGTCGGGCGGAGGGCAGGATCACGTCGTCCAGCACGGTGTACGCTTCGGGTACGTCCACATCCAGCGTTCCGCCGTTCAACTCCCACACGATGAGGTGATCGCCGAGCACGTATTTCGGATACAGCGTAAGCAAGCCGTCGGTGTAGTCTGACAAGCGCCCCGAAAAAGGCGAAGTGAACGACTCATCGGTGTACCAGCCTTCGAACACGTAACCGGGCAAAGCCTGCGGCTCCGCGACCTCGGGGCAGCGCTCCACGGTATATTCTATCTCCGCCGTTTCGCCCTCTTTGACGACGACCGCCGTATAGGTATGCGGCTCATACAGCACTTCCAGCCGCATGGAAGTGAAATCGGAGCAGTCCTTTTCCCGCACGGCTCTGACGCTCACGCCGTCCGCGCCGAACACCAGCTCGCCCGACTCCCGATCGATAACGCCCACCACGTCGTAAGCCTTTTTCGGCGGGATGTCTATCTCGGGGTAAGAGTTGTACCTGAGCGCGTCGAAAGCGGTCAACGTCACCCCGTCCGCGGAGAAGCTGAGGTCGGCGGCGCCGTACATCAGTCCGCTGCGGTCGGCGTATATCAGCAAGGCGGCGGCCGCGGCCGCGAGGAAAGCAAAGACGGATATGAGCGCGACGCGCACGCGCGCGAGTTTTCTGTCCCGCGTCCCGCACGCCTCCAGATACTCCGAGAAACGCTCGGCCGCGTCGTCGGAATAGCTCCCGCCCGACTTCCCCGCAGTCCGACGCGCCAGCCGCGCCGCCTTGCGGCGCGACATCTTCGCGGTAAAGTTACTCGTTCGGGCGGCGACCGCCATCCAGTCCGTGTCGGCGTCCGACGTTGCGTGCTCGGGAGCGAGCGCGCGCAGCGTCCGTATCCTGCCCAGCACCTCGCGGCGGCTACCGCCCGCGGCGATGGCGTCGGCGATCCTTTTCTTTTCCTTTTCGTAGGTCGTTCTGTTCACGATCGGCCTCCTTCGCCCGTTTCGGCATACCGTTCGTAGCGCGCCACCTCGTCCGCCGAAACGGAGGGGCAATGTCTGTCCAGAGCGCGCACGATCACGTCGCGCGAGATCCTGACATTATCCGCGTTGCCGCCGCTCCGCTCGGCGCGTTCGGCGACGATGAACGACTCGCCGCGCGCGTCCTCGCACGCGAGTACCAGCTCTCTGCCCGAATACCTTTCCGTACGCGCGGCCAGTTCGCGGACGTCCACGTCGGGCGCAAGCAGTTTTTCGGGCAGTTCCCGCCTGATTATCTCGGCGCGCGCCTCCTCGTCGGGCAGAGGGACGTATATCATGCCCGACGCTCGGCTGCGCACCGCCGGGTCGAGCAGCCACGGGCGGTTGCAAGCGGCGACGATGAGGACGTTCGTCCTGCCGCGGAAGCCGTCTATGTGCTGCAAAAACTCGTTCAGTTCCGTGGCGCGGTGCTCGGAGGCCTCGCCCCTGTCCGTCAGTACCGTGTCCGCCTCGTCGATGAATATCACGGCGCGCTCGCAACGCGAGGCCTGTTCGAACAGCGCCGCGATGTTCTTCTCGCTCTCGCCCACCCACTTGCTCCTGAAATCCGAGCCTTTCAGACAGAACAGATCGGCTCCGCATTCCCCCGCCAGCGCGCGCACGCACAAGGTCTTGCCGCTGCCCGGGGGTCCGTACAGCACGATCATGCCGCCCGAGCGGATCACGAACCTGGCGGCCAGCTTCGGACTGCGCGCGGGCGCGATGATCTTCCTTTCGAAACTGCGCTTCACGTCGTCCAGCCCCACCACGTCCTTGAACCGCGTTTCGGGGCGCCTCTCCTTCACGAACACGCGCGGCCCGTCCTCGGAGTCGCTCCCGTCCACTTCGCGGGGAGTCTTTTCCTCGGCGAACATCGCGTCGACGCGCGCGAGCATATCGGCGCAACGCCGACGTTCCGACTTGTCGGGGCTGTGCTCGGCCAGCGCGGAAAAGCACTGCTTGGCGGACGACGCGTAACCTTCGGCGGCGCGTTTGCGGCCCGCGGCGACGGCCTCGCGCGCCATGCGGTACCAGTTCATGCCGTTCCTGCGGTACGATTCGAGCAGCATATGGTCCATGTCACACCTCCTCGCCGATATACCGACGGCCTTTGTCCGTCAGACTGCGCCCTCGGCTGCTTATCGATATCAGCCCGTGCCTGAGCAGCAAGGGCTCCACCGTTCCGAGCAGCTCGGACGCGTCGTTCTCCCCCAGCGCCGCCGCCAGAGAAGAAGCGGACGCGAAACCCAGAGCGCGCAGTTGCTTCAGATAGTTGCGGTGCTCCTCGCCCAGCCCGAGAGCATCTATACCGCGCCCGGCGAAGAACGCCTCGACGTCCGTCGCGGCGATGCGCTCGCACAGGTCCTTGTTCGCCGTCGTTTCGATCACGATGTCCCGCGTGTAAGCGACAGCGTAGCGCGCGATACCGTGACAGCGATCGGCTATGGCTCCGCACGCGGCGTCGTCCGCGTCCACGTTCATCGACCGCGCGGTAAGACGCGCTATCTCCGAAAGCTCGCGCTTGTCGTAGTCGTTCAGCCTGATGGTGAGGCAACGGCTCGGAAGCGCGGCGGGCAGTCTTGCGGAGAGATTGGTCGCGAATACGAGGAACAGATCCTTGGTCTTCCCCCGCTCGTCGGTAAAGCCGCGATTGGAAACGTCGTATATCTGCGCGCCCGCCTTTTCGCCGAGCACGTGCGCCTCGTCTATGAATACCGTGGCGCAGTTCGGGACCGCGCCCAAAAGCGCGTTCACGTCATCCCCCGTTTTCAGCACGTTGGCGGCGACGCGCACGAACGGACGGCCTATGTATCGGCTCAAACGGCGGCAAAGCTCCGTTTTGCCGCAGCCGGACGGTCCGCGCACCAACATCATGCGCATGGCTTCGCCGCGCTTTTCCGCGCCGTCGGCCTGCGCCGTCACGGTCCTGACCGCGGCTCCGTTGCCCACGTAGCCGTCGAAAGCGCGTTTGTCCGGTCGCTCGTAACACTCGACGGAATGCACGGGCAGAGCGGGCGCCGGTCGGCCGCCCGTCTCCGCGGCGGGCTTGCGAGGCTCGGGCGCGCGAGCGGGGCGCTCCTCGTCGGGAGCGGCGCTCGCCGCGGGGTCCCGCTCGAGCACGCGCGTTTCGCGGCGGCGGAGATTGTCGAGCGGGATGTGGAAGAGCACTCTGGCGAGCCGTTCCCGCAGTTTGTCGCCCGCGTCGCCCGACAGGACGCGCTTGCCGCTCTCGTCGCGAGGGAGCCGCGCCCTGCTGTCGCGCAGTACGGAATACGCCTCGATCGCGTCGCCGCGCCCGACGATAGGGTCGGCGTCGGACACGATAAGGCTGTTCAAGCACGAGAGCACTTCGGACGCCACCGCGTCGCCCGACAGCAACGCGTTTTTTATCATTATGATCGTGTCTTCGTTCTGCATAACGGTCTCCTTTCCGAAAATATCGGCGATCAGTCGTCGAACTCGGCGATCTCGTCGGCACGGATGGCCGCCTCGACGTCGGCTTCGAACGCGCTGCCCTTGCCCGTTCCGCGCGGCGTGCCGCCCGTGAGTATGTTCCACTCGCCGGCGCGCGCTTCCTTGGCCAGGCGGCGGGCTATCGCGTTGTCCTCACGCTCGCGCGACAACCGCTCGAGCTCCTTCTTGGTGGTGAACGCCACGGGCTTGGTCGCCCAACGCCGCATGATGGCGAGCGCCTTATCGAAACCGTCGTGGATCTTGTCCAGCAGTTCCATGCCCTTGGCAGTGTAGCGCGCCCTTCGCATCTCCACGATGGTGGCGTCTATCTCCGCGCCCTGATCGATGAGCAGAGCCGCGCCCTCGGGATCGGTGCGCTTGACTTCCTTGACGTACCCCACGAACTCGCTGCGTTCCTTGGCGACGGCGGCTATCACTTCGTCCGCCTCGCGCTCCTGTCTGCGGCGCTCCTCCGCCGACGCGATGTCGGCCTTTGCCTCCGCGATCTCCTTCCTGCGCTGCTTTCTGAGCGCGCGTTCCGAATAACTCATGATCTCATACCTCCTTTGATGTCGTTTGTCTTGTATCCGCCTTCGGGCTTGCCGAACGCGACCGCCGCGCGAGCGCGGCTATCGTTCGCGCGGGCCGCGTCCGCGGTCTCCGCGCGGGAGTCCGCCCGAACCGTTTCCGCGAAGTCGCGGACGTCCGGGCTCCCCGCGATGCCGTCGAGCACGCGCCCGCTCACCCGCGTCGACTCGTCCAGCTCCGATATGTTACCGTACACGTACCCCAGCTCCGCGAGCAGTCTGTCCGCCGCGCGGCGGGCGCGGACGGGACGGTAGAAGAAGTCGCCGAGCGCCTTGACGTCGATGAGCGACGCCAGCCTTCGCACGAGCGACGGGGATACGTCCGCCGTCTGCGCTACCTCGTCCAGGCCGAACAGTATGCGTTCCAGCGTGCGCGCCGCACGACGGCGCGTGGCGATGCGCCCGGCCAGCATCTTGCGTTCCTCGGCGCGATCGGGCGGCAGCGCGTCGTATCGGCGTCTGGCCGCGGCGAGATCGCGGTTGACGGTGTACAGTATCCCGCGCACTGCGGACACCCTGTTGCGGAAGCGTTGCGATCTCTTGTCGGGCACGGTGCCCAACGGGTACTCCGCGCGTATCTCCAGCAACGCCAGCATCCCGCGCACGGCGGTCTTGAGCTCGGCTACGAAGCTCCCGAGGTCGGCCTCGCCTTCGAAGAAATGCGCGCGTATGTCTTCCAGCACGCAGAACACGTGATCCACTTCCGCGCCAATGTAAGTCGTGCGCCCCGCCGTCGCGGCGCCCATGCGGAGCGCGTCCGCCGCGGCCGTGATGTCCGAGGAGCATTTGCAGGCGAGCGTGGCGGCGAGCGCGTACATCATCGACGCCAGCGTCGTCAGCGCGCGGCGGTTATGCCTCGGCGCCGAATATCTCGGTCTTTTCCAACGTTTTTTCATTTTGCACCTTCCGTTATCTGCGTCTGTGACGGTCGTCGTCAGAGTCATCGTCGTCATCGTCGTCATCGTCGTCATCGTTGCCGAACATCTTGAACAGCGACGCGAGCACATCCGACTCGGGGCCGCTCCGATCGGTCGGCTCGGGAAGACGCGGCTCGGGCGTACGTTCGGCCGCGGCGTCGGCGACGTCGGGGAGCACGCCGTGCGCGATGCGGTCGAGCGTGCGCTCCACGTCGTCCGATATGCTTATCGCCAGCCGCTCCATCGCGTTTATCGTGGCGACGTCTGCGGGGTGCTCGGATACGGTGGCCTCGACTCGCACGCAGACTTCCCCGTTATAGGGGTTCACGATGATCTTGCCCGCCTTCAGACCGGACACGAACTTGCTTATGTACGCGTAGAGCAGACCCATGTAAGCGGGCTCGCAGATTATCTGCGGGAAGAGATCGAGGAAAAGCCGCCCCAGCTTGTCGTCCACGAACAGCAGCTCGAAATAGCTGCGATCGTTGAAATTCACCTTACAGAACCCTCCCTTGTCTTCGCCGTCCAGCTTGCCGCTGAAACGACGCTTCCGCTCGCTGAAAAACAGCGGGATGTTTTCAATGGTCTTTCTGATCGATTGGTCGTTCATACCGCACCTCCTTTTTCCCATACCTTACACTATGGCGCAAAAAAAATCCAATAACGGAATCACGAATATTTTTATCCGATACCGAACGGGCGCAAAGCGATATTGACAAACGATATACCGCATGATATAATTACAAATAAAAAGTTTTCGGGTAATCGCAAAACGCCCGAAAAAGATCGGCACAAAATTTTTTTGATAAAATTATTATGATCGCCGTTTGTTGCGATCGCCGCGCGATCGGTGTAGATTATACTTACGGGAGGAAGGCCGCGTATGGACGAAGAGAAGAAAACGGATCTGTATAAGACCGCTCAGAGATTGACGGATCTGGACAGAAAGCTCGAAAAACGCAGATCGAAGGAAAGCGATCTCGCCAAGCTTTCGGACGAATACGCGCGCCTGTCCGAGGAATACGGAACAGAGTGCGACAAGCTGTGCCTGAATGCGATATGCCCGTGCATCGACCTGCTCAAAGACTCGCTCGATCTCGAGGAAACGGGCAAAAAGCTGTATGAGCTGCGCCAGGACCCCGCGCTCAGGAAACAGATATGCCGCCATTCGCGGTTGGACAAAGAATCCGGCATATTCAAATATCACAAGACGCGCGGCAAATACAAAAAGAACCGACGGGACCCCTGCCCGCGCAACTACGACTGCGCGTCCTGCGAGGAGTTTTACGACAAGGTGAGCACGTCGTCGTTCTCCGCCTTCATCAACGACGAGCTGACGGTCAATCAGATCAACGACATGTCCACTTACGATTCTTACGACACCGTGACGCACACGAGTTCGGTCAAGCCCGGCAAGAACATAACGCTGGAGAAGATAATCTTCATGGCGGCGGCCACGGGTCGCTCGATACTCGACATAATCGTACTGCCCAAGGGTTACAGATTCACCGAAACGGGCAAAATAATCAAAGAATAAACAAGGAGAACCATCATGAACGACAACGACATCCTTTCCCCCACGCTGGAAGACGTCAGCGCCCGCCCGGCCGAGGAAAACGAATATGTGACCTGCAACCCCTACGATTCGTGCAGGCCGGACTGACGCGATGACAGAACTCAACGAGAACGTCATTTTCGTGCGCGGAGCGAAAAACGGCGCGATATACGATCTCGGCAAAGGCAAGGTCTACCGGGTCAACGCGGACGCCGTCACCGTCATCGAGCGGTTGGCGTCGGGCATTCCCGCAGCGTCGCCCGCCGAAAAGGAATACGTCGGGAAATTGACGCAAAACGGGCTGCTCTCGCCCGATCGCGCGCCGCGCGCGTTCGAGCACGAGAAAAACGAGGTCATGCGACCCCGCTTCGCCTGGCTGGAACTGACCGAAAGATGCAACCTCCGATGCGTGCATTGCTACGAGGGCGAGTGCCACGACGCGCCGCACGAGCTGAGCTTCGACAAATGGCGCTCGGTGCTCGACGAGCTTAAAGCCGCGGGATTCCCGAGGATACAGCTCACGGGCGGCGAGCTGTTCATGCGTCGGGACGCGAAGGCGCTCATGGCGCACGCGGCCGATCTCGGCTTCGAGGAGCTGACGGTGTTCACCAACGCCACCCTGCCCGACGACGAAACGACCGATCTGCTCGCCGCGCTGGGAGTGAAGGTGCGCTTTTCGCTGTACGGCGGGAGCGCGGAGGTACACGAGGCCGTCACGCGCGTGCGCGGAAGTTTCGAAAAGACCGTGAGCAACGTGAAAAAGATGAAGGCGAAGGGCATAGACGTATCCCCCGCCGTCGTCATCATGCGGGATAACCAGGGCGACGTCGAGAACATAGCCCGACTGGTGCGCGAGCTGGGGCTGCCGTGGGCGGGCTACGACGTCATACGCAACGTGCGCGGCGGCACGCAATGCAGATACATGCCCACGGACCCCGCCGTGTCGCGGTCGTGCGATCGCACGCGCCCGTATTTCACCACCTCGCGCGAAAGATTCATGCGCGCGCTGGACGCGAACACGTGCTGGTACGGAAAGATAGCGGTGGACGCGGCGGGCAGGGTCATGCCCTGCGTGTTCGCCCGCGACGTCACGCTGGGCGATCTGTCCGCCATGTCCGTGAAGGAGCTGCTCGAAAGCCCCGAGCTGAAAAAGCACTGGTACTTCGACTATTCCGAGGTAGAGACCTGCCGCGACTGCGAATACCGTTTTGCCTGCAAGGACTGCCGCCCGCTGGCGATGGCGAGCTCGGGCGACATGCACGCCAAAAACCCCCGCTGCCGTTACGACCCTTACAAAGGCGAGTGGGAATGACGCTTACGTCGGCTCTGCCTTCGGAGTTATGTTCGTTCGTCACGCCAGCATGAAGGGCGCTCCCGTCGCGGAACGCGGACGAAAGAATAGACCAAACATGTTACTACGCGGCAACGATGCGCGTATATTCCGCAACGATGCGCGAAAAAAGAGCGGAGCGCCCTCGGGAGGAGGGGCGTTCCGCTCTTTTCGCATTTTGCCGTCGCACGTCGGTGCGTCGGCTTTTTCTTTTGTCGTTCTTGCGCTCGGCTCGATCATACGCCGCCATGCGCGATGACTTTTCCGTCACCGCGCCCGGGGATCGAAGCACCCGAGCCGTATCTGGTTCGACGCCTTTATCGCTCTTTGGGAGCGCGGCGGGCTTTTACCGCCGGGCGGGAGCACGTCAGGAGAACTTGGGACGGAAGGGCTGTTCGAGCAGGATGGCTCTGCCGCCCGTGAGCACGATCATCTTGACCGCGACGGTGGAGAACTCGTTGGCGACGACGATGAGCGGTTTCGTGAGCCTGTTGCCGCCCGTCACGCAGTAGCCGTTGCACTCCGCGCCCACGATGCCCTTGCGTTTGAGCGCGTCCAGCGTGACGCGCTGGCCGTCCGCGAAGCACTCGTCTATCTTATTCAGCTTGACGGTGGCGAAATTCTCCGTTTCGAGCCTTTCCGTTTCGCGTTTTTCGATGACGTGCGCGGCGTCCTCGTCCGTGAGCGCGTCCGCGTCGTGGACGTGTATCACCTCGCGCAGGAGCTGTTTTTTCTCCTTGTCGCGGAGCAGAGCGTTGTGTTTGAGCGTGTAAGCGAGCTCCTGCAAGCCCTTGGGCTCATACCTGCGTTTGCTCTCGATGCCGAACTTTTCAAACAGCTCGTTGAGCAGTTCCTTGGCGCGGGCGAGCGCGCGATCCGAGCCGACGCGCATGAGCATGGGCACTGCCGCGTATCTCGGACGGTCGGACACGTCGCGATGGTGGTAACGGGCCACGTCGTGCGCGGCGGGGTCGAGCGCGAGCCACAGTTTGAGGTGTTTGGTGGACACGCCTATGGCGGCCACTATCTCGCCGCGGTAGCGTATCTTTTCCACGCGGCCGCTCACCCTGAACGCCACGCCTCTGCGCGCGTTGAACATGTTCTTCAGCTCGACGTACGCTTCCCTGTTCTTGTCTGAGGACATCTTGAGCCGCATACGGAAGTTGGCGGGCAGGCGCACGGTACGCGTGGTCTTGACCGTGGCGGGGTTTTCGGACACCGCGCCGTCGGGAGATATCACGTCGGCGGGCGTCACTTCCTCGACGACTTCCTCGTCGCTCTCGGAGTCCCAATCCTCCTCGTCCTCTTCCAGCTCGTCGGGTATCTTCTGCCCGATGAGCGTTTCGTCGGGCGCCTTTTTATCGATGAGCAGGTTATCTATCAGTCTGTTCTGTTGCTCGATCAGACGTGCCACCGTGTCGTTTCCGCCCATGCCGCTTGCGAGCAACTGCTGCTGCATGGCGGGCATCAGGTTTTTTATCGTTTCCTCCACGATCTCGCGCACGTCCACCGTCTGAACGATCTGCGGTCCCTTGCCGTCGCCGCTCCTGCCGCCGTTCATCATCATGAACATCATCTTCATGTCGTCGTCGCGGCGTTTCTTGTCGGACTCGGCCTGCGCGTCTTCGTACGCCTCTTCCGCGAGCTTGCGCTTATGCCCGGATACGAGCATTCACACCAGGCAGACGACGCACACCGCGACGAGCGCGAGCGCGATGATCGTGCAGGTGGTCACGTCCATGCCCCAGAGCGCCGTTTCATTGCCGAAGAACAGCGAAGGAGCCGCCGCGTACATGTGCGCGAGCTTGTTCTTCTTGCGTTTCAGACCGTTTGCGCGGCTGACGTTCACACCCGTGCGGATCAGGAATATCACCGAGAGCACCGCCGCCGCGCTCGCCGTCCGAAGCCCCGCGTTTTTCCGCGTTTTTCCGCACTTGGCGGCGCTTTTCGCCACTGTCGGAAGGCTTGCGCGCCGCCGCTCGTACGCGCTTTTTCCGCGCGTTTTCGGACAGTCGGGCCGTTCGCCCTTTCGACGTGCGTTTAGCGGCGTTTTTCCGCGTTTTCGCGTACTTTTCCGCGTTCGGCGGCTTTACCGCGCGCGAGCGTCCCCGCCCTTTCGACGTGCGTTTAGCGGCGTTTTTCCGCGTTTTCGCGCACGAAAAAAGCACGGCGGGCGGCCGTGCTCTCGGCTTTCGGGGGATGTTCGGTCAGGGCGCGGCGCGGGTGACCAGCGCTTTCAGTTCCGCCTTGCGCTCGGCGGGGACGCGGAAGGAATCGCGGCATTTGGAGAGGGCTTTGAGGCGCACGTCGGGGGTCAGTCGGGGCGAGAGCAGCAGGCGCACGCCCTCGGCGTAGTCGCGCGCGACGACCTCGCTTATCAGCCAGGCAACGGCCATGTCCACGTAGTACTCGCCCAGCGGCAGGGAGTCCAGCTCGCCCGATATGGGCGCGAAGTCGTTCCTGCGCGCCAGCAGTTGCATGAGCATGACGACGAAGGCGCGTTTTTCGAACTCCCCGCCCGCTTTGAGCCCGTCGAAACGGCGGAGGAAGGCGTGCGCGTCCTTCACCCATTTCATGCCGTCTATCACCATGTCGGTGTGCGCCCAGCAATCCATGCGCGGGATCAGGCGTTCCAGCAGGCGCGCGTTGCGTTCGGCGTCCTTCCCCGTCTGCATGCCGCAGATGAGCAGTTCCTCGTGCGACGGGGCCTGCCGCGCGAAGTATCCCTCCGCGAAGTCGGGGCATTCGCGCTTTACCCGCGCCGCGAGCCTGCGCAGGTCGGGCGTGCGCACGCCGTACACGCGCATGCGCGTATACATTATACGTGCGTTGAACGCACGCAGTTTCTCGTCCGCGAGGCTTTCCAGCGCGGCGACGACGTCGTCGTAAGTCATTGTCGTTCCCTCCCTTACGCTTGGGATTATACCACGAGCGCGGCGTTTCGGCAAGCGCGGCGCGCGAAAAACGCGAAAAAAACCGCTTTGAACCGTTGACAATCGCTATGGAGAGTGGTATAATCTGCGTAAATCAACAAACCGTCGATGCGGAGATAACGGCGATGATGACCTCACAGAGAGCTCGGGCGGCTGAGAGCCGGGCAGGAAACAAGTCGTCAAATGGACCGCGGAGGGCGCAGTCAAATGCGGGTATGCCCGCAGAGTATTCTGCGACGCGAGGCAGGCGTTACTTGCCGGGGATATGTCGGTATCCCGCAGAGCGCACGGCAGAGCCGTGAATCAAGGTGGCACCGCGAATGTATCATTCGTCCTTGACAGAGCAGACAGTTCTGTCCGGGATGTTTTTTTATATCCGAACGGACGATACGGACGCGAGGAAGTGCGACCATGAAGATCAGACCCACGTTGAAAGAAGTGGAGGAGCTGGCGGCGGAAGGCAAGTACAAGACGGTGCCGCTCAGCTGTGAGATACTCTCCGACTTCATCACGCCCATAGAGGCGATGAGGATACTCAAAAACGTATCCTCGCACTGTTTCATGCTGGAATCGGCGCAGGCCGACGAGAAATGGGGGCGGTACACCTTCCTCGGGTACGACCCGCTGACGTCCGTGACCTGCTCGCGCGGGCGGATGAAGATAGGCGACGTCGAGGTGGAAACGGACGACCCCAGCGTATACCTGCGCGAGATGCTGGCGGAGCACGTCAGCCCGAGGTCGGACGACCTGCCGCCCTTCACCGGCGGGCTCGTGGGGTATTTCTCGTACGACTACTTGGGCTACGCCGAGCCGAGCGTGCGTTGCGACGTCGAGGACACGGAGGACTTCAAGGACGTGGATCTGATGTTGTTCGACAAGGTCATCACCTTCGACAGGTCATCGTGCTGATAGCGGACATGCAGCTCGCGGAGGGCGAAACGGGATACAACAAGGCGGCGCTCGAGCTCAAGCACATGGCGGAGCTGCTGCGCGAGGGCAAAAAGATACGCGAACCGGCGGGGCGGCTGAAAGGCCCCGTCACGCCGCTGTTCGACAGGAAGCGGTACTGCGACATGGTGGAGCGCGCGAAAGCGCACATCCGCGAGGGAGACATCTTCCAGATCGTGCTGTCCAACCGCCTGAGCGCGCCCTTCGAGGGCAGCCTGCTCAACGCCTACCGCGTGCTGCGCACCATCAACCCCTCGCCCTACATGTTCTACCTTTCGGGTACGGACGTGGAGGTGGCGGGAGCGTCGCCCGAAACGCTCGTTCGGCTGGACGGCGGCGTGCTGCACACCTTCCCTCTCGCTGGGACGCGGGCGCGGGCGACGGAGTGCCGCTCGACCTCGGCCTGGTGGCGGGCGTGGAGCGGGAGTACTTCCTCGCGGGAGGGCTGGACGCGCGTAACGTGCGCGCCGCCATACGCAGGCTGTCGCCCTATGCCGTGGACGTCAGCTCGGGGATAGAGAGCGACGGTATCAAAGACGAAAAAAAGATGGCGGCGTTCGTGGCCGCCGTCAGACAGGAGAACGACATAACATGACGAAGAAAGGACGTTTCGGCATCTACGGCGGGCAGTACATACCCGAGACCCTGATGAATGCCGTGACCGAACTGGAAGAAGCGTATACGCGCTACAAGGACGACCCCGATTTCGTGCGCGAGCTCAACGACCTGCTCTGCGACTACGCGGGCAGACCGTCCAGGCTGTATTACGCGAAGAAGATGACGGAGGACCTGGGCGGCGCGAAGGTGTATCTCAAGCGCGAGGACCTCAACCACACGGGCGCGCACAAGATAAACAACGTGCTGGGACAGGCGCTCCTGGCCAAGCGCATGGGCAAGACGCGGCTGATAGCCGAAACGGGCGCGGGCCAGCACGGCGTGGCGACCGCGACGGCGGCGGCGCTTTTGGGCATGGAGTGCGTGGTGTTCATGGGCAAGGAGGACACCGTGCGCCAGGCGCTCAACGTCTACCGCATGCGGCTTCTGGGCGCGGAGGTCGTGCCCGTCACCACGGGTACCGCCACCCTCAAAGACGCGGTGTCCGAGGCCATGCGCGAGTGGACGACCCGCATAGCCGACACGCATTACTGCCTCGGCTCGGTCATGGGTCCGCACCCCTTCCCCACCATCGTGCGCGACTTCCAGGCGGTCATATCCCGCGAGATAAAGAGCCAGCTCGCCGAGAAGGAAGGCCGACTGCCCGACGCGGTCATAGCGTGCGTGGGCGGCGGTTCCAACGCGATAGGCAGTTTCTACCACTTCATAAACGATCCGTCCGTGCGACTCATCGGCTGTGAGGCGGCGGGCAGAGGGGTGGACACCTTCGAAACGGCCGCGACGATGAACACGGGCAAGGTCGGCATATTCCACGGCATGAAGTCCTATTTCTGCCAGGACTCCTACGGCCAGATCGCGCCCGTCTACTCCATATCCGCGGGGCTGGACTACCCCGGCATCGGACCCGAGCACGCCTTCCTCGGCGACACGGGACGCGCGGAGTACGTCCCCGTCACGGACGACGAGGCGGTGCGCGCCTTCGAGTATCTGGCGCGTACGGAGGGCATCATCCCCGCCATCGAATCGGCGCACGCCATCGCGCACGCCATGAAGATAGTGCCGACCATGGGCAAGGACAAGATCGTGGTCATCACGATATCCGGGCGCGGCGACAAGGACTGTGCGGCGATAGCGCGTTACAGAGGAGAAGATATCCATGAGTGACCGTATAGCAAAAGCATTCGCGTCGGGCAAGGCGTTCATACCCTTCATCACCTGCGGCGACCCCGACCTCGAGACCACCGCGGCGGCGGTGCGCGCGGCGGTTAAGAGCGGCGCCGACCTCGTCGAGCTGGGCATACCCTTTTCCGACCCCACCGCCGAAGGCCCCGTCATCCAGTCCGCCAACGTGCGCGCGCTCAAGGGCGGCATGACGACGGACAGGGCGTTCGAGCTGGTCAGAGAGCTGCGCCGCGACGTGACCGTCCCCCTCGTGTTCATGACCTACGCCAACGTCGTGTTCTCGTACGGCGCCCGGCGTTTCATACCCAAGTGCGCGGAACTGGGCATAGACGGGCTCATCCTCCCCGACGTGCCTTTCGAGGAAAAGGACGAGTTCGCGCCCGTGTGCCGCGAGTACGGCGTGCCGCAGATATCCATGATCGCGCCCACCTCGCTCGGCCGCACCGCGCGCATAGCGTCCGAGGCTGAGGGCTTCATCTACGTCGTGTCCAGCCTGGGCGTGACGGGCATGCGCAGTTCGATAAACACGGACCTCGCGCCCGTGATCGCCGCCATCCGCGAAAACACCGACCTGCCCTGCGCCATCGGCTTCGGCATATCCACGCCCGAACAGGCGCACGCCATGTCCGCGCTCGCCGACGGCGTGATAGTCGGCTCGGCTATCGTCCGCCTGCTGGAAAAGTACGGCAAGGCCGCCCCCGAGCACATAGCGGCGTACGTCCGCGAGATGAAAGCCGCCGTCCGCTCGTGAGCCGCTCGCACGCGCAGCGGCATTGAACGCGCCGCGCGGCGGACCGATGTCCGCCCTTCAAGCAGGGCGCGCATCAAAACACGCGACATAAAACGCGCAAGCGAAAAGAGCGCGACCGAAAGGTCGCGCTCTTTCATATCTCGTCATGTCATGTCGTTTTTCGTCGATGTGCGTCGGTTTTCGTCGCTTTACGTCGACGCGTCCGAAGCGTCGCCCTTTTGCTCGGCGGGCGCGGCATCTGCGGGCGCGGTCTGCGCCGCGGGTGTCGCTTCAGCCGCCGCGGGGACCGTTTCCGCGGGCGCGGCGTTGTCTATGCGGACGAGCGCGTACACGCATTTGTGCGGCACCCGCACGCTGCCGCGGTAGCGCGCCAGCTCGACGTCGCCCGCGCGGGTATCGCTCACGCGCAGCGACCATTCGCCCTCGGGAAGACGGACGTCCGCTTCGCCCTCGGGGTTGTAGACGATGAACAGTTCCTCGCCGCAGCCCGTCAGCGTATACGCTATCATGTCGTAGCGCGGGCAGTTCCTGAACACCGTCGCCTCCTCTATCTCCGCCTGGCCGCACAGGCGCAGCACGGGATGGGCCTTGCGGAAGGCGATCAGGCCCTTGTAGTAGTCGCGCATGGCGGCGACGTCCGACCCGGGCGTGAGCTTATCCCAATCGATGTTGTTTATCTTGTCGGGGCTGTTGTAGCTGTTCTCCACGAAGCCGCCGTCCCCGCTCGGTTTGGAGCGGAGCATCTCCTCGCCCGCCTGGAAGAAGGGCATGCCGCGCGAAGTCAGCACGATGCCCGCCGCCAGACGGTTCATGCGCAGGCGCATGTCGCGGTGAGTGAACGGCGCGGTCAGTTTGAGCTTATCCCACAGCGTGTTGTTGTCGTGCGCGGACACGTAGTTCACGACGTTGCGCGCGTCGGGGACCACCCAGCCCGTGTCGAAGTTGGGCGAGGTCGCGCCCATGGAAGAGAACTTGACGCGGTTGACGTTGTCGAGCGGACGGCCGTTGACGTAGCCGCCCTCGTCCGCGCGGAACACCGCGCCCTTGACGCTGTCGCGCATCACGTCCGAGAACACCGCTATCGGTCCTGCGGCGCCCGCGGAGCGCTGTACGCCGCAGGCGTTCCATTTGTTGCACTGCTTGTCGCCGGGCAGCGACGTGGGTCCGCCCACCCAGCCCTCGCCGTATATGAGCGCGGAGGGCAGCACGGAATGCACGGCGCGTTCTATCTCCGACATGGTGAGCACGTCGTGCAGGCCCATGAGGTCGAAGCGGAAGCCGTCCACGTGGTAGTTCTTCGCCCACGCCAGAAGCGAGTCGATGATGAACTTACGGCACATGGGGCGCTCGCTCGCCGTTTCGTTGCCGCAGCCCGAGCCGTTGGTGGGGTTGCCTCGGTAGTCGAACCTGTAATAATAGTTGGGCGCGATGCGCGCGATGGGCGCTTCGAAGTTGTAGGTGTGGTTGTAGACGACGTCCAGCACCACGCCGATGCCCCGCGCGTGCAGGGCGGCTATCGCCTTGCGCAGCTCTAGCACGCGGCTGTTGCCGTCCTCGGGACGGGAGCTGTATGCGCCCATGGGCGAGTTGTAGTTCTTGGGATCGTAGCCCCAATTGAAGGCGTTGTAGAAGGGGTCGGACAGCTTGTATTGGTCCACCGTCGCGTACTCCGCCACGGGCAGGAGATGGACGTGCGTCACGCCGAGGTCGGCGAGGTAGTCCAGCCCGATGATCTCGCCCGCGGCGTTCGTCAGGCCTCTCTCGGTGAACGCGAGGAAGCCGTCCCGCCCCGCGGCGTTCGTCTTGCCCGAAAAGTCGCGGACGTGCACCTCCCACACGATCGCGTCCGTGTAGCTCTTGACGGCGTACTTTTCCAGATACGCGCGGTGTTCGTCCGCCCAGCCCTCGGGCGTGACGGCGGGCGCGGAAAAGTCCACGACCATGCTGCGCCTGCCGTTGATGCCGCCGCTCATGCCGTAAGGGTCGGCGGTCTCGATGGCGGCGCGGCCGTTGTGCACGACGGTGAAGGTGTAATACATCCCCGCGAGGTTGTCGTTTATGACCAGCTCCCACACGCCGCGGTCCATGCGCTGCATGCGGCTGCCGAGAAGGTTGTCGTTCACGCCGTCCCCCGTCAGATAGAGGTTGAGCGTGACGGCGACGGCGAAGGGCGACCACACGCGGAACACCGTGGTGTTGCCCAGGACGGTCGCGCCCAGCACGCCGTCGTATATGTATTTCTCCGCGAACTCGCGCTTGTCGTAGATGCCGAAGGGCTCGGCGGCTATGACCTGCTTTCCGCGGCATATCACGAAACAGGGCGACTCGGGATCGAGCCGCCCTTCAAGTTCGAGTGCGAACTCCTGTGCGTCGAAGGGGTTGCGGTGTATGCGGGCTATGGGGATGCGCGCGCCGTCCGACCAGACGGAGAACGCGTTCTCATCGGCGTCCTCCAGGTCGGATATGAAGCACACGATCTTGTCGTAATCTTCGATAAACGCTCTGGAATCCTGCATAGCTCAGCCTGCCACGACGTTCACGGTGACGTTCGCGGTCACCTCCGCATGAAGTCTGACGGAGATCTTGTACGTCCCCGTCTGTTTGATGGGCTGAGGCAGAACGATCTTCTTTTTGTCCACGGCGCAGCCCGCTTTCGCGAGCGCGTCCGCTATCGCCTGCGTATTCAGCGCGCCGAACAGCTTGCCGTTCGCGCCCACGGTTACGGGCACGGTGACGGTGACCGCGGAAAGACGCTCCGCGGCCTCTTTAGCCTCTTTGAGCGCGACCGCCTTGCGGTACTCGTCCGCCGCACGCTTGGCCTCGAGCTGGGCGATGTTCTGCGCGCTCGCCGGCTCAGCGAGCTTGTTACGGAAAAGATAGTTGTTGGCGTAGCCGTCCGAAACGTTCACGACCTCGCCCTTCTTCCCCGAGCCTTTTACGTCCTGAAGCAATATAACTTTCATGGTGTAGCCTCCGGCGCCGTCACGGCGCCATTCGGAGAGATCGCGCTCCGCGAAAACTCCTGTCCGTGTTTTTCCGAGGTCCGCGCCTTACTTCGCCTCTGCCTCCGCCTTGTCTTCGGGGAAGAGCGCGCCGCCGTCCAGGGGCGGAAGGATGAGCGGATTGATCATGGCCGCTGCGGTCAGATTGGTGATCGCGCTGCGCAGATACGGGAAGGTCGCGCGCGTGGCGGCGGTGACGAACTCGCGCTCGTCCTCTGCCAGCCAGATCTCCTCCTCCAGCTCGAACACCGCCACGAGGCGGATGGCCAAATCGAAGGGCTTGGGATCCTTCTCCGACCCGATCATCTTGACGGTCATTTCGATTATGCGGCGCTTGGGCAGCTCCTTGACGCGCTTGACCTGTCTGTTGAACTCGGGCTTTATCTCGAACTTCGTCTGAGGCTCGGCCTTGACGACGTTCAGTCTGAAACGCATATCTTCGCAATGCATCCCCAACATCTTGAACTTTACCATATGTTTTCTCCTCGTCGGCGCGCGAACGGTGGTCGTGCGCGCATGCCTACCCGAAAATTATATCATAATTATTTACGGATTGCAATATATTTGTGCGAATATTAATGTGACAATAATGTGTCCTTAGATGATTTTTTATTCCCATACGGTGTTTTTTTTACATAAGCATTTACAAACGCCCGCGATTATGTTATCATTTATCTTACGATGACGGCAAAGACCGACATTCTCACCGCGCCCTCGGCCTACGTTGCCACGCCCGACGACGCGGGATATGACGATACCGCTTCCAAAGGAAGATCGGTGGAAATGTACAGACACTTTTTCAAAAGAGCATTGGACATCCTTATTTCGCTCACGGCGCTCATTGTGTTTTCTCCGCTGATGCTGCTCCTCGCGGTATGCGTGCGGATCGCTCTGGGCGGCCCGGTGATATTCAAACAAGTTCGTCCGGGAAAGGGCGGACGGCTCTTTTATATCTATAAATTCCGCACGATGTCGGACAAGCGCGACGCAAACGGCGAGCTGTTGCCCGACGAGCTGCGCGTCACGACGTTCAGCCGCCTGCTCCGCAAGACCTCGCTGGACGAGCTGCCGCAGATAATAAACATCCTCAAAGGCGACATGAGCCTCATCGGTCCCCGCCCCAGGCTGGTCAAGGACGCGGTGTTCTACGGCTCCTTCAAGTCCCTCGAAGTCCGCCCGGGACTGACGGGCAAGAGCCAGGTGTGCGGGCGTAACGACAACACGTGGGACCAGGTGTTCCGCTACGACGCCGAATACGCCGACAACCTCTCTTTCGGCATGGACGTGAGCATATTCTTCCGCACCTTCCCCGCCCTGCTGCGCAGCGGCCAGAGCGAGAAGCGGGACAACAAGTACTACCCCGACGAATTGCTCCACCACCGCATCATCACGCAGTCGCAGTACGACGAAGGCCTGCGGGTCGCCGAGAAGATCGTGAGCGCGTTCACGGAGCGCGGCGAACAGATCATGCGCGAGGAGATAATACGCTTCCACGAGCGTCTGAACAGTTACGAACAGGCGTCCAAACCGAGCGTCACGCGCACCTACCCCGCCGACGTCGCGCACCCCGCGCTGGGTACGTACGAAAAGGTCCTGCACGGCAAAGGCCGCGAGCTCCGCGACGAAGCAAAGGACGAACGATCACAAGTAAGTATATGACGAACGCAAGGACGCCCGTGCCATGACGGCACGGGCGTTTTTATTTCAGCTTCTCGTTCCATCGCCGAGGATCGCCCGCGCGTTTCGGGACGTGCGACAGCCTGCGAGGTGGGATGCGGTCTATAACCGATACAGCCAGTGCGGCGTTCCGCCCTGTTCGGGATACGTGTAAGTGTATGAAAATTCCTCGTTTCCCACTTCAAGTAATCGGGCGAGCGCCTGCTTGTCCAAAGTAACGATCTGCAGGCATATCGCTTTTTTGAAGGGCGAGAGCCGACAGCGGAGGATGCCCGTATCCTTGACGGCCTGAGGCAGTTCGATATACACGCCCGCCACATCCGCGTCGTCCGCGGCAAACTCCATGCTGTGGCCGTAAGACACGAAGCAGTCGTTTTCGTGGGCGAAAAGCGCCGTTCGGGTAAGGATATCGAAATACTTTATCGCGACCTCCTTGTCGTGCATATCGACCGCGGGGTCTATGAACAGCATATACTCGTTGCGGTTCCCGAGGGCGTTCTTGCCGTTCATCGCATAGTCGGACGCGCCCATGCTCGCAAGCTTCCAGAACGGATACGATCCGTCGGGCTCATACAGCAGACCGTCTATGTGTATATCCTCGTGTACGCACGGATGGATAACGACGGCATTCGTCTGTCTGAAATACTTGTCGTAATGTCTTGTGAGCTTTTCCATTTCCGATGTCTTCATACGCTCCTCCCGAACGGTCTGTGCGCCGTTCTTTTTTTGTCCGACCGGTCGGACCTTTTCCGTTTAGACCATTGTAACATACGATCGCGCGCTTTTCAAGTCCCTTTTCCGCAACGGTCGTTAAAAACTTTTCGGGCGGACGCGGGCTGAAAGCCGTGTCGTTTCACGACCACAGACCGCTTCTCGACATGCCCGATATTTGCCCTAATGGTATATAATCCCGCGAACGGGACATCATCCGTCATATGAACATCAAGCGCGAAGTGCTGTACCTGACGGGGGACGCACGGGAAAAGAGAAAACTCATGCGCGAGGCGAGCAACCTCGCCAAGGCAGGCAACGAAGAGGTGTCCGTCATCTGCCGCGTGGCGGGACGGGACTATTACGTGTCGGGCAAACACCCCTTCGCCGCGTTCGACGTGTATCGGTATATCCGCTACGAACGCGCGCTGTTGTCGCCCTCGCCCGTGACGAAGAAAGAGGCGCGCCGACTGCTCGCGCGCCTGGGCGTGCGCGTGTCCCTGCGCGCGGGACTGGGCAGGCTGGACGTGCTCACCCGCCGATTGGTAGCCCTTGCCGCACGTATCCTGCCCGATACCGCCACGCTCGCCATCGATCTGGACGGCGCGCCCTACTCCCGCCGACTGCGCCGCAAGCTCGCGCGCGCCGTGCGTTTTCTCTCCCGCCGCTACTCCGTGTGGGTGGCGGTCACCGACAGTCGGCTCATCCCCGCCGCCGCCCGCCGCGCCGAGCTGCGCCCCGGCGTGCTCTACACCCGCGCCCGCCCCGTCCTGCGCTCCCGCGTCGTATCCCGCGCCCTGCTCCGCAAAGCCTTCCGCGCCTGCGGCGCGGAAGGCGAGACCCCCGTCGTGGAGAAAGGGCGCATCGTACAAGTTGTTGCGCACCGCTAACGCTCGCCACGGGCGTGCGCACCAAAGTGACGCATCTGCGCCATCTTTTTCGCGCCTCGGCGCGAAATTCCCCTTGACGCCATGACCTTTTTGTTGCGCACCGCTAACGCTCGCCACGGGCGTGCGCACCAAAGTGACGCATCTGCGGGATCTTTTTCGCGCCTCGGCGCGAAATTCCCCTTGACGCCATGAGGCAGTCTGCGGGGTCGTCGCCCTTCGGGCGTACGAATTTCGCACCGACTCATCGAAAAATCTCGCCGCAGCTGCTGCTTTCGTTGCTCTCCGGGGCTTGTAACAAGTTTTCATATTGAGAAGTTCCACGGAGCAAAAAACGTGTACGGTAATTTATTGATCAATCTTTATTTATAGCCCCACTTACGCGGACGGCGCAGAGTGCGTCTATGACGGGCAACAGGCGATTTTTTAATTATCTTTATTTTAGTAACACTTACGCGGACGGCGCAGAGTGGTGCCGTGAGGGGCAACAGTCGAGCGACGTGTACAAAATACGTACACGAGCGAGAGCGTAGCCACTCACGGTGCCGCTATGCGGCGTCCCCTCCACAAAGGGCGGCAAATAAATTTGCCGCCCCAAACGAAAAAAAGGAGCCCAAGCTCCTTTTTCGTTTGCCTTACTCTTCTATATAATCGGATGCGTCATCGGGCGCCTCGACATCCCTGTACCCCGCTTTGCGGATGTTGAAGGTGAGGGACAGGCGCGCTTCGGAGAGTTCGTGGGATAAGGGCAGATAGATGGCGAGAGGGCCGTCTGTCATGATCGCTTCGGCGTTCATGTCGTCCAGCACCAGGGCGAAGGCTTCGAACGTGTGATCGGAATCGTCGAACGCAAGACCGATGTAGCTGTCGCCGCCCAGGTCCATGCGCAACACGCCGTTGTAGATATATAACTGCGGCGTGACGTCCATGCCGACGGACGCGAACCCTTCGCGCACCTGCGCGATGAGCTCGGACACGCTGCCGATCTCCGCGCTCTCGCTTTCCGTCGTTCCCGACGTTCCTTCATTTTCGTCGGGTATGCTCTGCTCGGGCAGGCCGTTCGGCGCGGAAGGCGTTTCGGCGCCGCCCGCGGGCGCGTCGGTATCGTCCGGGCGCAGCCACGACAGATCGATGGTCTGCTTACGGCGCACGGTCTCGTCCTCCGTTTCGACCAGCGAGTAGATCACGCCGTCCACCAGCGTGTACGTCGCTTCGGTGCGCGCTTTGCTGACCTGGCCCAAGTAGTCCAGATCCTCGACCAGACTGCCCGTCAGCTCCATCGTGATATCCTCGGCAAAGTTGACTATGCCGTCGGCGTTCATGTCGATGCGCTGGAACTTGTAATCGCCCTCATACTTGTATTCCAGCGACGCGTTGAGCACGATCTCGTAGCTCTTGCCCGCTATCATCGCGGGCAGACCCGTGGCGGAATCCACGCGGTCGGCGTTCGCGCTCACGTCGGTGATAAACTCTTTAAGGTCCGCGTCGGTCGCGGGCTCGTCGTCGGGTATGTTGAACGTGGAGTCGCCGCACGCCGCCAGCACGACGCTCAACGCGACCGCCAGCGCGACGAGTACCGCTCCCACGATGATACCCATTCGTTTTTTCTTGGTCATGAAGATCCACCTCCCTCGGCTCCGATAGAGTCGCCGATACGATCTCCGTCGTCAATATCCCCTTCCATGATATATTATAAAGGCGCGAGGGCATAAAGTCAACGTGCGATATGTGTAGATTTCGCGTTATTTTCATCACATCGCAGGTAATTTAAGGGAAAAACGCCGTTCAGCCGTCCTTTTCCGTACCCGCCGAGAAATCGGGCGTGTACGCGTCCGTCGCGGAAGCCGCGTCCTGGAAAAAGCCCTCCAGCCCCAGCCGCTCCGCCAGCCGCAACGCCGAGGAGTACTCGAAACTCGTCACCCGCCGTTTGAGATCGCAATCGGGGTCGGCGAACTCGGGCGTGTACTGCCGCATGAGCGAGAGCAACGCCCTGCCCTTCCAGCGCTCCGCGAAGACATGCAACGCCGCCTCCGTGTCGTGACGGTAGCCGGGCAGCATGAGGTGCCGCACGATGACGCCCGAGCGCATCAGCCCGTTCTCCACGACGGGCGGTCCGGCCAGCTCCGTCATGCGGTCTATCGCGCGCATGGCGACCTCGGGATAGTCGGGCGCGGACGAGTACTTGGCCGCGGGCGACGACGAGGCGTACTTGAAGTCGGGCAGCCAGACGTTCACGTAGGGCGCGAGCAGGTCGATCGCCTCGGGCCGCTCATACCCGCTCGTGTTGTACACGACGGGAACGGTCAGACCGCGGGAGCGCGCGAGCTCGAGCGCTTCCAGCGTTTCGGGCAGTCGGGGCGTCGCCGTGATGAGGTCGACGTTGTGCGCGCCGCGCGCCTGAAGGTCCAGCATGACGTCCGCCAGCTCCTCCGCGCTCATGCGCCTGCCCGTTTCGGCGCGGGAGATGTCGCGGTTCTGGCAGTACGAGCAACGCAGGTTACAGCCCGAAAAGAATATCGCGCCGCTCCCCCGCGTGCCGCTTATGACGGGTTCTTCCCACATGTGCAGCATGACTTTGGCGACGACCGCCTCCGCGCCGCAGCCGCAGAACCCCCGCCCGTGCCGTCTGTCCGCCCCGCACATCCTCGGGCACATCTCGCAATGTCCGTGATCGGTCAACATATGCGTTATTATACACCCTCGCCCGCCGCGTTGTCAACACGTAAACCGCCGTCCCCGCGGCAGGAGAAGAGCCGCGTCGGTGCAGACGCGGCTCTTCAACAAACGGTACAAAGACCAACGGAAGTTATTCTTTATCGTCGTCCTTCTTCTCTTCGGACGGCTGTTCCGCGGGCGCGTTCTTGCCCGCTTTGGCCGCGGCTTTGGCGGCCTTGGCGTCCGCCTTGGCCTTGGCGGCGGCGCGTTTGGCTTCCTGCTTGGCGAGGTATTCGGCCTCTTTCTCCTCGTAGTTCAGGCCCTTGCGCTCGCAGTACGCGCGCAGCTCGGCCTTGCGAGCCTCTTCCGCCTCGGCGTTCGCCTTCTCCTCTTCGAGGCGCAGGCGCTCTTCGTGAGGTATCCACTCGATGCCCGCGGCGAGCGCTTCGGCCTTCTGGCGCTCCATGATGAGGTCCTTGTCCTTGGCGAGGAACTTCTCCACGAGGAAGAACACGAGGAGCACGCCGCAGACGGCGTAAGCTATCGTTTCCACCCAGACGTAGGACGCCTGTATGACCGTGACGGTGGACGCCGCCTGTGCGGAAAGGTCGGCGTTGTAGCCCGTCGCGCCGATGAGGCCGTTGAATATGCCCGTGGTTATGGGGGTCGACGCGACCATGATCGCGCTGTATATGGACATGGTCAGACCGTCGCAGCGGAAGCCGCTCTTGGCCTCCACGTGGTCGAGCACGTCGCTTATCATGGCGAGGATCATGTAGCACGCGGGTGCGCTGCCCAGGCACTTGAGCGCCACGCCGATGGCGACGGGCACGAAGTTGTTGCCGCCTATCCACGCGATGACGCCGCCTATGACGCCCACTATCATGCCGACGAGCGTGACGTTCTTTTTGCCGTACTTATTGGAGAGCGGCCACACGAACACCACGGCAATCGCCATGGGGACCGCGCCCAGCACGCCGAGGATGGTCTGCGTCAGACCCGCGCTGGCGACGCGCGTCATGCCCTCAAGCGGTTCGAGCACCCACTGGCAGAAGTACTGCATGGAGAGGTTCTTCATGCCGCCGCTGAACTGGAACACCAGATAGAATATGATGATGATCCACCAGAACGGCTCCTTGCCGACCGCGCTGAGCTGTTTCGCGACGGAAACTTTCTTGTGCTGCTCCTTGGGGACGTTGATGGTCTCCTCGGTCACGCGCTCACGGGTGAAGTAGTACTGGAGTATGCAGCAGAGCGCCGTGAACACGCCCACGACGATGAACATGATCGTCCACGCGCCGTAGACGGGGTTCTCGTTTGCGTCGAAGAGCAGGAAGCCCGCCAGCGTGGGAAAGACCATGCTGCCCGCGCCCATGACGCCCAGCGACGCGACGTTGGTCGCCGACGCGAGCAGGCCGCGCTGGCTGCTGTTACGCGTGGAGGTGGGGATGAGCGTGGAGTTCGCGGTGTTGTACAGCGGGTACGCCACGGAATAGTAGAGGTTATAGGATATCGCATACCACACCATACGCACGATCATGTTCGCGTCGTGAGGTATGACGAACATCAGTATGCACGCGGCGCACAGCACCACGGTGGAAAGCAGTATCCACGGCCGAGCCTTGCCCGCTTTCGTCTTGGTTCGCTCTATGAGCTGCCCCGCGATCAGGTTGCCCGCCACGATGAGAATGGTGGAGAGCAACGGGAGCAAGGTACCGAAGACACGGATGTCCTCGCCCCTGAAAAGCACATTGGTGAAGTACGTATTGAGATACGCGCCGAAAATGCCGCTTGCGAGCAACGCGCCGAACGGGCCTATGAAATAGCCGAACAGCAGCTCGGGAAAGGGCTTGACGTTCGCGGACTTCACCTTGGTACTGAGGATCGGATTGTCGAACACCGATCTTTTTTGGGATTGATCCTTCATCAATTGTCTCCTTTGGATTGTTATGCTTTACTATGATAAAGCAGGTCGCCGCCGCTGTCAATACCCTTTGGAAATTCGGTAACAAATTTTCTATTTTCCAGCAAAATATGTCCATTTCACGGCGTTTATTCTCGCCCGAAACATAAAAAAAACGCTCCCCCGGCTCATGGTCGGAAGAGCGTCGCGCCCGAAGGCAAAAACGTCATGGAAGCACGGCTATGGTGAGGAAGCCCGCGCCCAGCAGTACCGCGAGATAGGAGAACCCGATCGCGGAGAACAAGCCGAGGAACCTCGCCGTGTGACCGGGCATGCGACGACGGTACTCGCCCAGCGTTATCAGCCCCGCGAGCGAGGACACGGGCGAGCCCAGACCGCCGATGTTGACGGCGATGAGCAACTGGCGGTAGTCATCCGTGAAGCGCGAGAGCAGCACGGCGGACGGGACGTTGCTTATCACCTGGCAGGACGCCGTGCCCACGAGCAGCGGCGACGCCGCCACCAGCGAGCCGAGGAAGGCCTGAACGGCGGGCACGCGCGAGAGGTTGCCCGAGAACACGAAGAACGCGCTGAACGTCAGCAGCAGGCCGTAATCCACGTGCAGGAAGGCGCGCGGCTCGATGACCGCCAGCGCGACCACGACGATGATGAGCGCGATCCATGCGGCGAACGCGTCGAACACTATGGCGACGGACACCGCGAACAGCGCGAAGTAGACCACCGTGCGCCACACGGGAGGCGCGGGCACGGGCGGCGTTTTGGGTACGATGGGCTCGGGACGCACGAACATACACGTTCCCACGATGAGCAGCAACGCCGCCGCGAAGGGTATGGACATCACCGCGAAGAATTCGCCCGTGGGTATGGAGTAATAGGAATACAGATAGAGGTTCTGCGGGTTGCCGAAGGGCGTGAGCATACCGCCGAGATTGGCGGCGGCGTTCTGCATGACGAACGCGAACGCGAGATGCTCGCGCTTGTCGCAGGAGGACATCACGTAATAGCTGAGCGGCAGAAAGGTCACTAGCGCCATGTCGTTCGCCATTATCATGGAGCCGAAGTACGTCACGAACACCAGCGCGAGCGTCACCCGCCGCATGTTCCCGAACGCCGACACGATCTTCCCCGCCAGCCACTCGAAGAACCTGCGCTCCTTGAGCGCGCTCACCACCGCCAACGTGCAGAACAGACATATCAGCGTGTCGAAATCGAAGTAATCCACATACTCCGCGTCGGGCGGCACGATAAAACACGTCACGATCGCGGCCACCGCCGCCACCGCAAGCACCAGATGGCTCTTGAGCAGCCTCAGTATTATGTTCCCGGACGGTCCCGGTCTTTTAACGGTCTTTTCCATATAAAATTTTTGCGCACCGCTGAAATTTCGCGCCGGTTGTCGGTCTGCTGTGCGCGCATTGCCATGCGCGGACATCGACC
>ERZ1106930.74-NODE-74-length-46895-cov-592.740798_pt1 | contig 46895 bp, 33 predicted proteins | sample MGYA00403663_ERZ1106930 | MGnify/ENA primary metagenome ERZ1106930 (study PRJEB35170, sample SAMEA104062438) | human gut metagenome | biome: human gut; feature: human-associated habitat; material: faeces | place: Denmark | collected 2012-06-26 ... | reverse complement strand
CCCGCCTATTCCGACAAAAGCCACTTTTACCTGTTCCATTTTTTCACCGTACTATTATTCCCTTCCTTTTTTAGCCATCATATCATTAAATGTATTCCAGACTTTTTCAAACCATAAATTTCTATCCGGTAACGGATGAACAGCTCTTTCGCTTATCTTTATCTCTTTCCCGTTTTTCGTCAAAGTAAGTACTTTTTTTCTTCCGTCCGCATTTTCGATTTTCATTGAACGGGACATAAAATCCGATCCCTGCAATACAAAGGCAGAGCCTCTCGAACCGTACCGTTTCGCGCTTTCGATCATAGCAAGGGCAATCATTTCCTGAATTATAAGAATTTCACGATTTTTATACAACATGAAAAGATCTGTTTCGTTTTCCCAGTGATTTTCTTTTTGAAAATTTTCCGACCATTTGCGTATTTTGTCAAGATGTTTTTTCATTTTCTTCTCATCACGGATAAAAGCAAAATTTTCACTCATTCCTTTGCGATACATTTCACTCATCCCATTAAGAGTACAAAAATCGCCGTGCGTTTTTTCTTTAAAGACTTCCGCATCCCGAACAGCCGCCTCGAATATATCTTCAAAACTCTTAGCGCAATTGTTTTCCGCAAAATACGCTATGTGACGTGCCGCACGCATACTGCCTACCTGGGATGAATTCAAAGCACTTCCGCCCGGGCGAAAAATGCCGAACGTTCCCGCCACTTCCCCGCAGGCATAAAGACCTTTTATGTTCGTCAGCCAGTTTTCATCCACGCGCACACCGCCGTTGCAGTGCTGCGCGCATACCGAAATTTTCAGAAGATCTTTTTCGAGATCAATGCCGTGTTCTCTGTAAAGAGAAACCGCTCCTTTGTTCATTTTTTTCAGGCGCTTGATAGGAAGAGACAACAAAGCATCACTGTTTTTTAAATAATTGTAAGCAACTTCATCTAATTTTTCAAACCCGTTTTCTAATCCGGTCGGCTCATGCGCAAAATCAAGATAAACATCTCTTCCCAATATTACGCTTTCACGGTAAACCAGTAAATCTATAAAGGAAGATGCGTAAATTTTTCGAACATCAAAAGGCCATTCATAACCTTTCAGAAAAATATTTTTTAACATTTCCTCAGGCGATGAAAAATAATCGAGTAAAAATTCCCGCTGTATTCCTTCTTTATCAATAGAAACATATTTGGGCAAAACCTGTTGATATGTACCCGAAAGATTCCACCGAAAATCAGTGGATGCAATTCCATATTGCCACTCGGACAAATTGACAAATTCTGCCCCTGCGTCAACGGCAAGCGCGGATGCTCCCGTATGATTTTCGGGATAAACACTGTCAAAATACACACAAGCAGGTCCGCCAGTCGCAAGCACCACATTCGGAGCCTCTATCCCCACAAACTCACCCGTCAAGGTATCCAACGCGAGAACTCCTGCTGCGCGGCCATTATCTGTAAGGATCTTTATTACTTGACAATGATCATATGTGGGAATACCCTTATCCGCAACAGCTTTTTCAAGTACTTCCGTCATCTTCTTGGAAGTATAAGGCCCTACGGAAGTAGCCCTCTGAAACGGGTCGTGATCGGTTTTATATCCGACATATTCACCGTATTCGTTCGTCGGAAACGGTACGCCGAGAAATACCAGTTTCATAAAACTGGCCACGGAATTTGCCGCTTCACAGAGCGCAATTTCTCCATCCACAGCCCCGCCGTCAAACAGAGTCTGCGCCATTTTATAAATGGAATCCCCTTCATTGCCCGCAAGCGACATTTTATAGTATGTCTGCTTATCGCTTCCCGTATTGCGCGATGTACCCATCAGGCGACCTTCGGTCACGATCGCAATATCCCGAACCCCGTATTCGTACAGACGGTCTGCGCAATTATATCCCGCACAGCCGCTGCCTATTATGATTGCATGATATTTGTATTTTTTCATTCTCTCACCGTCTTACCTGCATAACTGCAATCGATTTTACAGCCTTTTGATATGAAAACCTCCGTCTGCATTCAAAACTGTACCCGTACTGAAATCCAGATATCCATTTGCCACCGCAAGGACACATTTGGCAACATCATCGGGCTGTCCCCAACGCTTGAACGGAGTTATACCCTGAGCAATCAATCTATCATATTTTTCCGCAACAACTTCCGTCATCGGCGTTTTGATGATCCCAGGCCGAACTTCTAAAACAGGTATTTCATATTCGCCCAACCGATCCGCAAACAACGTGGTGATCATGGATACCCCTGCTTTTGAAATACAATACTCGCCTCGCGATACGCTCGATGTATAACTGGAATTTGATGCTATATTCACGATCCTTGCCTGATAGTCTTCAAGACTCTTTTTCGTACAGGCAATCATATAATTTGCAAAGAGCTGGCACATAAAAAACGTACCTTTTGTGTTTATGGACATAACCCTGTCATAACTTTCTTCACTTGTTTCCAAAATATCCATGCGCACTTTACAGGCAACGCCTGCATTATTTACGAGCAGATCCAGTCTGCCAAACTTCTTATCGATATATTCCAGAAGCTCTTTTCTGTCAGCATCAGAGGAAATATCGCATTTACAATAGAACTTTGCTTGTTCCATTTTTTCATATACGTCCGAATATACGACCGTATATCCGTTTTCCTGCAACATATCTGCTATTGCCCTGCCGATTCCCTGATAAGCTCCGGTGACTGCCGCTACCTTCATTTTTATCCCTCTATAATTTTATTGCAACATTTCAGCTGCTGCTCTGATAAATTCTCGTATTTGCATCCGAAACAGACATAAAATTTTATTTATTCTCTATGTCAGCTTTGTAACTTTTATATGCTTTTATCGCCAAATCTGTATCTTTCAGGTCTATCAAAAGACACGGGTAATCTTTCAAAGGCAACCGATATATAGTTGTACACATCCCCTCGCGGCTTACGTTATCAGCTAAAACCGAATATACTATCCCGCTGATAAGATCAACCAATGCCGGCTGTTCCATCACCCTGTTGAGTACTACGGAAACCGTGCCTTCGTATTCAATGTTGAGAATAGAACTTGCCATATAAAACGCTTCAAATCTTTTCCCCGAAGCGTTTTCAAATGAATTTCCGACCAGCAGCCTTACCAACGGATCATGCTCCGACACGTCACTGCCGCCCCAATAGGAGTTACGTAAAGTAACAAATTCAAATCCATTTTCTATCTTTTTCACGCCGTCGGAAAAGACTGTGTTTAATGCTTGCAACGCAAAAAAAGACTGCCTTTTACGATAGCTGCCAGAAAAAATACCGTGCTCATCAAATTCCGCAGCTAAAACTCCATATAATCCGAAATTCTCTTTTGTGAGAGAAATATTTTCATTGTTCAGGTTCTCATACATATCCAGCAAAGAAAAATAAGAGGATATATATACATTCTGAACAAAATCCGTGTACATTCTTCGCAGCAAAAATTTTGCCTGCTTTCTTTCCGTCCATTCAAAAGAATTCAGCGCGCCGACGCGGCTGAATCCTGCATGCGTTCCCGCTTCTCCTTGAATAATATCGATTTTTGGACTAAATTTTGAAAGCTCACTGTGAAGATAGGCAAAATATTCATCAGCCTTACCTTCAGGATCCGCGCGGTATAAATGCACAGATACAAAATCGATTGCATCCGCCGCGACTGCCGATAACCAATCCGTAAAAAAATTCTTGATGGCCGCATCGTCATCAAATACAACGCCCGCATCTTCACAGAAATCTTTCAGACGTATCATATTGCACATGGAACCGGCAATAATGCCGCATTCCTTATCGACATTTTTAATAGCCGCCGATGTTATCGAAACAAATTCACCGTACTCTTTTCCGTTTACGCCGCTTTTCCAGCAATGCGTTCCGTCAGGCTCATTCCAAATTTCATAGTGACTCACTTTCCCGCGGTAACGAGCTGCTACTCTCTCCACATATCTTTCCCAAGCGCATATCATTTCAGCCGAAATTATCGGCGGATAACCGCAAGCACGGCTATTTTTAGGAGCGCGATCATCATATACGGGATTCCCGTAGCAAAGGCATATCCAAGGCTTTGCACCCTGCTGCAAAATATTATCTATTATTTCATCCAGCCAGGAAAAATCATAAACGCCGCGCTGTTTTTCACATCTTGCCCAGCCAGACTGAATCCTTACCCATTTAATCCCGAGTTCGTTGATATAACGATAAACCGCAGAAGGATCGTAATAACCGCCATCCGCTTTTTCCAAACCGATACCGAAAGGTGAAAACTTTATATTTTTCGCTCTTTTGGTTTTCAGCTTACCTACGGCGTCGATTGCGGCAATACCAAGTTTTAATTGTTTCTCAATAATCCTCATTTTTCAGTGCGCCTTCCTGTTTACGACTGATTTATGACGGTAAGCACTTATCCGAAAAAATAATCTTTCACATTCTTTTGTTTCATCGTAAGGAAAATAATTTTACAAGTCAGCTTCCTTAAAAATTTTTTTATAATAGCTGTCAAAAGTTGCACAACCCGAAACACATTTTGCCCTCATCAATATAGTACATTTTGAACAGGCTACACAACATTTGTTTTTATTGAAATTACCGCTTTGATAATCTTTATAAAACTGCGGATATGCAAGACTTACGCGACCGAACCCGACAAAATCGCAGGCATTGTTTTTCAAAAGATTTTCAGCCTGTTGCATCAGATCCTCTCTGAAATAAGAAAGCCCCGTCGCAATAATCTTTAACTGCGGAAAGCATCGCTTCATTTCGCTTTCAACATCATAAAATCTCTTTATGCCTACTTCGGGTTTTTCGGGAGCTTTGTAACTTCCTGACCTGAAAGGTCTGTTGACATGAGGGTTATAATACGGATTACCCAAAGTAATGTTGAGAATTTCCAAACCATTTTCAAGCAATCTGCTTACGAGCATCTTTCCTTCCGTAAGATCAAGATTCCCCGCCTCGTCTGTCCCGAATCCATAAGGCTTTCTGACCATATCGCTGAGTCCGAGCCGTGCAACCACCAAAAAATTCTCGGGAACTGACTTTTTTACCCCACAAAAACAATTTAAAAAACATCTTATTCTGTTTTCAAAACTTCCGCCGTATTTACCCTCACGGGAATATGCAGACAAAAGTTCAGCCATAAGGTATCCATGGCAACACTTAACATCTACCCCGTCAAAGCCAGCTTCATACGCAAGACGCGCCGAATGAATAAATTGATCGGGCAATCCGTCGAGATATTCATCTGATACGATCATCGAATCATCAACAGGGCGTTTTTCTTCATAAACAGGATTTCGATATGCAATCATCGGTCTGATACTCTGGCGTCCCGAATGCGTAAGCTGCAAAATAGTCAGAGGAGCAAAACCGTTTTCCCGGATAGAAATTTCACGCATCTCTTCAAGCAAAGAACGAAATTCAAAAACGTTTTCTTCAGTAAGAAACATCTGCCTTAAATTTGTTTTCCCTTCCTCGCAAACAGCACATGCTTCAAACCAAATAATCCCTGCTCCCGATTTTGCAAAATTTAAATATTTCTTTTTGGTAAGTTCACTGGGAGCACCATTGAAATTGCAATCCGTTCCTTCCATCGGCTGTATCACGACGCGGTTTTTAATTCGTTTATTATGTATCTCGATGCTATCTTTTAACATGCTCATCCGCCTTCCCTTTTATGGTCCACTTTTTTCAGAAAGGCGCAAACATTAATTTGCGCCTTTCATCCATGTTCCGTCACTTATAGAAACTGAATACATTTTACGTAAAAAGACAGCTTTTTGGCCGCGCCGTAAATGCCTGAGATATGCTTAACCATTTTCAACAAAACAAAACAGCCTGAATATCTTTTTACTTACTCTTTTTCATTTTCAAAATAACCGCAACGGCAACACATGCCACTACAAGAACCACACCGCCTGTTACGCCCAGTATAATTCCCAAATTACCTTCGTTACCGCTGTCTTTACCGCTGTCCTTATCGGGATCTGTCGTCGCAACTGTTTTTTTCCATTTTGCATACAGCGTTGTATCAGCCGTAATGGGCGTATCCGCAGAAAATTCGTTTGTAAATGCAGCATCCGTGTACAGCCCTACAAGTTTATAACCTTCAGCCGTAATAGAAGAAACATTTAATTTTCCGCCTTCTGCAACTGTTATAACAGTTGCAGTCATGCCGCTTTCGCTGTGATTGACAGTCACCGTAAAGTTAACAGAATTTTTAACAAACTTTGCATATAAGTTTAAATTTCCTGTCTGCGTCGCTGTAATTTGAGTAATTTCCGTTCCTTCATCAAAAGTGGCAGTCGTATACCATCCTTCAAAAGTATATCCGTCTTTTGATGCAGCAGCGAGCTCTATCGTATCGCCCTCGGTATACGAATCAGGATTGCCGATCCCATTATTCCCGCCGTCAAGATTATATGCAACGGTAAAACTTTGAAGTGCTTTTTCAAAACATGCATATAAAGTAATTTCTTTTCCGTAATCGGCAGGGATATTTTCCAATTTACCTATAAACTCAGCATCGGTATACCAGCCTTTAAATTCAAATCCTTCTTTTGTTGCAGGAGCAATGGTATTTAAGCCTTCACCCACATAATAATAATCAGGATTTTCGGGAGAATTTGTTCCGCCGTCCAATACATAATTGATTTTAAACTTAGGATTTTCAACTATTTTGGCGTACAATTCAACATTGCCCGCAGACTCGGCAGAAATTTCAGTAATTTCTGTTCCTTCATCAAATGAAGCAGTCGTATACCATCCTATAAAAGTAAAATGTTCGTCTGCGATCGGATCGGCAAGAATCACTTCAATGCCGGGTCTGTACTGAGCGGGATTTTCCGCTGCATTTGTTCCGTTTTCAATATGGTATGTAATATCACAAGGTTCGTTTTCGGTAAAATACGCGTATAAAGTATAATCTTCTGTCGCAGTTGCGGGAATACTTTCAATTTTTTCTCCCGCACCTCCTGCCTGAGTATACCAGCCTTGGAAAGTATAGCCGGGTTTTACCGCAGGCTCGAAAGCCGCAACGCCGACACCCTCAACATACAAATCGGGATTTTCTTCGCATACACCGCCATCAAGAACATACGTAATTGAATGAGAAATATCCGCAAGCGGACTCGTTTTATCAAAGAACAGGCCACCCAAAGAAGGCTGAACGCCGTATACATTGGCTGTAACCGTCAACTTACCGTTCCCATCCACAGAATTTGTAAAAGTATAGCCCTCGTTCGTGTGGGAGGCTACGATCATATACGTACCTGCATAATCGACTTTGAAAGTTACAAATTTTCCGATCGTGTTATTGTTATCCACTCCCGTAACTTTTGTCGTTGCGATAGGAGTTCCGTACAGCTCTTTCAGAGTACAAGCATTGTCTCTGTGCTTTTGTTCAAGTTCTGCAATTGCAGCTTCTTTTGTTTCCTCGGTCACTCCATCCTTATACAGGAATTTTCCGGGCCAGTTAAAGCCGTTGGGAGAAAACGACCCTCCATAAAGAGATACATCAATTTCTCCGCTCTTCGACCCGTAATTATAGACATATACGGAAACATAAGTAGCTTCTTTTGCCGTAAAATACATAGCTACGGAAGAATTGAGAAGATCTCTGGTGTTATGCATTCTGAGCCCCGTTGTTGCAGAATTGTCAGGAGTTTTCAAAGCGACATCCGTCATATCATTATGCCATGCCCAGACTTCGCTCGAAATTCCCCAACCGCTGATGATAGAGTCCGCGCTATATTCGGGAGCTTTGCTCGTGCCGTCAGGATACGTTACATTGTCTGTAGCTTTCAGATCTCTTTTCCCTTTAAAGGCTTGATCTATATACTCTTCACCAAACTGATCGGTGTAAAAATATTCCCCGTTGGTCGTACCGCCGTCTTTACTGCCGCTTAAAAGGACATATCCGTCCGCCCCGTAACTTCCTGCCCACTCGGTACCGATCTGTTTCTGACCTGTATAGGACGCATCGCTTCCGACAGGATTTTTATTGTCGAGAAAGAACCCTCCGATATAAGGTCCCGTCGAACCCACTTCACCGTCTGCCGCAACGATCTGGAAAGTGCCTGTTCCTGAAAGTTTAAAGGTAACATAAGCATTTCCTTTCGTAACCGTAGTTTTTGCAAGATATGCGCTTGTATCTCCGTAACGGGTATTAAAATCAATTCCCGATTCATCTTTTGGATCCAAATTACAGCTGTCGAAAACGTAAATATCCGCAGGGTTACTCTCTTTTATGGAATTTTGCCAGTTGGTTATAAAGAGCGTGACCCACAGATCTTCTTCGGAAGTCTTATCCAGAACAACGGACATATCATGCTTTACTGTACTGTTATTATTCTGAACGCGCGCACCTGTAGGTTCCGTAGAATTCGGTTTAAAAAGAGAACTTTCCGCCAATTCTGTTCTCGATTGATAAGTTTCGGCATTGAGCGCCCATTTTGAAATGGCAAGCTCAAGGCTTTCCGCCGCATTGACATAAATGCCCGAATCCCATTTCACGATCTGTGCCCAGTCGTTATTGTCGTTTGAGTTTGTGGAATTATAGAGAAAGATCTCATCCGTAACCTGGTCAAACCCTTCCCCCTGCTCCGTATACAAGTTGGAGTAAACCGTGCGACCTGTGTAATTCCCGCTGTCTTTGGGAGTATTTCCCGTAAATACGACGTAGCCGTTCTGACCGAAAGGCATATTCTGCCACATACGGTCATAATGGTACTGTGTTGCAATTATTTCTGCTGATTTTGCCTGTGTTTGCGCCGCTGCATTACGGTTTGCATACAATCCGAAAATTCCTGCACAAAACGTTACGACAAACAGCAAAGCCAGTACCATCAAAATATTTTTTTGTTTTACTCTCATGATCCCCTCCGATTTTTTAACTTACCTTATCTTTCTGTGCGGCATAGAAAATAAACCTAATATGCCGCACAGAAAAACATGTACTATTTTTTCTTTTCTTTTCTGACAAAGATCACCGTAACACCTGCTATCACTGCTGCCGCGACAACTCCGACTCCGATCCAGATGCCCAAATTGCTGTTATTTCCATCCGAGTTTCCTGTATCTATCTCTCCCGAAGAACTGCCGCCCGATCCCATAGAAGACCACTTTGCATACACGACCAAGTTTTGCGTGATTTCGGAATCCGGATCGAACTCTTTCGTGCAATCGCTGTCAAGATACCAGCCTTCAAAATCATCTCCCGCTCTGAACGGATCGCCGTAAGAATCAAGCTCTGCCTTTACTGTTTCACCTGAAAGAACTCTTGCGGTAAAATACTCGCCTTTCTGGGTATTGTCTGATTTGACATAGTTGTAATCAAAAGTTACGGAATATCCGAATACGGCATAAAGCTCCGTATTTTTGATGAGTGCATGGGTTACGATCGCAGAACTGTCGGTAAATTGTTCATCCGTCGTCCAGCCGATAAAAGCTTTTCCTTCCGTACTCGGAAGTTCGGGCAAAAGCGTATCATACATATATTCGCCCGAAAGAGCAGTATCGACTTCGCCGTTTACATAGAAAGTATGTTTCGCTAAACCTTTAAACTGAGACGGCTGATAGATGATAGAACCGTTTCCGCCATCATAGCCGCAGTTTGTAAGCACATTGTTGCGTACCACAACACCTGTGAAAAGTTTATCGACATAAATGCCGCCCTGAGCATTTTCGACTGTATTATTTTCTATAACAATGTACCTGCTTCGGTTTGCATTCTCCATGCCTTCCGTATAGTTTGAGAAGACAACCATTCCAGGATAATTGCTTTCGCTTTCCTGTTCGTTCACGATATCAGGTATGAGGTCATGGAGATAATTGTCGCGAACGGTGATACCCATCATGGTAACGCCTATATAATCCCCTTCTTTTTTTGCGACCAACTGAATTCCGCCCGTTCCCTGTGCCTTTGAAATACCTTCATTGTAGTTTGCGCCTACACCTGAAATATCGTTTTTCTCAATGCGCACGTTCTGAGAAGGCGTAGTACGCGCACCGTTCATGCCGCCGACAGAGCTTCCCCATAACGTAATACCCGCCGTATCCACAAGCGTGCTTTCGTAAACTACGGCATCCATGGTATTATAATACATACAAAGCGATGCGGCACAGTCATACGCTTTGAAATGATAAACCGTTACATTCGCGATCGGATTGATGATAGAGAATATACTCGTCGAATCGGGTATGATATCCCAATCGGATTCCCCTTCCATCAATTCATAGCAGTTACCGTATTCGTTAATTCCTGCGCGCTCGATATATCTGTACTGCCCCTGACCTGTTCCGTCTGCAATATACACAGCAAATTTATTGTAATGAATAGAAGTGTTTTCCTGAATATACGTACCCGCTTTGTAATCAAGAGTGATCGTCCTTTCTGTTGCATCGAGCACATAACCGGTAGAATGATATCCGTTCGGTACTTCCACAAGCAAGGACTCGCCGTCATTTCTGGCAAGTTCGGGTCCCCTCGCACCGGTATTCGTGGAATAAGTGTAAGCAACATATGAATCGCTTCGGATCGATAAGCCATGGCTTTCAATACCTACCCCGTAAGCATCGCAGTCAAAATAAGAGTTTTCTATAAATACATATTTACCCTGTAAGATAGGTGTGTTCGGTCTTGAAAGCAATTTTACGTTCCATACTTGTGTGTAATGTTTTGCTCTTGTATAAAGACCTGCAACCTGTAATTCAAGGTTTTTATAAATGATATTTCCCTCTCCGCCGATCAAAACCATCTGCCTTGAATCGCTTTTGAAGTTGACGTTGTTGGAATCTGCTGTTTCCGGATTTGCTTTAAAATCCACATCGATGACAAATTTGTTTTTAGACTTTGCGGTATCGATATCCTGATTGTACTCTCCGTCGCCGCCCCAGTTTATGGAGAAGTTCGGAACATACCATTCCCCGTTCACTTTCAATTCGGGAATATCGGTGGAAAGCGTCATGCGCGCAATACCGATATTATCCATGTTTCCGCCCCTGAACCATACGGTGCCGCTCGTCTGATTGTTCGCATAATAGAGGGTGGTTTTACCCTGTCCCGCACCGACAAGTATTACATTGGATTTCAAATTTACGTCGCTGTAAATGTAATATTCACCCTCAGGGAAGTAAACCACACCGCCGCCCGCATTGCTCAACTCTGTGATCGCATTGTTCAAAGTATTCATGAAAGCGCGGCCATCCGCAAAAGTATTGGGAGTCATCGTTCTAACGTTCGTATAATTGAGATCCTGAGCCCAGTAAGCGCCGAGATCTAACGGATCGTTACCGACATGGTTGTTTTCGTTCATAGAGCCAAAAACGGTTTCGTCCCAATTCTTCGCTTTTTTCTGAACGATTTCCAAAAAGATCGGCTCGCTCATTTCTCTGAAATCTTTACCGTCAGAAGCCACCGAAACGGAATATTTTCCATAGAGCGCTACGTTATCGGGAACTTTGATCGTAATGCGGAACTGATGCGTATACGGAATATCCTCTGCTTTTAAAACATCGCTCTCAAATTGCAAAGCCTCTTCCGCTGTGATCTTACTTGTGGTCAAAATTCCGCCGTTCGCCTGGGTAAGGGTGATAGAATATTTCGTCTCAGCCTCCGCATAAGTCAGGCGCACAGCAAGGCTTTTCAAAGAACTTTCCAAATTTCCAACGCCGTATTCGTATTGCAGGAAGTTTCTTCCGACGATCTGAATCTCCTGACCCGCATAAGCCGCTTCCTGATCCATATACATGGGCCGCGTTGCATTCATTGTAATGCCGTTGCTCCAACCGTGGCTGTTCTTTACATAGAAATCATACATTCCCGCCGATATGTTGGGCATAACAAACATCAGGCCAGTGCCGTTTTCATTATCCGTAACCAGGATCGACGCAGAAGGAATTGTATAATAATCGGCAAGTTCATCATATTCCAAAGGAGCCGTTCCTTGGTTCCGTCTATATGCAATTTCAAGAGCCCCGTCATCCTGCATATTGAAACCGCTGAGGATAACCGTATCTCCGCTTTCGACGGCATCCGTAACAGAAGTGATGAAAGGAGTTGCAGGATTTGCACCATTCGGATCTTCTTCGATCACGACATAAACTTTACTGCTTGATGCATCATAACCTTCATTTTCATTATCGGGATTCGGCTGAGCCTCTATGGAAGCCATCATCTGATACTCGCCCGCGTAAGGGATCGCGCCCGTCACCTCAGCATAGCCTTCGGAATCCGTTGTTGCCGTACCGAATACATCATTCATATTGGGATAGATATTCACACCGAGTACGGACTCTACATTTTCACCCGTCAACGAGAAATTCATCTGAACCCCCGAATACGGTACCCATGTAGTACCTTCGTCATCCGTTTTGTACAGTCTTGCCTTTACCGTAAAGTTTTCTGCCTTTACATTTATATAATCGTTTTGCGAAAATTCAATTTTTGTCTGCTTATAAGGTGCCGTAGCAACCTCTTTTATATTTTCAAAATCTGCAAGATTATATGCTTTGTAACCCGGCACAGCAGCCGTCCAAGGCGATTTGATCTGCGTATATTGATTATAAAGCGCCTCCTTCTCTTCTTTTATACCGTTGGCATACGCGTATTCATATGTAGTGGAAGTTTTTGTGTCCTTATCGACATAAGATGTAACGCCCGCCGCACATTCAACCAGTTTATCCCATAAAGTTTCACCTTTCACTCTGCGGAAAATGGTCGTCGTTGCAGTTTCATCTGCGTTTTCCCAACTGAGATTTACATCTTTTACTCCGCTCAGCTGCGCGTTAAAATTCTTCGCCGCTATTTCCTCATTAAAGACATACGGATCAAAAAACAAACCATTGCCCCATGCCCCCTGACTGTTTCCGGAATGGCGGATGGTAAAAGAACCTTTCACCGCAAAACTGACATATACGCCCATGTTGGGATCGTCTACCGTATAAGTCGCCAACAGCGTACCGTCCGCACTCAGAATGCTGACTTCCTGAGCATCGTAACCGTTGTATTTATGTGTATAAGGACATCCGATATAAAGAGAAACAACATGCCATTCATTGTCGGACATGGTAACATCAAATTCATAATATGAACTGGCCGTTACACAAAAACCGCCATGTACATACCGAGTTTCGTTTCCGTCCTGATCGTATCTGCCGTCTATGGGAAGAAGCTCAATTGCATTTTGGTTTTGCACCCACATTTCACTCATGGTATGCGTACCGTTCATCCAATAGCCGTGCGGTGTATCGTTGTAAGATTGTATATTCCCTTCGATCAAACTGACATAGGCAGGATATTCAACGTAATTCGATTTTTCCATGTTGTAATAAAAATTTGTGTCATTAGAAAAATCGTTTAATTTTTGAATATTTTTCTCGGGCTGACCGTCCGCTCTCAGCCAATGATAAAAGAGAACAGCTCCGTCTTTTCCGTAATTTCGGTCAGCTTCAGGATTATCTTTTGCACCGTTTTCGCCGTTGTACCATAGACCACGGGTATCCCTGTCTTCCGTCAGAAAATAAGCCTGACTTGTTTCCTCTGCCGAAACATTTTTGTTAAATGCGAACAGCTGAATGATAAACCCTGCCGCAAAAGAAATCATCATCAAAAAACAAAGCAAAACTGCAATACGGTTTTTTATATGAATTTTCATTTTTCTCCCCTTTCAATCAAATATCTGTGTTCTGCTCCCGCAAAATCAATTGTACAGGAGCAGAACCGATCCATTCATTATTCTCCCTGATAGAACGAATCAAGATAATCTTCGTTTATGCTCAAAAATGCGTTCGTAACTTTTCCGTTAAAGTATTGCTTGGTCCAGCCCTTGCTGTTGAGCGTCGACTGCAAATTGTCCCAAGCTTTATCGAAAGTAGATTGAGATGCGCCGGCAAGCAGCAACTGTTTCAAATCACCCTCTACCAAATCACGGCTCGCCCAAATTGTTTCCACTCCGTCAAGATCAGTATTTTTCCAGGTATGGAACGAAGGCCTTATTTTTAATCCGACAAAATCTTTAGCTTTATCTTTAAGAACGATCGATGCCGAGAAATACGAGTTGGCAAGATCGGACAAAGAACTCAGATCATACGTGCATTTAGGGTGATAAATACTTCCCGCACCGTATGCAAAGGGGAAGATCGGAGACGCAGTAGAGCCCGAACCGTTCGCAAGATTATATTTCTGAACGAGCGCTCCCATAGCGACTGCGTTATATACCATCTGATCGGCAAGTTCCTCATCTTTATATGTACGGACGCCGTTTGCGTCTTCATTGAAAAGCCCCGCCGTTTTAGGTCCCCAAGCATAGAGTTTGTCTGCCGTTCTCGAGCACTGGAAATCCAACCATCTGAGAAGCTGAGGAAGTTCGTCTTCTCTGACTTCCGATTTCAGGAATTTTACAGAGGAAACAGCCGCTTCGCCCGAGCCCATATACTCAAAACGCTCGTTTGCCGCAGGAACATTGATATATACCTTTCTGAACCTGACCTGTTCTCCCTTCCATGTGCAGACGTTGCCCGTCGCCATAGAACCTGACAGATAACCGATCGCATAGTAACCCGAATTATAGTCCGCAGCGATCTGCTGATTGTTCGTATTCATCATCGTATCGGAAACAATCGTTCCTTCGTTGATCATCTTAGCCCATTCGTAAACTTCGTTTTTATAGAAATCCTGATAGAGCATGGATTCAATTTTCTGAGTAGTCTTATCCCAATACGAGAAATTTGAATTCATTGAGTTCGCACCGGCGCCGAGAAGTCCGGGAATAAGTTTTCCCATAAAATCCCATGTATCGCGGTCGGACCCAGCCGTAACCAGCATAGGCGTCACGGTACGTTGACCGATCCTGTACTTATCCCCGCCATCTTCGATCGCCTGCGCAATCTTAGGCAAAAATTCGGTGCGGAATTCCTCTGCGGAATTAATTTTTATATCGAACACCTGCTCCTCGGTAAAGCGGCCGTTTTCCTGATAGATCCGGTTTATATCGTCAACGCTGAGCGCGTCCGGATATGCCTCTAAAAGTATATCCTCACGTACATATACGAAAGGACAGAGCTCTTCGTTGAAAGAAAACATAATGGTCTTTGAAGGATCAGCCGCGGGATCGAGAGTACTGAGGCTGATATTCCCCAGTGAATAAGGAATACCGTACACCTTACCTTCCTGTCCGCCATTTACCTCTGAATTATTCCAAACAAATTCGGGCATTCTCGCCTTGATCGTAGGACAATATTCATCTATGAGTTCTGTAAGATCCCATACTTCTTCCGTATCCATCCACCCCGAACCATAAGCTATGTCAGGAAGATTGCCGGTGGTCAGCAGATTCCCGAAACGGACATCCGCCGTACTGCCTTTATTGTCAAATGAATTCTTTTTATCGATGGAAATACCCGTAATTCGTTTTATTTCTTTCGAAACAATATCGTCCGAGGAATTATAGATCGGGAAATTTCCCGTGCCCTCCGTGTTCCACGCTACGAGCTCGATCTCGTGCGAACCGGTGTAATCGGAAATCTCCGAACTGTCCAAAACATTTACATTGTTCCAGTTATCCGCCGTTGCCCACTCATAATTCGCGTCGACCGTATCCCCCGGACCTCTGTCCTCGGGGCTGCAAGCAAACGCTGTCAGGAAAAATGCGCCTAACAACATCACACAAGTTAAACTCTTCAAAATGCCTTTCATGTTTTTCTCCTTATCATTATTTCTATTAACGATCACTCTTTGACAGAGCCGATCATTACTCCCGACATAAAATATTTCTGCAAGAACGGATACAGACAGACGATCGGAAGCGTTGTAAATATCATCTGCGCGGCCTGTATAGATTCACCCGTAATATCGGCATCTATATCGCCCAACGGCCTTCCTGATTCTATCGCCTGCTGAATCATATCCTGCACAGTATCTGCCTGTTTGATCGCCAATTGTAGGTTATACTGTAAAGTATAAAGATCTCTGTTTTCTACAAAATACAATGTTCTGGTCCAATCGTTCCAGTGGCTGACCGCACACCACAATAAAATTGTTGCCACGATCGGCATACTCAGCGGAATCATCAGCGTATAAAGAATTTTAAATTCGCTTGCGCCGTCCAGCCTTGCCGATTCTATCAGCGCTTCGGGAATACCCAGCAAATATGTACGAATGATAACCATATTGTAAAAACTGAATGAGGCAGGGAAAATATACACCCAAAAAGTATTTAAAACCCCAAGTTTAGAAAAGAAAACATATTCAGAAATCAATCCGCCGCTTAAAAACATGGGAATCGTAAAATAAATGACAATACCTCTCCTGAATGGAAGTTTTTTCCTTGTCAGTGCGTAAGCTACCATGTACTGAATCATCATTGAAAAAATAGAACCTACGATCACACGCATTACCGATATTTTCAAACCTGACCATGTAGAAGGGTTACCGAAAATAACATTATAGTTGTCCCATGTCAAATCGCGAGGATAAAACGTAAGTCCGCCCAGCATCGTATCTCTCGCCGCATTCAAAGATTTTGCCAGAATATTTATATAGGGAAGAATAAAAGTCAAAGAGATCAAGGTTATGATCAGAGTATTGAAAAATAAAAATATTTTTCTGCTGACAGGCTCATTCCTTCTTTTCCCGATTTTTATTCCGTTCAATTCTCTTATCATTTTCCCCTCCCCTTACCACATGGAAATATTGCTTAACTTTTTAGAAATAAAATTTGCGCCGAAAGTAAGAACCAATGCAACAACGCCTTGCAAAAGAGATAACGCCGTACTAATTGAATATTCTCCTCTGCCGATACCGTTTTTATAAACAATCGTAGCAATAACTTCCTCTTTCCATGCAGTAGGATTTTGCAAACCGTACACCATTTCAAAACTTGAACCGAATAAAGTTCCCATTTTCATAATGAGCAAAATACAGATTGTAGGCAAAATCCCCGGAATAGTAATAAAAATAACTTGTTTGAATCTTCCCGCGCCGTCTATCTCGGCCGCTTCATACAGATCGTTATTGATTCCGCAAATTGCCGCCAGATAAATAATAGATCCCCAGCCGATCGACTGCCACATTTCCGTAAGAACATAAACAGGTAAAAATGCATTCGGGTTCGACAGAATATTCTGACCTTCTTCGATTCCGAACCACTTATACATCATCGAATTAACAAGACCATATTCAGAAAGAAGCATATTTACGATACCTGTCACCGCTGCTATCGATAAAAAATGCGGGAGATAACTGACTGTCTGAGTAATTTTTTTAAAATATTTATTCTTGACTTCGGTAAACAACAAAGCAAGAATAATGGGTGCCGTAAAATTAAAAAGCATACTGACTACATTGAAATAAAATGTATTCCAGATCGCTTTTGTCATATCGGCTGTTTGAAATAACCGAACAAAATTCCCGAATCCGAACACATCTGTCCAGGGGCTGCCAAACACACCAAGCTTTGCGTTCCAATCCTTAAAAGCAAGCAAAAGCCCCGTCATCGGCAAATAATTAAAAAGCAAAACAACAACAGCGGCAGGTAAAATCAGCAGATAAAACGGCAATTCCACCTTTAATCTCGAAAGTTTACTTTTCTTTTGCCCAAGCGGAGCTTCGATCTGTTTTTCACAATTTTCAGCAGGTTTATCCAAAACGGTTTTCTGCATAAACATACTCCTATTTTGTGCTCATAATTTAACTATATTATAACGCCGTAATTTTATAAAGTCCATAGCTAAATTATATCTAAATATGGATTTTTTAGATATTATTTAGTTTTGATCCGTCCTCCTGTTTTTGCGACAAAACAAGCAATTTTGTTGAATTTATTAAAAATAACTACAAAAAAATATAAGTATTTCCTCATATTTAGACTTTATCATCGCAAAAATGAATATTTTTGCCGTTCGTCTCTATTACTTTTTTATACCAAAGCGCACTGTCTTTATATATCCTTTCCTGCGTTTCAAAATCTACATATATCAATCCGAACCTAGCCCTATAACCGATCGTCCACTCAAAATTATCCATGACTGACCAACAAAAATATCCGCGTACATCTGCACCGCTTTTCATTGCTTTGTATATTTCGATAAGATGTCTCTCAATATAGTCGATCCTCTGCGGATCATGCACTTTCCCGTCGAGAGAAACCCAGTCATGACAACACATTCCGTTTTCTGTAACGTAAATTGGCAGTTTATAGCGCTCCTGCACGAATTGTAATGTATAGCGGATGCCTTCGGGAGAGATGTTCCAATGTTCGGCATTGATCCATGCACCCGGTTTATCCTTACAGTTATTGCCTTTCACGTCTACCATCTGACCGTTATAATAATTCTGTCCGAAAAAATCAAGCGGAGGACAGATTTCAGACATATCGTCCTGCCATTTTTCAGGCAAATACTTGCCGTATTTTTTCACAAAAAATCGCGGATACTTACCCAAAACGATCGGGTCGCCGAAAACGGACGGACTCGTCCACCACTTTTCCCGATCTGTTTCAAAACACATTTTTCGCGCCATTTGCGTATTTTCAGAAGTATCTGTTTGCGGATAATAATAAAGTCCCTGCATCGCATATCCGATTTTGATATCCTTGCATCCGTACTCGCGCATTGCACGAACCGCTTTGCCGTGCGCAAGAGAAAGATAATGTACCATCGGCACCGTTTCTTCATCAGACATTTCTAATCCCGGCGCCTGCCCGCTGCCCTTGTAACAACCGAGAATACATTGCGGTTCGTTAAACGTCATAAAATATTTTACTCTGTCTGAAAATTCCTGTGCAACTACCCGCGCATACCCTTCAAACCATTCTGCAAAATAACGGCTCTGATATCCCCCCTTTCTGTAAACATACATGGGAAGATCCCAATGAAAAAGCGTAACAAACGGCGTTATACCGCTTTTTAAAAGTTCATCTATAACCGAATTATAGAAATCAATTCCTTTTCGGCTGACCTTGCCGTCTTCTTTGGGCAAAATGCGAACGGGGCTTATAGACATTCTGAATGCTTTTACACCCATTTCTTTCATGAGTTTTATATCTTCTTTATAACGGTGATAAAAATCGCATGCGATATCCGCATTTTCACCGTTATAAATTACCCCGTCTTTTCTGCAATACATATCCCATATACAGGAAGTTCGTCCGCCTTCTTTCACTGCTCCTTCTGTCTGATATGCCGCCGCCGCAACTCCCCACACAAAATCTTTTTCAAACATTTATCTATACCTCATTATTATATTTTAAAATGGGTTTTTTCTGATTGTTTACATAATCAAAGCCGCTGTATCCGTGTTCATTGGAGCGGGTATCTCTTATAAACTTCTTTTCGGGGTGATGATCCCATCTTGCAAGATGACTGTACGTTGTTCTTACTTCCGAGGGCATACTTTCTCCGTTTCCGTTGATTGCCGTAACAAAATACTCACCTTCAACAACACGAACGCTCCGCAATTTTCCCTCATATACAACCTTGTTGCGTTTACCGCTTTTTTGATAAAGCCTGTAACTTCCTGCGCCTAAAACCGCACCCCAACTTGCTTTATACTCGCCTTCTCTTTCTTCTATACGCAACCCTTCCGGGCAATGCGGTATTTCCTTATTCACATAAACAGGATAAGGATGGCTGTGTTCACCTTCTCTCTCCCCCTTAACGGCACATATTTTTACAAAATATTTACCGTCCGGAAGACTATTGAAAGTACTTGAATTTTCCCCCGTTTCCGCCTTTACACTTTCAATAAACTTAAATTCTTTTACATTTGTTCCCAAGAATATATTGTAACTGTCAGCTCCGTTTACTTCATTCCAATATAACTCAAAGCCTTCCTTGCGGACATTGGCCCGATCGATAAGCACTTTTTGCAATACAGGAAACTCTGAAATCTGATAAGAATGTTCTCCCTCCGGAATTTCGAAACGATACGCTCCGTCTGCATAACTGAACAAAATTTCTTCTCCGTCCAGCCAGACCTTTGAACGTACGTCCCTCTCAGATATTACGCTGACACAGCCGCCGCTTTGGAAAACAGCTTTTCCGCTGATCCCTTCCGCATTCCGTACCGCACTCATCGCATGACGCAACTTTTCATCGTAAGGTATTCTGACACCGAAACCGTCGCAAAAGACTTCTTTCCCGTCAAAGACTGCCAGCCTCACTTCACCCTTCACATTCGCGGCATACCCAACGTATCCGTCAAAGCTGTAATCCTTCCCCGATGTTTCCGTGCGGGCAGACGCATCAAATACATATTCTTTATGTAAAGGAAATACGATTTCAGCACCGCCTTCCGATTTTTTTACCGTTTTCAGCAGCGGCTCATCATTATAATCGCGCAGATGAGATACTACCGTAAAGAAATCCCCCCATCCGTCATAAACCATCTGTTTTGACGGTTTGTATTTAGAACTGTATTGCGAAGACGCAACATCCACAGGCAGCCCGCTTTGCTCAGAAACTCCGTTCACTCCGGGGCATAGATTCCAGATTCTCGGAAATTCTCCCGTTTCACTCTGTGACCAGACAAATCGGCCCCTCTGACGCAGATCTCCTACGGCATCGTAGATGGCAATATATCTGTTTTCCACCATCATGACACTGCGGTATTTATAATAGGGAAAGGAATACTCACCTGCGTTCACCCGCGCATATTTTATAAAATCAAAATCCATGAAAGGCTCATTCAGGTCGTTTCGGCCTACCGACCTGAATTCATGCCCGACAAGCACGCCGAAATTTGTACAGGACTGCACATCACCGCGATTTTCATCCCCTACGTCTTCAGGCGCATGATCGGTATATTTTTTTCTGTTTGCATAGTAATAAATTTCACCGCAACCGCCCTGTGCAGCTCTGCCCCAGCGGTAGTTCGGGCCCTCGTCTATTTGCTGCAAAAAAACACACATTTCTTGCGCAGCATTCCCTGCATGATCGCGCAGCAAAAATCCCTGCCCCGTATATTTGGCGGAGTAAAGATCAGGCGGAGTACCCCCGTCATTTTTTGCGTATCTTTTGTAATTTACCCCTTTGATTTCTCCTAAATTCAATGCGGCATCAAAATTATTCTGATCCCTGAAATTATATAAAAGATACTCCGCGCAGAGCGGCTCGTAAAATTTAAGCATATCCGCAAGCTGCATAAGACATAGCGAATATCCGTGGCCTAAACTTCCGCCGAACTCACCCGTTGCCGCATGCGCTCCCTGCGGCATATATACCCTTCTTCCCTCTGCGTTTTCCGGTGTCTGCTGATTGACAAGAAATTCATACAACGCCTTTGCGTGCGGATACAGGATAGGATTTCTGTCACAGAGGCGGTAAATCAGATTACAGTCTGTGATGATACAGTGCAACATACCGAACATGTAGCATCCTACATTTTCCGTCCATCTTCCCCCCAAAGAATCTTTCAGTGCAGGACGGATATGGTATTTAAAGTTACGGGCAAGCCCGATCTCATAATATTCCAGCCACTTTTCATACATCGGATGTTCTTTCCCCAGTATGGCCGCAAATACACCGATCGTTCCCAAAATATCCGTCAGAAAATTGGGATGTCCCGCCAACATATTTTCGATCGGGTAATAATTTTCATCGGCAAAGGTATAGCAAACAAAAGCCATAGCCGCCTTTACACGCCTGAACTGCTCGTCGTTAAGTTTTGATGCCGTTCTGTCAAACGTTTCTGCCCACGATCCGCGATATGCCCGCGCAGATACTGGCGCAATCTGCTCAATGTTTCCGATCTGAACAGAATCCCGATCGAGAATATTCATCATATCCTCAGTCGTGGCTTCATCGCCTATATAATCGTTATAAAATCCACCCCACTCGCATTTTCCTGTCTGTTTGAAATATTTCGGATAAGCATTTTTATCCGATTCCCAGTTCAACACATAATCTTTTACTTTATCCAAAGAAACTATGGAGTAATAGCGGAAATACAGCGAACCTATCTCCTGTAAATCATTTCCGTGCCTCAATATATGCATAAATGCGCGCTTGCCCTGTCTGATCGGAGCGGTTATTTTATTTTCAAAAAGCGAAAAAGCAAGCGTATTATTGCTCGCCCAAAGCGCATATTCTCCGTCATCAAACGCACTCAGATCATGCAGGCAGATGCCTTGCCAAACAGAACGCTTTTTATCCCAATAAGACACATATCTCTGATCCCAGAAACTTGCCCTCGGCGCAAACGGATTGATATAAAACGGGAATGCTCCGTCTTGTTTCAAATATGCGTCCACAGGTTCTGTTCCCCGATCGAGAGTATATCTGAATCGCGGACAAAAATTCTCCCACGTTATTTTCAGCTCTGCCTCAGACTCCGAAAAACCTTCCATTTGCTCATAGATCTCAAGATAATCAAGGCTTCGTTTTAATTTTAAAGTAAACTTATACTTTCTGTCTCCTTCAAATATCAGCGTTTTCGTGATGATGTTTTCGACCTGCCCGTCAATAAAATCTTCCTCTTCTCTCAACAACGCCAATTTCGTGCAAACCTCATAAGAAAAAGCCTCTCCGCTTTTAAGAACAGCACGATAAAGCCCGCCTTTAACACTTTGCACATTTATAATTCCATTATCCAGGTGAAGAGACTGAAAGGTACTTTTCCCTTTCGAAAAGCAAAAAGAATACTCCTTTAAATAAGGTAAATCGGTAAGAACAGTCAATTTATAACGATTTTTCGCAATCTTTTCCGACTGAAACGGTACTTCTTTACCGTTTCGACATAAAATATGCGTGTCGGGATGAGGTGCATCTCCGTCAAACTCGTAGTGCAGCACTGTTTGCGGCCATGAATAAGCCTTATGCCGTAACTCATCTTTCAGAAAAAAGTCTTTCATCATTTTCTCCTTTATACTGATAGTGTATTAATTCATTCTGAACACAAAACTAATGTTGACAAAACTGACCAAGTCAGTATATAATGATTTCATTCAATGTGTGATAGGAGGAAGATTATTGTGCCCAATATAAGTTTTATTGAAAAATATACCGTTATTCAAAAACTCGGGCAACACTTACATGAATATTGGGAAATTATTTACATCATTGAAGGACGAGGACATTTTAATTTTAAAAATATCGGATCAATAAATTATAAGAAAAACGATATCCTTATTATTCCCCCCAACTGCCTGCATGAAAATTTTCCGTCTGGTAACCTCGTCAATATTAATCTTACAATTTCCAACTGGAACCCGAATTTCAACAAGCCCCAACTGATCACACATGAAAACAAGTCAGATATCTATTCCGTACTCGAAATGACTTATAAATATTATCATATGCTGAATCATGATCCTGAAACGATCATAATTCTCACAAATCTCATCACCAAACTTGTCGAAAACAATGTTTCGTGTAACAACATCTCGCTGATCTCACGCAATATTGAAGCGGAAATTTCCAATAGTTTTTCCGACCCTCTGTTCAATTTACAGGAAATTTACAAAAAATATCCTTATAATCCCGAATATATCCGAAAAACTTTTATTAAAGACTTTCGGATCAGTCCGCACGGATATCTCATACAACTGCGTATAGACGCCGCACTCAGATTCTTGGAAATGAACAGCGGAAATAATTATTCTATAAAAGAAATCAGTTTAATGTGCGGATTCAGTGACCCATTGTTCTTCTCCCGCACTTTCAAAAAAATCGTCAAAAAATCGCCGCGTGAATATTTGGCATATGTAAATAACAAATCTTAAAATCTAAACCCAACAATCAATTATGCTACAATAGAAACTCCCCGACACAATTGTGTCGGGTTATTTTTTGTTGTATACCATCTCAATTTTCTTCGTCTGCAAATCTTCCCATAAACGAAGAAAATAAAACTATAAACTCTTTATTCTTTCAACGCAGCTGATGGCATATTCTCTCTGTTCTGCGGGGAAAATTTTCATACCCTGCTGAATATACCCCTTTTTCTTTACACCGCGAACGATGGTTTCAACTTCTTCGTAGCTTGCAAGAAAGATCTGAACGAGCTTATCTGCATCGAGGATCTGATTGTAAACGTCCATCCATTCAGCATAAGACTCCTTTCCCCCGAAATCACCGGGTACCCATTGTATTGCATTGAGTTTCTTTAATGACAGAAGATCTTTTAAATTTTTTAATTCACCTACCCCGTCCATATGGAACAAAGTCCTGTCTAAACGCTCCGTATGCTTTTTTAGACTTTCAAAAATAAACGTCTCAAACATCTCATGCGAAAGCATGTAAGAAATATCGCTCTGTATCACACTGCTTCGTTTTCTGCTGAGTGTTTTCGACCAATCGGTGTAGCCGTATAATTCCGAATGCAGACAAGCGGAAAAATCGTCGTAATATTTCTGCCATAAATCATCTATTCGGCTTATTGCTGCAAGAACGGATTCGGGATCATCGTACATTTCAAGCAGCAGTTCTTCCCCCGGGAAAAACGAAGAAAGAATATCCGCACATCCGCCTAAATCGGGCATAGAAACCAATATCTTGCCCTCAAAGCGCTCCGCCGCCCTTTTCAAAATTTCCCTGATTCTTTTATAAACAGGGTTTTCTGCATCAAATACAGGCTTAAACGCGGCTATTTCATGTTTTTTATCAGGACGAAACCAAATGCCTGTACGGCCATTATTATTGTCCATAGAACACCCGAGAAATGCGGCAACAATTCCGGGGCCGAAACAATCCATGCTGAACATCGGAAACGCATCGCCGATAAATTCATATTGACTCAGCTCGTATTGGATTGAATCCAATATCTCATCTGTGGTAAAATTCAGATGCGCATTATTCTGCGTTAAGAGCGGCTTTGCAGGGATTTTGCCCGAAGGCGGATATTTTTTTATCATGCACCCGACCAACGCACCGCTGCTCTTTTTCTCCCACCAATTTTCAAAATTTTTAAAAACACTATCCCAATCACTGCTTTTAAAATGTATCATATTATCTTCGCAAACCTTTATAATGATTTTTTTTAAAAACTTTTTATAGCTCTGAATACTTTTGTTTCAAATATTTAAAAGCAAGCTTTTCAGTAAGAGACTCATCACACAAACCATACCTGAAAAGATGAAGCGAATTACGAAGATAATAAAGCGGAGTTCTGCCGTCCTTTAAGATCCATACGGCTACGCCGCTTATAAGGTCTGTTGAAAAAAATTCTTCGATCTGCTGTTTTAAAATATTTCTGTGTCTTGCCTCGTCGTGATGTCCGCCTTCTTTATTACCTAAAACACTTTGCGCGCCACATTCTGTGACCAAAATAGGTTTTCCAAACTTTTCATATGCCCGAACCACTCTGGCACAGTCCCCTTTATCTGTCCCGTCGTCCATAAACGAACAATAACAATTAATGCTGATAATATCGAGTGCTTCATACATATAATCGGGCATAAACAGGGCAAAATTTCCGTCTGGCTGTTTATCGCGAATCGAGCAAACATAACTTACCGGTCTGGATAAATCGAGCGTCCGAACGTAGTTTGCAAGCGAAGCTATATGGGGAGCATTCGATAAATCTCTGCTCATTTCGTTACCGACTCCCCAAATAAGTATATTGGCACGGTTTTTATCTCTGGCTATCATCTCATCTAATTGCCGTTTTGCTTTTGACTCTATATCAAATTCATCCCAGAACACATACCAATAAAGAGGAATTTCTTCAAGAATAAATATTCCCAGCTTTTCCGCCTTGTCCACAAAATATCTCGAATGAGGATAATGACTGCTTCTGATAAAATTGACCCCTAACTCCTGCAATTTATCGAAGACTTTATCTATCTCATCATGAATATCGGCACATCCCGTTGTTCCGTAATCCTCATGCACATTCACTCCTTTAAGCATGAGTTTAGTACCATTAAGAAGAACATCTCTTCCCGATATCTTTATTTCTCTAAAACCCACGTATTCACTGACTTGATCCGTACTTGTTGAAAAAATAATTTTATACCTATAGGGATCTTCATGACTATATAAGCGTACATTGTTTTCAGGCAATTCAAGAACTGTATTTCCGTGAATTGTTCGATCTATTCCCAACTCTTCGATTTGAACGCGTACCTCACAATCAGCAAAAACGGATAAATCAATGCACACTTTTCCTCCTTTTAAAGAAGTTGTAACTTTATAATCTTCGATGGCATGCTGACTCGGAGCTTCAAACACTTCCACATCCCGTATTATTCCGCCATCGTTCCACCAATCAAAAATTACTGAAGGAATTCTGTCTTTACTCCTCGAATTATCCGCCATGATCCATAAATTGTTATTTTTTTTCTTGATCAAAGAAGTAACTTCCGCTGTAAATTCCAAATATCCACCTTCGTGCGAACAAACATATTCAGAATTCAGATAAACATTGCACTTATAATTTACTGCACCAAAACGGATATAAACCCGACCTGTTTCACTGTACTCAAAATCAAATCTTTTACTGTAAAGACATACTCCCTCGTAATATTTAAGATCTGGTTCACTTGCCCAAGTATGCGGAACCGTGACCGTACGAACACACTCATCATAACAAGGGAAACACCACGGCTCTTTTCTGTCATTTTTCCACCATTCCTGCCTTATCCCTCTTTCCATAGGATCAACGTAGAATCCCCATTCTCCACTTAATGATAAACATTTTCTATTAAACATCTGCATCAAAGTTTTCTCCCCTACTTGTTATCCATTGGTAAAATTATAAATCATAATTTATTTAAATTCAATAGTTTATTTATATTTATTTATGGATTTTTTAGATAAGTCAACTCTTTTATTCAATTTCAATTATATTCATTTAAATAATTTATTTTCTGCTGTAATACTCTTCCCCCGGATAGTTCACAATCTACTGTCACGAAGCAGGTACCACCATCCACATAGAGGACGGACCTGTCCATTGTAAGGTTTAAGTAGTACGGTCGGTCATAATAGATCGCGTCGATCTGTGCTATATCCACAAACTTTTGTATCGTAATGTTCTTGTCTTTTTTCGTCTTTAATTTTTCAAAGTCCTCTTCGGTAAATACGACGTATTTGTCGTCTTTGTATTCGCACCCCCTTTACGATGTCTTCCTGCTTGACCTCGCGGCCGTCGTATTCTTCATACGTCTTTTTGTACTTCACCCTGCTCATCGTTTTTTATCCAGCATATTAAATCCTACATCTTGTGTTTTGACGGACGCATGAAGGGTAACGGGAATATAAACCAATTCCGAAACTGATACTGCATTTATAAGAATAAGCCATACTGTTTTCCTCTCTTTCAGTATGGCTTATTTTCTATATATTTTTTTAATTTTTTTATTTTCGGCAAGTCATCCGTTCAAGTCTCTTAAATCTTAAAAAAACGGGGTTTTGCATCCATAAAAATGACGATCGGATGTCAAAAAATTTACCCTCAAAAAAGTGGCACTTTTGGCCGTAAAACAGCAAAAAACCTCGGTAAAACCGAGGTTTTTTTGGGTGACATTTTTTTGTCTGCCCATGATGGCTGCCCCTGACAGTATTTGACGTTTTGCGTCAAGGCTCTGCAAGCACAAACTGACACGCCCGCGCGCACACCTTATCGTTTTCCAGGCTGCTTTTGCTCGGGCTTCACTTCTCTCTGCAGGGACAGCAACAAAAAAGGAACCACTTATGTGGTTCCTTTCTGTTGGCTGCCCCTGACAAAAGTGAACCAGAGGCTGATTTTGGACACAGTTTTGAACTTTTTACTAAAACATAACTTAAAACAACATTACCTCCAAATCACCCGTTGCAATATAAACAATAAAGTTTTTCAATTGGTAATTTATAAAGTTATTTTTCGTTAACATGATACTTGCAAATAGATTCATCACTTATTAAAAAATCAATTTTTGTTGAATCAGAGTGAGCCCAAGGAGACCCCTTACGATGAGTTAAATCAATAAGACTCCCCGCACTTAAAGATTGATACTTAGATAATGTATCAATAATTGAACTTAATTTTTTTAAGCCTCCCGCTGAAAAAAGTATTCTACTTCTTATCGACAGAAACGAATCGCTTTTTGGCATTTCTTTTTCCGTTATTAAATCACCTGCATATGATTTATAGTAATCGTAAACTGATTTAACTACAGGCCCATAACGGTATGCAAATATTTTATCCTCAAACAATTTTTCTTTCTCTGCACATAAAAAATCTGCATAACACAAATATACTAACTTTTCTAATTTTAAATGAGTGCAATTATCAACCACAGAAAGTATATATTTAGCAACATCTAGTCCACTGAGTTTCCTATCTTTCTTTATTAGTGAAATAAACCTTTCTTCCGAATCAATTATTTTTACATCTTTGAAAAATGGATCAGCTTCGCCAACGCTAGCCCATGATTGATTTTTAGATTCAATACTATGCAAAGAAACAGATACATCATCTCCACACTCTTTCTTTAATCGTTCCATAAATCCAGTAATTATGGATAAGCTTTCAGAAGAAAAGCCAACGAAATCATAGGCTATGCGTGTTCCTAATGAATATGAACTACTTAAAACAATGTAATGTTTTGTCATTTCGTTAACCTCCTTTGCGAAATTCTTTTTCCCACTTTGTATAAGCTTGCTTATATTTTCTATGAGAAATTTTATTTAAATTTGAATCTTCTATCCTCCATATTTGCAACTCCCAAGGGAAAATATAATTATCCCTTTGAAAATATACATGAATTGCTCTATAACCATCTCGAAGAGCAACTATCGTCTTCAATTTTGGAAACTGTATTTTAATATGATTTTTTATCAATTCCAAACTTATTTCTTCTTTTATTATATATCTTATGCCAAATAAATCATTAAGACACTTTTTTATTGGAATTCTTCCCTCTAAAAAATCACTACAATCATTTTGAGTCTTTTTCATATAAGTTGATAATTTATTTTCTATAGAGTTTTGCGTTTTAACTCTCGACTCAAAACCGTCAGCTCCAAGTTTTAAACTATATTCTACAACTTTATCACTAAGGAAAGATTTATACTTAAAGATATACTCCAAATACTCAGGATGACGCCGAAGATCCATTACATCTACAACGCATTTTTTGGCCAAATTTATTTTTCTATAATCTTCAGATTTTTCCCAAATAGAGGCAATCTCATTGTGAATATCAATTATTTCCCGAATTAAATTATCTAAAGTTGAAAACCCCATAATTTTAATTTAAAAATCATATCTGCATTTTGCTTATTATATACTTATCCTAGTTATATTATACCACAAATGTTCTTTTTGTCAATTCTTCTACGTCACTTATCTTTCTTACATCTACGTCACTTATCTTTCTTACATATTATTTGCATACATCTTAAAATTGATTTTATTGAATACTTCTTGTCTCATAGTTGTTTCTACTTGAAGCCCACCGCGGAAGACAATCTTGATTTGTTCCTTTGATTCTACCACCACACAATCAATCAGTTGCCTTACTATTTCATCATCGTAAGATATTGGATGATTTTTTAAACCATCGATAACCGGAAAGATTGTATTCATCCTTTCTCCCGCTTTTTTATCTTGTTCTTTACTCATTGCAATTTGGTTCAATTTTTCCATCAGCTTATTTTTTTCTATGAGGAGTTGTTGCATTCTGGCCTCATCGACCCCATCTATCGTATCGGCTGATACCGAATCAATCATTGCTTTAAACTCTGCATCGATTTGCGCTACACGCAACTCCAATTCAACCGTAACCTCTTCCTTATTTTCTGCTCCTATCCCCATTGCAATATGTTCCTTCAAAACCTTTAACACATCAGCATCTTCCATAGCAACCTGTTGAATTGCATCCATGATTGCCTCATGCAGAACACCCTCTTCTATTGTTGGTGAATGATGGCAATACCTTGCACCGTAATCTACGCGATTGATACATCTCCAGACCTTCTTTTTCGCCCCTCTTTTTGACCATGTGCACCTGCGGTATTGCGATTTACACTCACCGCAAATCAACTTACCGGTCAATGCAAATTTCCCTGAATATTTTCCGATTTCGGTTTTCGCACTTTGACGACTTTTTGCCAGGCTTGTTCGTCTTGCCATTTCTTCTTGCACCCGCCCATAGGTCATAGCGTCAATGATTGCGGGATGATTGTTTGCTACATAGTACTTCTTCCGTTCTCCTTGATTTACCTTTACCTTTTTACTGATACAATCCACTACATATGTTTTATTTATGATCGCATCGCCTTTATATCGCTCATTTTTTAAAATAGAACGTATTGTCTCTCTTCTCCATTTCTCTTTTCCAGACGGAGAAAGAATTTTCAGCGCTTCAAGTTTTTCTGCGATCTCTGACAACGCATCTCCTGCAAGATATCGATCGTATATGAATTTTATCACCTTTGCTTCTTCCTCTACTATTTCAGGCTTTCCTTCCATGCCCTTTTTATAGCCGAGGAAATTTTTATATTGAAAAGGTACCTTGCCCTGCTTTGCGCTCTGCTCCTTTCCCCATCGAACGTTTGCGCTGATGTTCTCCGACTCGCTCTGCGCTATACTTCCGTAAATCGTGATATAAAACTCAGCACCCGGCTGTGTACTGTGGATCTTCTGCTCTTCAAAATACACATCTACCCCGTACTCTTTTAAAAGTCTTGTGTAGTGCAGGCAATCCTCCGTATTTCTAGCAAATCGGGAGATCGATTTTGTAATGATCATATCCACTTTCCCAAGTTTACACAATCTGATCATTCTATTAAATTCATCACGATTTTTTACACTTGTTCCCGTGATCCCCTTATCGGCAAAAATTTTAACAAGCTTCCAATCGGGATTCCTGTGTATCATATCTTCATATGCTGCCTTTTGCGTTTCATAACTGTTCAGTTGTTCTTCCTGTTTTGTTGAAACTCGGCAATAAGCAACCACTCTTTTTTGCACAAATTCTTTCTTTATGCTATTTCCCGAACTGACCACCTTCGGCAATTCGAATACACGCTTTTCCCCCTGCACTTCGTCCATAAATTACCTCATCGTATCTCTTGTCCGTTGATCAATATAATTCCCACCGTACCGTCTTCTTCAAGAAGGACTACATCCGCAGCTCTTTCGAACAACTCTTCCGGAAAGGAATCTGATATACCCACATCAGTAAACATATCTTTCAACCTTTGCTCTTTATATCCGCTTTCTTCCAATAATCTGTATTTTTGAGACGCTTGTTGCAACAAGTGCCTTTTTATTTCTTCCTTATCCTGCAGGTCTCGATAAGTTTGTACAATCTCATTTTCTGTTACGCATCCTATCTTTCTTCCACATCCTTTGACCTGTTCAACATTCCCAGCAACCCCTCTAAGACAATTACTGATTTGCGCGAGTATTGCATCATCATCAATAAAAACAGAATGCCCGTTCCTGCAATACCATTTTACTTTGCGACGCAAACGGTTGTTGCATTTTCTCTGCATCACTTCCCTGCATTGCGCACAAAGAACAGGCACCCGAGACCAATACTTTTTGCTTCCGGCAACTTGATTTTTCATGGGACTCTTATCGGTTTTTAAACTCCTTACTTTATTGTAATCTTGTTCATCGATAATCTTCGGGAATCCCTTTACCCCAATATACCTATCATCATCAAGAATGTGTTTCAATCTTGCCTTATTCCAACCGATTATGCCGGGCATATACTCTGTTTTTTGATTGTTCAGCTCTTCGGCTATAAGCGATAAAGATTTACCGTTAAGATAAAACTCATAGATTTTAACTACAATCGCCTTTTCTTTTTCATTGATCACTACACTTGCATTTTCATAGGCATAACCGAAAGGTATCGTCCTGTTTTTCATAATGATAGCACCGCCTTTTTTCCGGAATTACTTCCGTCAGTTCCAAACCTCCATACAAGCAGAACGTTATTTCTTCATTGCTGTCGACGATAATCTTTTCTATGATCGCTTCAAACATTTCTTCATCAAAACGACTGCTCAAAACAATTTCCGAAAGCAGTTCATCCAAATCCTTTAATAATCTGACCTGCCTGTCCTCTTCAAATGACAAATGGTTACGTCTTTCTCTGCGCAACGCTATCAATTTATTATTTATTTCTGAGAAACGTTGCTCATAATCGGCACCATTCAATGCACCGCTTGTATGCAGACGTGCAAGGACAAGATTTTTGGCCGATAAATCTGCTATTTCTTTATCAATTCGCCCAATCGTCCCTTCTTTTTGAATAAACTCACTCTGCATTTGCTCCAATTCTCCTATCAGCTCGCCTATCATTTCCTTGCGATTGCTTTTCAGTTTATAAAGTAAATCTGTGAAAGCTTCTTGAATGGCATCATCTCGTATCCTACGGCTTTGACATTGTGCCGCAAGAGAAGATTTCTTCTCGCAAATCCAATAGACTTTTCTCCCTGTGATTTGTCGTCGAAATGTACCGCCGCAATCGGGACATCGCAGTTTACCGGAAAACGGTGATTTAATTGCATTAGTCTTTTCGCTTTTACGGGAATTCAGCAACCTTTGTGCTGTATCGTAAATTTCTCGACTGACAATTGGCGGATTAGCATTTTCAACGTAATACTGCGTTTTTTCACGCTTATTCCTTTTTTGCTTGCGTGGCAACGCTTCCGTACGGTATTGCTTTTGCAGTAATGCATCCCCTTTATAACGCTCATTTGTCAAAATATATCGCACTGCAGCGAGATTCCATTTCGAATAGCCATATCTTCTAGGAACACCTTTCTCGTTCAAATGATTTGCTATTTTTTGTAAGCCATCCCCTTGCAAATACATGTCAAAAATATTTCGGACAACTTCAGCTTCATCCTCTTTGATCACCAGCTTTCCTTCACTTTTTACAAAACCGTAGGCGGCAAACGTACAATTATAATCGCCTGCCTGCATTCGCTTTTTAATGCTCCAACGAACATTCCCCGATATGGTTTCACTTTCTTGCTGTGCCGCCATACCGGGGAATGTTACAAACATCTCCATATTTAATTTATCCGAGTCAATATCTTTATCTTCAAAATAGATGCTTACGTTAAATTCTTTCAGCATTCGGATCATATGCAACAGCTCTTCTGTATTCCTCGCAAAACGAGAAATTGATTTACAAATAATCCGTTCAATTTTACCGATCCTGCAATCACGGAGCAGCCTGTTCAGTTCGTCACGTTTTAGCATATCGGTCCCTGTTATTCCCTCGTCAGCGTAAATATCCGCAAGTTCATATTCAGGATGCTCTTTTACATAATTTGCAAAATACAAGATCTGTGCAGCGAGTGAATGCTCCTGATCTTCCGATTTTGTCGATACTCTGCAATATGCCGCAAGACGGATTTTCCTCCCTTCGCTTTCTTTCAACGGAGTAATATCAATTATCTCCACCCTATCCTCCTTTTCTCACATACGCACCCAATTTTTGATTCAGCTTGGCACAAATCACTTTCATTTGAATAGATAATATCTTTCGCTGATCGCCTTGATACATTCATATTCGACTTCTGTAATCAATTGCATTTTTACTAGCATCCAAAGCAAATTTATACTGTAAATATAAGCAGCATTCTTTTTATCTTGTTCGGGACTCATTTCTGTGATTTCTCCAAATATTGAATACCGAAGCTGATCACGATAGCACAGTCTACCTTTTGCATTGCACTACTTTCTAACTCTCCGATATATTCTTTAACACGCCTTTTATCGATTGTTCGTATCTGTTCAAGCAAAACCATTGAATCTCTTGCTAATCCCTGCGCCTGTATATCCACATGCGTAGGAAGATTTGTCTTTGTCTTGCGACTCGTAATCGCTGCCACGATGGTCGTCGGGCTATGCTTATTTCCGACATCGTTTTGTATAATAAGTACGGGCCGATTTCCTCCTTGTTCGCTTCCGACAACGGGACTTAAGTCCGCATAGTAGATCTCTCTTCTTTTGATTTCTCCCATCTTAGCTCTCCTTAAGTAAATCACGGCCGAATGCCGATAGTATCCGGCCGTTTTTCATTTGCCCGTATTTGCCTTCACCCCCGAACACGGGTACACATCTTCCGGTCATGCCTTTGACCTCATAGGAATCCCACCTCTCCGCGGTTCTCGCCGAGGCGCCCTCTTTGGTTGCGACGGCTCACGGATCTCTCCGCTTCAACGCTCGACCTGTAGACTGGACGCAAGTATCATTATTTCCTCCGCCTGTCATTGCCGCCATACAGATTGCCTTGCATGGTTTTTATCACATGGCTTGTCCTTTTTCACGGACAGCAGAGGGAACGTAAAAGATGTGCAGTTGATTCAATTTCAGGAGAATAAAAATACCCCTTCACTTTCCATGCCGAAAAATGAAGGGGTTGCACACCTAAATTTTTAATTTTTTATTAATTTTTTTAATTTCTCTAAAATCTTATGTTTACGCTTATGCACCGCATTCGGATAGACACCGAGCTGCGCCGCATATTCGCGTTCACTCATTCCGTCAAAATAGATTGCTTTGATCAGTGCTTGCTCGTCTGGATTTAACTTTTGAAATAAACCCAACATCATCTCAATCAGGAGATGTCGCTCTACTTCCTCTTCCGGGCTATTATTGACATCCACCAATATCTCCTCACCGTTAAACTCGTCCGTAGTCAACGCGTCATAGGAAAAAGCCCCAACTTCTTTCGCTTGTTCCGCTATGTACCGCTCTCTCCTCTTTTCCTTATAATATAATGTATATTCCTCTTTGGTGACCTCCATCAGCATGCCATGCAACGGCAAAAAATATTTATCTTTGTAACCTTTGTTCTCTTTTTCTCTGCGCTGCAATTCCTCAAAAGTTATTTCCGCATATTGTCCGTTTTCCAAGACAAACACCTTCTTTGGTGCGTATTTCAATGATTTGATCCTCCTGTTCTGATTTTTGAATTCTGATTTTCAAAAATCTGACAGGAGGCCCGCGTATTGAATCGGCACCTTTACGCAAAAAAACACACCTGCATTCCGACATAGATGGCCGACTCGCAAGTGTGTTTTTTAGTCCACGTTTATTTTTAAATTGAACGATATTTTCAATTTTGAAAGTAATATAGCCCTTGCAGCTTCTTACATTAAAACATCCTTTTCCCTTTATAACAAAAAAAACGCAGTGCATGATTTTTCAATCATAAGCACTGCGTCTCGCGTCTGGCTTTCACTCTATTTATCAACTTCCTGAACCAATATAATCTCAAATCTTTTGAGATCAATTAAAAACTCTTTTTTGCACCAAGGACAAAATAATAAAAAATTTTGCAATATTGTATCTGCTTGCACCTTAATTTTTGTTTTTTTGCCACAATATGGGCACAAAACCCATTTTGTATTTAACATCTGCTTAATTCTCTTTTCTAATTGACTTTTGTAATCGCTAATCTTGCTGCGCCACAAAGCCCTGCATCGTTGCCAAGGCTTGCCGTCACAATCTCAACGGGCGCATATTTCACGCCGCCATAGGCGTGCGCATTAACCTTTCTCTTCAAAGGCTTGATCAGTTTATCCCCTTGCGCGCAAACACCGCCGCCCAACACAATTGCTTCGGGACGAAAGACATTCACTAGATTCGTTACGCCTTCCGCAAGGTATCGTATGTAATTTTTGACCACTTTTTCCGCCGTCTTATCCCCTGCATCTTTTGCATCGAATACAGTCTTACCTTCAACGTTATCTAAATGATTTTCGCACAAATTCCAAAGTAACGAATCCACATTTTTCTGCATGGCGCGCTTCGTCTGATTAATGAGAGCCGTTGCCGATGCATACGCTTCGAAACAGCCCTTTCTCCCGCAGGTACATTTTTCTCCGCCCATACGAATCACTTCGTGGCCAATCTCCGCACCCGCTGACTTGTTCCCTTCAAAGAGCTTTCCATCAATGATGATGCCTCCACCGACACCCGTCCCCAGCGTGATAAAGACCATGCTTTGATATTCCTTCCCTGCTCCACAAAAGTTTTCGCCCAACGCCGCCGCATTTGCGTCGTTGGTAATATAGGTGGGCAATTTAAGCCGCTTTTCAATCTCCCCGCAAAGCGGAACATTTTCCCAACGAATATTGTTGCTATATACAATAACTCCGTTTTGGCTGTCGACAGTACCCGGAGCGCCGATTCCAGCCGCCTTCACGTCTTCTTTTTTTAACCCTGCACGTGCAATGAGCTGTTCGGCAAATTCAGCCATGTCTGTCGCAATTTGCGTATACGGTCTTCCGTTTCCTGTAGGAATCTTATCCTTTATTAAAATATTTCCCTGCGCATCCACAATGCCGCATTTGACAAATGTACCGCCAAGATCAATACCTATGTAATACTTTTTTACGTTTTCCGTGGTGAGTATGATCTCCGCCTTTCCGTCCAAAGTAAACTTCTCTCCGCAGGGAACAAAAAAACTGTCACCCGCTTTGAAAGGCTTTCCGTCCGCCTTTCCTTCTCCTTTAAGCACGTTAATCGCAGTGAAAGAATTATCCTCCTCTTCCGTATAAGTACCGTCAAGATCCAATTTGCGGCACTCAAAATACTTGCATCGTGTAAGACGGCGCATCTTTCCTCCCTGCACAGGATAAAAAGAACCCGCATTTGTTTGATCTTTAAATGCCTTAAAGTTGATGACGTCAACCGCTTTTTCTACGTGCAAAGGACGAGGCTTCCCATCGGCGCCTTTTCTGTTATAATCATATACTCGGTAGGTCACGTTACTGCTTTGCTGCACTTCGCAGATGACGCAACCTGCCCCAATAGCGTGTACCGTTCCGGCTTCAATGAGAAAACAATCTCCCTCTTTGACGGGAATAAAGTTAAGAAGCTCCTCCACTGTTCCGTCCTTGACTTTGGACAGAAACTCTTCTTTGTTTGTGTCGCGTTTAAAACCGCAATAGATGCCCGCACCCTCGTCCGCGCCGAGAATGTACCACATTTCCGTTTTGCCGTTGTCTTTCTCCACGCGGCGGGCGTACTCGTCGTCGGGGTGAACCTGCACGGACAGATTCTGCGCCGCGTCTATGTATTTGATAAGTATGGGAAAAGGCGAACCCGCCTTGTCCACCGCCAACGGATTTTTGTCGAGATATTCTGCCAGCGTACCGCCATCACAGGTACTCAGCCCGTCGGGATGGACAGATACTTCCCAGCTTTCGCTCATCTTTTTGCCGCCGTTGTCGCGGCCGTACATCCTGCCGAATTTTATGCCACCCCAAATATAATTTTTTAAAACACCTTTTAATTTCAACATAAAAATTATTAACTATTTAAGGCTTCATCAACAAAAAAAGATCCGCCAACAGCAACTACATTGTCTAATGCTAAATACTCGTCTAAGTTTTCCCTGCTAATTCCACCTGAAGGAATAAATTTGATTTGGGGAAAAGGACCTCTAAATGCTTTGATAGCATTTATACCACCATAAACACTTGACGGAAAAAATTTTACTACTTTAATACCTAGTTCTGCAGCTTCCATTATTTCTGTCGGTGTAACACACCCAGGATAATACGGAATACCATTTTGTTTGCAAATCATTGCCACGTCTTTCGATAAGCCAGGGGATACAATAAATTTTGCTCCTGCTTTCAGTGCTGTTTCACATTGTACAGAATTTAATATTGTACCTGCACCTATATTCATATGAGGAAATCTACTCACCCCATATGCAATTGCCTTAGCCGCATATTCTGATCGGAATGTTATTTCTGCACTATTAAATCCTTTTTCCAAAAAAGCTGAAAAAATATTCTTTATCTGCGAAAAATTATTTATGACTACTACTGGTATAAATTTATCCACATTTCTCACCATGATAAATTAATTATTTAAGTAAGTATTATTAATTACTTCAAAAAGTCCATTTAGATACGTTGCACCAAGCGCGCGGTCATAAAGTCCGTAACCAGGTTTTCCATCCTCACCCCAAATATTCCGACCGTGATCGGGACGAACATATCCTTCGAAACCGTTTTTGACAAGTGCATTCACAATTCCACATATATCTAAATCTCCTGCACTTGTCAAATGTCCCGATTCTTTGAAATCATAGTCACCTTCATATTTGATCTGTCGTATGTGTGCAAAATAAATCTTGTCCGCATACTTTGTAGCAAGACGTACAAGATCATTTCCTCTGCGCGCACCCAAGCTACCCGTACAAAATGTCATACCGTTATGCTTATTAGGCACGGCCCTAAACATTTTTTCGTAACTCTCTTCTCCCGTAATGATCCTCGGCAAACCAAACATATCCCACGGTGGATCGTCAGGATGGATCGCCATATTAACCCCAGTATCATCGCAAGCAGGCATGATCCCGTTCAAAAAATACACAAGGTTTTCAAACAACTTTTCATGCGAAAGTCCTTGGTACTCTAGCAACAGGGCGCTCAGCTGTTCTGGCGTATAACTTTCATCCCATCCAGGTAGGTGCAAATTTTTAGGATCCAGCCTCATAAGAATTTCGTGTTTATAGCAAAGGGATGTACTCCCGTCCGCATTTTTATGATTTAAATCGGTACGCAACCAATCAAACACGGGCATAAAGTTATAGCAGATACACTTCACACCATATTTGCTTAAATTGCGAATCGTTTGTGCATAATTTGCAATAAGTTTATCCCTGGTATCTTTTCCAAGTTTAATATCCTCGTGTACGGGTACGGACTCAATCACTTCCATTTCCAATCCCGCCTCGTCACAAAGGTCCTTTAAACGGGAGATCTTCTTTTCTTCCCACACTTGCCCTACAGGCGTATCGTACACCGCCGTAACAACACCGCTCATGTTTGGTATTTGTTTTATGTACTGTAACGGGATGCTATCCTGCTCCCCATACCAGCGAAAAGTCATTTTCATAAGCCGAGAACTCCTTTGATGTTATAGTAACAGACATTTTTTGCTGTTTCCTTCGCCGCCAAAAGATCGTACTCGCCTTTTTCTACGAGATCGCCCAGATAGTCTGATAGTATGCGACGAAAAAAGTCGAACCGAGCATAAGATGAAAAACTTCGGCTGTCCGTCAGCATTCCGTAATTTGTACCAATCGCGGAATATTCCGCAATCACCGAAAGGTTTTTGCGAATTCCCTGCACTGTATCGTTGAACCACCATGCAGCGCCCATTTTTACATTACGGAAGGCTCCCGTCAAGCAAGCAAGTTCCGCAAGGTCGCTGTCGTTGAGCGTATACAGAATTGTTTCGGGGCGTTCTTCGTATCGTAACTGAGAGAAAAATGCTGCTACATTTTGTATATTTTGCGCACCTGCAATGACATCAAATCCCGCATCTGCGCCGCATATCCGATACATCTCTGCATTAACATTGCGCATAACAGAAAAATGCAGCTGCATAACAACGTTGTACTTTTTATACAGCTTTGCAAGTTCAACAAGGACATAGCCAAATAAGCTTTCTTTCTCACTCTGCGAAAGCCTGTTGCGCCTTGCAAACAGTTTTTCCGCCTCAGCTTTTTTCACATACCTTTTGGGAAAGCGCAGAAATCCGTGATCAGAAATTTTACAGCCATGCAATACGAAATATTTCAATCTATCTTCCGCCGCACGTATAAGATCGGAAAGGGTTGTAACTTTGTATCCTACGGTTTTGCTCAAAATATGCAGGTAAGCATCATCAAAGCTCAACATTTTATCGGGACGAAAAGTAGGCGCTACAAGGGTATTTCCATACTTTCCGTGCGATGATAGATTGTCACATGGATCATCCGTCGTCGCGACATATTCAACACGATATTTTTCAAGAAGCATGGAAACAGTGACATCTTTCAGTTTTTTATTTGCACTGGTCCAAATATATTCGGCACTCTCAGCATTGACGGGTTCCGCAATCCCGAAAATTTGTTTGAGTTCTAGATGCGTCCAGTAGTACAACGGATTACCTGCAAGCTTAGGAACAATTTCCGCATATTTTATAAACTTATCGTGCCAGCTTGTTTTGCCCATGATATAATCCTCCTCCACCCCACAAAGACGCATGGCACGCCATTTGTAATGATCTTTAGCAAGCCAAAGCTGACCTATATCTGAAAAATTAGCGTTTATCCTAATCATATTCTGATCGAGATGACAATGATAGTCAATAATTGGAAAATCTTTTACTTCATCGTAAATTTTAATTGCACTTCCGCTATTTAACAGAAGATCGTTCCCAATAAATTCTTTCATGTTAAACCCCGCTATATGCAGAAAAACCACCATCTACAGGAATAACTGTACCAGTCACAAAACCACTTGCATTGTCGTCTGCAAGCCATAAAAGCACACCTAAGAGATCAGAGATTTTTCCCAATCTCTTCATCGGTGTTGCTGCCAGAATTTTTTCTGTACGTGCAGTAGGTCTACCCTGTTGATCGAAAAGAAGATTCCTGTTCTGATTGGTCACAAAAAAACCGGGTGCTATGGCATTTACGCGAATATTACACGGTGCAAAATATACAGATAGCCACTGAGTAAAATTGGAAATTCCCGCCTTTGCTGCGGAATATGCGGGAATTTTTGTAAGCGGACGATAGGCGTTCATACTGGAAATATTTATAATATTTCCTCCCGTTTGTACCATATCTGCTGCAAATACCTGCGTAACAAGGAATGCCGTCATAATATTAAGATCAAAAACAAATTTAATACCACCCTCTTCCAGCTGAAAAAAATCCTTGCAACTCTGCATTTCTGGTGTCATTATTTCATTATCTGTCGTAGCGCGCGTATTATTCCCTCCCGCGCCGTTAATTAAAAAATTAACTTTTCCGAAAACCTTTTCTATAGATTGTTTAGCCGCCTGAATACTTTTTTTGTCCAAGCAATCACAATGTAAGGCAATAGCATTTTTGCCGATATCATCCGCAACAGCTTTTGCCGAATTAAAATTTATATCCAAAAGCGCAACCTTAGCACCACACACTGCAAGTGCCCGCGCAAACTCACTGCAAATAATGCCGCCCGCACCTGTAATTACACAGACTTTATTCTTAAGATCTACTCGAACTGGAATCATTTCTATGCTCCTTTTTTGCAATCCTATTTAAACCTATAAAGTATCATTTTTTTGTTATCGTTGAACACAGCCATTACCGCCATTTAATAATTCCTCCACTTCCGCAGCAGAAACAAGGTTAGCATCTCCTTCAATAGAATGTTTTAAACAACTTGCAGCCATGGCAAATTGTACGGCTTTTTGAACAGGAAAAGACTTACCTAAAGCATATATTAGTCCAGCAGAAAAGGCATCTCCACCGCCGATTCTATCAACCATCTCTATTTCATATCGGTCTGAAACAGCGAACTCGCCATTTTGATAGAGCGTTGCCCAAATTATATTGCGTTCAGCATCTAATGTCCTACGATAAGTAAATGCGATGGTAGTAAATTTGTATTTCAATGTTTAAATATACTTTTCTATAGTTGACCGTTTCGCCTTTATATTTAGCTTGCTGACCAACAGTAAAAATCTTCTTTAATAAGCAAATCTATTTCCTGATCTACAGCATCCCAATAGGTATACTCTGTATTCATCCAGTTTCCGGTCGCCCCAAGCAGAGCCGGCAGGAAGTTCCCCAGAAAATCCCATGTATCACTATCCGATCCGTATCCCGCCAACATACATTCTACCCAACGTTCACCGTTGATTTTATATTTTTCATTGCTGTGAATTGCGTTATAAATCTTAGGCAAAAAGTTCGTGCGGAAATCTTCCGCAGACGTAATATTGACATCAAAAAACTGCTCTTCGGTGAAGTAACCCTGCTCTTCATATATGGCTTCAAGCTCTGCTGTCGTATAAACATTCTCTGCTCCATAGGCATCCTCAAGAACATCTTCACGAACATATATATATGGATAATAATTTGTTGAATTTTCAAACATTATGGTCTTTGAAGGATCTGCTTCTTCATCTACTGAACTCAATGAAACTGACCCTATCCCATAAGGAATACTAAAAATTTTTCCTTCTTGCCCACCATTAATGATGGAATTATCCCAAACAGACTCAGGCATACGTGACATAATTGTTGGTCAATATTTTTTTACCAAATCAGTTAAATCATAAACCTCTTCAGGATCGACCCATCTGCCATAAGCAATGTCGGGAATCTCACCGGTCACTTCAATTAAATTCCAAGCCGCATCAGCATTATTGCCGTTGTTGTCAAAGACCTCATCAATTGTCACTCCAGTTACACGCTCTATTTCAGGATAAACTACGTCATCTGAAGCGGTGATTTCTTTAAAACCACCTTCCTGCAAAGTGTTCCACGCAGTCAAATGCAACTTCTTTGTTTGCCCAAGATCACTCCATGAAGTCAAATCGGAAGTATCTTTGTAAGTATCCGATAACCACTCATATTGGCTATCAACAACAGCACTCGGCGTTTTATCATCCTTGTTACAGGCAGAAATCGGAACGATAAATACCGCCAATAAAGCAACACTAACAATCCTTTGGATTAATTTTTTCATTTTTTCCCTCCTGAAAATTTTTTATTCTTTTACACCACCAAGGGATACACCCTTGATAAAATATTTTTGCAAAAAAGGATACAGTAACAAAATAGGAATTGTTGTTACTATAATTTGAACGGCTTGAATTGCATCACCTGAAGATAATGCATCCACGTTGCCGATTGGACGACCGCTTGCAATTGCATTTGATATAATCGAATTTATTTGTTCTGCCTGTTTCAAAGAAAGTTGCAAAACATACTGCATGTACTTCATCAAACAGTAAGGCTAAAACAATCGGCAACGGGAATGAAAGCAATAAGCCCAATATATTCCAAACTAACGTATTCACGATTGCTTCAGGAAGGCCCGGAGTGTTGAATATCTGCACAAAGTTGCTGAATCCATTCAAATCTGCCCAAGGGCTACCAAAAATACCCAATTTGGCTTTGTAATCTTTGAATGCGATCAACATCCCAAACATAGGCAAATAAGCAAATAAGATTACCGTGACAAGGGCAGGTAATAGAAGAACCAAAAAAGGAAGTTCAAAAAAAGCAAGAAATTTATTACTTACAACCGACTTTGATATTCTTACAATTTCTAGCATGTTAGGATACAATTCCTTAAGCCATTTTAATCGGATATTTAAAACAGCGACAGGAAAGACTCCCTCTATCTATCGTAAAGAACATTTATCAAAAAAATTATCATCCCTAATTCCTTTCGATAATCAAGATAAGACGTAAAATTTTCTATTTTCTGCAGTAATACTTTTCTCATGGGTAGTTCACATTCTCCTGTCACGTTGACAGGTACCACCCTCCACAAGGAGAACGGATTTGTCCCTTGTAAGGAAAATGCTGTTAAAAATTGTTAAAGTTAAGCGGCAAGGCTGAAAAATCAGCCTTGCCGCTTTCCCTATGCCGGCGTTTTAGCCGTTTCTCTTTTTCAAAAGAATCAGTACTACGCTCCCTGCAAGAAGAACTACAACCAATACAACGACCGCAATGACGATCCAACCGTTTCCTTCCTGAATCTCAAAAGTGTATGCCGTTGTATTTCCTGCCTCATCGGTCACCACTACCCTGTATTCTCCTGCTTCCGTCAGCATTTCGCCGAACGTGTATTCCACCTTCTCATCGTTCCGAAACACTTCGACCGTCACTTTTTCAGACAAATCGGAAAGCGTTACGCCGTTCTTCGTTGTTCTCTTATCCTCCACGCCTTCAAGTTTCAGCGTCGGAGCCGTCGTATCCACTGTAACAGTAAATGAATACGTTGCACCGTTCGCAACGACGCCGACTTCATAGATTCCGTCTTCGAGAAGTTCGAGCGTTCCGTAATTGAGCCGCTTCTCTTCCCCGTTAACAAGCACCTTTTCAAACCCGGGCGTCTCGTCAAAGTTATGCTCAAATTTCTGCACGAGAGACTGGACGATCGTGAAAGACATTTCCGCTTTATTCCCGAGCGCGTCCGTGATCGTCAAGGTGTAATCGCCGACTTCGGTAATGGCATCGCCGAGATTGTATTCGACAACCTCTTCACCCTTCGTCAGAACAAGCGTTACAACTTCGTCCGCCGTAACGGTAACGGAATTGGACAAGCCCTTGGCATTTACGTTGATCGCAAAGCCGACTTCCTTATCGATCGCAAATTTTACTTCCGTCTTGTTTCCTGCGCGGTCTGTTACTACGATGGTATATTCCCCGCTTTCATCCACAGCCATTCCCGAGATATATTCGCCGAGAAGTTTTCCGTCCTTAAAGATCTCAGCGGTTACGCCCTGCTCTTCATAAAGCACCTTTACATCTTGATTGACGGTATTCCCGTTTTCAAGTCCTTCCGTTTTTATTTCGGGCGCGATCGTATCGATGACAAAATGATAGGTCGTCTCATAGCCGTCATAATTGCGGAAAGTTAGCACGTATTCGCCGTCTTCGGTCAGTTTTTGCCCTGACGTATACGAGATCCCCTCTCCGTCCTTCGTGAGGCTGACCGTTGCCTCATCCGTCCATACAAAGAACACTTCTCCGTTTGTATAGCCGTTGTTCTCGACACCGTAAAGGATCCCTTCGGGCGCAGGCTGACTGTATTCGATCTGCTCTGTCACTGAATCGATCCCCGTGCGGAATTCATCCGTCACGACAACTCTGTACTGTCCCGAAGTGCGGAAAGAATAAGACAATGTCTTGATTGAAATGTCCGCGCCGTAATCATCCTTTGTCAGAAGTTTCCACGTTTCCCCGTTTACGGATTTATAGATCTCCAGCGTCTGAATGTGCGATTCGTCATCCGAACTTGCCTTTATTACGATATCCAGCGTTTTGCCCGACTCGTCCTTTATGATCTCTATTGCGGGAGAATTGCGGGAAATGATCAGCGAAAAAGTTTCCGATTTTCCGAAATGGTTGATTGCCTCTGCCGTATAACTTCCGCTCTTTGTGAGTTTATACGTTTCCCCGAGGCTGAAACTTCCCAGCAGCGTTCCCTCCTCATCGTATACATTGAACATCGCCATCTCATCAAACTCATCCGAAATGGACAAGGTAACTTCATCCTTGAAATAATAGGTCCTGTCAAACGTCACGAGGTTTGGACTGCCCGTACCCGTCGCATACAAAATCGAAGGCGCCGTGCGGATGACGATCAGTTCGTAATCGCAAACATTTCCCCACTCGTCCGAAACAGTAAGCGTATGATTTCCCTCCGTTTCAATAACCGTACCGACAAACTGTTCTCCGTCCAGCATACAGGAAATGTTTTCTCCCAACGCAACGGAATTGGCAAGCACCTTTTTTTCGTTCGAATAAGAATACAGATTCTCGCCGTCCGAAATCGCTGCGGGCGTCTTTTCCCAGTAGTAATAGCTTTCGATACCGACTATTGCATATTCCGCAATCACTTCGTTCAGCCGTTCCTGCGTAAAATACGCAACTTCCTCTTCAGGGTTGCCCGATTTCTTGTAGATGAAGTACGTTCCGTTCGCCGCATTTACGCTGTCTTTTGCGTCCATTGCAATACCAGTATCCCAGCTCTCGCTGTTCCATTCGCCCATGCGAACGAAAGAATTTTCCCTCTCTGCCGCAAACGCAAATGCCGCGTCAAAGGTCGCGAACGCATAGAGATTCCCCTCCGCATCCGCCGCTTCCCAATATTCTTTCTGCAAAGTTTCCGTCAATACGTTTTGTTTGGTCGATGTGAATTCTGTGCTCCACACATTTCCCGCCGCGTCCGTGCAAATGATTTCATAAACGCCCGTGTCAATGGTATAGATTACAGTTCCTTTGTTGTATGCCTTTCCGTTTACGGTAACGCTCACGATCGGCGCATACAGTTCTGCCTCTCCGTCCGTCCACGTGATCGAGACATCCCCGTCTGTCTTTACGTCCGAAACGTTCTCTATGGTAAGCTGTTTTTGCGTTCTGTCGATCACCACGGTATAATGCTCGGTCAGCGTTCCAGACTCTGTCTGCGCATAGAAGGTATATTTCCCAGTCTTATAATACTCGACGCCCGAAACATACTCTATAAAATCCTCGCCGTCCGGCAATTTTACGAAACATTCCCCTGCGCTTTCAAACCGAATGTGTTCGGCATTCGTATATCCGCCGCTCGGAATCGCTTCGTTATCCGCATACAGCTGCGCTTCGGGGATCTGCCTGTTCAGAGTGATCGTATACGTTTCGGAAGTATTTTCCGCCTTGTCTGTCACATAAAAACTGTAAGTTCCCTCATCCGTCAGCTGCGTTCCAGAAATATAGCTTACAAACGTACCTGCTCCAGGCTTTTTCACATACGTCGAAGAAAGCCCTATCGCATCATACGGCACGAATTTAATATACGCCGCGTTGGTCGAATTCCCCGATTGCACCACGTTCGCGCCGCCATACAGCGTACCCGTCGGTTTCGTTTTATCCAGCGTGATCGTCACAGTAGTCGACTGATTCCCGCTCTTGTCCTTACTGTAAAACGAATACGTCCCTTCCGTGGCAAGCTGCGTTCCGCTCGCGTATGCCGAATAGGAAGAACTTCCCGGCATTTTCACATAGCACTCTTCCAACCCCGAATTGCTGTCGCTCGCCGTATATTTGATATAATCCGCATTGGTATACGTACCGCTTGATTTTACAGTCGTCCCGCCGTACAGCGTTCCTGATGGCGATGCTGCATCATAGTAGATTTTATATTCATCCGATACGTTCCCCGCCTTGTCGGTCACGCGGAAATAATACCAGCCATACGTCCCCGTAATGCTTGTTCCCGACGTATAGGTCGTCCAGGAAGAAGTTCCCGCCTTTTTTACTTCATACTTTGAAACACCACCCGCGTCCGTTGCCGTATATTTGAACGCACTGTTCGTATATCCGCCGTTTGCAATCGTCAAGCCGCTCGAATTTGTTACTTTCCCTACGGGCGCGACCGTGTCCAGATAGGCGCTGACCGTTGTTGTTGTATTACTTTTATTATCAGCGGCATAGAAATACC
>ERZ1106930.72-NODE-72-length-48731-cov-622.027591_pt1 | contig 48731 bp, 42 predicted proteins | sample MGYA00403663_ERZ1106930 | MGnify/ENA primary metagenome ERZ1106930 (study PRJEB35170, sample SAMEA104062438) | human gut metagenome | biome: human gut; feature: human-associated habitat; material: faeces | place: Denmark | collected 2012-06-26 ... | reverse complement strand
GCTTCTTTTAATCCGTCGTAATCATATTCGTCCAGATATTTGTGCAGTACCGCCGCCGCCCGTTCCGCATAGTTCATGCCCAGCATTTCTTCCAGTTCCTGCTCCGAAACCTGCGGAAATACTTCCGGCACAAACAATCCGCCGTCTTTTGCAATACCCTGCGCAATCGCCTGCGCTCCCGTCACGCATTCTCCCCCGCGTGTGCTGATAAATTTCATATTGACACCCTTTCGCCCGCTCTGCACAACCTAAGATTGCGCACATTCGGAAGCTCGCCCTTCCGATATACGGAAGGACGAGTTTCCCGTTCATGTTTATTTATTTCGTTTGTTTCGCTTGCCCGCTTTTTTACAGATACTTTGCAACAAAATCCGGAAGATCTTCCTTCGCACAGCTGCAGGTTACATAGATCGTGATGCCGTTCGTCTCCGACAATTTGTCGAGCATATAGTAGAATGCCGCCATGTCTTTGATTTCTTTACCCGCAATGCGCGCGGCTCCGTCAACAAAAAGATATTCGTTGTCGTTGTTCGCCGCCACGACGCCCTTGATAAATCCGCAAAGCGCATCTTCGCCCGCGATCATATAATCACTCGTATCGATAAAACGTATATCTCTGTGAAGGTCGTACATATAACGCTTGGTGTTGGTAACGAAAATCAGATGCCCTTTCGCACTTTCCACTTTGCTGTTCGCTTCGTCAATTATGATTTTCGTTTTCCCTGTACCCTTAGGCCCGTAAATAATTTTGATCATATTAACCTCCGATCTTTTGATACATTTATTTTACACTGTTTTTCTCCGACTTTCAATAGCTTTTCAAAAAAATTTATGAAAACTTTCGGAAATTTTGCGCAAAGCATTTTCACAAAGCACGTCTTCGTTACTTACTTCTGCCAAAAGCAACAAATTCACGGTGACGGTCGCGATTCAGAAGACGGATCATGTTATCCAGTTCGTCGTCGCCCCAGATACTGTTTCTGCCCGCCGCATATTCGCTGTCGATCTGCTCTTTCATCTTCACGACCAGCTCGTCTTTTTTATCGATCTTATACCCGTCAGGCAGATCGTAATAGTCGTTGATCCAGTACGCGATCCCCGCAAGCCCGCTCGCATTGTTGATCGATACCCGCGCAGGCCGTCCCAGAATCTTCGCCGTATCAAAAATATTGTAGATCTCGGGATCCTTCAGCATGCCGTCCGCATGGATACCCGCTCTCGTCGCATTGAACGCCCTGCCTACAAACGGCGTCATCGGCGGGATAATATACCCCAGTTCGTCTTCAAAATAATGCGCGATGTCCGTGATCGCCGTAAAATCCATTCCGTCCGTCGTGCCGCGCAATGACGCATATTCCACCGCCATCGCTTCCAGAGGACAATTCCCCGTGCGTTCGCCGATACCCAGAAGCGAACAGTTTACCCCGCTCGCTCCGTACAGCCATGCCGTCGTCGCATTCGTAACAACTTTGTAAAAATCGTTATGCCCGTGCCATTCCAGCATACTGCTCGGCACTTCCGAATGGTGATGCAATCCGTAGACGATCCCCTGCACGCTCCGCGGCAGGGACGTTCCCGGATACGTCACGCCGAACCCCATCGTATCGCACATACGGATCTTGATCGGGATCCCGCTCTCTTTCGAAAGTTTCATCAGCTCGTTCGCGAACGGTACGACAAATCCGTAAAAGTCCGCGCGCGTGATGTCTTCAAAATGGCACCGCGGCCGGATCCCGTGCGAAAGCGCACTCTTGACGATCCCCAGATATTTGTCCATCGCCTGCGCACGCGTCAGGTTCATTTTCTTGAAAATATGATAGTCCGAACAGCTGACAAGAATACCTGTTTCCGCTACCCCTGCCTGCTTCACAAGTTCAAAATCTTTTTCGTTCGCGCGGATCCATGTCGTGATCTCCGGGAACTTCAGCCCCAGATCCTGGCACTCTTTCAGAGCCTGCCTGTCTTTTTCACTGTACAGGAAAAACTCGCTCTGCCGTATGATCCCCTTCGGACCGCCGAGCCTGGACATCAGCTTGAATATATCCACGATCTGCCTGACCGTAAAGGGCGACGTCGATTGCTGTCCGTCTCGGAACGTCGTGTCCGTGATCCATATTTCCTCCGGCATGTTCATCGGAACGTGCCGATAGTTGAACACGACCTTCGGTATCTCGTCGTACGGATACAGGTCGCGGAACAGCTCGGGCTGCTTCACGTCCTGCAATTCGTACTGGTATTTGTCCTCTTCCAAAAGATTCTTGCTTTTGTCGAAATAAATCACGGATCAGAACACCTCCTTGACAAATTGCTCGATCCGGTTCAGCCCTTCCGCGATGTCTTCCTTTGAAATCGCATACGACAAACGCACACATTCGTCATCCCCGAACGCGATCCCCGGTACCACTGCGACCCCTTTCTCCAAAAGCATGTCCGCTATATCCAAAGACCCGCCGATCTTTCTGCCGTTGTAACGCTTTCCGTACAATTTGTTTACGATCAGCATAATATAGAATGCGCCGTCCGGTTCGATGCAGTCCAGATGCTCGATCTGACGGATGCGCTCGATCATGAATTTCCTGCGGTCATTAAAGATCGCGCACATCTTCTCCAGCTCCTCTTCGCTGCCGTTGAGCGCCGCAAGCGTCGCATACTGCGATACGCTCGCAGGATTGCTCGTCGCATGGCTCTGGAACGAGTCGATCGCCTTCGCCACATCCTTCGGCGCCGCAAGCCAGCCGATCCTCCAGCCCGTCATCGCATACGTCTTGGATACGCCGTTCACGATGACCGTGTGCTCTTTCATCTTCTCGCTGACCCTCGCAATGGAAAAATGCTTCACGCCGTCATAGATAAGTTTGGAATAAATTTCGTCCGAAAGCACCCAGATCCCCGCTTCTTCCGCTACTTTGCCGAGCGCACGGATCTCCTCTTCCGTGTACACCGCACCCGTAGGATTGGACGGGGAATTAAAAATCAGCATCTTCGTTTTCGGCGTGATCGCTTTTTTCAGATCCTCCGGAGTGATCTTGAAATGATTGTCTTTGTGCCCTTCCACAAAGACGCTCACGCCGCCGCAGACTTTCACCACTTCCGGATACGTAAGCCAGTACGGCGCGGGAATGATCACTTCGTCACCGTCTTCGATCAAAGCAAACATCGCATTGAATATGGAATGCTTTGCACCCGAGGATACGATGATCTGCGAAGGTTCGTATTCGAGCCCCTGCTCTTCTTTAAACTTTTCCGCGATCTTCGCGCGAAGCTGCGGCAATCCCGACGAAGGCGTATACTTTGTACAGCCCTTGTCCAATGCTTCTTTCGCCGCATCAATGATGTGTTGCGGCGTGTTGAAGTCGGGTTCGCCCGCCCCGAATCCGATGACAGACTTCCCTTCCGCTTTCATTGCTTTCGCTTTTGCCGTGATCGCAAGCGTCAGGGATGGGGAAATGGAAGAAATTCTCTTCGTCGTGTTCATAAGTATATACCTCGTTTAAATATTTATCTGATTTTAACGCCTCCCGCAACCGTTCATCCGGTGCGAAAGTACAGATTTTGCAACGAAAACCGCATGACGTATACGCGTTTTCACTGCATTTCACCGTTTATTCGTCTTCCGAGGAAGACAGCTGCGCCTCTCTGTCGGCAATGGCGAGCGCTTCCAGCATTTCGCCGATATCCCCCATCATAAAGCTGTCCAATGAATATAAAGTCAGCCCGATCCTGTGATCGGTCACACGATTCTGCGGAAAATTGTAAGTGCGGATCCGCTCGCTGCGGTCCCCCGTCCCTACCTGGCTTTTCCTGTTCTCCGCATAGTCGCTCTGGTATTTTGAATTATAATAATCGTAAAGACGGCTCTTCAAAACCTTCATCGCCTTCTCACGGTTTTTGATCTGCGAACGCTCGTCCTGGCAGGTAACGACGATCCCCGTCGGCAAATGCGTAATGCGGATACAGCTCTCCGTCTTGTTGATGTGCTGCCCGCCTGCTCCGCCCGAACGATAGGTGTCGATCTTCAGGTCTTTGTCCTGTATTTCCACTTCCACGTCTTCCGGTTCGGGAAGCACCGCCACCGTGACCGTGGACGTATGCACCCTGCCCTGCGATTCCGTTTCCGGCACGCGCTGTACCCGATGCACGCCGCTTTCATACTTGAGCTTGCTGTATACGCCCTTCCCCGAAACCGTGAACACCACTTCTTTCATGCCGCCCACTTCCGTTTCGCTCATGTCGATCACTTCCGTCTTCCAGCGCATCGATTCCGCATAACGGCAATACATATTGTACAGATCCGCCGCAAACAGACTCGCTTCGTCGCCGCCTGCGCCGCCGCGTATCTCCATCACTACGTTGCGCTCGTCGTTCTTGTCCTTCGGCAACAGCAGGATACGCAATTCATCGTGGATCGCCGCAAGTTTTTCCTTGCACGCATACCCCTCTTCCGTCAGCATATCCTTCATCTCTTTGTCCGTTTCCGTCTCCGCCGCCGCAAACGCCTCGTTCATCTCTCTCTCGACTTTCTTGTATTCGAGATACTTTTCCGCCGTTTCCGCAATGTCCGAATGTTCCTTCGCGCACTGCGTCCACTTCTCCGGCTGCGCGATCACCGCCGGGTCGGACATCTCTTCCGTAAGTTTATTGTATTTCTCCAATATGTCTTCTAACTTCTTGATCATATCCCGTCCCGTATCGGTTTTCGTTTACAGTACCGCTCGCACAAAACGCTCTACGTCGTTATAATCGCGCGATACCATCGTATAATCGAATTTTTTGAAAAGTTTGACGATCTCCTGCGCCTGTCCGATCCCGCATTCCATGAAAAGCGTGCCGCCTTTCACCAGATGCCGCGGGGCTTCCTTCGCCAGCCGCCTGTAAAAATCCAGTCCGTCTTCGCCTCCGTCCAGCGCGCCCTTCGGCTCAAACTGCACTTCCTTTTGCAATCCCGCTATGTCTCCGCTCTTAATGTACGGCGGATTGCATACGATAATGTTGAATTTGCCGCGCACCCCTTCCAGAAGATCGCTCTCAATAAATTTTATGTCCGCGCCGTTCCGCTTCGCATTCTCCTGCGCCAACGCCAACGCGTCCGCACTGATGTCCGAAGCCGTAACGATCAGCTCTTTTTCCGCGCCTTTCTTCGCAAGCGCTATCGCAATACAGCCGCTGCCCGTGCAAAGATCCAATACCTTGTCGCCCTGTTCCGCCGTCCGCAATACCTGCTCCGTCATCAGCTCCGTCTCCGGCCGCGGTATCAATACCCGCTCGTCGACTTTGATCTTATACCCGTAAAATTCCGTATCGCCCAGGATATACCATAACGGTCTGCCCGTCAGTCGCTCTCCCGCTATTTTATCCAGCTCCCGCACGCGGCTGGGTACCAAAATTTTCTCGGATGCGGCAAGTTCGCTGCGTGCAATGCCCGTCTTGACCGATACCAGCCACTCCGCATCGCTCTCGTCGATCCCGTTTTCCGCAAACAGCGCTTTAAGCTCTTCCGTGTACTTCTTCACCGTTTTGGATACCGTGAAATCCGTCTCGCCGACCTTCTCGTCCGCGTCCATTTCGTATACCTTTTTAAACGCCGCGATCGCCACTTCCAGCATGTCTTCCGAAGGTTCGCGCGTCGTCAGCTTCTGCAACGCAAATCCCGGCGCTTTGATCGGGAGCAAAATTTTGCTCTGCGACTTCGCAAGCAGCTTCAATACCTCGTACGATATCCCCGCCACCAAAGGCAAAAATAAGATCTTGATCCCGAACTGGATCAGAAAATTCACGACGTTCCCGAACCTGAAAAAATTCAGATATTCGTCACATACCCAGTTCACCACCGAAAACACGACGATACTGACCGCCATTACCAGAAATAAAAACGTCGTGCCGCAACGGTCATGGATCCGCGAACACGTCTTTGCATTCTCGGGCGTCAGCTCCATCCCTTTCTCAAAACAAGTGATCGTCTTGTGCTCCGCTCCGTGATACATAAACACGCGCCGTATATCCTTCATCGCCGTGATCGCCACAATGTAAAGGATAAAAATGATCAGACGGATACAGCCCTGTATCAGATTATAGCCTACGCTGTACTTTATTAACCATGTTCCGGAACTTACCAGAAGATCCGCCAGCAAGATCGGCAGTACTATAAACAGCCCCACCGCCAGCACGATCCCCAAAAGCGTGGCAATAAACGATACCGCCGCCATTACGTTGATGTGCAGCTTGCGTTCACACCACTTTTCAAAACGGGAAGGCTCGCCTTCGTCTCCGTACACTTCCGCACTGCGCATCAGGATCTTGCTCCCCATGACAAGCGAACTTACAAAACTCACCACGCCGCGCACCAACGGTATCTTTGATACAATGCGCATGCCTTTGGATAAATTCAGTCTGCGGCTCTCCACCTGGATGTTTCCTTCAGGATCACGCACAGCCGTCGCATATGCAGTTTTGCCGCGCATCATCACGCCTTCCAGCACCGCCTGCCCGCCTATATATGTTCTGCTGTCCTTCTTCTTTTTCCTGCTCATGTATCACTCCGAAAGGTACGCCGCGCGCGCATGCGCGCGGCAAAAAAAGAAAATCAGCCCCAAGCAAACCTTAGAGCTGAAAACGCAAATACTAAATTCCGTATCTTTTTTTAAACTTATCGACTCTGCCGCCTGTATCTACGAGTTTCTGTCTGCCGGTGAAAAAGGGATGGCACTTGCTGCAAATATCTACTTTGATCGTGTCCCCTTTCTTCGTCGTTCCGGTTTTGAACGTAGCGCCGCACGCGCATACTACCGTCGCTTCGTGATAATCGGGATGTATATCGGGTTTCATGCTTTCACCTCTCTGTACTTACTTTCTTACACTAAGATGCTGATTTATTATATATTATTTTTCCATGCAAGTCAAATCAATTCATGCCGCTTTCCGAAAAAAATTTTTTCTTTTTCCGTCCGCCCTGCAGGCCGCCGCTTTTCTCGTCCCGTTTCCGCTCCGCCGCCCGTTTTACCCGTCCTTTCCCGCCTTTTTCGCCCTTTCGCGGCCCGATCTGCCCCTTCTGTTTTTTTTCGGTGCGATTCGCTTGCAAATTTGAACGCTTTGCATTATAATACTTTACACGGAATTGTACGGATTTTTTCCGTGAATGAAAAGGAGTACTATGAAGATCTGGAAAATTCTTTCTCCCAAAGTCCTGACGACGGAAGAAAGGCCCGACAATCTCACGAGCGACACGCAAGCCAAGGTCAAAGTCACGCAGCTTCTGCTCTCCGGCACGGAGCTTCGCGCTTTTACAGGCAACCCGAAGCCGAAATACCCGTTTGTTCCCGGCAGATTTGCCGTCGGCGTCGTCGGTGAAGCCGGCTCCGCCTGCGTGAAAGTCGAAAAAAATACCCGCGTGTTTATCCACGATTCCATTCCCTGCAGCGAATGCGAACGTTGCCTTACGGGCGATTCCGATTCCTGCAGGAATATGCAAATCGCCGGCGTGAACGCCGAAGGATATATGCGCGATTTCGTCGTAACCGAAGAGGAAAACCTCTCCCCCCTCCCTCCGGGCGTTTCCGATACCGAGGCGCTGTTTACAGGGATCGTGGCAACCGGCGAAGCCGTCATCGATCTTCTCCACATCTCCAAAGGCTCCCATATAGCCGTTTTCGGAGCGGGCGAACTGGGCAACATCATCGCTCAGCTTCTGATCTACCACCAGGCAGTCCCCATCCTCATCGATAACGACGAGGAACGGCTCCGCATCGCCGCACAATGCGGGATCTATTACACCGTCAAAACGGATGAACATATGCTCGAAACCGTCGAACGGATCACGGGAGGACGGCTGACTGCCGCAAGCGTGCATTGCAGCTATAACAAAATTTCCCCGACGATCCCGTTCGATACCACCGCACCCGGCGGTATGGTCGTCTACACGGGGTTCGGTTTCCCCGAAACTTCTGCTCAGATCAAAACGGCTCTCGATAAACAGCTGACGCTCACTTCCGTTGCCAACGATTATTCCAATATCGCAACGGCCATCAACGTACTGCTCAACAAAGCCGTCAATATTGCTCCGCTGCGCCTGCAGATCAAACCCGTTTCCGACGCACAAGCCGTGCTCGGAGCGGCGGCGGACGAAGCAGAAAAAGGAAACAATGTTCCCGTTTCTGTATTGAATATGCTTGCCTGATCACAAGGAAAATTATGAAATTAAGAAAGATTTTCAGAATTCTGACGAGCAAATTTTTGCTCGTCTGTATTTTATTATTGATCGAGCTTGCGCTGATCCCCAGCGCGATCATATTTTTTTCCATGGCGCTCCCGGACGGAGGTTACGCCGTCTATTCGGCTGTCCTCACCGTCATAGACGCCATCGCCGCCGTTTATATCATCAACCTCGACATGAACGCAGAATATAAGATCGCCTGGATCTTCCCCGTCCTGCTTCTGCCCCCCATCGGGATCCTGCTCTATATCATGCTGCGGCGGCATAAACTCCCCCGCCGCAGAAGACTGATCCTTACCGCCAGTTTCCGCGGCGCCAAATGCCTTTACGCAAATTCCGAAAAGGACGATTCGGACTGTAAACGCATCCGAAACGACGACTTTGCCGCACAATGCGCCGAATATGTCACCGTTCATACCGGCATGCCTCTTTCCGACTGCACGGATTATCAATACTTCCCCACCGGAGAGGCATATGCCGCCCAGTTGCTGGCAGAGCTTAAAAAGGCCGAAAAATACATCTTCCTGGAATATTTCGTCATCGAACCAGGAAAATTTCTCAACAGCGTGCTCGAGATCCTGGAAGATAAAGCAAAAAACGGCGTCGATGTCCGCCTCATCTACGACGATATCGGTTCCATGCTGAAAGTGCCCGGAAATTACGCGGATATCCTCGAAAAGCGCGGCATCAAGTGTATGTGTTTCAATCCCTTCCGACCCGTTCTGGACATCGCTCAGAATAACCGCACCCACCGCAAAATCGCAGTCATCGACGGCAAAACCGCGTTTACGGGCGGAATCAACCTCGCGGACGAATATATCAACGAAACCCACCCTTTCGGTCACTGGAAAGATACCGGAATCCTGGTGCGCGGACGCGTTGTGCAAAATTTCAGCGCCATGTTCCTGCAGCTTTGGTCACTGCGCAATGAAAACGAGGATTTCACAAAATACCTAACGAGCGAACCCGAAGGCGATTGTCCGTGCATCGCTTTCAGCGACGCTCCTTACGGCCAGAATACCAATGTCTGCGAAAATCTGTACCTGAAGATCATTTACAACGCAAAAAAATACGTATATATCAATACTCCCTACCTCATCCTCGACGGAGAAATGCAGCGGGCTCTGATCACGGCCGCCCGTTCGGGCGTGGACGTACGCATTACCGTCCCGCATATTCCGGACAAAAAATATGTCTTTGCCGTTACCAAAGCATTTTACTCGCAGCTCGTGAACGAAGGAATCAAAATTTATCGCTACACGCCCGGCTTTATCCACGCGAAAAGCATTGTCAGCGACGATAAATACTGCATCATCGGCTCGACCAATATGGACTTTCGCAGTTTCTACCTGCACTTTGAATGCGATCTCCTGTTCTTTGACCCGCGCGTCTGCAAAACGCTCTACGATGACTATATCGCTACCTGCCTGCAGAGCCATCAGGTAGACACCAATGAGATCAAAGACAGTCTGCACAGCCTGATCTATCGGTCGATTTTGCGAATTTTTGCTCCGCTGATGTAATTTCGCTTTAAAAACAGATAAACGTATTATCATTTTCAAAACAAACTTTTTTAACGGGACTACAACGAATGATCAAATTGATTGCCAGCGATCTGGACGGAACGCTTCTCGATAACGAAGGAAAATTGCCCGAAGGCATATTTCCGGCTATTGAAAAACTCGCCGCGCAGGGGATCCTGTTCTGCCCTGCCAGCGGCAGACAACTCACCTCTTTGAAAAAAATGTTCGAACCCGTTTCGGACAAGATCCTGATCATGGCGGAAAACGGAGCGATCGTTTCCTATAAAAACGATCTTTTGCGCTGCGACAGCCTGCCCAAACAAGATATTTTGGATGCCCTCGGCGCGGTTGCATCCGTGCCCGACGCGCACCCCCTGCTATGTACCCCCGACTGCGCTTATTACCAAACGGAAGAACAGCCTTTTCTCACGTATGTCCGCGCCTCCTATATTTCCAATGCAAAACGCGATCTGGCAGAAGTTGCCGCGACCGAAAAGGTCTGCAAAATCGCCGTTTACGACGGACGCGGCCCGGAAAACAACGGCATGAAAATCCTGCCCGGACGGCTGCCCGATCTTCGCATCATTCAATCCGGAGGCAATTGGCTCGATATCTCCCAAAAACACGCCGATAAAGGACAGGCCCTGCGCTTTATTTTTCAGAAATTCGGCTTTTCTGAAAAAGATTGCGTTGCGTTCGGCGATCATATGAACGATTACGAAATGCTCCTCGCATGCGGCCATCCTTATGTCACGGAAAACGCATATCCCCCTCTGAAACAGAAAATCGGTAAAATCATACCCTCCAACGCGGATCACGGTGTTCTCAAATCCATCCTTCTGATCAGCAAAGGGATCCTTCCGTGATCCTTCTGCATTTTGTTCCTTGATCCGCTTTTTTTGCATTTGAACAGCGTTTGCTGTGATCGTTTTCGTCGGATCTTCAGCTACTGCGACAGATTTTCAGCCTACCCGTTCAACAGGAAGGTAAAACAAAAACCGCCGAACGCGGCAAAGCAATTTGCTTGCCCCGTTCGGCGGTTCTGTCTTTCACAAAACGTGTATCTGGCATGCAGACATGGCGCGCAGTGCCGTTTCATGCCGATCGGGCGTTGCGCCCGCACAGCAGTCCGCGCGGACATATACCGCCGTTTCCGGACTAAACGCCTTGATGAGCAAAGCGTTGGAAATCACGCAAATATCCGTACAGACGCCGACCAGTTCCACTCTTTCGTAATTTTTATCGCGCACATATTCCCCGAGTTGCGTACTGCCGAATGAAGGCTTGTCAAAAACCCGTTCATCCGCATGCAGACCGTCCGCAATCTCCCAGCCGTATGTTCCTTTCCGGCAATGCCCGACAGGCAAATTCCGCCCTTCCTGCGTTTCGGAATAATTCTCATCGTGCGTGTCGCGCGTAAAAACAACATCCTGCCCCTTCTCTTTTGCCGCCGCAATCCTGCGCTTCACACGCTCGACAATCCTCCGCGCTTCCGCCGTTCCCAGCGTGCCGTCTATAAAATCATTCTGCATATCCACTACAATCAAACATTCTTTTTTCTGCATAATCATAAAAACAACTTGATCTTCTTGATAATATTATCGGCGATCAACCGCGCCGCACGGTGCGTAGGATGTACCCCGTCCAATGAATATGCCGCGATCCCCACGCTCTGACTGACGCCTCCAAACATTTCATCCAACGGCACAAACGCATCCGCATACTTCTCCGCCGCCTTCCGTATACAAGAAAGCATGCGGTCAAAATTCTTCCGAAAACGCTTTTTGTCCGGCACATTGAATAAAAACGGTTCCACCGCAATCAGCTTCGCTTTCCCGTCTTTGATCTCCGCCAGCGTCCGTTCGTATGCCGCCCCGAACGCATCTTCTTCAAACGTCACATCCATTCCGCTGCGGCTCCATACATCATTGATCCCGATCAGCACCACCGCAATATCCGGACGCTGCTCCCGCATCTCTTTCTCCGCCAACACCTGAAGGTCTGCGATCCGGCTGTGACTGACTCCGCAATTTACAAACTCAAAATGAATATCTTCATACAAATTTTTCAGCTTCTCGTGTAAGATATAAACATACCCGTCGCCAAGCGACGCAGGATCGCCTTTCTCCCGATTGGCTTCCGTAATCGAATCACCGAAAAATATGATCTTCATCCTCTCTCCCCCGAATATTCTTTGTTGTATAACGCTATACACTTCTGCACGATCTCTACCGCTTTATCCCGCCCCATAATCTCTTTCACCGACGTCGTCTTATGCTCAAGCACTTTATACACCTCAAAAAAATGCATCATTTCATCAAAAATATGCCGCGGCAACTGTGATATGTCCGTGTATATATTGTAAGTAGGCTCACGAAACGGGATAGCGATGATTTTTTCATCCATCTTCCCGTCATCGATCATGTTGATAACTCCGATCGGGTAACATTGCACCATCGTGGCAGGCAGGATCGGTTCACTGCACAAAACCAGAACATCCAGAGGATCTCCGTCCTCCGCCAATGTCCGCGGAATAAATCCGTAACTCGCAGGATATACCGTGGATGTGTATAAAACCCGATCCAACTTCAATACTCCCGTCTCTTTATCCAGCTCATATTTGCTCCTGCTGCCTTTCTGAATCTCAATATAACACATAAAATCATCCTTTTTTATGCGTGTATCCGAAATATCGTGCCAAATATTCATCAATCTTTACTCCTTTTTTCTATTTTATCACACATACAAACCCTTTGCAATACTTATTTCAAACTTTTTAGCCAATTACGCAGGATTTTTCTGTAATTTCCCAAATTTCGACTTCTTTTTTTCCCTTATTCCTCACGTTATCCGACTTTCCTTTTTCTCCCTCCTTTTTTTGAAATATTTTTTAAATGACAACAATTCTCTTTGACAAACTTCTAAAATTATGGTATTATTATTTAGCGTGGAAACGATAAGCTCCGCTGAGAGATCTTATCCGTCTGAGCCGGATGCAGAAGTACCCAAGTGGCTCAAGGGGCTCCCCTGCTAAGGGAGTAGTACGGGAAACCGTAGCGCGGGTTCAAATCCCGCCTTCTGCGCCATATCTGAAAACCGCTATATATAGTATGTTATACACTTTATAACATCACTGTATGTAGCGGTTTTTGCTTTTCAGGTACATAACCGGCACTTATTCAGGCACATGTTAAATACAAACTTTTTCAAAAAACCTGGTTCCCCATACTCCGAAGCAACCGCGAAGCAAATTCCGCCGCGCAAACTCCGCGAAGCAAACTTGGACTTAAACTTAGACATAAGTCAAACATAAAACCGGACAAAAAACTTCCCTGCACAAGCAAAAACTTCAAAAGTCGGATACTTTTGGGGTGCGTATCACACCGTCGGGGAATTTGTTATTTTGAAAAAGCTCTTCTAAACTTTTTGCTGGAGCGATCCGACTGTTTACAGGGAAGCCCGTCGGCGCAAATTTATGCGCCGACGGGCTTCCCTGCATTTCCTATTTTGTATAAGCATCCAAATCCGATTTACTTACATCCAAAGAGCGGATCTTCTCACGCAACGGCAACACGTACGGAGGAGAAACCGAAAGTTCGTCTACATGGCAAGCCGCAAAAAATTCCGTCAAGGCGGGATCTCTCGCCAGTTCGCCGCATACGCCGATCCATTTGCCTTTGGCATGCGCACATTCCGCCGCGTAACGGATCAGCCGCAGAATCGCTTTATGATGCGGATCCGCTATCTTTTCCAAAGACTGATTCTGGCGGTCTATCGCCAGGGTGTACTGCGTCAGATCATTGGACCCGATACTGAAAAAATCCGCTTCTTCCGCCAGTTCGTCGGCGATCAGAGCCGCCGCCGGCGTTTCGATCATGATGCCGATCTGCATATCCGCGCGGAACGGGATCTTTTCCTTTTCAAGATCTTTCCGCACTTTCGCCGCCATTTCTTTCACCCAGCGCACTTCGCTGACGCCGATGATCATCGGCACCATCGCCGCTACGTTTCCGTCCGCCGACGCGCGGTAAATCGCGCGCAGCTGTGTATACATGATTTCCGGCCGCTCAAAACAAATGCGCACCGAACGCAGACCCAAAGCAGGATTTTCTTCTTTCGGAAGATGAAAATACGGCGCCTGCTTATCCGCTCCGATATCCATCGTACGGATCACCAGAAGTTTTCCGCCCAGAAGTTTTGCCGCGCGCGAATATTCTTCATATTGCTTTTGCTCGCTCGGATAATCGCTGCTCTCCAGATACAAAAACTCGCTGCGGAACAATCCTACGCCTTCGCCCCCGTTTTCCAGCACCGCTTTCACGTCTTCACTGTTCCCGATATTGCAGTATATGCGCATTTCCACGCCGTCCGCCGTCACGCTCTTTTGTCCGATCAACTTCTGCCGACGCAACCGCTCGGCGTCCGTCCTGCGCTTCTTTTCTTCATACTCCGCAAGCGTTTTCTCATCAGGATCGACAAGCACTTTTCCCGTAAATCCGTCTACGATACACAGTTTTCCGTCAAACGGAAGATCGATGCTGTCACGTATGTTCACGACGGACGGCAACGCCAGCGTACGGGCCAGAATGGCCGTATGTGAATTATCCGAACCAAAGGTCGTTACAAAACCGAGCACCTTGCTCTTGTCCAGTTTTACCACGTCACTCGGCGTAAAATCACTCGACGCGAGAATACGCGGCCCGTCCAGTTCGATCTCTTCCTCTTTTTTCCCGAGTATATAACCGCCCAGCCGCTTCGCCACATCAATGACATCCACCGCCCGCGCTTTCATGTATTCGTCATCCATTCTTATGAACATCTGCGAAAGTTCAAAACCCGCTTCGTCCACTGCGCGCGCCGCACTCTCTCCCGCCTCGATTTTGGCAATGACAGTATCTTCCAGATCCGCATCCTGCGCCATCATCGAATGCATGCTGAAAATTTCCGCTTCCGATTCACCGACCGAAGCAGACGCCTTTTCATACAAATCATTCAGTTCCGTCACGGCCTTCTCGCGCGCCGCATAGAATTTTTCCTTTTCCTGTTCGGGCGTTCCCTGTTCGGCGGGCGCTGTGGAATCGTCATGCCGTACGATCTTCAGCTTCCCGACGGCGATCCCTGCGAATACGCTCTTTCCGCTGTATTCCGTCATCCTTCCGCTCCCTTTCTCTTAAAGATTCGCTTCCACGACCGCTTTCATACCGGCAATTGCCGCTTCGGCATCCTCTCCCTCGCAAAGCACTGTGATCGCATCCCCGCATTTGACACCCAAAGACATGACTGCAAAAATACGCTTCGCATCCGCTTTCTTGCCCTTCGCTTCGATCGTGACCGTGCTTTTATACTTTTTCGCTTCCGCCACCAAAAGCCCCGCAGGACGTGCGTGGATCCCCAAACTGTCCTTGATCACATACTCAAACTTCATTTTCCTGTCCTCCCGATTTATTCTTGTTTCTGAATATCCATACGAACGGTGTACCCGTTCATTTCATATCGCTTTGCCGTGCATCCGCCTTCGATCTTCACCGCATATTTCTCAGGATACAACCGCGTTGTGAATACACGCTCCCCATCGTTGAGATAAATTTCACATACGGATACATCCATAAAAATGCTCGCCGTTTCCGCACGTACTTTGGCGCGGCGTTCCGTCCTGCCGCGGCCCGCTTCCGCCAGAAACCGCAATACGCATTCCTCTTTCTCAAACAAAATTTCCAGCGCGTCGCTCAGCAATACCTTCGTTCCTGCCGAAATATTTTCCAGCTCCAGTTCATACGCCGCGCATTCGTCCTGCATCGAAAGTTCCCCTCCGCGCAGTTTTCTCATCTCGGCCGCCGGCCTCTGATACAGCTTTCCGCCCTTTTCCGTCAGTTCGCGCGGCATCGTCAACGTATGCTGCCAGCCCTCCGCGATCGTCGGCGCATTGTCATACGGAACATCCGGCATCCCGACCCATCCGTACAGGATACGGCGCTTCCCGTCCCAAAACGTCTGCGGTGCGTAAAAATCAAACCCGCAATCCCATTCATGATAATTTTCCGCATCCGCTTCCCCGGCAAAATACCCCGAAGAATAGACGCTCTGGAATTGATATCTTTCGTGCGGCACGCCCTGCGGCGATACACACAGAAATTCGGTACCGTTCATATTAAACAGATCGGGACATTCCCACATATACCCGAATTTCCGAGGCGTCGTAATGACTTTTTGCAACGAAAATTGCATACCGTCCTGCGATTTATAAAGCAAAACCGCCCCGATATCGCCTTTCAGCCTGCCGCCGAGCACCATCCTATACCCCTGCGGAGTTCTTTCCACTTTCGGGTCGCGTATGTGTCTGGTAAACTCCTTCGGATAATCAGCCGTGCGCAAAAGCACCTGCTTTTCTTTGAATGTAAATCCGTTTTCCGAGCGGATCAGGATCGTGTTCGATTCCCTTCCGTCCGAAATATAATCATATTCTTTGTCTTTCCGCTTTATATTTCCCGTATAGTAGATCCGAAGCCCTTTCCCGTCAGGAAGCGCACTGCCCGAATAGGCTCCGTCCTCGTCCCATTCCGTATCCGGATAGACCGCTACTCCGTAAAACGTCCAATGCAAAAGATCTGCCCCCGCATAATGGCCCCAACTGCGCATTCCCGCACCACGCGCGCTCTCTGGTGCGTATTGGAAAAACACGTGGTAGAACCCGTTCGCATAACACAGTCCGTTCGGATCATTCATCCAGCCGACCGGCGGCATCAGATGATACCGGCAACGGTATTTCCCTGCCGCCACGGCCGGTATCTTCGCCTGTACTTTTGCCGCGATCTCCCGCAATTCCTTTTGCAATTCCGTCATGCCTGCACACTCTCCGCCGCTTCTTCCGTCTTCTTTTCTTCCGCGCGCAAAACTTCTTCGCCAAAGTTGACTTTGCCCTGCCGCAATACGTCCACCGCCACATAATCGTCCGCATTCGTAACGATCACAGGAGTTGTGGTATCGTATCCCGCTTCCGCGATCGCCTTTTGATCAAACGTCAGCAATGTCTGGCCTCTGTGTACGGTATCTCCTTCCTTCACGAGCGCCGTGAAATATTTTCCTTCCAACGCAACCGTGTTCAGACCTACATGAATCAGAACCTCTATGCCGCTGTCACTCGTAACTCCGACCGCATGCTTTGTTTCAAACAATGTCGTCACCTTTCCGTTGAACGGAGCCACGACCTTGCCCGCTTCGGGTACTACGGCAAATCCCTGCCCCAGCACTCCCGCGGCAAACGTTTCGTCCTTGACCTCCGTCAATGCAATCGCTTTCCCCTTGAGAGGACTGTACACTTTATCCTTTTCGCAGGGAGCATCATCCTTAAACCAGATGAAGGATACCACAAATGCCGCCGCAGACGCTATCAGCATCGTGAGTATATAGTTGACGATATTCCAAACTCCCAAGCCCAATTCCGAATTGGGTACCGTGATCAAAATGCCGAAAATTCCCGTTACACCGTACGCAGACGCGCCTACGTGCGTCAACGCCGCAAACAAACCGCCGACCGCTCCGCCGATCATTCCGGCAATGAAAGGTCTTTTATAGCGTATATTGACACCGAAAATCGCAGGTTCCGTAATTCCCATATATGCAGACAACGCTGCCGGAACCGCCATGGATTTTAACTTTTTGTTGCGCGTTTTTAATGCCACTGCAAGCGCCGCCGCACCCTGCGCAACATTCACGGCTGTCGCGATCGGCATCCAAACATTCGCACCGCCGTTGCTGAGGAATCCCTGCTCGATAAGATTGTACATATGATGCACGCCCGCAACGACCGTCGGAGCATATATCGCCCCCACAAAGAAACCGCCGATACCGAACGGCACCGAAATCAGCCAGGACGCACCCTGCAAAACCCACGTTTCCAGCTGTCCGAAAATCGGCCCGACGATCAAAAGCGCCACGATGCCCGAAGCCAGAACGGATGCCAAAGGAACCACAAACAAATCAAGCATCTCCGGCACGACTTTATGCAGTTTCTTTTCCACAAAACTCATCACCCATACCGACAGGATCACCGGGATCACGTGCCCCTGATACCCTACCAGCTTTACACTGTACGCCCCGATCGAGAAAAGGACCGGAGCCGATTCCACCGCTTCCGCGTTCCATGCATTGACAAGGTCGGGATGGATCATGATCATGCCGACGACCGCACCCAGGAACATGTTCCCGCCAAATACGCGCGCCGAACTTATCGCGATCAGGATGGGCAGGAACGTCAGCGCCGCACTGCTCATCAGATGGAAAAATGTGTACCAGTTGGACTCTTTCATCCCCGGAATAACATTTGTCATGCCTTCCAAAAGCCCCATCAGAAGACCGCTCGCCACGATCGCAGGCAGAATCGGAACAAATACGTCTCCCAACGTCTTGATCAGACGCAAAAATATATTCTGCTTCGATGCCGCCGCTTTCTTCACGTCTTCCTTCGTCCCGGCTTCGATCCCCGCCAATGCCGTAAATTCATCAAATACCTTGTTGACCGTCCCCGTTCCGAAGATAATCTGCAGCTGCCCGGATGCCTCAAATACACCCTTCGCACCGTCCACATTCTCCAATTGCTCTTTATTCACCTTCGAGTTGTCTGCGATCACAAGACGCAAACGCGTCGCACAATGCGCCGCAGAAATAATATTCTCTTTTCCGCCGATCGCTTCCAGTACGCCTTGAGCCGATGCTTTGTAGTCCATAACATCCCCCTTTTGATTTTATTTTTTTAATATGGAATCAATTCCATATTATGTAACCATAGTATAACACGGTATTTTTCATTTGTAAAGGGGTTTTTAAAAATTTTTTCCGTTTTTGAAAAAAATTTTTATGAAACCATTTCCACATATCTATTCCATACTTGTCGATCCGCGCTCGACGATCTGAAACCCGAGGCGCACTTCCTGCACCACCGAATCGCCGCCGATCTGTTCCAGAAGAATTCTTGCCGCCTTTCTGCCGCATTCGTTGTAATAAAGGTGAGCACTCGTCAAAGTCGGCGATGTGACGCGGGAAATCTTTCCGTCCCCCACGCCGACCACGCGAACGTCTTCCGGCACCCGCCTCGCCATGCCTTTCAGGTACAGCAAAGCCCCCGCGGCGATGTGATCAGTCGCACAGAAAAGGCTGTCAATGTCCGGATGGCGCGAAAAAAGTTCCGCCGCCTGTTCGTATCCCGATTGCAGAGAAAACAACGCCGTTTCCCCGTAAGACTCGTCAAAGTGCATCCCGTGCTCCTTCAAAGCCGCCAAAAATCCGCATTTGCGGGCATAGCCTGCCGCCTTATCATCCTCCCTGACCCCGATATATCCGGGAACCTTCCCCTTTTCCAACAGCAATTCCGTCAGCGCGTATGCCGCGCCGTAATCATCATAGTATACGCACGAAAATCCGCTCACTTGCTGCGCCGCCACCACAAAAGGAACGCTCAGTTGAGTAAATACCTCCCGATGCTTCGGCGTAATCACCGTCCCGATCAGTATGATCCCGTCTACCTTGTTCCGACTGAATATGTCAAAGTAATTCAGCTCCGCACTCTCGTTGTTTTCCGTATTCGCCAGCAACAGAAAATACCCCTCCGACGAAAGCACGGAAGAAATCCCCTCTACCATTTCACTGATCGAATCGGAATTGATCTTGGGAAGAATCACTCCGATCTGCCCTGTCTTTTTCGTGCGCAGCGTCTGCGCCTGCGCCAACGGACGATACCCCGTTTTGCGGATCACTTCCCCGATTCGCTCCTTTTTCTCCCCACCGACATAGCCGCCGTTCAGATACCTCGATACCGTCGTCCGCGATACTCCCGCCATCTTCGCAATTTCATCGATGTTCATAATATCACCTTTCGCTTTTCTCTGTAAAATTATTCTACCACGCCCGTTTTTTTCTGTCAAGACCTTATATGAAATCAATTCCACATTTTTTACAAATCTCACGTTCGCAATGAAAACAGGGCGGCCGCCCGCATAATTTTGCAGGCGGCCGCTTCGTATTTTGCTTAAAAAAGTCCCGCAGAAACTATTTTCCGCGGGACTTTTTAACGTTGTTTATGTCTGAATTTGTATCTGCTCTGCCGACAAAAACAAAAAAACTGTTTTTGATCGGACTTCTTATTTGAATAGAAATCACTGTTTATCTCAGAGGACATCAAACGGATATTAAAACAAACCGCTTTTCTGAACTGTCCTCAAACGGGCCGCTTGCTCAACCGAAAAGTTTTTTTATTCAGATACGGACGCCGTTTTCCGTCAGACGGTCCTGAAGCTTCACAATGTCGGCATCGGAAAAGTCCGAAAACATGGCGGCCGCCGTGCCCGCCGCCTCCCCCGAAACGGCACAAACCGGAATAACTCTCGTTACGTCCCACATTTCGTCTGTCACGGAAATACAGCGCCCCGCACAGAGCAGATTATCCACATTCTTGCCTGTGAGCACGGAAAAAGGCAATTCATAGGCCGGGCCGCGCTTGCGCCAATCGCCGAATTGTCCCACCGAATCGGCAAAATGTTTATGCATTTCCGTAACGTCCATGACATATCTGCCGTCCAGCCGGCGGGTCATGCGCACCTGCGGTATTGTCGGCAAACAGACGGGCATATATGCGGAATATTTTTTTCGGCTCTGAAGAATGTGCTCCAGCGTTTTGTCGTGCGAAAGCATCATCATTTCACTCAATTCCTGCCCATCAAGGCCGAGAAAACGTCGCACGGTCAAGGGCTGTTCCTCCTGCCCCGTCTTATCCTCTTCCGCTTTATCGCATGTCCCCAGCGGATACAGGCGCACCTTTTCGCCGTCGCTTGCGTAATACCATGCGGCGAGTAAATTCCCGCGGCTGTGCACCGCGGTGTCTTCTCCCGACATTTTGCACACGTCGGCATCGCCCGTACAGTCGATCACGGATCCCTTCACCTCTATCGCGTATCTTCCGCTCTTATTTTCCACGATCACCGCATCGATGTTCCGCCCGCTTTTATGTACCGAAGCCACCGTCGTTCCGTAAAGTATTCTTACCCCGCTTTTACGCAGAAGCTCTTCCGCGGCAAGCGCAAACAAATGCGGATTAAAATCCACGACGTACCGCTGCTTTTTTCTCTCCTCGATCGAAGAATCGCGCAGCCATGCCTCAGGCAGAGGCCCCGGCGCGCCGTAACGGACGGATAATTTCAACAATTCCTCCGCAATACCGAACGACAATTGATGTCCCATTCCGTCACACAAAGGAAGATAGATCGTTACCAAGCCCAGTGTGCTTAAGCCGCCCGGCATAAACTCTTTTTCCACAAGCAGCACGTCGGCACCGCCGCGCGCTGCCGCCAACGCCGCCGCGATCCCCGCAACGCCGCCGCCTGCGACCAAAACCTGGCAAACGGTACGAACTTGCGTATTTAACTCTTCCCGGATCGTTTCCATATCAAAAAAATCTCCTTACCTGTCCTTTCTTACTGTTTTTGATAATCTGTATGACTTCGGCAAGGTTTGCCGACCGTTACGCTTTCAAAAGCGATTATCAAAGCTGAATGCCTTCATTTTTGCGAAGTTCGGCGGGTGTGATCTGGTATCTGTCCCTGAATTTTTTATAAAAATGGCTGATCGAACTGTACCCGACCGTCTCCGCAATGCTGGCATAATCCATGTTGGAAAACTTAATCATATTATAAGCAAAATTCAGACGGATCTCGGCAATGTACTCCTGCGGCGTCATGTTATAATATTTCTTTATGAGTCTGCAAAGCTGCGCCCGGCTGTATCTGGTCAATCCTTCCAGAGCCGAAACGCCTTCCCTCAGATTTTTATACTTCCGCATCTCATTGAGCGCATTTACAAATTCCGCAGGAATCTCGTCCGATTTCAGTTTTCTGTGCATTTTGCGGACAAGCCCCGTCAGGATCTCCGTTGTCAACAATCGACACAAAATCCTGTTCACGTCCCCGTATTTTGTGAGCCGTCCGTAGATCTCGTCCACTTTGAACTTCACATTGAAATCGCCGGAAATCTTATTGATCCCCTGTTCCGTTTCAATGTATTTCTTTACCCTTTCCCCGTACAGAGCATAGAATTTTTCCATCTCCGATTCATGCATATAAATGACGATCAGTTCCGTATTCGCTTCCGATTGCAAAAAGCGCCAGACCTCACCGCGCCGCAACATCATATAATCGAATTCGAGAAGAACGCACACTTCCCCTTTCACATCGATCCGCGCCTCTCCCGAGATCATATAGATGAGCGTGTAATAACGGTCATTGCTCTGCTGCTCTGTGCGTATATACCCTTTCTGAACGCAATAAAAATAATCAGTCGAATCCCCGCTGGGTTCTTTCAGTCTTATCTCTTTCATTTTTTTAACAATCACAATTTCAGATGCCGCAATATGAAATCAGATTCCGATAATTCATTTCCAGGCACGCGTCTTCGTCGATTGGCCGAATAATACAGGGCGGCAGCCATGCTCCTTCCAACTCTCCTATTTTTTCATCGTCTCGCACATATCCGCGTATGCGATCTTTCACATAGCGATAACGCAGAATCTGTCCGCCTAAAAACAACTGCACAACCTCCAACCCAAAGCAGAAATTTTCAATCAGCCATTGTTTTTCATACAATCTTTCAAATTTTTTAAGCCCTCTTTCAAGCACAGGAAATTCTTTATCCAGCAAAGACTGCAGGCGCTCCTTGTCTCCTTTTGCATATGCGTCGCGGACATGAAGGCCAAGTTCCGCTTTTACGGATAACAATTGCGCCAGCGCGGCCGCCGTTTCAAACAGATACGCATACTCTCCCGCACGCTGTTTGCGATAAAATCCTGCCAGCTTTTCGTACGCTTCGCCCGTTCCTTCCGAAAGATATGAATCGTAATTTCCCAGTAAAATATCGCTGTAAAGGATCCAGTAACTGCGGGAATTTAATGTCGTCAGGTTCTTGCGGAACGGATCGTTCAGATAATCCAAGGAATACATCGTATCATACGGAACGCCCGTGATGCGCAGAAATTTTTTCGCATCCGGCTTGCCCCTGCCGTCCCAGTTTCCGAGAGCATATTCCGCCGTCGCAAAAACCGCAGGCAGTACCGCGAAAATACTGCAAAGTCCGCCGCCGTCCGCCCATAAAGTCACGATATACTGTCCTACCCCGCTCTCCTGACAGGCATCCAGCTGCGGAACGATGCGCGAAATGCTGTACCCGTTGGAAGGAGCAAAACCGCAGATCTTATAAGCCGCACCCGCATATGAGAGCTTGCCGCAGGCTCGTTTCCCTTCCGCCAGAAGTCCGCGCAATTTGCTGCGGTCACATTCGTTGTAATCCCAAAGGATCAGCCGCACACCTTCCGGTATGGCATCTTTTACCTCTTCGGGTATGTACTTTTTGCCGTCTTTTTCTTCGGTAAACATATCGCCCCAGATTTCGCAGGTATATCCGTATTTTGCTGCGATCTTCACAACTTCCCGAAGATGCTCCGCCATCAGTTCTCGCTTCGGTCGGTATCCGTGGAGCTTCAGATACCTGCCCGTACCGATACCGAACGCTTCATCAAAACCGATGTGGATGCGCCTGGATTTTATCCCCTCCGAAATTGCGGCAAACATATGGTCGATGAGCGTATAGACGCGTTCATCCCCCACCAGAAGAACATTGTCCGTATCAAACAGCGGCGTATAAACATTGTACTTTTTCAGATAATGCAGATGCGCCAGCGTCTGTATGGAAGCGATCAGCTCGATCCCGTGTTCCGCGGCATAGGCATCCAGTTCGCGCAAAGAGGCGGTATCATACCCGCCTCGTTTATAATTGAAATACGGCTCGTTCTCCATCTTGAACGCATCCGTACAACCGAGATACAGCTGATCGTATCCCATTTGCGAAAGCATACGGATATACTTTTTCAGAGTATCGACGGTCGGCGTACTGCCGCCCGAACATTCGATCAAAACCGCCAGTTCATTTATTTTCTTCATGCTCTTTTGCCTCATCCGCCATGTTTTGTCTGTCTGTGTCCGTTTTTTCCTTCGCACGGAAACGCAGGATCCCCACCGTCTGCGATATAAGATTGAGGATCTCGCCCAGAATACCGCCCAGCGCACCCAACCCGATATGAATATTATAGGCAAGCCAACAGGCAGAATCTCCCATCTTCCACGCCCGCAGCGCGTTGACGTTTCCGCATACGACCGCACACGTCCCGAACAGCGCGCCCGCCACGGGCAGCAAATACCACAAAATCACGCTTACCTGCGTTTCGATCACTGCGGCGTACACGGCGTAAATCCCGACATAGCTTACGCACAGGCACGCTGCCGTACAGCGCATCAGCGTTTTGCTTTTGTCATGAAACGCCATGAAGAGAACATTCCGCACAAGATAAACAACATTCAGCGCGACCGCGATCCCCCCTTCCGAAAAGAAATAGGAAACAAGATACAGCGCCGTGCCGCCCGTCTGAAACAACAGAAGCGTGCGCTTTTTCCGCGCCTGAAAGGATACGACCGTTACCAGCATGCCCGCGATGCTTAAAACCATCGCGATGATCTTTTCCGTCTGCATAATTAAAACCAGTCTCTTCTCGTAAACATTCTGAAATCCAGCGCATCGGGAGGCTCGGGCAGTCCGCCGTTTTCACCCGCCCCGCGCTTTTCCGACTGCAGCAAAAACCATAATTCCGACGTGATATTCTCGCATTCGCGGTTATCCGGCACGATGAGGTTCCCTTTTTCGCCGCACAAAATGCTTTCCGATTGCTTCCACTTGCCGATCCGCGCGAGCGCGTAGGCATAATAAATCTTACAGCGCGCATTTCCGCGGATGGTTTCGGGCAACTCTTTGTACAAACGGATCAGCCGTTTCGGACGGTTCTGCTCATGCAGGCAACGCAGCACTTCCTTCACAAGGCATACGTCCTCCTTTCGAAGCGCATACGCCGCCAACATCGCCCGTACTTCCGCGTCATGCCGTCCCGTTTTCCTGTACAGAACGCCGAGCGCGTAATGCGTCCACGCCGTCTGCGCAAGTTTCCGCGAACGAAGCAAAAACTTTTCCGCCGCCTCGTACCGCTCCGCCGCGATCATCGCGGTACCAGCCTGGTAATACGCGTACCAGTTGTCCTTATCCCTGCCTTTCAGTGCCTTTGCAAGAAGTTCCTGCCATTCCGCCTGCGACTGGTAAGATTGCGGAACGGACGCGGGATCGTGTTCTCCAAGCGTCCCCTCGTTGAGAAGCCGCAACCATTCGCTCTGTTCCGCTCCCAAAGGTGCAAATACAAGATGTTCCGCCAAAGGCGGCTCTCCGCTCCTTTTGCGGCGTTCGTTTTCCAACGCTCCCCAGCCGTCCTGCAAATATAAAATCGTTTGTGCAGGACTTTTCGCCATATGTCTGGTATTTTCCAACAACGATTCCAGTTTTTCGACGGGCATTTCACGGTCTAAAATATTTTCCGCTTCCTGCCGCGCGCCCTGCCATTCTCCGTGAATCTTTTCAGGATCCGCCGTCATCGGCCCGTACACTTCCAGCCATTCCCAAACCGTATGCGGAGGCATGGGCAGACACTCATACTGCGTCTTCGCCAGCCCACACTGGATCTCGTTGTATCGGCCGCTTTCGTCATCCGCCGTGAGAAAGTTCTGCCAATGCCTTCCGCCCTGCGAATTTCCCCATACAAACAGCTTTCTGCCGCAAAGACGGCGGGTGGATGTCTGACATAACCCGTAACCTTCCGCGTCCAGCTGACAGATATAACGGCGCTTATCTTCCAGCGTTTTCCAGAAATAGTCGTTGGACATGATATTGTCTGCAGGATATGATACGTCGATCCCGTTGTGTACGGGAATATCGATCTTCACCACCTCCGCATCGGGTGCGGAATACGACTGATCCGCAGGAACGATCACGCGGTCGCCGTCCTTTTCGCTGACGGCAACGTTGCTCCACCAGTACATCGGGATCACTTTCGAGTTCGGGTTTTCCAGGCGCACGCGCACATGAAGAAACGCCGAATCCTCGGGCAGAAAAAAATCCATCTGAACAACGGCACAACGAATGCGTTCAAAATAGTAAAAACGCAGTACGGGCGTACCGTCATCCAGTTTTGTCGTTGCCGTGTTGATCAGAGAACAGGTGAACGGTCCGTGCCCCTTGAAACAGCTGTTCCATTCAATGCCGCCCGACAGCCAGGCGTTGCGTACCCCGAGATTGCACGGGCGCACCACGCTGTTGTTAAAAAGAAGTTCCTTCCCCTTCTTTTTGTCAAAGAGCGACCAAAGTTTCCCTCCGAAACAAGGGAAAAATTCCGCACGCAGCCGTTCGTTTTCCAGAACAACCGTATCATACTCCTTGGGAGTCAGCGTTCTGTCGTACAGATCCTGGTATCGATACGGATAAGCGCTTTCCATTATACCATAATTTATGAATAATCCATCATCTTCATCCAATAAAAATTTATCTTTTATATCTGCCAGACTGAGTTTTACAGATATGGGCGGCAATGAACTCTCTCCATTCCAGTTCGCCGAGGGCATGATCTTCTTTTCTTGTTTCAATACTGTCACGGTTTTGCCTCTTCTTCAATATTCTACGATGGATCACAGCGGCACGACAAATATTCCCTCTCCCGCATTCAGAACTTTGGTCATTGCCCCGTTCTGCAAGCGTACGAATTCGGCTTTTGTACTTCCGCCGCCATACACCGCCACGGCTTCACAATTACCGAATTGCAGTGTCATTTCAACGCTTTCTCCCGCTGCCGGATCTTTCCAGGGTAGGATCAGATACCCCTCTTCCTCCGCTTCACGCGCATATCTTCCGACCACGCAATCCTGCCCGCATGTAACAGAATTCAGAAAACGGAAGCCGGAAAAATCCCCTATGCTTCCAAGCATCCGCACCGCCGTTCCGCCGCGCGTGCCTTCCGCCGCGATCCCGATCGCTCCCTGCCACGAAAAGGAAAGGATCGCATCCGAAAAGGAGGATATTTCCTCGTTCACATTTTTTACGGCTTCATACAGTTTTGTCGGGGTTCCGTCCGCGTCCACAATGCACATATCGTACATCTGCCCCTCTCCTTCCAGAGGATTGGAATAACAATAATAGCTGATCCAGCTCCCCGAAAAACAAAGCGCCATATATGCCTGCATCCGAATCTCCGCTTCCGATAACTCGTCACGAAATTCTTTTCCTGCCGCAGACTGGATATAATAATTGACCTCCGCCCCGTATTCTTTCGCAAGACGGGCGATTTGATCGTAACAGTACAGCCAGTCCGTGCGCATGGCATCATCCGCCCGGAACGGGTAAAAATCCACCGAAAGCAGCCGATTGTCCGAAAAGTCCGCCAGAACTTCCTCCGCATACCAATTCAGATAATCGGAATAATCGGCAAATCCCGTCTGCGACGGCTGCGCATACGAGGGCAGTAAATTGACAAAGTATTTCTGATCGGGATATACACCTTGAAAATCAGAGGTCAGCGTCTCATCGCCGTAATGAGAAATTTCTTCCTTGTCCGGTTCGTCCGCAATATGAATCCCCTTGATCAGTCGGGCGTATTCCCCGTAAATGTCGTACTCGGAAAAAGGCGTTTCCGAAAAAGTAAACCCTACCGACCCCGAAAGATAATCTCCGTAATTCAAAATAACGTCCAGATCCGTTTCCGCACAGACTTCCAGCGCGCGCTCCGTCGCCGCAGACCCCAAATAGTACTGGTTTTCCGACGTGCGCGGCGAAGCGGAATGATTGACCAACAGCAAGGTATTCATTCCGCAGCCGCGATACGTTTCATAGCTCTCCGCGGAGATCTCATACGGCGCCCAAAAACCGCTGATCGTAAACGATTTCTCCTCAAAAACGGGCAGACGTATCTCCGTTTCCGTATCCGCACAGCCGCCCGCGGAAATCATCCACAGGACGCACAGCAATCCGCATACTGCGCGTTTTAAATTGCTTTTCATTATTCCCCTATTTCCTGACAGGCACCATAAATACGCCCTCTCCCTGCGCAAGCGTCAGCGTAATGGAATTGTTTTCAAGCGAAACGGTCTGCTTTTCTCCGTTTCTCCAGATCATCACCGAATCCGCTTCGGTAAACTGGATATCGATCGACGAGTCCCGTGCATCCGCAAGCGAACAATAATTCACAAGCAGAAAACCTTCGTCCCCGTTTTCATCTTCCATGACGCCCATCATGTAATCCTGCTCGCTTTCAATGGACGAAATGGTATTCAGATCATCCGCCGTATAAACATAGTCGATCAGCTCTCGGTTTTTCAGAATCAGATTCATCGCCGACATCTGCGTGACGGGATTTAACACCACACCTTTCCAGTCGAAACACTTATACGCATACCCGAAAGCCGCAATGTCGTTGTTGACTTTTTTCAAAGACTCGTATGCCGCATTTTTCGTGCCGTCCTGATCTACAGGCGCTGAACCGTCGCCGTAACCGTCTTCTTCCGGCGTAATATAGGTATACCACGAAATCGAATCCATTCCCAGCGCCAGTGCGGCATACGCCTGTACGGAATACTCACTCTGTTCGGGAATACGATTTTTCGTGGACGTCATTGAACTTTGCAGACAAATGTGGGAAAGTGCGCCGTATTCGAGGGAATATTTTTTTACCATCGCAATATCATACAGGAGGTAGGTTTCCAACTGTTTGTCAGCGCGGATCGCGTATGAATCCACGGAAAGGTACTTTGTCCCGTCCACAACCGAAAGCACTGTTTCGCAATAGTTTTTCAGATAATCCGAGTAGCCGCCGCTGCTGAAAATGCCCGCATACGAAGGATACAGGTTGACCATAAACACAGCGTCCGTCCCGCTGTATGTTTCATTGAACATTTCTGCATAAGACGCCAGCTTCGTCATCACTTCCGGGTACGGCTCATCCCACACGAGCAATCCGTAAAAGCCTTCCGAATCGGAAAAATCAGGCATACCGGTCAGATCAAAATCCCACCATGCCGCCCCTCTGCCGTCTACTCCGCCTTTCAGATAATTCGAGCAATAAACGGCGGATTTCAACCCGTTTTGTTCAAAGAGTTCTATGCGCTGCGAGATCAGACCTTCCACCTCTTCCGCCGACCCGTGCACACCTGGACACAGGTTACTGCGTCCAGCATGGTTGACAATGGTAAAACCCGCCTCTTTCATATCCTGCGCAAAGGCATTGTTCGCTTCCGTATCGTAACCGTTTTGTTCGTCATATTCCAGCGTCGGAAATCCCCACGCCGCTATATCTATGTAATGCTTATCCTTGTATTGTTCGTAATCGATCTGTGCCTTCTCGTCCTGCGGTTTTTCGTCTTTCGGTTTTTCCGCAGAATCCGCGCAGCCGACAAAAGCAAACATCGCTACGCCGCTCATCAGCAAGCCGAGCATAGAAGCAATTCTTTTCCATCCTTTTTTCATCCTTTCAATCCCCCCGCAGACATACTGCTCATGATTTTTTTATTAAAGCATGCAAACAGCAAGAGCGTGACAGCTGATGTCATGAACAGAGCCGCAAACACGACGGGATAAGCATTGGAAAACTGATTGGACAACGCATTGACCCCGTATGCAACGGTCGGATTATTTTTCAGGTACAGGAAGGAAGTCATGTAATCGTTCCAGTTGGTGATCACCGTCAAAATCCCCTGTGCCGTGAGAATGGGAAGCGCCTGCGGCAGCATAATGCTCAGATAAGCGCGAAGATTGCCTGCGCCGTCCAGCTTTGCCGACTCTACATATTCTTTCGGGATGGATCCGAAATAGTTTCCGTACAGAAGAACACCGAAACCCAGTCCGCCCGAACGACTTAAAACGACCGTCCACCAGGTGTTCATGATACCAAGCTTGTCGTAGAATGTAAGCACCGAAGCCGTCGTGCCGATGGTAGGTATGCACATCGTCATAACTACCGCAAGTTCGATCAGCCGTTTCCCCCTGAAATTGTACTTGGAAATCACATACCCGACTGCAGGCGGAAAAACCAGCCCGCACGCAACGGCAATAACGATCTGCGTGAGCGAGTTTCCGAACATATCGATAAATCCGATCGTAACGTGCTGACGCTTGCCGCCCACATAAGCCGTAAATTTGACAGTATATTCAAATACCTGCTTGTAATTGTCGAACAGATTGGAAAATGTCACGCCTTCAAAATTAAACATCGCCATCGGATCGGCGTTGTAATTGGCGACGACGCGGAAAGAGTTCAATATTACCCAGACGAACATGAAAAGATAGCTCGCCGCAAAGATGATCATAAGGGTCAGAACAATAGCGGCAAAAGCAATATCCCCGCGCGTCAGTTTTTTGATCTTATATTGAGGTTTCGCAATTTTCATCAGTATTCTACGTCCCTCCAGAACCTTTCCATCAATCTCTTCGAGAACAATGTGATAACAGAACCCACGATCGCGATCAAAACCCCGAACGCAGATACGAAGTTGAGATTTGTCCTCGCCTGCGAATTAACAATGACGACCAGTCCGATGGTACTTGTGCTGCTGTTGCCGTTGGTAAGCAGCAGCGACGGCAGATACCAGCTGAATATACCTGAAATACAGGTCATGGAAACGGTCGTGATCGTCCCCCAGATCATCGGGATGACCATCATGAAAAACTGCCGAAGATCGCTCGCACCGTCAATTCTCGCACTTTCGATAACGCTTTCCGAGATCCTGCTCATAGCCGAACTGAAATAGATCATGTTCGTACTGATACCCGTCCAGATACTGAACAGCAGAATGAACCACCACGCCGTCTTCGGATCGCCCAGAAAACCATTGGCAGGTACCAGGTGTCCCAATCCGACGGATTGCAGGATCTGCGTGACAAAACCGAAATCGCGGCTGATCGCCATCTTAAAGCACAAACAGAGCACCACCGCAGATATTACGGTCGGAATAAAGAGTACGACACTGAAAAATTTGCTCGCACAATATTTCTTATAAATGACATAAGAAAACAAGAGCGAAATAGGCATGTCGATCAAAAGCGACAGCGGCAAAATGGAAAGCGAATTAAGGATCGCCCTCGGATTTTCCAGCGTGGAAGAAGCGCTCAAACCAATAAACGTGGTGATCACACTTCTGTAGTTGTTAAACCCGTAAAACCTGTCGCTTGCGTCCTGGAAGGAGCTTATGATCATGGAGATATTCATACCGATCGAAAAAATACAAAAATGGATGACCGGCCAAAGCAAAATAAGATATACAAACAGGGAATCACGGATCTTTGCCCGCATAAATTTTTTTGACGACACTTTTTCCATAATTTATTTTAAACCTGCCGCACGCAGTTTACTGTCCCAAAGAGCACAATACCCTTGATAGTTATTTTCCAGGATCTTGTCGATGTCGTTGATCGTATAACCTGACTGATTGGTAAGCATTTTGTCCGTAAACATTTGGAGCGTATCCCCTTTTGCATTGTACAGCGCGCCCATCACGCCGCCCGTGAGATACATGATATTGTTGGAACCTTTCATGACAACCTGATTGTTCAATACAATTTCGGTAACCGTACGCGAAAAATCGTTGAGTTTTGCCATATCATTTTCGTTGAAGGTGTATTTGAACGACATAGGTGTACCCAGACTCTTATGCAACGAAACGCAGTTCTCTTCGGTGAAAACAAATTTCAGAAATTCAAGCGCAAGTTCTTTTTCCTCTGCCTTTGCCGGAATAAAGAACACTTCTGCGGGAATATCGATGAATGCCGTACGTACCGTCTGCGTCGTGTCCACCTGCGGCAGATTGGCAAATCCGTATTCGAACGTATCGGATGTTATACTGTCTTTCATCTCCGTTTCAAACCAACCGCCCGAAGGGCAGAAAACGCAATCCCCGTTCAGGAAGTTCTGCTGTTGCTGGATATTATTCTTTTCGCCGCAGCCGAGGATCGAGTTCCGGCTGTATTCGCCGTCCGAGTTGATCAGCTTACACATCGCCGTCAGCGCATTTTTGATCGAATCATTGATAAGCGTGTCGCGATCGGGTGTTGTACCCTGTTGTCCCAGATAATTATACCAATCCTGCCCGCCGTTTCCCTGCGCCCAAAGTCCGCGGAACATTCTGTCCAGATCGTCCACCGTACCGCCCCAGCTCATCGGCTTGACAGCACGCCCGTTGATCGTACCCAGTTCATTGATCTTATCGCAAAGGTCCAAAAGTCCCTGCCACGTTTCCGGAAATTCTCCCTGCACATATTCTCCGTTTGACGGGATCACATCCAGATATTCCTGATTGTATACAAATCCCGTAGGAGGCATGAACGGCGCAAGCATGTAACGCTCGCCTTCATAAATACCGTAAGACGCGACATCATCCGCAATGCGGTCTTCCAATCCGCTGATCGGATATAAAAGGCCGTCTTTTGCCCAATCGTACCACAGATCGGACGTCGTTGCAAAATAAAGATCATCCAGAATATAACTGTCGGACAAGAAAATACTGCGCACCTCGCTGTTCAGCGAAGGGTTCCAGTTGATCTGCACGTCGCAGCCCGTCTCGTCTTCAAAAGCAATGGCATAGTCGTCCAGCCAAGTGTCATAACCGCTCAGACGCATACTGATCAGAAGCGTCCTGCCTTCATAATTACCGTCCCCGGAGCCGCCTGTAATGCCGCCCGGACTTCTGGTGCAAGCCGAAAAAGTCAGAACAGCAAAAATCAAACCGAGCAAAATACAAACCGTCTTTTTCATTTTTAAATTCTCCTATGATAATTTTTTGCCGAAATTCTTTTTCGGCTCGCATCCGCTTTTCTCTTATCTCTCTGATTTTCTCTTTCTGATCACCACTACGGCTGCCGCACCGAGTACGATCGCCGAAACAAGCACGGAAGATACGCTGATCGCGGAATTGCATCCGCCGCCCGCAGTCTTATCCCCGTCTTGCTGCTGTTGCTGCTGTTGCTCCTGTTGCTGGCTTTCGCCTGTCCCTACCGTAACGGTAGCTGCTTCGCTTTCAAACGTTCCGAATTCGTTGGTCACGACCGCCGCCACTTTCACAACGCCGTCCGCCACTCCTTTCAGATAATAACGGTCGTTCTCTTCATTGTAAACGATCTGCGCGAAATCCGCGCCTTCCACGATCTTGTAAGAAATCGTTTCCCCGATGATCTCTTTTGTATTGGTCGCCTGCAAACGGATCTGTTTGCCTACATCCACGGAATCGTCATTCAGATCCAGCGCCAACCCGCTGCTTGCCGTAACCGTCGTACTGAACGGATAAATGGTCACCGATCCGTTACCCTTCAAAGTTCCGTCAAAATAGGTGGGAAGCGTACCCGTACCCTGCAATCCGAAATTGTCTTCCAGGAACATTTCATCGTCTATGTAAAGCGTCAGACGTTCACCGGAAGTCAAACCATCCACAAACAGCTGCACAAGGCGCACCGTTACTTTTACCTTCGTCCCTTCCGGCATGCTGTAGGCCTTGGTTTTGTATGCCGTTACCGCCCCCGCATACGACTGAATGGTGATCTCGTCAGGCGTAAAAATAACCTGATATCCCGCGCTGCAGTTGTTGTCTTCATAGCGATCGGTAAAGAACGCCAGCGTCAGCGTGTACTCTCCCGTAAAGGAAAGATACATATCGTTTTTGGAGTTGTTGATGAATTTACGGCAGTTGATAATGTCCAGCGCCTCCGTATCGGACGCCGATGTGTAGGTCTTTCCGTCCTGACCGATGGGCAGATAATCGGAAATGTCGTGATCCACAATTGTCGCCGCCTCGGTATATTCGGGTGCGTATTTAGCCGTAACATTTGTGGTTTTATCGATGGGAAGGATCCGTAAGGGTGAAGTACGCACGTACGACGCCGATGCGATACGCACATAACCGCCCGTTTCAGCATGCGAAAAAATATTGCTCCCCCCGTATGTGCACTGCACATAGAGTGATTTCCCTTGAGAATTGATGACTTCGATATAAATGGTAAGCAGTTCCTGACCGTTCTTTGTCTGCGAACTGAAACGTCCCGCTTCAACCGTAAATTCCTCGCCTCTGGGCAGGAAATTCTCATCATATCCCGTCAATGTCGTAAGTTCCACCGAACTATAATTCGGACTCTTTAACCCGTTCGGATAGAACTGTATACGCCGAGGTCCGCCCGTCATATCCCAGAGAAAACGTACAACGTATGACCCCGTAGACGATACATAAGGACTCTGCGACGTTGCCCCCAGTTCGACAAAAATATCGACGTTCGTTTCCTTCTTTTGCTCGGCATTAAACATCGGGTCGAGAATGGTTTCCGCTGTAGCCGGATCTTGCGAATCATTCGCAGAACGGAATTTGATCGCATAATCTCCTGTGTACTTTCCGTTGTTTTCCTTATTTTTGAAGGAAATGTTCGGATTTCTGTCGTCAAACACCGTCGCATCCAGAAGGAAATTGCCGTCATCCGTAACCGTTGCCCCCGTGGTCAGCGTATAAAGGCTCACCGTTTCCATGAAGTCTTCTATATCCATCACATTGACATTGCTCATATCTGCAGGCTTCTGAGTAGAAGTTTTCGAATAATCTTCGTCCGGACCGATGACAGGTTCATCCGACACATCTACACCCGCATCCTTCAACCCAAGCGTTGTCGTAGCGTCTGAAACATACAGGCGCACAATATTACTCTCTTTAATCGTTTCGCCGAAAGCGGGATCCACCGTGGTTTTACTAAAATCATAACTGAAATTATCTACCGGCTTTATTACATCTTTCGTTTCCTGATCTGTAAAATAAAGACTTGCCGTAAAGCTGTTATAGTCCGCTCCCCATTCCAAACTCACATCCACAGTATATGTCTTCCCGGTCTGTGTGGGGAAAGTCTTCTGTTCGCTTAGTGCCGCCTCAGGTTTATTGGAATAGATAACTCCGCCGACCTTATCTCCGTTCGTCCCCCCTGAAAAGATCAGAAACCGCAGCCCCTGCGAATTGCTCGTATCACTCGTTTTGAAAATCAGCCAGATTTGGCCTTTTGCTTCCGTAAGTTCCAAATCAAAACTTAATTTGATCTTGTTATTGTTTTCCGCAAAATTGTAGGTGCCGTAATAATTTTTACCGGGTTTCGTCTCGATCCAACTGTTTGCAGCTTTTGCAAAATCTCCGCCAAGGTCGCTCAGTTTGGTCGTTTCCTCTTCCGCCGAAACGGGTGAAACAAACAGCACCGCCGATAGGCAAAGCGCCATTGCGCAAACGAGTGCCAAAATAACAACATACATTTTTTGTGCTTTTGCCAACATTCTTTTCCCTCCTATTCTTTTTCTTGTCTGTTTTTGCAAAAAAATCCGTCCGGATTTGTGCAAAACGTTCGGATATGCGCAAATAGTCACATATCCATGCCAAAACTTCCTTCTGCATAATAAATTTTAAACTATAAATTCTGACAAATCAAGTCCGCCTCTTCTCACGTTTTTGCGTTTTCTTATCATCATTTACGAAAATAGCCGGCTTTGAAAATATTCAAAGCCGGCTATTTTCCCTCCGCGTGCGACAGTTAAAAAATGTACTGCGATTTTTATTTTTCATCCGGTTCCTTGCCTCTTCCATAAGAACTGTTTTTCCGGTACAGGACAGGCGTAACACCGAATACTGAGGCAAATCTTCTGGAAAAATAAAACCTGTCACAAAATCCGAGCGTTTCGCTGATCTCGTCGATCGTGAATGTATTCCCCGCAAGCAGGCTCTTCGCTTTCGTAAATACCTGCCTTTCCACATATTCGTGCAGTCCCGTCCCCGTTTCACGCTTGAAACTCTTCCGCAAATTGCTCTCCGAAACAAACAGCTCCGCCGCCAATTTCTTTGCGTGCCAATCGATGCGGGTATTCTGCAGAATGACCTGCATCGCCGTGCGGACAAGCCTGCTGTAGCGCGGCACTTGCGTTTTCAGCGAAAACTGCTCCCCGAATTCACCCAAAACACTGCCCAATACCCCCTTTACATACAAAAGCCCGGCGTAATCGGTGCTGAACAGCTTCTCCCGCAATGCCTCATACTGCTCTGCCGAAAACGGCATAACACCGATCCGCTTTGCCTGCGTAAAAATATCGCTGCCGTCTTCCGCTGTCACGTTCACATGAAAATAAATCTTTTCAAGATGTTTGCATCCGTACGAAAAAGTAAGCCCCGCAGGCACAAAATAGAGATACCCTCCCTGCATTTGCACCGTCTCGCCTTGCTCGGGACGCAGATACCCGTTCCCCTCTTTTACAAAATACAGCCGCGAAAAAGGATCGTTTACCCCTTCTTTTTTCCATTCCTCGCCCAAAACGATACAGCCCTGCAGGCTTACGCTGACCGAGAGGCCGTTCAGACTCATGCCGTCCGTTTCAACCATGACAAAATCCTCATATTTTAAACCGCAAAATACATTGAATTTTTGCTTACATTCGTTATAATTTATCTTAATTTTATTACGGAGGGACGCAAATGTCAAGTTATGTAACCAGAAAAACCCCGGGGGACACCGCATGGTTCACGCACGACCGTTTCGGCATGTTTATTCATTTCGGCCTGTATTCCATGGCCGCACGGCATGAATGGGTAAAATCCAACGAACAAATCAGCGACGAAAAGTACGATAAATATTTCCGCCTGTTCAACCCCGATCTTCTGGACGCACGGCAATGGGCCAGGAGCGCAAAAGCAGCAGGCATGAAGTACGCCGTACTCACCGCGAAACACCACGAGGGGTTTTGCCTGTTCGATTCTGCCTATACCGATTATAAATCCACCAACACCCCTTACGGGAAAGACATCGTGAAGGAATACGCGGAAGCCTTCCGCGCCGAAGGCCTGCACGTCGGACTGTACTATTCTCTGATCGACTGGCACCACCCCGATTTCACCATCGACTGGCGCCACCCGCGCAGAAATGATCCGAACGCGGAAGAAGAAAATAAACATAAAAACATGCACGTCTATGCGGAATATATGCGAAACCAGGTCCGCGAACTTTTGACAAACTACGGAAAGATCGACATTCTTTGGTTCGATTTTTCGTATACGCAAAAGCCCGCTTCCGCCAAGCCCTGGATGCAGGGAAAAGGGAAAGACGCCTGGGAAGCGGAAGAACTGATCAAAACAGCGCGCAGTATCTGCCCCGACATTATCATTGACAACCGCACCGAAATCGAACAGGATATCTGGACGCCCGAACAGTACCAGCCCATGTCCTGGCTGAAACATCCCAAAACGGGGGAACTCGTAGTTTGGGAAGCCTGCCAGACTTTTTCGGGATCGTGGGGATATTATCGCGACGAAAGCACATGGAAATCCCCCGAAATGCTCATTCAGATGCTGATCAACACCGTATGCATCGGCGGGAATCTGCTGATGAACGTAGGGCCGACCCCGCGCGGGTATTTTGACAGCCGCGCCGAAAACGCTCTGCGCGTGTACGAAAACTGGATGAAACTGAACAGCCGCTCCATTTACGGCTGCACAATGGCGGAGCCCGAATTTATCGCCCCGCGCGGCTGCCGTCTGACACAGAGTACGGACGGAAAACGGCTGTACGTACACCTCATGGAATATCCTTTTGAATTTCTGGAAATGCACGGAATGGCAGGTAAAGTAGATTATGCTCAATTCCTCCACGACGGCAGCGAATTACTGTTCACCGAAAAGCAATCGGAACATTTCAGCGAAGGCAGGACCGAGGGCGATGACCTGCTCGTCATCAATCTGCCGCCCGTCAAACCCGATGTGATCGTACCCGTAATCGAACTTTTCCTCAAATAATGTTCATCCGTTTCAGATGGCGGCGCGGTTTAGTAAACCGCGCCGCCATACATAATTTCCCCGACAGCAAAGAAAGTTTAACCCGTTTTATTCGGCGCTTTTACTCCGCAAAAGCGCCGAATAAAACACGATACTTCGCCGTTCGTACCTTTTACCTTAAAACTGTCGTATAGGCATTTAACGATTGGCCGAGCGGCTAATATTATAAGTCTGCTCTTTCCTTTCAGCCATGAATCCCGATACGCTCATCGGGGGCGTATCGATATATCAACGTATGGATATGATCGGGGCATACTTCGTCTTCTATGATTTCCAACCCATTTATAACAGTCCCCGCCCCAATCAGAAAATCAGGATACTTTCCGTGGCTAAACATAAAGTCTTTTTCGCGCATTCTGCACGAAATTTTATTTCCGCAATTTTCAGTCCGCCTTCTCTCAAACTATCCATAACTTGAAGAATTTTTTGCAAGTGATTAAAAGTCACAACAGGCACTATTTTCTTATTAAAAATATCATCTCCAATACTTATTCTTCTTTTTATTAACAATTGGTCGTGATATTTTAATTATTTATTTCATTTTTACTAAACATTCTCATTTTTTTGAATGAATTTTTTTAATTCAGAAACAATAAACGCCGGTCTCATTTCCTCGTTTTCCGTTAACGGCCTTAGTCCGATTCCGTTCAGATAATCAATAACTGATTGAAGATAAAAGCATTTATCTGTCTGCGCACAAACTATCGATCTCTTTTCTTCTGAATCAGTAATCGTAATGCTCCGCTTTTGCGCATCCACCTCAATTGTCCCTTTTTTGCCAAACACACTTACGAATTCGTGACTCCATGATTTATTTCCTTTTGGATTCAGATAGTTTGCATCCACGGAACACACGGCACCCGATTCAGTCTTAAAAATAAGGCTTGCCGCTATTTTTAAACCGCCACCTTCCACAGGATTTCCGAGCGAAGTTTCAAAGCCCTGCCAGTCAATAATTTTTAATCCAATCCCTTGCTCAATGATGCGCACAGCGTGTATCGCACATTGTCGGATGAGTCCGCCATCCCTATTTTCATCCTGTGGCCGCCAGTCAGCATAAGGATACGACTTTTGCACGTGTGCCTGGATTACTCTGCCGATAGTTCCCGACTGTATCAGTTTTTTCATCGTAGCATACGGTTCCTGAAAAACCGTATCCGACATCTCGCCTAAAAACCTGCCTTTTTCACGCGCAAATGCGAACAGTTCTTTTATTTCCTCAGCCGATGTTGCCAAAGGCTTTTCTGCATAAACATCTTTTCCTGCCGTTAACAGGCGGCGGATGATCTCCCCTTGCTCTGAACGCATCTCGGCACATACGGAAACAAACGTAACAGACGGATCATTTAAAAGTTCCGCTTCCGATTTATATTCTTTCACCCCCGCAACTGAAAAGCCATAGCTCCCGCAAAGGCACGCTCCCTGTATGCTATTTACAAAGTCAGTGATCTGATGTCCGTTTTTTCCATACAATGCAATTCCTATCATTCTTTAATACCTTCCTTAACTTTATAAGAAAAATCCATCAGTAGGCATTTTCCGTTTCTTCCCGAAGAATCTGAACATATCTCTTCACTTTATCAATGTCTCTGTTTACTGAATAAACGTCTCGCTGTGTAAATTCGATTTTACATCCCTTTGCCGCTTCCAGTGTCGTTCTTATATGTTTTCTCAATCGTTCTTCATCCAACGTCTCCCCGATCCCTAAAATAGTCGGATCGGGTTTACGGTGATAAATAATCTGACTGCCGGCCAACCTTTCGCCCATGAACTTTTCATTGCACCAAGGAGAAACAGAAACTTTTCTGATATTTTTGAATTTACTGATACATGAATCCCATACACGATCAACCGGCTCACAGCAGCCGTAAGAAAGCATTCCGAACCTCTTTCCTACTTTTTCATAAAAGGGAAAGATCAGCTCTTTGAACATTTCTTCCGATACCCCTACGCTTTCCTGACTGTCCATGAATCCCCAAACGTCAGAAGGAGTAAAGTTTTCTTTTTCTTTCGGCAAAACATCGTTAAAAGCATATGTGCCTTGCGACACATGTTCATATGAATTTGTAGGCAATATAAATTTATTTTCAGATAAATAATCATGAAACGCTATGTAATCGTCGGACAATCTGTCCAGTACCGATTGAAAAAGTTCAGGATAATCATACATGGAATAAAACATATTTTCCATTCCCATCAGATGCACAAGATCCTGCGTCAAAACGCACCAAAGACAACTCCCTTCCGTTTTAACAGGAAGTATATCTCCAAACGCATCTTCCGCAAAGCGTTTATATTCTTCAAGAGATTTGTCATCACAATAAAAGACAGACTTCGTCAACAATTTTTCATCATTTTGCAAATCTGTTATCTGCGGATCGAAATGATGTCCCACCCCTTCCGTTTTTGTCACTTTTACATCCATTCCGAAAGGCTTAAATACAAATTGATGCCGAACCGGAAAATAATCAGGCAACACCGTATCGTCTTGAAACTCAAAACAATTGATCTGTCTTAAAAGAAAATTATATTCGATCTTTCGGCCGATCTCCGTTTGGCATTGCATTCTTTGCGGTAACAGTTCTTCCGCAAAAGTGTTTGTTTCAACGGTCAACATCGGTCTTTCACCTCTGCCCATATTGTGATCAAGCCATAATTTTATCAGAGTTTTATTGCGCTCGGAATTTGAAAATTCCGCCTGACGCAACGCAAGATCGCGTAAAATCTTTAAATCTTTTTTTTGATCTTCCATAATCCCCCCTCAAACTCAAATTATTTGATACGGGCATTTTCCTTCATTTTTTCAAGGATCTGTATTGCGCTCACGATCGGTCCGCTTCCGATATAGTCGGGGGATCGGTTTCCGCCGATCGCGTCATAGAACTCCTTCCACTGATACCCGCTCTCATTGATATGTATCCGCTCATCCAACATAACACGCGAACCTTTATAGTTACAGGAAAGCTGCAAAGCCACTTCATTGCGGTCTTCAGTGGGCAGCACTCCTTTATAAATACTGCCCCGCTCAAAATGAAGAATATAGCTGCATTTATAACTATCCATATCGTCTATACAGAAAGAGGCAAAAACGGTGCCGATCGCCCCGTTTGTATGCTGGATTGTCAGGGAAGCATTATCCGAAGTCGGTCTTTCGGTAAAAATACGGGATTCACTTACATTCACACTCTCCACGCCCTGAAAAATCTGTGAAAGCTCATTGATCAGATAAACTCCCAGTCGAAATACAGGAGCTACGGGACACACAGACGGATCGTCATACCACGTGCCGTCCGCCTTTTCCCGATAAGAACACCAAGTTGAACCATAATAGGCAATGGGTCTTCCAAGGTCGTAATCACGGATCATCTCGCGGATACGGCGGATTTCTCCCGTTGGCACCATGCGCGGAGAATTTACAAACAATTGGATCCCCTTTTCTTCCGCATAATCCAGTGCTGCCCGAGCCTTCTCCTGCGATAATTCAAACGGCTTTGTCGTCATGACATGAATACCCCTGTCCGCACATTTTTGGATCAGCTGTCCTCTTCCCTTCGGCCCTGTGATCAGCGCGACTGCCTGTATATTCCTTTCATTGAAAAGTTTATCCATATCCGTAAAATACGGAACAGAGAATTTTTCCGCCCAGGTTTTTGCTTTCTCCTCATCGAGATCGCATACGCTGTCGAGTTCAAAATAGTCATTATTGATTAATTCGCTTTCGGTCATTCTGCCGCCGAAAGACATACCTATGACTGCAATTTTATATTTTTTCATATTCACTCTATCCTATTCATTCTTAAATTATATTTTTTTCGGAAAGCCAAACAAAAATAGATTCTATAACCTTACCGACATAATCGTTATCATGCCGATAATCAAAAAGAATAAAAGCGTGCGCAGCGCCTTTAAGAATACAAAGTTCGGTCTTCACGCCCTGTTGTTCGAGTGCATTTTTATAAGCTATGGAATCAGATAATTCAACCGTTTTATCCTGATCGCCGTGCATGATGAGAACGGGTGCGTCATTTTTGCTCACTTGATAAAGCGGAGAAAAAGATATTTCGATTTCCCGACGGGAAAGTCTGTCTTCTTTTTTCTTTTTTATACCATAGCTCCATTTTCCGCAAAGATCGATTATACCGTTCAAATCGACAACATAATCCGCACCTTTTACACCTTTTCTGACCCGATCGAATATTTTCCGACATCCCAGACATATTGCATAGTATCCGCCTGCCGAATCACCGATTGCAATATAATTTAATTCGCCATACCTTTTTTCGCACTCTTTTCGCACGAAAACAAGCGCATCAATGCAGTCTTCCAACCCGTCTCGGACATCCGTATCTGTTGTGTCGTTCATCAAACGATAGGATATACTTACCCCTACACATCCTTTACTTGCAGCATACAGCGCGTGCGGCTTCAATCTTTCCCATGTATCGCTCTTCCAGCCTCCGCCATGAATAAAAAACACACAACTTTTCGGGGTTTTCTCTTTTGGATACGCGATAATAAGATCCAGCTTCTCTCCGCCGATACTTTTATATTCATGCCTGTCATACCCGATCGACTTTATTTCTTCAAAAAAAGATTTCACTTTTTCCCCTCACTCTTTATCGAGTATTTATAATTTGTTTTTTATATATTCTGCTAATTTTTCTGCGATAAGTCTATGCCCTTTATCGTTCGGATGCAACCCATCCGCAAAGTATTCATCCGCCATACAGGATTGCGGAGCGGGCAAACCGTCCTCCCAAAAATCAATAGAAGCCACATTCAATTTTTTGATAATCCTGCCTATCAACAGACGATACTCTTCCAAGGTAGAAGGAAATGGTTTATTTCCGTCACCATATTCATATTTTTCATTCCATCTGTGCAATGGCAAAATACAGCAAACTCTGTCGGTTCCGTACGCACTGACCAGTTTCCGAAACACATTATTTACTCCGCCGCAAAAAGTATAGGGATCAGTATCGCTTAATTCTCCTAAACAGGCATCTCCGTGCCCGAAATCATTTGTTCCGCCGAAAACAAATACATAGTCTGCTTGCTTTTCCATTGAAACCAACATGTCTGCCCTGAGTTGAAAGTCATAATCAAAACTTGCGGGGGATGATAACTTTTTCTGACGGGCAAACCTTGTTCCGCCAACCCCGTAATTTCTTACTTCATATCCCGTAATTTCGCGGAATACTTCAACATATTTTTTTCCGGTACGCTTGCGCCTACGCCTTCGGTTATACTGTCTCCTAAAAAACAAATTATCTTATTCTCCTTCATGTTCCACCTTCTGTTTTGTTTTTTATTCATTTACTATTATTGTCGATTCTATATTATAAGCAAAAAGCACTTACCGACCAACTATAATTTTTACACCTTTGTCCTTGTCCCGTATAGGGATCATAGTTTTCATAAAATGCACCCTTTTTTACAGCATCTTTAAAACTTTTGATTATTTTATCTGCTAAATCGTATTCTCCTATTTTTATACAGGCATCATACATCATATACTGATCGGGATTCCAAATCGCACCTCGCCAATAACCGTCTTTCATGTATTTTTCGCTCGTCAATGCCTCAGAAGTAAGGCCGTATTCACTTAAAAAATCCTTTTTTAATCTTGAAATTATATATTCCCGCATTTTTAAAGGAAGTTTTTCACCCAGCAATAATGCCCGAAGCGGCATCAGAGAATCTGTATCGTATCTTTGTCCCGAATTTCCGTCCCGAACAAAAACCCTGCCGTCAAAAAACTCTTCTGCACACTTTACCAATCTGTCCGATTGCTCTTTATATTTACGACAATCCGTAAACAAGCCTAATTTTTCTGCCAAAACAGACAAACATTCACACTGTATAGCCAAGAAAGCAATGAGGTCAGGTGAAGCAATACAATCTGCATTGTCAAAGCAAGTAGAATTATCACAGCCCGAATCATTACCGTGCATATATAACGGAATACCGTTTTTAAAATTAAGCCACCAGTCTGTATTATGCTTCATTGCAAAATAGGCTTCTTCTATGACTTTCGCCTTACTAAAATAAGCGTTTTTCTTCATCATTATTTGAAACGCCCAACCCTGCACTGGCGGCTTTACGTTCGTCCATTCCATCCCGGTGGCACTTATCGTGTCGGGAATTTTTCCTGTTTTGGACATACAATCATATGGGATCATAAATTGATCCATCGCCATTTAAGATAAAATTCACTCAAAGCCAAGGCATTGAATACGTTATCCCAACTCCATATACGCGTCATTCCCGCTTTACTTCCGAAAATAGGCTTTCTCTTAACATAGCCTTCCGCAACTCCCGTATTGCTCCATAAAACATAAGCCGCGGAGGCATAATCGGGATTTTTTTCTATAAACGGTTTTTCAAATTTTTTATACTCAGCTTTACAACTCTCTACTGCGGAATAATAATCAAAATCTTTATAAACGATACATTCCTCTTCATTCAAACATTGTTCAAACGCAACGCTGAATCCGTTTTCTTCTCCAGATAAATGAACACGGATAAATTTTCTTTTTGCCCAAAATTTTCTGTTCGGTTCATCTGTATTCATCGGTGCATCATATTTCACTTTGCCCGTTTGTACCGCAAAATACGTTTTGCCGTTTGAAAGAGTATCTCCTATGCAAAAACCTTTCTCTGTATCGAAAATAAAGTTTACATTGTATCTGTTTGGATCATCTACATAATTTAAAACCAGCGCATCGCCTTTACCTTGAATAAACAGGCCGTTTTTCCCAAAAAAACAAAAATCATACCGACTTTTACCGCGACGGACAACTGCCACGGCAGAAATTCTATATCAGCCTTTTCGGGCAGCTCTATTTCATAAAGTTTTCTGTACGTTCCTCCATAAGAAGAAAACAAAGCCAGTCCTTTAACGTCTTTATCTATTACCAAATAATTTCCTGCTTTACAAAAAGCATATGTATTTAATTCTAACATTTCTTTTTTATTAAACTCTGACAAGCAGATATAATTTTAATATAAAAATCATAATTAGTCATGATTTTTTCCAAAAATTTTACACGAAATAAAATTTAATTTCTTACTATCCCAACTGATGGTCGGCAAAATCAAAGTGGTTTGCACCCTCTCTAAGAATCTGTCGTATGCCTCTGAAGTTAACAAAGGCATTTATATTTTTCGGCACTACAATATTTAAATTACCCTTTACTTTATCAAGCTCAACAAAAACAGATCCGTAAGGCGTCTGAATAAAGCCCTTAACGTAATTCAAACCGTCAATATCCGCAGGCGAGATCTCCGCGTCTGCATATCCGACGGATAAATTTTTAATTCCCAGAAAATGACTGAAAAGCGTTTTTACACATCCGCCGAACATGGGATGACAATGAGATTCTTTCCCGTCCCAATATTCCCAAAGAGTAGTTGCTCCCTTTGCCAACATATAGCCGAAAGACATGTCTTTTTTCTTCGAGGAAAGCAGATCAAATACAAGCTGACCGTACCCACGCTCCGATAATACACGAATCAATACTTCCGTTGCAAAAATACCTGTATCAAACCCGCCTTTTTTTTCATAGCACGAAACCAGGTTTTTCAAGGTAGCCTCATTTCCCAGCCCAAGATCGACCGCAAAAGCGTTTGCCCCCAAAGCGTTCCTGCAAAAATCCCCCGTTTTCGGATCAAAAAATTTTTCTGTTAATGCAATACAGTGTTTTTGCCGCCTTTCCTTAAATGATATTTCATCGATACCAAGGTTTAACCTTTCGTTCAGTTCTGATATCATATCGTAAGCTTTAACAAGGTAATAAGTGTTTACATATTGCGGACTCAGTAAAAGTTCTTTCTCAGGGCCGAGAGGTCCGCAACCTTCAAATGCCCAATCTCCTGTAAACCAGCCACCGCTTTCTTCTCTTACAACAACTTCCCCTTCACATCTTGATTCCATATATTCAAGATAATAAAGCATATTTTTCAAATATTTTCTAACTAAACTTGCATCTCCGTATATTTTATAGTATTGATAAGGGATCATAACGACGGCAACACCCCAACCGCCCGGACCTCCGCCCCCACCAAAAAATGGCGCCGTATGCTGAACATGGCCGTTTTCTTTGTTCTGACAATCCACAATATCCTGCATCCATTTTTTATATATTTTGCGTGCATCAAAAACAGTCATGACCGTAGCGCAAGTCACCTGTCCGTCACCCGTATAACCGAACCTTTCTCGGTGAGGACAATCGGAAGGTACGCAACCGTGCAGATTGTCAAGTTCAGTTCTCTTGAAAATATCATACAATCCATTCAGAACCGCATTATCACTTTCAAAAGAAGATGCTATTTCCATTTGCGAATGTATCCACTCGCAAACGATATTTTCAATTTCTCCCTCCACCGTAAAATAACGAAACGTTTGCCAAGAAAAATGCGGATATATCCCTTTATGAGGAATCGCATCGCCGATATACTCACAAGTCTGAGTACGCCAAGGAATAAATTTATTTCCCATGGTGGAAAAATTGAGAGTTTTGTCTTCGTTCAGCTCCTCTGCATGCTCGATAATAATTCTCCCGCCAAACTGCGTATCGAATTTTACCCGACCTGAAATATTTTTCCCCACATCATACAGTTTTTTTCCGTTATATATACCCAACAGTTTGGGTACAATTCTTTCGGCAACTTTTTCTTTTGGATACTCCGATAAAGTAGGCCGACCTTCCGGAGATACAGCAGCCACCGCAGGGAAAAAGTCCCGTTCATCAAAATCGTTGCCGTGATAATCTCGCTTTAAATGTAAATCGTGCTTTTCTCCGTAATAAATATTATTTTCAATGATCTCGCTTCGCCCCGCAAGTACACTTGTATCGCTGACTATTTCTTCTGTCCGCCCGTCTGTATGTACGATCATCAGCGAAAAAATTAATCGCGGTGCGCCTTGATAAAAGCTTCCTTCATTCAAAACGCGTGTCTGATTAAACCATCCGTTGCCGAGATGTACAGACAATAAATTTTCTCCTTCTTTCAGAAAAGCAGCGACATCATATTTACAATAATAAATGCGCGGACTGCAAAACACATCTTGAAGAGGATAACATAAAAATCTGTTATTTACATTTGCGTATACCGAAACCGCCGGCTCAAAAACATCCTCTGATACCGCTTGTCCGTTTATGTACAATTCAAACCAGCCTAACCCGCAAATGCAAATTTCAGCACTTTTTATTCCCTTGGCAATAAACTTTTTCCGAAAAACAGGCGATTCGAATCCGTCTTTTTCCTGTATCCACGCAGCACGTTCCAGTCCCATGTGCATCTGCCTCCATTATGAAACTTTTCTTATATTTTACTATACTGATAATCAACAAGGTACAGGCAATAACCTGTCTGATGCCACTGATATAAGCCCCCATAAAAATATTATAGGCGCACATAGATCCTTCTGTTATCAACGAGCCGAACTTCAAAAACATAAAGTTTTTGCTCATCAGATATACGCATTGCAGTAAAAAACAAACTACCGGAATCACCGTCCAAACCCTGTCAATAAAAAATACCGCTCCCGACACTGCCAAAACCGAAACAGCCAAATACACCATTTCAGCGGATCCTTCCTCTTTTTCAAAAGAAAACAGAAAAGAGTACCGTTCCGTAAGACTCCCACCGAGTTTGTAACCACGTTTGTAACCACATTAGAATACCCTTTCAAAACAAAAGCTTCCATGGCAAACAAGATGTGAGCCACAACCATCACGCCCGCATATCCTTTTTTATTCCTCTGAAAAAAAGAAAGGCACATAATTACAAGTCCAAAAAAACCGAAAATCTGTGCCAATACATTTATTTGCATCCGAATAAAAATACAATTATATTATTTCTTTCAAACTTACTTAAATCAACGAAAATATGCGTATATATTTTTCTGAAAAATTCAAGTTAAATCCGAACCCCATTCTTCTTTAACCAGCTTTGCAACTCCTGTATGTTCATGCGTCTGACATCGGAATACATTGCCGCCGCTTTTCCCGCCGCCTGCAACCAGTACATCGCAACGATCACAAACTTTTGTATCAAACACCTCTCTTATGCTTTCCATACAAAAATAATTTCCTATATTTTGCGTTTATTCAATGATCTCTTTAAAATAATCTGTTTCTTCCAGCAGTTTATTTTCTCTGTAACATTCCTGCAAAGCAATATCCAGACCGTCCACTACCAGAAAATCATCGATCAGTTGAACTTTTGTCTTTTTTACATTTTTTATTGTATTAAAAGTATGCAGTTTATCAACAAAATAAACCTGCTCTTTTGCCGCTTCTATACCGCATAAAACATTTTTTTCTTTACGTCTTACAGAATCCAGACAGCGGTAAAATTTATTGGACACTCCTTCGGCAAGCGGATCACCGTATTCAATCGTCTGTCCGTTGTTCAAAAACCCGCGAATATTGGCACTTTCCGCATCATAAACGATTTTTCCTTTTTCGAAAGTATATTCAAATTCTGGATCAACCGTACTTTTCGTAGAATGGGAAACAACTAAAAGCCCTTCCGCACCGTTTTTAAAATGGAATCGCACTGTAGCCGTATCAAAAGTTTCAATATCGTTTACGCGCAGCAGTGTAGCTTTGACATCTTCCGCCGCCATTGACGAATCCGTACTTTTACCTAAAAGATATAACATATTATGAATATAATGAGCCGTGGCATTATTTACGATACTGTCGCAGATCTTTTTGCCGTTGGAAGCATAAATCTTTCCTGCCCAACCCGTACTGCGCTTGAAGTATGACTTATTTCTGGGCCAGAAAACAAGGCCTTTTAAAAACTTCGCTTGTCCGTATTTACCTGCCATAATATCTTTTTTCAATTTTTGTATCGGTGAACTGTAACTCCACTGATAACCGATCGCCACAAACTTACCGCTCTTTTTTTGCGCCTCTTCGAGTATAGGTATATCTTCTTTATCACCCGTCAAAGGTTTTTCGCATAAAACGTTTGCGCCATGCTCCAACGCACAGAGAATCTGCTCTGTGTGATACTGAATAGGTGTTGCTATAACGACAAGTTCAGGCAATATCCCCGCCTTGTACATTTCTTCCATGCTGTTATATTGCGGAATGCCCATTTTACAAACAGCATCATAACATATCGACCGATCGGCATAAGGATCCACCACCGATACAATTTCAAATCCTTGCAATGACTTATCAAAAATTTCCTGCAAGACCGTACCGCCAT